>PNRO01000060.1_pt1 | contig 122216 bp, 96 predicted proteins | sample 7248581 | NCBI WGS metagenome assembly PNRO01 (sample SAMN08278401, study PRJNA427962) | Gut metagenome, whole genome shotgun sequencing project. | isolation source: gut content | host: Eisenia fetida | place: India:Sub Himalayan Terai region of Darjeeling | collected 2013-11-18 | reverse complement strand
AAGTTATTTTTTGTGGATTTTGTATTTTATTGCGTTTCAGAAGTTTACATTTTAAACTTTTCCTATTTCCACAATCACTTTTTTAAATCTTCTTTATTTTTACAGCAAATCCCGGATACCTTGACTATCCTAACAACTATATAGAAAACAAAAAAGGAGCTTTCTAAAAAACTCCTTTATATTAACCTATTATAATAAAGCAACCTAAAACCTATACCCTACACTTATATTATACCTAAATCCGGCTGCGGTAAAAGTATTTAAACCCGATTTGGAAACTTCGGCACTTGAAACCTCTTTTAAAAAAGGAAGCCTCTCTTTTATATTATCCAAAACCTGCTTAAGATATTCATTATCTTCTACTCCTTCAATATCTGAATTGAACGAAGATTTAAATGAATAATAGGTCATTGACGGTCCAAAAAACACAAAATCAAAAACCCATCTATCGCTTACCACAAATTGATAACCTATAGATCCACCCAAATTGACAAAATTTATATCTGTATCAAGACTCAATTTTTCACTTGAATCGGTTGCATTCTGATAAAACGTAACATTTCTTTTTGTATTAAAATCAAACAATGAAGTAAAAGCGCCAAAATAAACTCCTCTTGGAGCATTATACTTGTTTTCACCCATTAAATACCATCTGTATTCGGCTCCTAAAGAATATCCATATCTTTTGGCCGACCTATCAGAACTCGTATTTAGTAAATTAACGGTTATTAATGGAAACTCCTGATAACCGGCAAAAACATTTAGGGAAGTACTTTTTGACAAAATGCGCTCCCATGCAAATTGATAAGCATTATCGTACAATAATTTGTTTGAAACATTTAATTTAACTGAATTCTTAAAATCCCTATTAACTTCTGATTCCTTTTTACTTTTTTTCTTAAATAAAGTATCTGTCAGAATTTCTCTTTTAAATGCAGACATTTCAAATCTACTTGTATTATCAGCAACATTTTTCAGATTTAACGACTCTGATTGAATCTGAGCATTTGCACTAAAAAGATTCATCCCAAAAAGAATTACTGCTAAATTTATATTTTTTGAATTAGACAAAAATAATTTCATGATTTTTAATTTAAAAAATTACGCAGAAACAGCTATACTTTAATATTTCTTTTTTAAAGAATTCATAATTTAATTATAAATTTCTGACTCTTTCAAAGTTAAAAATTATTATTTTATTAACAAATTTTTAAATCTAATTCTACAACAAAAAAACATCTATTTTAAAAGAAAAAAGTACTTATAGTGAATCCTTATAATATAATAAAAATAAATCATAGCATTACATATACAACTACAAGACATATCTATTAAATTTGCCTCAAAATTTTTAATAATTAAATCGATAAACTATGTCATTAGTAGGAAAAAAATTCCCAAATATCACAGTTGACGCCATCAACTCAGTAGGAGAATATCTTAGAATCAATGTTTTAGAAGAAGCTACTAACAATAACAAAAAAGTTCTTTTGTTTTGGTACCCAAAAGACTTCACTTTTGTATGTCCAACAGAATTACACGCATTTCAGTCAGCTTTAACTGAATTCAACAACAGAAACACTATGGTAATTGGTGCTTCTTGTGATTCAAACGAAGTACACTTTGCTTGGTTGAATACTCCTAAAAATCAAGGTGGAATTGAAGGTGTAACTTACCCTTTGATTGCTGATACTACAAGAAACCTTTCTGCTACATTAGATATCCTTGATGCTGAAGTGGGTGAATACAATGAAGATGCAGATACTTATTTAGTTGAAGGATCTAATGTTACTTTCAGAGCTACTTACTTAGTTGACGAAACCGGTAAAGTTTTCCACGAAAGTGTAAATGATATGCCATTAGGAAGAAACGTAGCTGAATACTTGCGTTTGATCGATGCTTACACTCACGTACAAAAAGTTGGTGAAGTTTGTCCGGCAAACTGGGAAAAAGGAAAAGAAGCTATGAATGCTGACAGAAAAAGTACTGCTGAATATTTAGCTGCTCTATAATCTTTTCTCAAAAAGATTAAATTTATACAACAGTCGTAAGAGAAAATCTTACGACTGTTTTTTTTATACCTAACCGCAAAAAACCATCCCTTTTTTATTGTAATTTTAGAATAGTCAAAATATTCACACTCTTATCTATTTTAAAAAGAATAATCATGAAAAACAATAAAAAAGATAATAAAAAGAGATTGCGGGAAATTGAGAATCTCAGCACAAAAGAACTTGTAGAACGAGCAAAGAAGTTTTCAAAAAAATTCAATGTTGGAGACGGAAAAAACTTTGATCTAAAAAAATACGACACCAATGCTCATTTTGATTTAGACAAAAAAGACAAAGGGCTCATAAAAGAAACCCTTCATATAGGAATTAATGCGATGTCAAAAATGCAGGACATTCTTTATGCCCAAGACAAATGGTCTTTACTCATTATCTTTCAGGCGATGGATGCAGCGGGCAAAGACGGAGCTATCAAACATGTAATGTCGGGCGTGAATCCTCAAGGTTGTCAGGTATCTAGTTTCAAAACTCCCAGTTCTGAAGATTTAGACCATGATTTTTTATGGCGTTGTCACAAACATTTACCAGAGCGGGGACGCATTGGAATCTTTAACCGTTCTTATTATGAAGAAGTTTTAGTAGTACGCGTACATAAAGCTATTTTGAATTCCCAAAAAATACCTCAAAGTCTGGTTGATAAAGATATTTGGGAAGATCGATTTGAAGATATTACAAACTTTGAAAATTATCTGCACAAAAACGGCACAAAAGTCATCAAATTTTTTCTAAACGTTTCTAAAGACGAACAAAAGAAACGTTTTATAGAACGCATTGATGATCCTGAAAAAAACTGGAAATTCAGCATCAATGATACAAAAGAACGGGAATTTTGGAACGACTATATGAATGCTTACCAAGATTTGATAAAACATACTTCTACAGAAAAATCACCATGGTACGTGATTCCGGCCGACAATAAAAATTATGCGCGAATCGTAATTGCCTCGGCTATCATCGATGCTTTAGACGAAATGGATTTAGAATACCCTAAAATAAGTAATGATAAAATTGCTGAATTGAATAACATCAAAGACTTATTGCTTTCTGAAGACGAAGATGAATAATCCTATTCGTTTTCTAAAAAACATCCCGATAATTCAATTAATTAGAACGAAAACACAAAAAAAATCCGATAACAAAATATTCGTTATCTAACTTTTTTAATAATAACCTGAGTTCGATTAATAACTGCCTGTAAATCAATTTTAAAATTAAACACATAGGTACATAGGAATAAACTATAATCAAAGAATTGACTAGGAAATAATATTATTTCTCACATAGCCAAACTATGTGAAAAGTGAAACACCTATCAAATCCTTTTAAAACGTTAAAATTTCTATGTATCTATGTGTTGAAAATTGTAAAAGTCACTGATATAACAACTTATAAATCGAACTGAGGTTAATATTAAATTTAAAATCTATTCTGTTTTAGCGGTGAGCAATGATGCAATTACTGAAATTACTAAAACTCCAGATATTACCATTAGAGAATAAATGGATCCTATATGATAAAATGGAGAAAAAATCATTTTTATTCCAATAAATGCCAAAATTACAGCCAAACCATATTGTAATTTACTGAACAGATGAATAAAATTATCCAACAGAAAAAACAAAGCTCTCAATCCCAGAATTGCAAAAATATTGGAAGTGTAAAGAATAAACGGATCTCTCGAAATAGCAAAAATAGCAGGAATAGAATCGACCGCAAAAAGCAAATCGGTAAACTCAATTACAGCAACTACTACCAACAAAGGAGTTGCAAATCTTTCACCATTTTTATAAGTAAAGAATTTATCACCATCATAATCTTTGGTTACTTTAAATATTCTTCTAACTAGTTTTGCCCCTCTGGTATTATTATAATCCTTGTCATCATCATCGTCTCCTGCCGACCATGATTTGATTCCGGCATAAACCAAGAACAACCCAAAAACAGTCATTACAAGATTAATATCATATTTTAATTCCTGAACCCCTATGGATTTCAAAAGAACATTCAGATGTGTCATCTGAATCAGATAGGAACCCGAAAAAATAAAAATGGCTCTTAATACAAGTGCACCAATGATTCCCCAAAACAAAACCTTATGCTTGTTTTGATTTTGAACTTCGAAAAATTTAAATACCAGAATAAATACGAATAAATTGTCTACCGAAAGTGCTTTTTCAATCCAATAGGCCGATTGAAATTCATAAAATTTATCGGCTCCTGCATAATAATAAACCAATCCGCTAAAGCCCATGGCAAGTGAAATCCAAACTACCGACCAGGTTAAAGCTTCTCTGTTTGAAACTTCATGACTTCTTTTATTGAATACTCCTAAATCTAAGAGCAACATAACAATTATTACTACTGCAAAAAACACCACCAAACCCGGATGTTCATTTATAAGAGGATGTTGATTCATCTGTTTTATTTACTAATTTCTTTATGATTTATGGTTGAGTTTACTGTTTTTGCGACTATAACTAAAATAAATTACTAGGCCTATTGTCAGCCAAATTCCAAAATAAATCCAATTCCAAACACTCAATTCGGCCATCATGTACAAACAACTGATTAATCCTAAAAGAGGAATTAGAGAAAGATTTTTTCTGTAAGCCCAAACAGTTAAAAAAGCCAAAACTACAAAAAATATCCACATTGGAATTTTGTGTTTAAAAAGACTCAAACCTGTTTCATACTTTTGACTTTCCAAAACAGGTAATCTTTTTACCAATTGTTCATATTTATCAATATTCTGATAATAATTACTTAAAATTTGTTCTAAATCATCATTAGATTCACTTTTATTCAAAATACCAGCTTCTTTCAAATAATCATTAACTTTTTGAATTTGATTATTATTCAGAGAGGTTACTATTTCTACCGGAGTTTTTAACTGTTTTTCATTGGTCAAAAAATCAATAACATTCTTTTGATTATAATTCAATGAAATTATTAATCCTAAGATTAATAAAACAGGCATGATATATTTTGCATTGACATAAGGAGTTTTAAATTTTCCTTTCGGAATATCGGTTTGATTTTGCAATACTAAAACACCGGCACAAACCAAAACAAAAGCAAAAAGAGTTCCGATGCTACACAAATCAGTAACCATGGTCAAATTCATAAACAATGCGGGAATTGCAACCACAAAACCTGTAACTATTGTTGCAAAAGAAGGAGTTTTGAATTTTGGATGTATTCTGGAAAAACTCTTTGGCAACAAACCATCACGACTCATGCTCATCCAAATTCGGGGTTGTCCCATTTGAAAAACCAATAATACGCTCGCCATAGCAATTACGGCACTCACGGCAATAATGCCCGACATCCATTTTAAGTTTAATTTTTCAAAAACAAAAGCCAAAGGATCTCCAACATTTAAATAAGAATATTGTACCATTCCTGTTAAAACCAAAGCGATGGCAACATACAAAATGGTACAAATTATAAGAGCCCACATCATTCCGCGAGGTAAATCACGTTGCGGATTTTCGCATTCTTCGGCTGTGGTAGAAATAGCATCAAAACCAATATAAGCAAAGAAAACCGCCGAAACTCCTTTCAAAACCCCGGAAAATCCATTTGGAGCAAAAGGATTCCAGTTTTCAGTATCCACATAAAAAATCCCGACAGCAATTACCAAAAGAATTATGCAAAGTTTTACAACCACCATCAAATTACTGGCGTTTCGGGATTCTTTCATACCGCGATAAACCAAAGCCGTAATAGCAACAATAATAAACAAAGCAGGCAAATCGGCAACAAAATGAAAACTCCCAATTGTAGGTGCGGTTGTCCAGGCCGTATAAGCAGTTTGAATTCCGGTATCTAAATTCTCGAAAGATTTTCCGCTCTGCATCAAAGCCGTTGCGTCTTTAAAACCATTTGAAGCCGATAAATAATCCATTTGAATCCACTCAGGAAGATGAATTCCTCCGCTTTCGAGTAAACTTGTAAAGTAATCACTCCAGGAAATGGCAACGGTTATATTGCCAATTGCGTATTCCATTATCAAAGCCCAACCAATAATCCAGGCAATGAGTTCACCAAAAGCAACATAAGAATAAGTATAAGCACTTCCGGAAACCGGAACCATAGAAGCAAATTCAGCGTAAGCGAAAGCCGCAAAACTACAAGCCACAGCAGTGAAAATAAACAGAAAAATTACAGCAGGACCTCCGTCAGCACTAGCTTTTCCTATGGTACTAAAAATTCCAGCTCCTATAATTGCCGCAATTCCAAAGGCAGCCAAATCTCTTGTTTTGAGATGTTTTCCTAAAGATTCATGACCTTCAGAAGAACCACTTTCTACTTGTTTTAATATATCATAAACAGATTTCTTTCTGAATAAATTATTAAATTTCATTATGTGTTATTTGATTTATTACTGTCTTCATACCTGTTCTTTTTTTATTTAAAAAGATAAACACCCATTTTTGACAGTTAAATTTGAAAAAGAAAGTAAAAGTAGATATTTTCTTTATAAAACCGAGATTCTAAACACAATATCGATGACAATATCAAAATTCAAATTTACAAAATCATAAATATTATCCCAACCAACCTCCTCTACTCCTTCTAAATTTACAATGGTTCTGGAAACTTAAATTACACAATTTCATTTAGCAGTTTTATAAAACTATGTAGATTACAAATAAGAACAAAAAAACCACTCTTTTTGAGTGGCTCTGTTATTCGTAAATTCTTTATTCTACTTAAGATTAACGCAAAGAAAATTATAAAAAATGTCATTTCAATTACTATTTAGCAGGTCGGCGCACGCAGATTTGAGTAATGGTATGTGTCCACAATTCATTATTATAAATAGAGGTAGTTGTATTCCGCAAAATGAGTTTCCCTTTTTCCAATTGAACATCATATACAGAAGATTCTGTTTTTGAATTAGCTATTGTAATTTGATTCTTTTCTGAATTAAATGTCCCTTGAAAAATATTCCATTTTTCGCACGAGAGAAATTCCGTTAATTCAACATAATTACCAGAAATATTATAATGAGAATCTGCCTCACAACCAGGAAAATTACCGGTACTAGATATCATACTTTCTGAATTCCAAGATGTATAGATAATTTGTTCATAATACCATCTTCCTACTAAGGGATTGATATCGTCATCATCTTTACTGCAACTTAAAAAACAGCAAGTAAAAAGAATTAGGATTGATATCTTTTTCATCTTAAATTAGTTTTTGGTTGCATTGAAATTGCCTACAACTTTGTGTTTTACAAACTTCGTTGTTTTTGCCTGTGTTCTTCTTTTAAAAATGTAAACATTAGCAATTACTCATTCGTTAACTACATCCTGAATCTTTGAACCTAATTTAGACCAAATACTCATCATAATTTCTAAAACTCGTTTAGTAACAAATTAATCTGATTAACAATAATCAAAAACACAAAATACTACAAATCAATAATTTAACAATAATTTCAAAAAACCTCCTATTCCGGACAGTTATTTAATAAAATTATCCTAACCAACCTTCTCTGTCCAGACTTCTGTATTGAATTGCTTCCGAAATATGGCTGGAGCCAACATACTCTTCTCCTTCCAAATCGGCTATGGTTCTGGAAACTTTTAAAATTCTGTCGTAGGCACGGGCTGAAAGATTTAATCTGTCCATCGCAGTTTTGAGTAACTGTTTGGAATTATCGTCCAATTTGCAAAATTCTCTAATCTGCTTGGTATTCATTTGGGCATTATAATGAATATTTTCGAAATCATTGAACCGGGAAGTTTGAATTTCTCTTGCTTTTGTAACTCTTTTTCTGATTTCGACACTGCTTTCAGCTTTTCGGTCATCAGACAATTTTTCGAAAGGAACCGGAGTTACCTCTATGTGAATATCGATTCGGTCAAGTAAAGGTCCGGAAATTTTACTTAAATATCGTTGCATTTCATTTGGAGAAGAAGTTACCGGAGAATCAGGATCATTAAAATACCCACTCGGACTTGGATTCATACTTGCAACCAACATAAAAGACGACGGATAAGTTACAGTAAACTTGGCTCTCGAAATGGTTACATCTCTATCTTCAAGTGGTTGACGCATTACTTCAAGTACATCTCTTTTGAATTCGGGCAATTCATCCAAAAATAAAACGCCATTGTGCGCCAAAGAAATTTCTCCCGGCTGAGGAAAACTTCCGCCCCCGACAAGCGCTACATTTGAAATTGTATGATGTGGACTTCTAAAAGGTCTTTGATTCATGAGTCCCACCTCTTTCATTTTTCCGGCAACGCTGTGAATTTTGGTGGTTTCCAAAGCTTCTCTCAAAGTCATTGGCGGCAAAATACTGGGAAGTCTTTTGGCCAACATTGTTTTTCCGGCTCCGGGAGGACCAATCAAAATAATATTATGACCTCCGGCAGCCGCAATTTCCATACAACGTTTGATGCTTTCCTGTCCTTTTACATCACTAAAATCAAACTCAGGAAAATCCAATGTTTTATAAAATTCGGCTCTGGTATCAAAAAATGTAGGTTCCAAAGTTCCCTTTCCTTCAAAAAAATCTACTACTTCCTGAAGTTTTTCTACACCATAAACTTCCAAATCACTTACAATAGCAGCTTCTTTTGCATTTTCTTTTGGCAAAATAAACCCTTTAAAACCTTCTTCTTTTGCTTTTATGGCAATCGGCAGAGCTCCTCTTATTGGTTGTAAACTTCCATCAAGAGAAAGTTCTCCCATTATAATATATTTATCAACTTCTTGGGTTATTAATTGTCCGGAAGCAACTAAAATCCCAATTGCCAAAGTCAAATCATAAGCCGAACCTTCTTTTCGTAAATCGGCCGGAGCCATATTGATGGTGATTTTCTTTCCCGGAAGTTCAAGATTATTATTCTTCAAAGCAGCTGCAATTCGGTAACTGCTTTCTTTAATGGCATTATCGGGCAAACCAACCAAATGATAACCGATTCCCTTGTCAATATTTACTTCAACGGTAATTGTGGTGGCTTCTACCCCAAAGACAGCACTTCCAAATACTTTAACTAACATAGCCTGTTGGATTTTGTTCTCTTAAATTTAACAAAATTTATTATTGAATTTAATACTATCAGTAAATTTTGAACAAACTCATGGAATTACACCTAACAAAAAAGCCACTCTTTTTGAGTGGCTTAGCAATTTATTTTTTGAATTTTGAAATTCCGGCTTTCAGCCAGCTTTCATATTCTTTTACATTTGGTGTGTAACTGATTGTTGGAATCTCTGAATTCAGATTATTTCCTTCTAAATCTGTAATAACATACAAAGGTTGTGTATTGGTATTGTATTTAGAAATCATAAAATCAGTCCATTTGTCACCAATAGTTGTCATTATTTCTCCTGAAACTTTAGAAACTGTTTGTTCAGATTTTGGTAATTCTCTTTTGTCATCAACATACAAAGAAATCAAAACGACCTCGTTTTTCAATATTGATAAAACCGAAGATTCAGACCATACATTATTTTCCATTTTACGACAGTTAACGCAAGCACGTCCTGTAAAATCTAACATAATTGGTTTGTTTACCGTTTTAGCGTAAGCCAAACCTTTATCATAATCATCAAAAACAACCAATCCGTGAGGGCCTTCGATGGCTCCTGTTGGCAAAACAACCGAAGCTTCCGCACTTCCACCTGTTGCTCCTACTCCTTTCGGGCTTTCGCTGTATTCCATTGGCGGAGGGAATGCGCTTATCAATTTAAGCGGTGCTCCCCAAAGTCCTGGAATTAGATAAATTGTAAAGGTTGAAACTAATAAAGCCATCATTAATCGTCCTACAGAAAGATGTGTTAAAGGACTGTCGTGTGGCAAAGTAAGTTTTCCGAAAAGATAATATGCTAAAGTTCCGAAAATAACAATCCAGATTGCGATGAAAACTTCTCTTTCTAATAAATGTAATTGTAATACTAAATCGGCATTTGAAAGGAATTTGAATGCCAAAGCCAATTCAAGAAAACCTAAAAATACTTTTACTGTATTTAACCAACCTCCTGATTTAGGCAATGAATTCAACCAACCCGGGAACATGGCAAACAACATAAAAGGCAAAGCTATAGCGAATGAAAATCCTAACATTCCTACAATAGGAGCAATTCCTCCTTTTGAAGCCGATTCAACAAGTAAAGTTCCTACGATTGGTCCTGTACAAGAGAAAGAAACAATTGCCAATGCCAATGCCATGAACAAAATTCCGATAATTCCTCCTCTGTCTGCCTGACTGTCCACTTTGTTTGCCCAAGAATTTGGCAACATAATTTCGAAAGCTCCCAAGAATGAAGAAGCAAAGAATACCAATAATAAGAAGAATATAATGTTGAACCACACATTGGTTGATAGAGCATTAAGCGCACCGGCACCGAAAATACCTGTTACCAAAATACCCAATAAAACATAAATTAAAATGATGGAAACACCGTAAAAAATGGCGTTTTTAATTCCTTTGGCTCTGGTTTTACTTTGTTTGGTAAAGAAACTCACCGTCATAGGAATCATTGGGAACACACAAGGTGTTAAAAGTGCTGCAAATCCTGAGAAAAAAGCAATAAAGAAGATGGTAAACAATCCTCTTTTTTCGTCTTTTACCGGAACTTGAGTTTCTGTAGAAACCGAAGCTACTTCTGTTTTTTCAGAATCAGTCGTTGCAACTTCGGCAATAGCTTTTGTAGTTACAGTATCGGAAACAAGCTCAGTGGTTTCTGTAGTTTTTGTAACTGCTGCAACAGTTGCTGTAGTAGTAATTGCAGGAAGCGTGAAAGTGAACTTTTTGTTCAGATTCAAACAAACCTCTTTACATGCCTGATAATCGATATTAGCAACAATTGCTTTTACATTCGGATTCGTGATTTTTACTTTTTGTTTCAAAACCGCTTTCTTTTCAAAGAAAATCTCATCTACTCCAAAATCACTATTAAATTGCTTTTTAGTAGCACTTTCAAGAGTTTTCCCAACTAATGTAAAATTTCCGTTAGCCTCTTTAAAAGTCACTTCTGTAGGTAGAGGACCACCGTCTGGAGTAAATTGAGAATAAACATGCCAACCTTCTTCCATAACGGCTTCAAAAACCAAATTAAATTCGGTATCTGATATTTTTTCAACTTTAGATTTCCATTTTACAGGATCAAGAACTTGTGAATTTACTTTGACAAAAGTCAAAAGCATTAAGAATACAAAAATTATTCGTTTCATGTTAGTAATATTTGTTTTTTATCAGTCAATGCAATTTCTGTTTATTTAATGAAATCGCTATTTTAAAAGGGTTATTTGTAATATATTTTCTGTTAAATTATTCGCCTTAAAGCGTTCGTCCTGACGGATTCCTACTACCCAAACCACCTTAGAATCAGAACACAAAAGCCAGGTTTGTTCTTTTTCTAATAAAGACATTTTCTGGTCTTTGAAAAATTTACTTACTTTTTTCGATTTCCCTCCCATTCCTGATGGCTGAAAAACATCTCCTTCCCTCCATTTCCTTAAAATCAAAGGAAAGATAATTTTTTTTCGGTCGACAAATATAGACATATTTGAATCATTTGCATACGAATTTGATTCACTTAAAGATATATTTAACGGTTTGAGAATTTCCTGTTGATTTTCGAAGATAAAATACTCTTTTTCTTCTGTACAGACTGTTTTTTTGCTTAAAATCAAATTTGACCTGTCTTTCAGTAGGCGATATTCATCCGAAAAAACCTGTTTCCCCGACTGACTTTCAACCAAATTGTAAATATCTTCCCACGCTCTAAATCCATACGGATGTAGCCATTGATATAAATAAAACCGAAAATTATTCTGTTTTTTAAGTTTATTTATATCAAAATAAATCTCATCATTTTTCTCTTCAACAACCTGATTATAAACCAAACGGGCAGCGTCCTGAACCAAACTTTGAGATTCCTGAAGATATTCCTGTGTTTTTTGAAAAGAATCAAGAAAATTCGGATTCAATTCCTTTAAAACAGGAATCAAATCGTGACGAATTTTATTTCTCAAATATTTATCAGAAGCATTGCTGCTGTCTTCCCGCCAAAGAAGCGAATTTTCCCTGGCATATTTTATAATTTCCTCTCTGCTGAAAACCAACAACGGACGAATAATTTGGCTGTTTTGAGCCGGAATTCCTGTTAAACCTTCCAATCCGGTGCCACGGGTAAGATTTATTAAAAAGGTTTCCAAAGAATCATCAGCATGATGTGCTGTCAACAGAAAATCATACTTATTTTCATCTAAAATTTCCTGAAACCAATTATATCTCAATTCGCGAGCTGCAAGCTGAGTCGATAATTTATTGTTTTCGGCATAGATTTTTGTATCAAATCGGGTAACAAAAAGCGGAATTTTATTCTCTTGTGAATATTGCTCAATAAATAGTTGATCTCCCTCACTTTCTTCTCCTCGAAGCTGAAAATTGCAATGTGCCAAAGCTATTTCATATCCTGACCGCTGAAACAAATGAGTCATCACCATACTGTCCAATCCTCCGCTCACGGCAAGTAAAAGCCGTTTCCCTTTCAAAAAAGGAAAATTTGATGATAAATGATTTGAAAGTCGAAAATTGAAAGTCATAAAATCTTTTTAGTTATTCATTTCCAAAACGCTACGCATCGCTTTGGCTTTCAACAAACATTCTTCATATTCCTTTTCAGGATTTGATAAAAATGTAATGGCACTTCCCACAGAAAAAGAAACATACTGATTTTCTGAATTATACAAAATACTTCTAATAACTACGTTGAAATCAAAATCGCCTTCGGGAGTAAAATATCCAACTGCACCACTGTAAAGCCCGCGTTTGGTTTCTTCGAGTTCTTCTATAATTTTCATAGCAGAAATCTTAGGAGCTCCGGTCATACTTCCCATCGGAAAAGTAGTTTTTATCGCCTCAACAGCCGAATATTCAGGTTTCAATTTGGAAACAATTGTAGAAATCAAATGATGAACCTGCTTAAAAGTATAAATTTTGCAAAGTTCTTCCACTTTTACAGAATCTCTCTGAGCCGTTCTCGACAAATCATTTCGAACCAAATCGACAATCATAATGTTTTCGGAACGTTCTTTCTCATTCAGAAAAAGTTCGTTTTTGCAATTTTCATCTTCTGTTGCATCCAAACTTCTTTTTATAGTTCCTTTTATAGGCTGAGAAATAAGCTTTTCTCCTTCTTTTCTGATATATCTTTCGGGCGAAGCCGACATTAAAAACTGTTTATTATTTTTCAAAAAAACAGCAAACGGAGGTTCTGAAATGGCATTCAGCTTTTGATACACATCCAATGGATTGATTTGAGCATTTTCTGCAAAGAATTCCATACAGAAATTGGCTTCATAAATATCGCCCCGATGAATATAATTAAGCATAGAAGTCACTTTTTTCAGATACTCTTCCTTTGAAATTCGCGCCTGAATTTGCAATGGTTTTGATTCTAAATCTTGAAAAATTGTTGTATTTAAAATAGCATCCAAATCTTCATCAATTTCATCATCGCAAAGATGAAGGTATTTTATTTCAAATGAATTTCCTTTCAGAAGAAACAACTTTTTGGGCTGAAAGAAAAACAAATCCGGAAAATCAAGTCCGTCAAAATTATAAGATTCTAAATGCTCTACATCGTTTTTTAAATCATAACTCAAATACCCAAAAATCCAGTCTTTGATAGATTGCTGATAGCTTTTTAAATCTTCGAAAGCAGAATGATAATCGGTTTTGATTGAAGTAAACGCATCAACGGCCAAAAGACAGTCAAAATTGGAATATTCCTGTGGATAATTGTTGCTGTCCAAAAAAACGACTTCACGAAATTCCTGGCTCCAAGCCAACAATTGCTGTTTGAAACCAGCCGGATTTTCTATGTTTATGGTAACTGAAGTTCTCAAAAATTCTAATAATTTGCCCAAAATTAGCACAAAAAAGCGAATGTTTCCATTTGGATATTAAAACTTGCACCAAAATTAAAATCAAATTACCTTTCGATCCTGAAATTTTCTACATTTTAAACGCTTAAACAGAACATTTATAATGATTCCTTTTTTGAAATTAATACGTTACAAAAACCTTTTGATGATTGCTTTCACAATGCTGGTTTTACATTACGGATTCCTAAAACTGCAAAATATTCCATTGGTTCTCAACAATTTGAAATTTGCGTTTTTGATTTTGGCAACACTTTGCATTGCTGCCGGAGGTTACATAATTAATGATATTCTTGACCAGGAAACCGACCAGATAAACAAACCAAACAAAGTTCAAATAGGGAATGTTTTTCCGGAAAATTTGGCTTATTATATCTATGCGGCACTAAATATTGTAGGAGTTGGAATTGGTTTTTATCTTTCAAACATTATTGAAAAACCAATGTTTTCATCAATTTTTATATTCATTTCATTCGTCTTATACATTTATTCTTCCAGTTTCAAACAAAGCCTTTTAATTGGAAATATAATCGTTTCGGCATTGATTGCGTTTGTAATTATCCTTGTCGGAATATTTGATTTACAGCCAATGATTACGCCGGAAAATCAACCAATATTGGCAACTTTTTTCAAAATTATATTAGATTATGCTCTTTTTGCATTCATTTTGAACTTTATAAGAGAAATTGTAAAAGATTTGGAAGATACCAAAGGCGATTACAATATGGGAATGAATACTTTGCCAATTGTGTTGGGAGTTGAAAGAACCGCAAAAGTTGTAGCTGTTTTGAGCCTGATTCCTAGTTTATTGTTATTTTATTACACTTATAAATACTATTTCAACAACAATTTGTACATCAGTGCATTTTATAGTTTTGCATTTCTTATTTCGCCTTTGATTTATTTTACTGTCAAATCGACCTCAGCAAAAAAACAAAAAGACTTTAAACACCTGAGTTCTGTCTTGAAATTAGTTATGCTAATGGGAATCATTTTCATCGCCGTTGTTGCCTTAAACATCAAATACAATGCTTAAAGAAAAACTAAAAAACTACAATATCATTTTGGCTTCGGGTTCTCCAAGAAGACAACAATTTCTGAAAGATTTAAATTTGGATTTCGAAATCCGATTGAAAGAAGTTGAAGAAATTTACCCCGAAGAACTAAAAGCCGGGCAAATTACCAACTTTCTGTCAGAATTAAAAGCAAATGCTTTTGAAGGAACTTTGCAACCAAACGATATTTTGATTACAAGCGACACTATTGTTTGGCACAATGGTAAAGCTTTGGGCAAACCAAAAGATTATAATGATGCTTTTGAAATTCTGAAATCTTTGTCCGGAAATACCCACGAAGTAATTACTTCTGTTTGCTTTAAACTCAACACTAAAACAACCACTTTTCACGAAGTAACGAAAGTGACTTTCAAAAATTTGAACGATGAAGAAATAGATTATTATATCAACAATTACAAACCTTTTGACAAAGCCGGTTCTTATGGAATTCAGGAATGGATTGGATTTATCGGCGTTTCAAAAATAGAAGGAAGTTATGCAAATGTAATGGGCTTACCGGTTGACCAAGTATATGAATATCTGAAAAATTTATAATTACAAAAAAAATCCCGTTCGGTCGAACGGGATTTTTCTTAAATATTCTAAGGAGAGAAATTATTTCTTACTCCATTCGTTTATGCTTTCTTTATTGAGTTTTATATATTCAGCATCTTTTGCAATTTCTGCTGCTGCCAATGATATTTTTGCCGTATCGATTGCTCCTTTTTTATCGCCCAATTTATATTGAATTAACGATTTCAAACGGGTTTCATAAAACGGTTTGTCAGCACTTAAATCCAAAGCTTTATTAATATATGCCAAAGCTTTTACCATATCTAAATTTGAATTATAATAATAAGTCGCCGCATTATAATAATCTAAAGTATCAGGACCGGCAAGTGTTTTATCAATAGTTTTAAGAGCTTCTGCCTGTGTCGAAAAATCAATCCTAACCGGCAGATAAGTTCTTTCCCAAGTTAATTCTAATACTGCCGAATTACTATCCATATTATTCAATCCAAGAGTAAAATTTTCTACCGAACGAGACAACATTTCAGGTTTGGCAGTTGTTTTCAAAACAATCTTACTTTCATCCCATTGATCTGGCGTACCCCAGTTGTTTGTGGTGGCATAAAAATAAACTTCCCAAATATCGGCCTTTGGCAAAGTATATAAACCGTATTTTCCTTTTTTCAGAGGTTTACCTCCAATAGTTACATCTTCGCTAAAAGTAATTATAGTATTCTCATTCGCACCCGTTCTCCAGATTTTTCCAAAAGGAACCAAATCTCCAAAAATAATCCTTCCTTTTACTGCCGGACGAGAATATTCTAAATCAACTTCGGTAAAACCAACCATCTGGGTCACGTAAGCTCTGGGACTCACTTTGGGAATTTTAATTTGTGCATTTGCCGACAAAGCTCCCAAAATCATAATAAAAATTAATGTTACCTTTTTCATCTAATCTATTTATTTGTTTAATGAATAATTAAAACCAATATTATAATTGCAATAATGTCTTAGAATTTATTTCGCCAAAATGACTGATAACCATATCGGCAAGAGAATAATCCTGAGCTTTTGAGTTCACGCTATCGTAACCAATACAATAAATTCCGGCAGATTTTGCAGCTACAATTCCGTTTGTACTGTCTTCAATGACCAAACAATGTTCTTTTGGAGCCACAGAAAGCGAAGCAGCATGCTCAAAAATAGCAGGATGTGGTTTCGATTTAGGAAAATCTTCGCCTGAAACTACGTGCGAAAAATATTGATGTAATTTAAATCTGTTGAAAATGCGCTCAATAGTTACTTTTGCTGCCGAAGATGCCAAAATAAGTTGCATTTTGTTTTGGTGCAAATCTCTGATTAACTCTTCGACTCCTTCAAGCAAAAACAAATCTTCTTTATTGTCGAAAGCATCGTTAAAAATACTTCTTTTAGCATTTACCAAATCCTGAACCTCATGCGGAAGATTGAATCTTTCTTTAAGCGTTTGATAAACATTTTTGGTCGAATTTCCCGTAAATGTAGTGTACATTTCATGGCTTACTTCAATATTCAAAGCCGAAAAATGTTGGAAATAAGCATATTTATGAACCGGTTCGGTGTCAACAATTACACCGTCCATATCAAATATTATTGTTCTTTTCATTTGGTATTTTAATGTTGTTTTAAAAATTGTCTGGATTCAAACGGCAAATTTACAAAGATTAATCTTCGAACCTTCAGATAATTTCGATTTCTGATTGAAGATTAACGTTTTTTGATTTTGACTTTATGACTTTAATAACTTTATGCTTTCGATTAAAATCTATTTTGCATTTTGTTTAAAGTAAACTTCGGTAGCTCCCAAACCATATTTTTGGTAATTAGCATCCTGAAAAGTGACATTTTCATATCGTCCCAATAAAAAATCAAGCTCGGCTTTCAGGATACCTTCTCCTACTCCGTGAATGAAAACAATTTTCGGAATTCGGTTTTTGATGGCAAACTCAATATGTCTTTTGGCAGTATCTGCCTGTAAAGTAAGAATATCATAATTACTCATTCCTCTCTTATTAGGAACGAGTTTTTCAATATGTAAATCAAATTCAGGAACACCAATCTCGCCTCTCGATTTTTTCTCTTTAACGAAACTTCTCGGCTTAGATTCTTCTTTTTCCTTTTTAATTTTATTGGTATCAAAATTGGTCATTGAATTTCCAAAATCGGCAGAATCGCTTATTTTGATTAATTCATTAGACTGAAAACTCATCACAAAACCTTCACTGGTTTCAATCGTAACTTCGTTTGTTTTTACCGAAACAACCACTCCGTCAATAGCATCGTCCAGTACCGAAACTTTATCTCCTTTTTCAAACATGCTCATCTTCTTTATCTTGATTTTTACCCGGAATTTTCGAACTTAGATTCATCATTCCCATCATGAAAATTACTATTGAAGGTATTAAAATAATCAACTTGTATTCCGGTTGATATTGTGAATAGATGATGGCTATAACGGCCAAAATCATTATTGGAATTTGAAATTTACTCATCGTTTTTGAAAATTGAATTCCAAAAATAGGAAACTTTAAATTAAGAAGCTTATTATTTTCCTTCTGATTTTATTTTCGTAAAATTGCGAAAATAAAATCAGCCATTTTGGAAATAGAAAAATACATGATTCCGTGCATGAACAAAAAACTCTTTGGGTTTGATTGTATGGGTTGTGGTACACAGAGAGCATTGGTTTTATTGATGAAAGGCGATTTTTGGGAAGCTTTTCAAATGTTTCCGGCTATTTACACCACTATTTTACTATTTGTCTTTATTGCACTTCATTTTATTCACAAATCCAGAAATTACAAAAATATCATTATCATCCTGGCAATTGTAAACGCCATCATCATGATTGTGTCTTATTTCTACAAATTATTTAACTAAACAAACCCTTTTATATTATGGAAAACAGAAAATTACCCAATGCAAACACGATCTTAATTCTTGGAATAGCATCAATAGTCACTTGCTGTTGTTATGGAATTGTGGGATTAGTTTTCGGAATTGTTGCTTTGGTTTTAGAAAACAAAGATTCTAAACTATATGCCGAAAATCCTGAAATTTACACCAATCACAATTCTCTTTTCATCGGAAAAATATTGGCTATCATTGGAATTGTACTTAGTGCAATCTATTTAATGTTTACTATTTATTTCTTGAGTTTAGGTGAAGAAGGAAGAAAAGAATTTCAGGAAAACCTAATGGAGAAAATGAAACACATAGAAGAAAACCAATAAAAGGTTACAAAGATTCTGAGAGTCTTAAACCTAGATGATGTATTAGAGATTATTTCACAGTCCCGAAGATTCAGGACACAAAGGAAACTCAAAGGATCACAAAGAAAAAAGCTTACTACTTTTGTGGTTCTCTGTGTAATCTCCGTGAATCTCTGTGAAACAGCTCGGCTATCACAGATTCTGAGTTTAAAATATCTAATAAATAATTCAACACAAGATATTCTCTATTATTCAAATAAAAAACCATTAAGAGTTTAAGTCAAATTGTCTTAAATCTCTTAATGGTTTTATTCTAAATTCAGAAATCTGAATTCTTATTTCTCGAACTGCTTCAAAGTTTTGATGATAATTGAAACACAATCCAGCAATTGCTCTTCGTTCATTACCAATGGCGGAGCAAAACGGATAATGTTACCATGAGTTGGTTTTGCCAACAAACCGTTATCACGCAAAGCTATGCAAATATTCCAGGCCGTGTCGCTTTCTTCTGTATCGTTAATTACAACGGCGTTCAACAAACCTTTTCCGCGAACCAAAGTTGCAATATTTGATGTTTCAATAAATTCTCCCAATTTGGTTCTAAAAATTTGTCCTAAACGTTCTGCATTTTCAGCAAGTTTTTCATCGGTAACCACTTCAAGAGCAGCCATTGCAACCGCAGCAGCAATCGGATTTCCTCCAAAAGTAGATCCATGTTGTCCTGGTTTTATTACGTTCATGATCGAATCATTGGCCAAAACAGCCGAAACAGGATAAACTCCGCCAGAAATAGCTTTTCCTAAAATCAGGATATCCGGTTGAACATTTTCATGGTTTACAGCCAGTAATTTACCTGTTCTTGCAATTCCGGTTTGAACCTCATCGGCAATAAACAAAGCGTTGTATTTCTCACAAAGTGCTTTGGCTTTTGCCAAATAACCTTCGCTCGGCACATAAACTCCTGCTTCTCCCTGAATAGGTTCTACAAGGAAACCGGCAATATTTTTTGAAGATTGCAATGCTTTTTCCAAAGCATCCAAATCATCGTAAGCTATTTTGATAAATCCTTCTGTGTAAGGACCAAAGTTTTTACGTGCATTTTCGTCATTTGAAAACGAAATAATAGTTGTAGTACGACCGTGGAAATTGTTTTCGCAAACAATAATCTGTGCTTCGTGCTCGGCCACACCTTTTACTTCATAAGCCCATTTACGGCAAAGTTTCAAAGCAGTTTCTACAGCTTCAGCTCCCGTATTCATTGGCAATACTTTGTCGAAACCAAAATATTTAGTCACAAATTCTTCATAAGGACCTAACTGGTCGTTGAAAAAAGCACGGGAAGTCAAAGTCAAAGTTTGAGCTTGTTTTGTCATGGCATCCACAATTCTAGGATGGCAGTGTCCTTGATTTACGGCAGAATAAGCCGAAAGAAAATCATAGTATTTTTTTCCTTCAACATCCCAAACATAAACACCTTCTCCTTTGCTCAACACAACCGGAAGCGGATGATAATTATGCGCTCCGTATTTATTTTCTAAGGCCATTATGCCTTCTGAACTTGTTTTTTCTATTATAGACATAGTTTTTGTTTTTATATTTTTTAATAAAAAATTCCTGCTTTTATGGAGAGAAATCATCCTAATTGATTGCAAAAATAAACTTTAAGTATCAAAGTTTAAAAAATAAATTCAGTGAAAAACAAAAAAGCATTTCAATAAATTTATTGAAATGCCTTTTTTTATACTTTTTAAACATTGATTAAATATAATCAGGAAAATGCTTAGCTAAAACATTTTTTAAAACTTCTACAGTTAAAATTTTATTTCTAAAATCGGCTATTTCTGCAAAAGTATCTGCTTTTGATTTATCATCAGGATTAAAAGAACTGGTCAACATAACAATAATGATATTTTCTTTTATTTCCGGAGATAATTTTTGATATTCCTGTATAAATTCCCATCCATCCATAACAGGCATATTAATATCCAAAAAAACCAATTGTGGTTTAGGAAAACTTTCCTCCGATTCAAATTTTCCCTGATTGGTAATATAGTCTAATGCTTCCTTTCCGTTTAAAACAACCTGAATATGTTCGGCTACGCCTTCTTTATTTATAATTGTTTTATTTATAAAATTGGTTGCAAAATCATCATCAATCAATAAAACACAATTCAATTTTTTTTTCATACTTTGGATAAAATTTGGGAATAATCATTCTAAAACAAGGTTTTTTTTATCTTATTTTAAAAATACTTCAGCAAAACTAATTTAAATTGATTTTGTCTGCAACAAAAACATTTAAAAATTTTCAAAACACAAATCAAACTTCTACAATCGGAATTGTGTATTTGAATTTACTTCCCTGATTCAATTTTGATTCCACCCAAATTTTACCTCCGTGAGAGTCTATAATTTTTTTACAATTTGACAATCCTATTCCGGTTCCCTGATATTCTTCTCTGTTGTTTAATCTTTTAAAGATCTCAAAAACTTTGTCTTTATCTTTTTCATCTATGCCTATTCCATTGTCTTCAACGGTAAACAGCCAGTTATTATCTTCGCAAATTGCCGAAATATGGACTTTAAGTTGTTGATTTTTCTTTCTGAATTTAATGGAATTTCCTATCAAATTCTGCAAAAGAAGTTTCATTTCCAGCAAACTTGCGTAAACAACCGGCAAATCATCATAGGTAATTTCGGCTTTTGTTTCATCGATCAAAGGTTTCAAATCAGAAATCACTTCAGGCATCAACTGATTAAAATCAACTTCTGTCAATTCGCCTTCTTTACCTATTCTTGAATATTCCATAAGACCTTTTACAAGCTGCTGCATTCGGGTGCTTGACTGCTCAATAAAATCAATGTATTGTAGATCTATATCATCTACTTTACCATCCAAATCTTGTTTTAACTGATGGGAACAATGCAATAATGTCATCATAGGTTCCTGCAAATCATGAGAAGCAATGTAAGTAAACTGTTCTAACTCTTGATTTTTGTTTTCGAGCATTATATTCTTCTGGGTAATTTCTGCCGATGACAGCACCCTTTCGTTTATATTACGCCAAGAACCTTCTATATTTTTCGGATTTCCTTCTTCATCGTAAATAAATCGGGCATTGATTGAAAAATAAATTATTTTCCCTTCGGCATCTGTAAACCTGAAATCTAAATCTTTTATGCCTCCGTATTTCTCCAGTTTTTCACGAATTAATCCTCTGTCTTCGGGATCATAATACAATTTATAAACAGAATTCCCTATGGCTTCTTCTCTTGATTTCTTAAAATGCTTTTCAAACGAAGGGCTTATTTCTAATAATATGCCATTCATATCGGTAAGAAAATAGACGTCTTCAAAATTTTCATAGATCGAACGGAATTTTTCTTCACTTTCTTTTATTCTTTCATTGGCTAATTTAATCTCCAATTCATTTTTCTTTCTCTCACTAATATCACGCATTGAACCCTCAATATTGACAGGAACTTTGTTTTTATCATATACAAATTGGGAATTTAAAGAGAAATATATAATGCGGCCGTCTTTATCTAAATAGCGAACTTCAAAATCATTTAAATATCCTTTGGTTTTCAGTTCATTAATTATCTTCTCTCTATCGGCCAAATCATAATAAAGCTCAGAAACATTATTTCCCAGAAGTTCTGTTCTTTTATATTGGGTATATTTTTCAACAGCCGGACTTATTTCTAACAGAATTCCTTCAAGGGTAGAATAGAAATACACATCTTGCGAATTATTAAAAATAGAACGAAATCTCTCTGCTTTCGCTTCTTTTTCCTTCAATATTGCTAACATGATTAAAGCCGAACTAAAATTGACAAACAAATAAAATTGCAATCCGAAGAAATCAAAACCTACACTATCAGTAGCAAATGAACCCTGACCATGACTGGTAAAATAGACACCTATAAGCGTAAAAATAAGACCTACAAAAGTAACTCCTCTCATTCCAAAACGGAAAACTGCCCATAAAAAAACAAAAATGATAATATCTTGATTTCTGATTTTAGTTATAAAAATAATAACGGTTGCTAAAACAGTTATTATAATAAAAAGAAACAATTCAATAAATCTACGAGAAGACATCTCTTTTTTTGCATTTATCTTATAAGCCCACGACAATACAAACGGTGTAAAAACAATAGTTCCCAGCATGTGAGAACTAAACCAATAACTCCAAAGCATTAAAAAATGATTTGTTGAAACAGAATCGAAAAAAAACAACGGCAATAATCCGAATGTAACTACAAAAAAGATGACTATAACTGAAATGAATACAAATTTAAGAACCTGAATTCCTGATGTAAACGGATCACGGGTAATAACTATCTTTTGAATCAGGAAATCGGTCAGCAACGCACACAGAACGGCAAAAATGAATCTGGAGAATACAAACAAAATCTGAATTAACGATTCAAATGATTCCATTTCTTCAAAATCTTTTATAAAAAAGATCACTAAACCATAAATCAAACTTCCCATCCCTATTCCCGCAACAGCTCTTTTACTAAAAATATAAACCATTGCAATACCAAAACCGGCAGCCGGAAAAAAAGGAATCTGATCAATCTCAGTAATCAACACAAAACGGGATATAATTGCCAAAATAAAATAGACTATCCCTATAAAAAAAGTAAGATTAAGATTTGAATTTAAAAAACGAGGAATATAATAACTTCCGCTATAATTACTGATGTTCATATATATAAATAGGATTTTGAGAAATACTTTTCTTACAATAAAAACAAATACAAAAAAATAAAACACAAGATAATGATATAAATACTACTAATCAATCATTAACTATTCTTAAATTTTGCTCTTACTAACTTTTTAATCTAAATTTGCGCCACAATAAAAAAACTACACACAATGATTCATTTCTTCGGAAACCAAACAAACACGGTATATGCGGTACAATCGCAAGACCAACTTTCTACAGAAGATATTTCAAAATTGAATTGGCTTTTTGGCAATGCAACTAAAATAGAAAAATCAGTGTTGTCTGATTTTTTTGTTGGACCACGAGCAACAATGATCACTCCTTGGAGTACCAATGCTGTGGAAATCACCCTGACTATGGGCATTTCCGGAATCATCAGAATGGAAGAATTCCAAAGAGTAGCGGAAGATTTCTCTGATTTCGACCCTATGCTTTCGCAAAAATATACTGAGTTAAATCAGGAAATCTATACTATTAATGTTCAGCCGGAACCTATTCTAAATATTGAAGATATTGCTGCTTACAACAAACAGGAAGGTTTGTCTTTGAGCGACGAGGAAGTTGAGTATTTGAATAATTTGGCAACCAAATTAGGCAGAAAATTAACTGATTCTGAAATTTTTGCTTTCTCACAAGCTAACTCAGAGCACTGCCGTCACAAAATTTTCAACGGAACTTTCGTGATTGACGGAGTTGAACAAGAAACTTCTCTATTCAAATTAATCAAGAAAACATCTCAGGAAAACCCTAACGATATCGTTTCGGCATACAAAGACAACGTGGCCTTTTTAAAAGGACCAAGAGTGACTCAGTTTGCTCCTAAAACTGCCGACAAACCTGATTATTATGAAACAAAGGAATTTGATTCTGTTATTTCATTGAAAGCAGAAACTCACAATTTCCCAACGACTGTAGAGCCTTTCAACGGAGCTGCGACAGGATCAGGTGGAGAAATCCGTGACCGTTTGGCTGGTGGACAGGGTTCTTTGCCATTGGCAGGAACTGCGGTTTACATGACTTCTTACTCTCGTTTGGAAGAAAACCGCCCTTGGGAAGAAGCTATGGATGAGAGAAAATGGTTGTACCAAACTCCAATGGATATCTTGATCAAAGCTTCAAACGGAGCTTCTGATTTCGGAAATAAATTCGGGCAACCTCTAATTACAGGTTCTATTCTAACCTTTGAACATCAGGAAAACAGTAACCCTATCAGGGTTTCAGACCCTGATAGGGTTGATAACAGAAAGTTAGGTTACGATAAAGTGATCATGCAAGCGGGTGGAATTGGTTACGGAAAATTAGATCAAGCTATTAAACACAAACCACAAGTGGGTGACAAAATTGTTATCCTTGGTGGAGAAAACTACAGAATCGGAATGGGTGGTGCTGCAGTTTCATCTGCAGATACCGGAGCTTTCGGTTCAGGAATTGAACTAAATGCTATTCAGCGTTCAAACCCTGAAATGCAAAAGCGTGCTGCTAACGCCATTCGTGGTTTGGTGGAAAGCGACGTGAACCCAATTGTTTCCATTCACGACCATGGTGCAGGCGGGCATTTGAACTGTCTTTCTGAGTTGGTTGAAGAAACAGGAGGTTTGATTGATTTGGATAAATTGCCTGTTGGCGACCCAACTCTTTCTGCGAAAGAAATCATCGGAAACGAATCTCAGGAAAGAATGGGATTGGTTATCGCTCAAAAAGACATCGACACTTTACAGAGGATTGCCGACAGAGAGCGCGCTCCTATGTACCAAGTGGGTGACGTGACGGGAGATCACCGTTTCACATTCGAATCAAAAACTACAGGTGCTAAACCGATGGATTATGCTTTGGAAGATTTCTTCGGAAGCTCTCCTAAAACGGTTATGACCGATAAAACTATTGACTACAAATATTCTGAATTGGAATATGATGTAAAAAATATTTCAACTTATTTAGAAGAAGTGCTTCAACTTGAAGCAGTGGCTTGTAAGGACTGGTTGACAAACAAAGTTGACCGTTGTGTAAGCGGAAGAGTAGCAAAACAACAATGTGCCGGTCCATTGCAATTGCCGTTGAACAACGTAGGTGTTATGGCTCTTGATTATAATGGTAAAGAAGGTATCGCAACATCTATCGGACATTCTCCTATAGCGGCTTTGGTTGATCCTGCTGCGGGAAGCCGTACTGCGATTGCAGAAGCTCTATCTAATATTATCTGGGCTCCGATTAAAGACGGAATCAAAGGAATTTCACTTTCTGCTAACTGGATGTGGGCTTGTAAAAACGAAGGTGAAGATGCCCGTTTGTACAAAGCGGTTCAGGCTTGTTCTGACTTTGCAATTGAATTAGGAATCAATATCCCAACAGGAAAAGATTCTCTTTCAATGAAACAGAAATATCCAAACGATGAAGTTATCGCTCCCGGAACGGTGATTATCTCAGCTGCCGGAAACTGTACGAACATTACTAAAGTTGTTGAGCCTGTTCTACAGAAAAACGCCGGTTCAATCTATTATATTAACCTTTCTCAGGATGAGTTTAAATTGGGCGGATCTTCATTCGCGCAGACATTAAACAAAATCGGTACTGAGGTTCCTACAATCAAGGATTCTGAATTTTTCAAGAGAGCATTCAACACTGTTCAGGATTTAATCAAAGACAGACAAATTGTTGCCGGTCACGATATCGGAAGCGGTGGTTTGATCACGACTTTATTGGAAATGTGTTTTGCTGATGTGAACTTGGGAGCTAAAATAGATTTCTCTGTTTTCGAGGAGAAAGACATCATCAAATATCTTTTCGCTGAAAACATCGGTATTGTTTTCCAAGCTAAAGAAGATGCAGTTCTTGAAAGCAAATTGAATGCTGACAATGTTTCTTTCTACAAATTAGGAACTGTTACTTCAGAAGAAACTTTGGATTTCGGTCCTTGCGGATTGAATATCCCTAAGTACAGAGACATTTGGTACAAGACTTCTTACTTGCTTGACCAAAAACAATCTAAAAACGGAACTGCAAAAGAGCGTTTTAACAATTACAAAAACCAACCTTTACAGTTTAAATTTCCTGCTCATTTCACAGGTAAAAAGACTGAAATCTCGAGCGAAGCCGAGAGACCTAAAGCTGCTATCATCCGTGAAAAAGGAAGTAACTCTGAGCGTGAAGTTGCAAATGCAATGTACTTGGCAGGTTTTGATGTAAAAGACGTTCACATGACCGACTTGATTTCAGGTCGCGAAACTTTGGAAGACATTCAATTCGTTGGGGTTGTTGGAGGATTCTCTAACTCTGATGTTTTAGGTTCTGCTAAAGGTTGGGCTGGAGCTTTCTTATACAACGAAAAAGCAAAAATGGCTTTGGAGAATTTCTTCAAACGCGAGGATACTTTATCAGTTGGAATCTGTAACGGATGCCAGTTGTTTATGGAATTGGAGTTGATCAACCCTGAGCACGAAGTTCACGGAAAAATGCTTCATAACAATTCTCAGAAACACGAAAGTGGCTTTACATCTGTGTCTATTCAGGAAAACAACTCTGTGATGTTGTCTACATTGGCTGGTTCAACTCTTGGAGTTTGGGTTTCTCATGGTGAAGGTAAATTCAACTTGCCTTACTCAGAAGACAGATATAACATTGTAGGAAAATATGCTTACGACAGCTATCCTGCAAACCCTAACGGATCTGCTTACAACACAGCAATGATGTGTGATACAACAGGTCGTCACTTGGTGATGATGCCGCACATCGAGCGTTCTAATTTCCCTTGGAACTGGGCATACTACCCGGAGCAAGGTCATAAAGACGAAGTTTCTCCATGGCACGAAGCGTTTGTTAACGCAAGAAAATGGATTGAAAACAAGAAATAATAAAACTGTAATTCTTGCAATTTTTCAAAGCCTCCGGTAAAAATATCGGAGGCTTTTTGTTTAAAATATTTTCCCCTTTTAGAAACAATAAATAAAGTAATTTTACGTGTACAACCTATCTCTATCAATACAATGATACATACATATACAATCTCCAACATGACTTGTAATGGTTGCAGAACCAAAGTAGAAAATGCTCTCAACGAAATAGAAGGAATAACCGCTACCGTTACGCTTGATCCTCCAATTGCCACAATTACTTCCGAAAATAAAATATCCCTTTTCAAACTCCAAAAAGCTTTATATGCTAAAGGGAATTACATTATTACCGAAATCACCGAAAATGAAATACCTGTTGTAAAATCATGTTGCAATACCTCAACTTCTTCAACAGTAAATCCTAATCTAAGCAGCAAATCAGGAAAATATTACTGCCCGATGCATTGCGAAGGAGATAAAGTGTATGACAAACCCGGCACTTGTCCTGTTTGCGGAATGTATTTAGTTCCGCTTGAACCTGTTGAAGGCGAAGAAGACGAAATCTACAATGAGCTGGTTTTTAAATTAAAAATAGCAACTGCCTTTACTATTCCGATATTCCTAATCGCAATGATCAGCATGTTTCACCATAATCCGTTAACAGAAATCATGTCTGAAAATTATTGGAATTGGATTCAACTCATTTGCTCTCTTCCTGTTATTTTTTATGCCGGCTGGATATTTTTCCAAAGAGCCTGGCAATCAATCTTAACCTGGAATCTCAATATGTTTACTTTAATCGGGCTCGGAACCACAGTGGCATTTTTATTCAGCATCTTTGCAATGTTTTTCCCTTCATGGTTTCCAGCCGAATTCAAAATGGAAAACGGTCTGGTGCCGCTTTACTTTGAAGCCACAACCGTAATTCTCACATTGGTTTTATTTGGTCAGGTTCTCGAAGCCAAGGCTCACAATAAAACCGGCAATGCTATTAAGCAGTTACTTCAATTAGCTCCCTCAGAAGCTACTTTGGTAATTGAAGAAAACGATCAAATTATTTCAATCAACGAAATAAAAAAGAACGATGTTTTGAGAGTGAAACCCGGAGAAAAAATTCCCGTTGACGGAAAAATCATCGAGGGAGAAACTACCGTTGACGAATCCATGATTAGCGGAGAACCTATTCCTGTTGACAAACAAGCGGGAGACAACGTGATTGCCGGAACCATGAACGGAAATAAATCGTTCTTAATGATTGCCGAAAAAATCGGGTCTGAAACGCTACTTTCACAAATAGTAGAAATGGTCAATAAAGCCAGTCGTTCTAAAGCTCCCATTCAAAATTTGGCAGACAAAACAGCACACTATTTTGTTCCCATTGTAGTAATTATTTCAGTTGTCACGTTCATTGTCTGGTCACAATTGGGTCCCGAACCTACTTTTACTTATGCTTTGGTCAATGCCATTTCAGTTCTTATCATCGCCTGTCCTTGTGCCTTAGGTTTGGCAACCCCCATGTCGGTCATGGTGGGAGTTGGAAAAGGAGCTCAATCAGGAATCTTGATTAAAAATGCCGAATCTCTGGAAAACTTAAACAAAATCACAACCTTAATTATTGACAAAACCGGAACGCTGACCGAAGGAAAACCTACGGTCGAAAACATTGTTTCTGTCTCAGACGATGAAAATAATCTTCTGCATTTTGCCGCTTCTCTCAACCAGCACAGCGAACATCCATTGGCCAAAGCCGTTGTGAATTTTGCCAAAGAAAAAAACATTTCTTTTTCGAAAATTCAAAACTTTGAAGCCCTGACCGGAAAAGGAGTTATTGGTATAATTGATGCTAAGAATATAAGTTTCGGAAATAAAAAACTGATGGAACAGTTGAATATTATTGTTCCCGAAAACCTTGAAAACAAAATAATCTCTGAACAAAAACAAGGAAAAACCGTTTCGATTGTAGCAGTCAATAAAGAAGTTTTAGGATTTATTTCTATTGCCGATACCATAAAACCCAGCTCTGCTCCTGCCCTTGCCCAATTGAAAAAACAAGGAATTGAAATTGTAATGCTCACAGGCGACAATGAAAATACAGCCAAATCTGTAGCCAATCGATTGAAAATAGATAACTACAAAGCCAATTGCCTGCCGGAAGACAAGCTTGAAATTATCAGACAACTTCAGTCTCAGGGGAAAATAGTAGCAATGGCGGGCGACGGAATCAACGATGCACCGGCTTTGGCTCAAGCCAATATCGGAATCGCTATGGGAACCGGAACTGACATTGCCATTGAAAGTGCTGATATTACCTTAGTAAAAGGCAATTTGCAAAGTCTGGTGAAAGCAAAAAAACTAAGCCATGCAGTAATGAAAAACAGCAAACAAAACCTGTTTTTTGCCTTTATATACAACATTTTCGGGATTTCTATCGCTGCCGGTGTACTTTATCCTATTTTCGGAATACTGCTGTCTCCAATGATTGCAGCAGTAGCTATGAGTTTTAGTTCCGTTTCTGTAATTGCAAATGCTTTACGATTGGGAAGATTGAAACTTTAACAATTAAGATCATTTTTCAGAATCCGGTTAGTACGGATCTGTAATACATTTAAAACTTTTAAAACTTTACCGGGTTGACACCAAATGCCGGAATTGTAACTCCGAATGAAAGAGTAATTTAAGTTTCCTGGAAAGAAATTTCTTTTATCTTTGAAAAGAATAACACAAAACATCCTTTCGTATATACACCCGAATTGGGGTGATTATGTGATATTTTGTAACGAATACTAACACGTTACCTAAAATGTTTAAAGAATGAAAATTAGCCACAAATTTCTATTGACAACCTTGCTTTTGCTATTGTCCCAGATTACAGAAGCTCAGACCGAAATTCCTATTAAATCCAGCGCCTTAGTGGAGCAGATAAGCTTGCCAACCTTTAAAAAACATGGTGGCAATCTGGGATTTGGATTTAATATTGGAAGTGAATTTAAGTATAAGACCAAGCCAAAAATAGAACTTGCTCAAACTGGCGAATTCTATTTCATTTCTCATAAGGAGTATGGTTCGTCATTTGTATTTGCAACCTTGTTTGATTTTCGTTATAAGCCTAATGATTTTTACATTGATTTTAAAATAGGGCCTAGCTATATGCTTTTTCATAATTATAGCCCTGTTTACAAAGAGGTTAATGGCAAGTATGAAAAGGCATCAAATTTACAAAGCAAATTTGCAGCAATAGCATCACTTTCCATATCATATCAAATTCATAATTTCAGACCATTTATATCGTATGACCTCCTCTTTGAAACACCATTTATACAAAGCAATTCAAACTTTTTACCTCATCAATTGCTTCAGGTTGGCTGTTATTACAATTTAATTTTAAAGAAGTATGAAAAATAAAAGGTTAGTTATATTTATTCTTGTCTCAACACTACTTGGTATGTTGAGTTGTTCAAAAGAATCAATTAATCCACCATCTCCTTTAGATTGCGGAACAGATTATTCATCACATCCCAATAACACAGCTTACCTGGATGCCTTGAGTTATTATACCTCAAATACTGCTGCACCTGGTTCCATAATTGGTGTTAAAAAATTTCAACAAAATGAATGGATCGGTTCTTATGGATATAGCAACCTGGAACATGGCACACCATTTCAAACTTGCACGCAATTCCGGAGTGGGAGCATTACAAAAGTTTTTACTGCTGTAATCGTGATGCAATTGTTTGACGAAGGAAAACTAACGCTGGAATCAACTGTAGCTTCAATTGTACCTAACATAAAGGATAAAATACCTGATTCGGATTTAATTACCGTTAAGCAACTATTAAATCATTCAAGCGGATTGAAGCATCCCAGCGATGACGACATAAACTATCAGTTATCAATAATCAACAATCCTGAATACATTGGTGCTATGGACTACAAGGAGAGGCTTGAGAAATATATTTATGACAAGCCATTAAAACACAAACCAGGCGAGGAGAGTTATTATAGCAATGCTGGATATTGGATACTTGGTTTAATAATAGAGCATATAACAGGGAAATCGGTTGAGGTGAATATTTCTGAGAGAATTACCGGTCCGCTCAATTTGTCAAAAACCTATTTAGCTAAGAGTTCAGACGTCAATTTAGCAAGAGGTTATAATTTTTCAGGAAACCTCTTAAAAGATGTTACGAACTGGGATAGGTCTGACAATGACGGTGATCCTGCAGCCGGATTGGTAACTAATACTTACGATTTATTATTATTTAGCGAGGCTCTTTTTAAGGGCAACTTAGTAAGCGACACCTCACTTACCTTGATGAAACATACCACATCTTTCCCTTCATGTAGCGGTGATTGTGGATACGGCCTGGGAATAGAAAGCTGGGAAACAGATGAAAACTTTGGCTATGGCAAAAATGGTAGTTCAGTTGGAGTGGATGCCAATTTGATTTTTTTTCCTGATTACAATACAACAATTGTCATCTTTTCAAACTTTGGAGGAGGTAACAGAAAAGATGTAATTGATCGGCTTTTAAAAATATAAACACTTTTGGTAATCGAGTAGACGGCTCCGCCAGAAACTGACGGAGTGCGCCTCTCACACCACCGAGCCCTTCAACTTCGTTCAGGACAGGCCAAGCGGGTCACGTACTCGGCGGTTCGCAAAAAGATGGGTTAAGTTGGATGTAAACTTCTGTTAACGATTGATACCCTCGCATTTTCAGACGTTTTAGGGTAATGGTTGTCCCCGACCGCGCGGATATGCGCAACGATAGCGCGGAAATTCTTTCCGTGCCCGCAAACAAAAGCAACAAAGCCGGATAACAGCCTAAAACAGCAACCCAAAAGTTGCTGTTTTTTTTATACTTTTAAAACAAAAAGGGATGTCAACAAAATATAAAGCCACAACAACAGAGCAAGCTTATTTCATAACCATTACCCCCCGACCGCGCGGATATGCGCAACGCGCGGAAATTCTTTCCGTGCCCGCAAACAAAAGCAACAAAGCCGGATAACAGCCTAAAACAGCAACCCAAAAGTTGCTGTTTTTTTATACTTTTAAAACAAAAAGGGATGTCAACAAAATATAAAGCCACAACAACAGAGCAAGCTTATTTCAAACCATTACCACAGTTGGCTGGGTAGATGTGTTTACACGACTCAATCAGAAATATGTAATCATCAATGCGCTACAACATTGTCAGCAAAACAAGGGACTGGAAATTTATGCCTACTGTATTATGAGTAGTCATATACATTTGCTTTGCAAAGCTACTAATGGCTTTGTTCTCTCTCTACTAATGGCTTTGTTCTCTCTGATGTAATGCGGGATTTCAAAAAATTCACCTCTAAAAAAATAATTCAAACTATTATTGAAGAACCCGAGAGCAGAAGAGAATGGTTATTGGAGTATTTTCAGAAAGTTTGCGAACATTTAAAAAGAGAACAGCAATACAAAGTTTGGCAAGATGGCTACCATGCCGAAATTGTTGAGACCAACTGGTTTATAAAACAAAAAGTCGATTATATTCATAACAATCCCGTAAAAGAGAAAACTGTTTCGTTACCGGAAGATTATTATTTTAGTTCAGCAAGAAACTATGCAGGTTTGGAAAATGATTTAGAAGTAATGTTGTTGGATTTATTCTGATAAAATGGCAATCTTTGTGGGCACGGAAAAAATTTCCGCGCTATCGTTGCGGTTTAGTATTCGTCAACAGAACCGTGCCCACAAAGTGAATATTACCAAGCCACAACTCAAGTTGTGATTTTTTTATGCAAAAGCACGTTCCCGCCATTCCCCAACTACTTTAACAAAAACTTATTTGGCATAATCGTAAAAAAGAAATCTAAGTACTAACTTTGCGCTTTTCTCTAAAACTATGCTAGAAAACGACAATACTATTGAAGTACTCGGAGCCCGCGTTCACAATCTCAAGAATATAGATATTTCCATTCCCCGCGAAAAGCTGGTGGTTATTACCGGGCTTTCGGGTTCGGGAAAATCCTCTCTGGCTTTCGATACCATCTATGCCGAAGGACAACGCCGCTATGTAGAAACCTTTTCGGCTTATGCCCGTCAGTTTCTTGGCGGATTGGAACGTCCCGATGTAGATAAGATTGACGGTCTTTCGCCCGTTATTGCCATTGAGCAAAAAACAACCAGCAAAAGTCCGCGTTCTACCGTGGGAACCATTACGGAGATATATGATTTCCTACGTTTGCTTTACGCCCGTTCTGCCGATGCTTACAGTTACAACACAGGAGAAAAAATGGTTTCGTACAGCGATGAGCAAATTCGCGAACTGATTGTTCAGGATTATTCGGGAAAAAGAATCAATATTCTGGCTCCTGTAATTCGTGCAAGAAAAGGACATTATGCAGAACTTTTCCAGCAAATTACCAAACAGGGGTTTCTAAAAGTACGTGTGAACGGAGAAATAAAAGATCTGGTTTCAGGTATGAAACTCGACCGTTACAAAACCCACGACATAGAAATTGTGGTAGATCGAATGGTTATAGATGACAATCCTGACAACGAAAAACGTCTGAACGAAAGCATTAATACCGCCATGTATCACGGCGAAAATGTACTGATGATTCTGGATCAGGATACAAACGAAGTACGATATTTCAGTCGAAACCTGATGTGTCCTACAACCGGAATTTCTTATGAAAATCCGGAACCAAACTTATTTTCTTTCAACTCCCCAAAAGGAGCTTGTCCGCATTGCAAGGGACTTGGAACTGTGAATGAAGTCAATCTCAAAAAAATTATTCCTAACCCAAAATTGTCTATCAAAGCGGGTGGAATTGCGCCTTTGGGAGAATCTAAATCGAGTTGGATTTTCAAGCAAATGGAAGTTATAGGCGAGAAATTCAATTTCAAGATGACCGATGCTATCGAAACTATTCCCGAAGAAGCAATGCAAATGATTTTGCATGGAGGAAAAGATAAATTCATAGTCGATTCTAAGGATTTGGGAGTAAAACGTGAATATAAAATTGACTTTGACGGGATTTCGAATTTCATTAAAAATCAACACGATGAAACCGACTCTACTTCCATAAAACGTTGGGCAAAAGACTTCATGGACGAGGTGAAATGTCCGGAATGTTCTGGTTCACGCCTGAAAAAAGAATCACTTTTCTTTAAAATAAATGAAAAAAATATAGCCGAATTATCCGAAATGGATATTTCCGATTTAACCATCTGGTTCAACGAACTTGACAATCATTTATCTGACAAACAAAAGATAATCGCCACCGAAATCATGAAAGAAATCAAAGACCGTTTGTCTTTCCTGATGAATGTTGGTTTGAATTATTTGTCTTTAAGCCGAAGTTCTAAATCGCTTTCGGGAGGTGAGGCACAGCGCATCCGTCTGGCAACACAAATTGGTTCGCAACTGGTGGGAGTTCTTTATATACTTGACGAACCGAGTATTGGTTTACACCAAAGAGACAACGAAAAACTGATTCACTCTTTGGAACAACTCAGAGACATCGGAAACTCGGTTTTGGTGGTAGAACACGACAAAGACATGATAGAACGTGCCGATTATGTAATTGACATTGGCCCAAAAGCCGGGAAGTTCGGAGGAGAAATTATCAGCAAAGGAACTCCGAAAGAATTACTTGCCGAAGATACTATTACAGCTCAGTTTCTTAACGGAAAAATGAAGTTTGATATTCCGGAAAAACGACGAGAAGGAAACGGGAAAACCCTAAAACTTTCGGGAGCAACAGGAAATAATCTTAAGAATGTCAACATAGAATTGCCTTTGGGCAAAATGATTTGCGTTACCGGAGTTTCTGGTTCAGGAAAATCGACTCTGATAAACGAAACCCTCTACCCTATACTGAATGCGCATTTCTTTAACGGAGTAAAAAAACCACAACCTTACAAAAAGATTGAAGGTTTAGAACACATAGACAAAGTCATTGACATTGATCAAAGCCCGATTGGAAGAACACCACGTTCAAATCCGGCGACATATACTGAGGTTTTTTCCGAAATCAGAAATCTGTTTACCATGACTCCCGAGAGTATGATTCGCGGTTACAAAGCCGGACGTTTCAGCTTTAACGTAAAAGGCGGGCGCTGCGAAACCTGTGAAGGATCGGGTGTGAGAACTATTGAAATGTCTTTTTTACCGGATGTTTATGTGGAATGTGAAACCTGTCAGGGCAAACGTTTCAACCGTGAAACCTTAGAAATTCGCTATAAAGGAAAATCTATTTCTGATGTTCTGAACATGACAATTGATGAGGCGGTTCCGTTTTTTGAAAATATTCCAAAAATAAACCGTAAAATCAAAACCATACAAGACGTTGGTTTAGGGTATATCACTCTGGGTCAACAAAGTACTACTCTTTCGGGCGGTGAAGCACAACGTATCAAATTGGCGGGAGAATTGTCGAAAAAAGATACCGGAAATACTTTTTATATACTTGACGAACCTACAACCGGACTGCATTTTGAGGACATTCGTGTTTTGATGGATGTTATAAACCGACTTGTGGACAAAGGCAATACTGTCCTGATTATTGAACACAATATGGACGTAATAAAACTTGCCGACCATATCATTGACATTGGTCCCGAAGGCGGAAAAGGTGGTGGCCAACTCATTGCCAAAGGTACTCCTGAAGAAATCATTAAGGTAAAGAAAAGTTATACTGCTGAGTTTTTGAAGAAAGAATTGAATAACAAAATTCGTTAAAAAGCATATTATTTATAACTAATTTCTTATGTTTGAAACAATGACAAATTAATATGTCGAATTTTAAAACGAAAACGATATGAGATTAGGAGATTTTGACAATGATGAAGACAGAGTAATTCAGGATAAATTAAAACAAAAAACCTGGAATGAGATAAAAGCAAACGATAGCTGGGCAATTTTCAAAATAATGTCGGAATTTGTAAATGGTTATGATACTTTATCCCGAATTGGTCCTTGCGTAACCATCTTTGGTTCTGCAAGAACTACACCCAATGACCATTATTACCAACTGGCAGAAAAGATTGCTTACAAAATCAGTACAGCCGGATACGGAATTATAACCGGCGGAGGTCCCGGAATTATGGAGGCCGGAAACAAAGGAGCTCATCTGGGTGGAGGTGCTTCGGTGGGGCTCAATATTGAACTTCCTTTTGAGCAAAATCACAATTCTTATATTGATTTAGACAAAAACCTGAATTTTGACTATTTCTTTGTAAGAAAAGTAATGTTTGTAAAGTATTCACAGGGATTCGTAGTGATGCCCGGAGGTTTCGGGACTATGGATGAAATGTTTGAAGCTTTGACTTTAATTCAGACAAAAAAAATTGCACGGTTCCCGATTATATTAGTGGGAAGTGAATTTTGGATCGGATTAATTGATTGGATAAAAACAGTCTTGATAAAAAAATATCATTATGCCAGCGAATCAGACCTCGATTTAATTCAAATAGTAGATAGCGAAGAGCAAGTTGTTGAAGTTCTGGATGCGTTTTATAAAAAATACAATTTCAAACCTAACTTCTAAAAATTGCATTTTACTGGTGTTTTAACATCCAAAAATCGAGTTAATCAACTTAAAATCAGAATAATTAACAAACAAAATATAAAATCATTTTTAAGCAAAAATATTTTAAAAACAACTAGCTAAAGCAACTACAAACCAACCAATAATCAATAAAACACGTAATTAAATACATAATTCTCAATAATAAAGGGACTAACAACCGAATTTTTAACGACTCTTTAAATGTAATTATGCTTTTATATTGCGAAAAATAGTTCGGTTTTTCATAAATTTGCGCCTGAAAAAGAAAAGACAATTTCACTTATGACACAAACAGCAACCAATGCAACGTTATCGTTTGAGGACTTTAAAACAGAAGTATTAAACGACTATAAAATTGCCATAACCAGTAGAGAATGTAGTCTTCTTGGAAGAAAAGAAGTGCTAACCGGTAAAGCAAAATTCGGAATTTTTGGTGATGGTAAAGAAGTACCTCAATTGGCATTGGCCAAAGCTTTCAGAAATGGTGATTTCCGTTCGGGATATTACCGCGATCAAACTTTCATGATGGCAATTGGACAAATGAATATTGAGCAGTTTTTTGCCGGATTGTATGGTCATGCTGATATAAACCACGACCCTATGAGTGGTGGAAGACAAATGGGTGGTCACTTTGCCACTCACAGTTTGAACGAAGACGGTAGCTGGAAAAATCTTACTGCTCAAAAAAATTCAAGTTCTGATATTTCTCCTACTGCCGGTCAAATGCCTAGACTTTTAGGTTTAGCTCAGGCTTCAAAAATCTACAGAAATGTAAAAGGAATTGACACTTCAAATTTCTCTGTTGAAGGAAATGAAGTTGCCTGGGGAACTATTGGTAATGCTTCTACTTCTGAAGGATTGTTCTTTGAAACTATCAATGCTGCCGGAGTTTTACAGGTTCCTATGGTAATGAGCGTTTGGGATGACCAATACGGAATTTCGGTTCACGCTAAATATCAAACAACTAAAGAAAACATCTCTGAAATCCTGAAAGGATTCCAACGTGATGAAGACAATAACGGTTACGAAATTCTTAGAGTTAAAGGTTGGGATTATGCTTCTTTGATAGATACTTATCAAACGGCTTCAAAAATAGCAAGAGAACAACACGTTCCTGTTTTGATTCACGTAAATGAATTAACTCAACCACAAGGTCACTCAACTTCAGGTTCTCACGAGCGTTATAAAGATGCAGATCGTTTGGCTTGGGAAGCAGAATTTGACTGTGTTCGCCAAATGAAACTTTGGATGATTGCTACTAACATTGCAACTCCAGAAGAATTAGACGAAATTGATGCTACTGCCAAAAAAGAAGTTTTAGAAGGAAAAAAAGCTGCATGGACAGCATTTACCGCTCCTTTGAAAGCAGAGCAAACAGAATTGGTTGCTTTGTTGAATTCTATCGCTGAAACCAGCAGTAACAAAGTTTTCATTTCTAAATATGCTAATGATTTAGCTTCAATCAAAGAACCAATCAGAAAAGACATTCTTACTACTGCAAGAAAAGTATTGAGAATGATTGTAAACGAAGGTTCTCAACAACAATTAGCAACCTGGATTACCAATTATATTGAAAAAATCCAACCTAAATTCAGCTCGCACCTATATTCTCAATCAGATAAAAACATTTATTCTGTAAAAGAAGTTTTGCCTACTTATGACGAAACTGCCGAAGATGTAGATGCCCGTTTGGTATTGCGCAACAACTTTGACGCTATTTTTGCTAAATATCCTGAAACATTAATCTTTGGTGAAGATTCTGGAAAAATTGGTGACGTAAATCAAGGTTTGGAAGGAATGCAGGAGAAATACGGAGAACTTCGTGTTGCAGATGCAGGAATCCGTGAAGCTACTATCTTAGGTCAGGGAATCGGAATGGCAATGCGTGGTTTACGCCCTATTGCCGAAATTCAATACTTAGATTACTTATTGTACGCTATCCAAATTATGAGCGATGATTTGGCTACACTTCAATACAGAACTCACGGTCGTCAAAAAGCACCGCTAATTGTAAGAACCCGCGGTCACCGTCTGGAAGGTGTTTGGCATTCGGGTTCTCCAATGGGAATGATTATCAACGCTATTCGCGGAATGCACGTTTTGGTTCCCAGAAATATGACTAAAGCTGCCGGATTCTACAATACTTTGCTTGAAACTGACGAGCCTGCTTTGGTTGTTGAATGTTTGAACGGATACCGTTTGAAAGAAAAAATGCCAACCAATATCGGAGAATTCAAAACTCCTATCGGAGTGGTAGAAACTATCAAAGAAGGTGCTGATATTACTTTGGTTTCTTACGGTTCTACTTTGCGTTTAGTTGAACAGGCTGCAAAAGAATTGTTGGAAATTGGAATTGATTGCGAAATCATCGACGTTCAATCGTTGTTGCCTTTCGACATCAACCACGATATTGCAAAATCTTTGGCAAAAACAAATCGTTTGTTAGTAATTGACGAAGACGTTCCCGGTGGAGCTTCTGCTTATATTTTGCAAAAAATTGTAGATGAGCAAAACGGTTATATGCATTTAGACAGCAAACCCGAAGCAATGGCTTCAAAAGCTCACAGACCGGCTTACGGAACTGATGGTGATTACTTCTCTAAACCTTCGGTAGAAGACATTTTCGAAAAAGTTTATTCGATTATGAACGAAGTTAATCCTTCTAAATATCCAAGCTTATACTAATAGCTTAAAAAAAATAGTTTTTTAAAAACCATTCGCTGTGGCGAATGGTTTTTTTTGTTTAAGTTTAGGCTCTAAAAAATTTCTTCCTCTACATGAAATACAATTTATTGCTAACTCTTACTCTTTTTGGTTTTACATTATTGAATGCTCAGGAAAAAATAACGCTGAAAGATGGCAAACAATATCCTGCAAGCCCGGTTTTTGAATTTTTCTGCAATGACTATATTTATGATAATTTACTGGAAATTCAATTTGCCAAAACCGAAAAAGGAGGCATCATGAAACTGGCAATTGATGTGAGCAATAACCAGCTTTTTATTGGCGGGAGAGTTTACATACTATTGAGCAACGGAAGTTTTATTTACTGTTCTGACAAAGGAAACAGAGAATACCAAAACAATCAGAGCATTGCTTATTATAATTTATCTCTCTCAGAAATGAGTCTGATAAAAAAATTCAACATTGAGGATATTCGTTTCCGGATAATGGGAACAACTTCCAAATTCAGCAGTGATATTGGTTATTTTACCGCTACCAACAAAAAACAACTTTTTGATCCTTTTGATAAATCTTCCAACAAAATTGATACTAAATCTATTTTGACTCCTCTCCTATTGTGAAAAAACAATATTAACTGTTAAATTTAAGATATTTATTATTTATTATTTATTATTTATTATTTATTATTTATTATTTATTATTTATTATTTATTTAACACTTTATTTGTTTTACACAATTTTATTATATTTGTGCTACTTTCAAAAAATGAAAACTAAAATATGGTCAAACCAAAACTATTAGAACGATTAGAGCTCCTTTTAAAAATAGGAATCAATTCTTTGATTATTTTAGCCATCATCCCTTTTATCGGTTTTTATTTTCTAAACAAACAACTTGAAACAGTAAAAGAAGCTTCAGAAAAAAGAGTTAAATCTATTTTAATAGCCAACGAATTACGGCAAACTTCCGACAATCTTACCCGGATGGCCCGTAATTATGTAATTACAAAAGATCCTTCACAAAAAACCAATTATGAAAATATTCTTAAAATAAGAAACGGAGAATTAGCACGACCTTTAGCAGCAAATGCAATCTATTTAGATCAACTGTCTCCGGCAGGAATTAAAACTTTTTCTAAAGACGAAAACCCTTATTCTTTAATAGAAATTGCAATCAATGAAGGAATTAACGATGAGGAAATAAACATTCTCAAAGAAGCCAAAAAACTATCTGATTTACTGGCTATAAAGGAAGAAAAAGCTTTTGAATTTACTGAAACAAACAGACAGGCACAGGCAAATGAATTGGTTTTTGGCAATAGTTATGATTCTGAGAAAAATGCCATCATCTACACTCTGAATGATTTTCACAATTCTCTCAACAATAGAACCCAAAAAGAACTAGAATTGCAGGAAAAAAACTTAGACAAAATCATTCAGACAATGAGTTTCGTATTTGTTTTATCAATTCTTTTCTTTGCAATTATTGTTTATACACTCAAGAAAATAAATAAAATCATTAGTGAAGCTTATTTCAGAATTGAAAAATATTCTGAAAAGGTTACCAAAATAAATGATTCAAAAAACAAATTCTTTTCAATTATCGCGCATGATATTAAATCGCCTTTTATTGGTTTCTTGGGTCTTACGCAAATGTTGTCTGAAGATATAAAACAACTCAGTTACGAGGAAATTCAGGAACTTTCAAAATCCATGCACAAATCAGCCAATAATCTTTATGAATTATTAGAAAACCTGCTTGAATGGGCAAATATCGAAAATGGAATCAGTGAATACAAGCCTAAAAAATTAAGCGTATCTGAAATAGTTAATAAAAATATTGAATTGCACCGGGATTTGTTAATTCAGAAAAATATTGAGCTGACAAACTCTATTACCGACAGCACAGAAGTACTTGCCGACAAAAGAATGTTGAACATTATTTTAAGAAATTTAATCTCTAATGCAATTAAATTTACCCCGCACGGAGGCAAAATAGAAATTGGTATAGAAAAAAACAAGCTCAATCCTGCTTTTCAAACCATTTATGTAAAAGACAACGGATTAGGAATGTCGGAAAGCACCATTGAAAAAGTATTTAAAATAAATGCAAAAACTTCTGAGCTGGGAACCGATGGAGAAAAAGGCACCGGACTGGGATTAATTCTGTGTAAAGAATTTATCAATAAAAACAATGGTGAAATCTGGATTGAAAGTCAGGAAGGACAAGGAAGTACTTTCTATTTTACCCTACCAATAGTTTAACCTAAATTACCTAATAACCTCAGTTCGATTTTTAAATTATTCTATCAGTGATTTTTAAAGTTTTTAATACATAGATACATAGAAATTCTAACGTTTTAAAAGGGTTTGATAGTCGTTTTCACTTTTCACATAGTTTAGCTATGTGAGAAATAATATTATTTCCTAGTCAATTCTTTGACCATAGTTTATTTCTATGTGCCTATGTGGTTAATTTTAAGATTAATTTACAGGTAGTTATTAATCGAACTCAGGTTAATACCATTTCCGGAAGATTCCTATCGTCGTGTGGACACAATTGCTCATTAAAATCGGCCACAGATTTGACGGATTAAACTGATTTACACGGATTAGAATCGTGTGGAGATATATGTTATAGAACATTTTAAGACGACACCGGAACAGACAGAAATAACAAATTGGACGCATATTTATACATAGGACTTTTAGTATTAATTTTCGTTGGATTTCCAATCGGAATCGGACTGCTATTTTATTTTGTTCCGAAAAAACTTGGCTATCCAAAGACAGCAAAATACTTGACGATTGCATACGGACTTTTTGTTTTAGCAGTAGGACTTTTCATTGTCTTTGAAGACCAACTTTTCACAAAGAACAACGCAAAAGAATTAATTGAAGAACAAGACATTAAACTGACAGACGAGTTTGAATTATTAAAGAATGAATCTATATCTGCAATTGGCGACTACTACCACACCTTTACATTAAAAATATCAGAACGTGACAAACAAGATGCTATCTCAAAAATTAAAAGTGCAGACAATTTTAAAGCGGACAATGGTTCCATAGAAACTTTGCTATACCAACAAGCACCAGACAGATATTTTGGTAAAAAGGTCACACAGAATTATGAAACAGAAAAGTCTTATGTTCGGGAATACTTTGAGCCAAGTGGACGGGAAGGATACGCACCGACTTTTAGACGAATTTCAATAAGTAAAACCGAAAAGGAATTGACATTTGAAGACATTAACGAATGACACTATCCCAAAAAGTGTGTAAACTTTGTGAATCTTTTTAAATTCTTCTCCGAAATTTTCTAATTGAATTTGGGTTATAAATTTTCAAAACTAAAATCCCAAATTTCATTTTTATCATACCATAATTGCCCTTGAGAAACTTTCAACGGACAATTAAAATTATTGGTATATAAAGCTCCGGTTCCCAATCCTTGCGGCATTGAAGAGTTTTGTAAAAATGTCCATTGTGCAATGGCGTTCAAGCCAATATTGCTTTCTAAAGCCGAAGTTATCCACCAACCAATCTTATATTTATTGGCCAAATCAATCCATTCCTGCGTTCCTCTAAAACCACCAATAAAACTCGGTTTAAGAATAATGTATTGCGGACGTATTTTTTCTAATAATTTCTCTTTATCTGCAAAAGAAAACACGCCTATCAACTCTTCGTCCAGAGCAACAGGAAAAGGAGTTTGTTCACAAAGTTCACGCATCAATTCTATGTTATTCTTTGCAATTGGCTGTTCAATGCTGTGAATTTCAAATTCCGACAATCGTTTCAGTTTTTCTAATGCTTCCTCTGTTTTAAAAGCTCCGTTGGCATCCACCCGAATCTCAATCTCTTCCGCAGAAAATTGCGAACGAATATAACGTGACAATCTCAACTCTTCTTCAAAATCGATTGCTCCTATTTTAAGTTTTATACATTTAAAACCGACAGCAATCTTCTCTTCTATCTGGCTTTTCATTTCAGCTTCCGTTCCCATCCAAACCAGTCCGTTAATAGGAATACTCTTTTTGCCGGCAGTAAATTGAGACGGAAAAAGTTCAAAAGGATTTTCGCTTTCCAAAGACTGAAAAGCCATTTCAACGCCAAATTGTATCGAAGGAAATTCTATCAACGCTTCCCAAAGCACCTCTTTGCTTAAATGAATGTTCTCACAAGTCCATTTCAGTTTATCTTCATAATCAGGTCGGTCATCGGCACTCAGCGAACGCAAAATTCCGCACTCTCCTATTCCTCTTTTACCGCTATTTTCAAGAATTATAAACCAGGTTTCTTTTTCGGTAATAATTCCTCTCGATGTCCCGGAAGGCTTTTTAAAGTTCAGAATGTATTTGTGATAGGTAGCTTTCATGTTAATTGGTTATAGGTTGTAAGTTGTGAAATATTGACATCCGGTGAAATCAAAATTCCGTTTACTTTTGGCTTTTAACTATTGCCTTTTGGCTAATTACTAATCACTTTTCACTAAAAAAACTACTCCAACAAATCCAAAATTCTGTCAAAATTTCCATTCTGAATTCCTGCATTTTTCATTGCTTCAAAGTCTGATTTGGTTTTATCAACCCAACTTTGATTTACACTTACATTTTGCGATTTGTATTTTTTATGAATTTCCTTAGCAGCTCTGAAATTATCATTCAGCAAATAAGCATGAGCCAGATTCAGCTTAATCATCAGTTCCGAATCGTCCAGTTTTTCTCCTTCTTTCAAGGTTTTTTCGGCTTTATCATATTGTTTTGAAAAGAAATAACATTTGCCCAAAATATTATAATCCATTGCTGTGGCATTTCCGTTTTCAACAATTCCCACCTGCATCAACTGGATAGCTTCGTTGTATTTTTTTGATTTAAAATATTGGTCAACATCAGTTCTAATTGAATTCAAAATAGTTTTATTTGCCGGTTTTTCAACCAAACAGGCATTTCCAAAATCTTTGTAAGCTTTTGATTTTTCTATATTCAACAGCTTTTGAAATTCAGAGAAACTATATTTATTCTGGATTTTGTCCAAAACACAAAGGCAAAAATCATCCTGGTGAATCATTCTTTTTACCAATTCAGATGTTTTAACCTGATTGATAATCTGTTTTTTAGATTCCAAATTCCAACCACTGCTTTTATTGTAATCAATCCAAGGCACAACTTCCAGAATAATTTTCTGACTCATCACCCAGTTTTTACTTTCAAAACCAAACCACATATTGCTTGAATTCGATTCAAAACAAGCCGATTTTTCCATAGAAAGATTTTTAGCATCTTTACTCACCGGATTATTTTGAACAAAACAGGCTTTATCCGTATTTCCGGTTTCAACATAGGTCGAAGCCTTTAAATTGTTGGAAAAAATAGCATATTTGCATTTATCCTCTCCTGAAACTTTTGACAAAAGCAAAACAGCTCCGGCCGAACCCTGACTGATTCCCGTAGGATCCGGAATGGCTTTCAGCACCGAAACCAAACTGTTTGTCATTTGCTGATTTTCGTCCAAAAGAGTAATTCTATAGACTATTTCGGTAGTTCCCACAGGAAAATCTTCGGTTTTTACCAAAATTCTTTCTCTGGCTCCCAGAACAATTTCTTTTGTAAAAGATCGGTCTTTGTCCCAATAACCGGTTTTTTGCGAAAAAGCAGTTTGAAAAATTGTAAGAAATAAAAGACTAAGTATATTTTTTTTATAGGTCATTTCTGATTTTTAGAGTAAAATTACCCGGAATGTAAAATTGAAGTTAAATAATAATTGAACCTCCTATTTCGAGCAACATTAAATCTTTTCCTTTGTCAAAGAATTTTTTAATAGCCTCTTCGTGATTAATTTCAATAAAACCGAAAGTATCATAATGAACGCCCAAAATTTTATCGCAATCCACAAAATCGGAAGCAATAATAGCATCTTCGACATCCATGGTAAAATTATCACCTATAGGAAAAATCGCTAAATCGAGTTTGGTTCTCATCGGAATGAGTTTCATATCCATTGTCAAAGCCGTATCTCCGGAAATGTAAATATTTTTATGTTCGCCTTCTATTACAAAACCTCCGGGATTTCCACCATAACTTCCATCGGGAAAAGAACTTGAGTGAACTGCGTTTACATATTTTACTTGTCCGAAATCAAAATTCCAACTTCCTCCGTGGTTCATAGTATGATTTTTCAAACCTTTGGCTCCAAAATGAGTAGCAATTTCATAATTAGAAACCACAACAGCTCCGGTTCTTCTGGCAATTGTTTCCACATCGAGAATATGATCCTGATGTGCATGAGTAACCAAAATATAATCGGCTTTCAAAGTAGTAATATCGATATGAGCCGCCTTTGGATTCCCGGAAATAAAAGGATCTACTAAAATATGTTTTCCGCTAACTTCAATACCTAATGATGCGTGACCGTAAAATGTGATTTTCATATTTGTAAAAGTTATAGGTTGTTTCGTTTAATGTACATCTGAAATCAAAAATCATTAATCCTCAATCTTAAATTTCGATTATCTTCCTCCCAAAAACAGATTCACGAAAATATCTGAAAACAGATAAATCATGCTTACTGACAAAAGAATCGCCAAAAGAAAAGTACTGATTGCTAATTTTTTGAGTTCGGGATCTAAATCTCTTGGATTCTTATTTTTTGAAACTCTGATTAAATGCTTTATCAAAGGAATGTAAGCCAATACAAAAAGATAAAGATCAAAATTAAACCCGTAAGGATTCACATCTTTATCATAATCGAACAGAATGGCAAAAATCAAAACCAGAACCATAGCCGATACAATCAGAAAATAATGATATTTCTTGGCTGCGGCTCCTCCTATTTTTACCACAATGGTGTTTTTATTTGATTTTTTGTCTGATTCTTCATCCCGCATATTATTCAGATTCAGAACTCCCACGCTCAAAAATCCGATAGCGACAGCCGGCAAAACCAACAACCAGTCAAACTCTTTAGAATATAAAAAATTAACTCCCAGAGTACTTACCAAACCAAAAAATACAAAAACAAATACATCTCCAAAACCGCTATATCCATAGGCCGATTTCCCAACTGTGTAGCGAATTGCCGAAGCGATAGCCATAATTCCTAAAACCAAAAAGAATAAAGAATATCCTAAATTAGTAGCTCTGAAAGCCAGATATATCAATGTAATTGCCGACATCAATGTAAGAATTGAAGTGATAGCAATAGCTCGTTTCATTGCCTGAGGAGAAATTACTCCACTTTGTATGGCACGTTTGGGACCAATTCTGTCTTCATTGTCGGTTCCTTTTACGCCATCGCCATAATCATTGGCAAAATTGGATAATATCTGAAAACCCAAAGTAGTCAGTAGTGCAAAACCAAATATTTTCCAGCTAAAAACCTGAGTCGGTGTCAGTTCACCTTCGGTAGGGTGAGCCAAAGCATACATACTTCCTACAATTATTCCCGAAACCGATAATGGCAAGGTTCTGAGTCTTGCAGCTTCAATCCAATGTTTCATTTTTCTTTTATTTGTTTAATCGGTCAACCGTTTAATTGGTTTATTATTTATTTGATAACTGTCAATTCGTTCATTCTAAAATCGCAAATCTAAAATCCTAATTCCCAAATTTTACGGCAGCCACTTTTTCTCAAAATTTGGTTTTCTTTTCTCTAAAAATGCATTTCTTCCTTCGGTTGCTTCTTCGGTCATATAAGCCAAACGGGTTGCTTCTCCGGCAAATACCTGTTGACCAACCATTCCATCGTCTGTCAAATTCATGGCAAATTTCAACATTTTAATTGAAGTTGGCGATTTTGCCAAAATCTCCTGAGCCCATTCATAAGCAGTATTTTCCAATTCATCGTGAGGAATTACGGCATTTACCATTCCCATTTCAAAAGCTTCCTGAGCCGAATAATTTCTTCCCAGGAAAAATATTTCGCGGGCTTTCTTTTGTCCAACCATTTTTGCCAAATAGGCCGAACCATAACCTCCGTCAAAACTGGTAACATCGGCATCAGTTTGTTTAAAGATGGCATGTTCTTTACTTGCCAAAGTCAAATCGCAAACCACATGCAAACTGTGTCCGCCACCAACGGCCCAACCCGGAACCACACAAATTACTGCTTTTGGCATAAAACGAATCAATCGTTGAACATCAAGAATATTCAATCTGTGATAACCGTCTTCTCCTACATATCCCTGATGTCCTCTGGCTTTTTGATCTCCGCCACTGCAAAAAGACCAAACTCCGTCTTTGCTTGACGGACCTTCGGCAGAAAGTAAAACCACTCCAATAGAAGTATCTTCCTGAGCATCGTGAAATGCCTGCAATAATTCGCTGGTAGTTTTAGGACGGAATGCATTTCTCACATCCGGACGGTTGAACGCAATTCGCGCTACACCATTGCATTTTTTATAAGTTATATCTTCAAATTCCCTTACGGTTTGCCAATTTATTTCTGCCATGTCTTATTAATTTTAGCGTAAAAATAATTTAATTTTTTATAAATCCTACAAAAGTCAAAAAGTCAGTAAAACCCTTTGCTTCATTCCTTATTTATTTACCTTTTTAATGGCTCTCATCATCTCACGTTTGCCCGGAGGTCCTGCCAATTTTTCGACAGTAAAACCCACTTCCTGCATACTTCTTTTCACAACTCCACGGGCAGCATAAGTAACCAAAACTCCTTCTTCTTTCAGGGAATTATACATTTTTTGAAAGATCTCTGTACTCCAAAGCTCGGGTTGAACTCTGTAACCAAAAGCATCAAAATAGATGAGATCGAATTTTTCGACATCATCAATCTCGCTGAAAAACTGCTTTCTTTTAGTCAAAAAGAAATGAGAATCGATTTCATTCTTTTCTTCCCAGGAAGTTTGATGTATTTTTTCAAAAACAAATCTTTCCGATTCTGCTTCTAATTCTGTCACATAATTCATTTGTAATACTTCATCGGCCGCAACAGGATAAGCCTCTACTCCTACATAATCTATTGTTTGATTATTTTTTTTTGCTTCCAAAAAAGTAATAAAAGCATTTAATCCGGTTCCAAAACCAATTTCTAAAACAGAAACCGGTTTATTTGTAAATAATGACAATCCGTTTTTAATAAAAACATGCTTAGCTTCCTGAATAGCACCGTGTTTTGAATGATAATTTTCATCCCATTCGGGCAATCTTATTGTAGTTGAGCCGTCTTCGGTTATTACTATTTCTCTTTTCATTTTTGTTCTGATGAAGTAATTTCAAATTAATTCGCAAATTTAATTGGTTTGGATTTCATATCTGCCTTTAAAATTAATATTCCAATAATAAATTAGTTAAACTCTAAATAAAATTGATTTCAGTACTAAATCCATCACTCTTTTTTAGTATTTTTTTATTATTTTCGCCCCGATTTAATACGACTTGTATTATTATCATAATTCATGGAATTTATTAGGTTCCTAAAAAATATACATCCTTTAAAAACTTCATAATGAGTTCAAAAACCACTATGGAAATCGACATCAGAAAGGTTTCGGCTTCAAAAATAAATACTATTGATTTTGACAAATTAACATTTGGTGCTACTTTCACAGATCATATGTTTTTTTGTGACTATGTAGATGGTAAATGGCAAAAACCTCAAATTACACCTTACGAACCTTTTACAGTAGATCCATCTACAATGGTGTTTCATTATGGTCAGGCTATTTTTGAAGGAATGAAGGCTTACAAAGACGAAAATGATGATGTATGGTTATTTCGTCCGGATCAAAATTTTGAACGTTTCAACAAATCTGCCGAAAGAATGGCAATGCCGGCTGTAGATGAAGACGTTTTTATGAGCGGTTTGCACCAATTAATCAACATAGATAAAAACTGGGTTCAAAAAGGAAACGGAAGTGCCTTATATATTCGTCCTTTTATGATTGCAACCGGAACAGGCGTTATGGCAACTCCATCACCAAGATACCGTTTTGCAATTATCCTTTCTCCTGTAAAATCTTACTATTCGGGAGATGTTAAGGTTTTAATTGCCGAACATTATAGCCGTGCGGCAAATGGAGGAATTGGAGCTGCAAAAGCTGCCGGTAACTATGCCGGTCAGTTCTATCCAACAAAATTGGCTAATGAACAAGGATTCCAACAAGTAATTTGGACCGATGATGCAACGCATACCAAACTGGAAGAAGCAGGAACGATGAATGTGTTTTTCAGAATTAACGATACACTTTATACCGCACCAACAAGTGACCGAATTTTAGACGGAATCACTCGTAAAAGTTTGATCGAAATTGCCCAAAATGAAGGTATCAATGTTGAAGTTCGTCCGGTTTTGGTACACGAAATTGTTGAAGCTGTCAAAAATGGCACGTTGAAAGAAATTTTTGGTGCCGGAACTGCTGCTGTTATAAGTCCTATTTGTGGTTTCTCTTACAAAGATGTTTATTATGAATTACCTAAAGTAGAAAATTCTTTTGGAATCCATCTAAAAGAAAAACTAACCAACATTCAAAACAAACTTATTGAAGATACTTTTGGATGGACTGTTAAAATCTAAATAATAGAAATTATACCAATATCAAAATCCCGATTTCTCGGGATTTTTTCGTTTTAGCACTTGCCAATTAATTGAAAAATCTTTTCTTCTTGTATTAGTTTTCAAAAATCATCAAAACACAAATATAAATTGTCAAAGAATCAAAAACAGAAACATTGTATTACTTATCAATTTTTTCTAAATTTCGGAATAAATAATCTAAATGAAATGATTGATAATACTCTCACATTTATCAACCTCAAAAAAATAACAATCAGATTATCTTTTAATTAACACAAAGAATACTTTAAAAAATTGTATTTTCATATTTTGAATTAAATTGATTCAATAAGTCTTTTAAATTTAACAAAAGTTTTCTCTCTTTAATGAAGTACATCTTAATTTCAACACACAACACTATACTGACTGAATTTATTTCGGGAATTTTTCAAAACAACGAATATGTTCTCGAAATAGCTAATTCATCTATTCAGGCAGTTGAAATTTTATCAAAACATTCTTTTGACTTGGTCTTGTTTGATTTGGATTTTCCCCAATCAGAAAGTGATATATTGATTGAATTCCTGAAAACACAAAATTTAGAACAATTACCGGTAGTGCTTTTGGGTGATTCTTCGGATGAAAATAAGATTGAAGAATTACTCGAAACAGGTTTTAGGGATTTCATATTAAAATCTGTTTCAGCGACTTTACTGAAAGTCAAAATTAAACAACTGATTCAACAGAGCGATTTGTTAAAAGAAAAGAACAACAAACTTACCCTTTTTAAATCAATAGCCGATTATTCTAATAATCTTGAAACCTTTAGAGATCCTGACAACAAAATTATTTATTGCAGTCCGAGTGTAAAAAAGATCTTAGGATATTCGCCCGAAGAATATATTCAGGGAATTCCGTTGGATCAACTTATACATCCGGAAGATTTAAATCGAGCAATAGAGATATTCAGCATTTTAATGAATCGCGACAGTGTAGATTCTTTCATTTTTAGATTAATCAATAAAAATAAGGAAGAAGTTTGGCTGGATGGTTCTGCACAGCCGGTATTTTCTGATTCGGGAGAATTTATAGGATGCAGAATCAGTAATAAAGATATAACTCAATTAAAGAACATTGAACATGAATTAGCAGAAAGCAACGCCCGATATAAACTGATTTCCGATTCTTCGCTCGATTGGGAAGTATATAGAGATGCAACCGGAAAAATGGTTTATTGCAGTCCGGCAGTAGAGCGGGTTTTAGGCTATACTGTAGATGAATTTATGCAAGAAATGCCTTTTGAACAATATATTTATTCTGATGATATTGAGAAATCTGTGTTGGATACAGAATATTTATTATCCCAAAAAAAGCCATTAAGAAATACCTACCGTTTTATAAAAAAAGATGGCACTATGATCTATCTCGAAATAAGTGCTCAGACCGTAGTAACAGATGACAATATTTATAATGGTTTTAGGCTCAGCGGAAGAGATATTACCGAAAAAGTACTTCTTGAACAGGAATTAAAAAAACTGTACACTACCAAAGATATGTTCTTGTCTATTATTTCTCACGATCTCCGAAGTCCACTTACTGCTCTTCTGGGACTTTCCGAACTGTTATATGAACAATATGATGAACTTACAAAAGAAGAACATAAAGAATATATTTCTATCATTTATAATGCATCCCAGAATACGCTGAAATTATTAGACAACCTCTTGTTATGGTCTCGTACCCAATCGGATTCGATAGTGTTGCACAAAGAGAAAATAGATTTAAAACTATTTACCCAGGAAATTATTTCTATTTCAAATCCTGCCATTCACAAGAAAAAAATCACTTTACTCAATTTAATTCACGATAATATTGCTGTTTATGCAGATGTCAATATGCTGAATACCATTTTGAGAAACCTGATATCTAATGCTATTAAGTACACTCCTAATTCAGGTACAATCACTATAAATACAGTTGTGAAAGACAAATTTGCAATCATTTCTGTTGCCGATACAGGAATTGGCATACCTGAAGAAGTTAAAAATACCTTATTTATTTCCGACGCAATTCATTCTACTCCCGGCACTGAGCATGAAAAAGGAACAGGTTTGGGATTGTTGTTATGTAAAGAATTTGTAAAAAAACAAAACGGAAAAATCTGGGTTGAATCTGAATTAGGCAAAGGAAGCGTTTTTAAATTTACTATTCCTTTGTTTGAATAGATCATTCTATCATTGACGTTTTGAAAAAAATCGCAAAACACGCAATAAAAATAAAATTCTGTGCGTGTAAACCAACGTCATTATTATATTGCTTAAAAAAAAGAATCTTCAAACTAACAATTGGAATAATACTATTTTAGAATTCTAAATACACCCAACAAATTCTAAATAGTATTATTCCAATAAAAACATACTTCTTTAAAAAAGAAAAGTATTAAAATCGCAATCAAAAATCATAAAGAAATCTTAGTATTTACTATTACTATCCCAGAACTGAAAAAATTAATTACATTTGGCCTTCGAATTTAAATTTCAATAATGATAATCATAATAGGATATATAGGTGCTTTACTCATAGGATTAATCTTAGGATTAACAGGCGGAGGAGGTTCCATTTTAACTGTCCCTATTTTGGTTTATTTTTTAAATTATCCTCCAATAACAGCAACCGCCTATTCATTGTTCATTGTTGGTATTACTTCTGCCTTTGGTGCGGTTCAAAATTTCAGAAAAGGAATCGTAGAAGTAAAAACAGCATTACTATTTGCAATTCCAACATTTGTGGCGGTATTTATTACACGAAAATTTATTGTACCCGAAATTCCTGAAACCATAATAGAACTTCCGTTTTTTATCCTTTCAAAAAACAATTTTCTAATGTTATTATTTGCCTGCATTATGCTGGCTGCTTCGTTTTCTATGCTGAAAAGTAAAAAAGAGAAAAAAAGCAATAAACAACAATCAAATTTTTATCTATTTACCGCAATTATAAAATTAATTCTGATAGGAATTTTAATTGGTTTAGTAGGAGCCGGAGGAGGTTTTCTGATTGTTCCTGCTTTGTTTTTTATCGCCAATATGCCAATGAAAAAAGCGGTGGGAAGTTCAATACTGATAATTGCTATTAATTCACTAATTGGCTTTACAGGTGATATTGGAAACCTTGTAATCGACTGGCAATTTTTACTGAGTTTTTCATCAGTAGCTATTTTCGGGATTTTTTCCGGAATTTATCTTACAAAATATATTAATGAAAATCAACTAAAAAAAGGATTTGGCTGGTTTGTTCTAGTCATGGGTATTTTCATTTTTACTAAAGAATTATTCTTCTAAAATTTTAAACATAAAATATACTTAATATGAAAATAGAACAAATTTATACAGGATGTATTGCGCAGGCAGCTTATTATCTTGAAAGCAACGGAGAGGCAGCTATTTTTGACCCTTTGAGAGAAGTACAGCCTTATATAGACAGAGCGAACAAAGACAATGCGAAAATAAAATACATTTTTGAAACTCACTTTCACGCCGATTTCGTTTCCGGACATCTTGATTTGGCCAGAAAAACAGGTGGACAAATTGTGTACGGACCAACTGCAAAACCTGAATTTGAATCAATTATTGCTACTGACAATCAGGAATTCAAAGTAGGAAAATATACCATAAAAGCAATTCATACTCCGGGACACACTTTAGAAAGTACTTGCTATTTACTGATTGATGAAAATGGTAAAGAACATGGAATTATTACCGGAGATACTCTTTTTATTGGAGATGTTGGTCGTCCTGATTTGGCTCAGTCTCTTATCAAAGATTTAACTCAGGAAAAACTGGCTTCTTACTTATTTGACAGTTTAAGAAACAAAATCATGCCTCTTTCAGATGATTTGATCGTTTACCCAAGTCACGGAGCCGGAAGTGCTTGTGGAAAAAACATGAGTAAAGAAACCACAGACACTTTGGGCAATCAAAAAAGAACCAACTATGCTTTGAGAGAAAACATGACTCGTGAAGAATTTATCACAGAATTGTTAGATGGTTTAGGTGCTCCTCCGGCCTATTTCCCTCAAAACGTAATGATGAATATTCAAGGTTATGAAAGTATGGATAATGTTATTAAAAAATCATTAAAAACATTGAATCCGTCAGAATTCAAAACTTTAGCACAAGAAAACGAAGCAATTGTACTGGATGTTCGTCACGAAAATGAATATGTAAAATCACACGTTCCTGGTTCTGTTTTTATCGGAATACAAGGCAATTTTGCTCCTTGGGTTGGAACATTAATTATGGATGTAAAACAACCAATATTATTGATTACTCCCGAAGGAAAAGAAGAAGAAACCATCACTCGCCTATCTAGAGTTGGATTTGATAATGTATTAGGATATTTGAATGGAGGAATCGAGGCCTGGAAAAATGCAGGTTTTGAAATAGATACTATGAATTCAATCAGTCCGGAGCAATTTGCATCCGAACTTACTGAAAAAAGTATTGTGGTTGATGCTCGTAAACCGGGTGAATACAGTGCCGAACACGTAGAAAACGCTTTGAATTTTCCATTGGATTATGTTAATTCTGAAATTGAAAAAATTAAGAAACACGATAATTTTTACCTACACTGTGCCGGAGGTTATCGTTCTGTTATTATGGGTTCTATTCTGAAATTACGTGGTATTCATAACTTTACCAATATTGAAAAAGGTTTCAGCGGAATCAGAAATACAAACATAAAAACCACTGATTTTGTTTGTCCTTCAAAACAAAATTAACGACAAAATTTAAAGTTAGGTTAAATACAGCAGAAGTTTCCTTATTTTAAATACTTTTGCACTCATAAAATCAAAAAAATAAATTTAAATAATGAAAAAGTTCTTTTTATTGCTTCTTGTAGCTGTTTCAATTATATCTTGCAAAGAAGTAGCCAATGGTCATTTTGTAATTGAAGGAAATGCCAATGGTGTAACCGATGGCTCTTCAGTATTCTTACAAACTCAGGATTCTACAGGCTTGGTACAGGTTGATACAGTAAAAGTAGAAAACGGAAAATTCAAATTCGAAGGTCAGGTTACTAATCCTAGTCTTCACTTTATACAAATTGACAAAATAAACGGAAAAGCCGTTTTGGTACTTGAAACCGGAGCAATTACAATGGAAATCAACAAAGATTCTATTGGAAAAAGTAAAGTTGGAGGAACTTTGAGTAACGATCACCTGAGTGCTTTTTCTTTAGAAAGTGAGAAAATTCAAAAGAGAATGGTTGCTTTTCAAATGGCAAACATGGCAAAATTTCAGGAAGCACAAGCTAAAAAAGACACTGCAACCATCAATAGTTTGTTGAAACAAAACAGTGTTTTCGAAAAAGAATTCGCTGATTTGTCAATGACAAACATGGAAAAAAATCCAAAATCATATTTGACAATATTGTTCTTACAACAATCTTTGAATAATCCGAATGCGGATATGACAAAGTTGAAAACGATTTACGATAATTTGGACGAAAATCTTAAAAACACTTCGGAAGCAAAAAAAATCAAGAAAAGACTTGACGGATTAAGCTCTACTGCAATTGGAAATATAGCTCCCGATTTCAAAGCTCCCGGAGTTGACGGAAAAGTTATTACCTTAAAAGAATCTCTTGGAAAAGTAACTATTATTGATTTTTGGGCTTCTTGGTGCGGACCTTGTCGTAAAGACAACCCTAATATGGTTGCTATTTACAACGAATTCCATACAAAAGGTTTAAATATCATTGGAGTTTCTCTTGATAAAGATGCTAATGACTGGAAAGAAGCTATTGCAAAAGATAAATTAACCTGGACTCAGGTTTCTAACCTAAAACACTGGGAAGATCCAATCGCAATGATTTACGGTATTCAAAGTATTCCGTCAAATTATATCCTTGACGCAACCGGAAAAATAATCGCCAAAGATCTTCATGCCGAAGAATTAAAAGCAAAAATCGCTTCTTTATTAGGAGCATAATACAACCACCAAAAACAAAACTATACCCTATGAAAAAATCATTATTAGTATTTTTCGGAGCCATTGGTTTGGTTTCATTCCAGACAATTACCGAAAACAACTACACTCTTACAGGAACTGTACAAGGAGTTACAAGCGATCAAAAAGTTTATATTGAAAAGAAAGATGCAATCAAAGGAACTGTTACCATTGACAGTGCTTCTGTTGTAAACGGAAAATTTTCTTTCAAAGGAACTGCCGTTGAACCTGCCATTCATTACTTGAAAATAGGAAAAACAAACGACAGAGCTATTTTTATTCTTGAAAAAGGAACCTTAAACGCTGTTGTTTATAAAGACAGTATTGCCAAAAGTAAAATTACAGGTACAGTAAACAATGCTGATTTGGCTGTTTTCAATGCAGAAATGGTAAAATACCAAACGAGATTACAACAATTTCAAACGGTAAATACCGAAAAAATGACCACTGCTCAAACAAATAACGATACTGAAACAATCAATAAACTAATGGCTGAATTCAATGAAATTCAAAAAGAAATGTCTGCTTATTCTGCCGGTTTCCCTGATTCGCATCCAAAATCGTTTATCTCTGTTTTATTGGTAAACAATATGTTTGGAGATCCGAACAACAATATTGAAAAAATAAAACAAACTTACGCTAAATTAGATCCAAGTTTAAAAAACACGTCAATTGGTAAAGAGATTCAAACCAAAATCACCAATTACAAATCAGTTGAAGTAGGAAACTTTGCTCCGGACTTCTCTGCTCCGTCTCCTGATGGAAAAATGACTTCTTTAAAAGCTAATTTGGGTAAAATCACTATCATCGATTTCTGGGCTTCTTGGTGCGGACCTTGCCGTAAAGAAAACCCAAATGTAGTAGCACTTTACAACGATTTTCATTCAAAAGGTTTAAATATTGTTGGAGTTTCTCTTGACAAAGATCTTCAAAAATGGAAAGATGCCATTGCAAAAGACAATATTACCTGGACTCAAATGTCTAACCTTAAATTCTGGCAGGATCCAATTGCAGAATTATACAATGTAAAAAGTATTCCTGTAATGTTTATCCTTGATTCTAAAGGAAAAATAATCGCAAGAGATTTAAGAGGTGAAGAATTGAGAGCAAAAATTACTGAGCTTTTAGCAAAATAATTCTTTTCGGAATAATTCAGAAAAAACGGGACAAAGCAAATTTGATCCCGTTTTTTTATTTCATTTACTTCCCTACATTTCTAAATTTGCAAAAAACAATTCTTTGCTAAATATTTAAAACCATGATACAACTCGTTTTTGCATCCAACAATAAAAATAAAATCATTGAAATTCAAAATATGCTTCCTGAACACATTCAAATATTGAGTCTCGAAGAAATTGGTTGCAATGAAGAAATCCCTGAAACGGCCAACACTATTGAAGGAAATGCTATTTTGAAAGCCAATTATGTAAGCGAAAAATACGGTTACAACTGCTTTGCCGATGACACCGGACTCGAAGTAGAAGCACTCAACGGAGCACCCGGAGTTTTCTCGGCTCGATATGCCGGCGAGCAGAAAAATTCTGATGATAATATGAATAAACTTCTAACAGAACTAGAAGGAAAAACCAACAGAAATGCCCATTTCAAAACCGTAATTGCTCTGAATTTAGACGGAAAACAAGAATTATTTACCGGAATTGCCAAAGGAAAAATCACTCATGAAAAAACAGGAAATCAAGGTTTTGGATATGATCCTGTTTTTCAGACGGAAGGTTTTTCGAAAACTTTTGCAGAACTTTCTCTGGAAGAAAAAGCTAAAATAAGCCATAGAGGAATTGCAACCCAACAACTTATTTCTTTTTTGAAAAAAACTAAATAATTGCTATTCAAAATGTATTTTTTTCTTCAAAAAAATATACAACAAGCTTGTTATTTCACTCTCAAATCCAAAATCTAAAATCCAAAATCACAAATCACAAACCTAACTTTCTGATTTTCAAATCACAATAAAAACACAAAACTAAAAAACGCATTAGTTTATATGAATATTTAACAGTACTTTTGCGCTCTATTTAAAATTACATATGAACAAATTTGAACAATTAGGATTAAACGAATCGTTACTGAAGGCGATTTTAGATCTAGGATTTGAGAATCCGTCGGAAGTACAGGAAAAAGCGATTCCCCTATTATTGGAAAAAGACACAGATATGGTTGCGTTGGCTCAGACAGGGACAGGGAAAACGGCAGCTTTCGGTTTTCCACTTATCCAAAAAATTGATGCTGACAACAGAAATACACAAGCATTAGTTTTATCGCCAACACGTGAACTTTGTTTACAAATTACCAACGAACTTAAAAACTACTCTAAATACGAAAAAGGTATTAATGTAGTAGCAGTTTACGGTGGAGCTAGTATTACAGAACAAGCAAGAGAAATTAAAAGAGGAGCACAAATCATTGTGGCTACTCCTGGTAGAATGCAAGACATGATCAACCGTGGGTTGGTTAACATCAAAAACATCGATTATTGTATTCTTGATGAGGCTGATGAAATGTTGAACATGGGATTCTATGAAGATATCTGTTCTATCTTATCAGATACTCCAGACGAAAAAAGCACATGGTTATTCTCAGCTACAATGCCTGCTGAAGTTGCAAGAATTGCAAAACAATTCATGCACGAACCGGTAGAAATTACTGTTGGAACTAAAAATTCAGGTTCAGCTACAGTATCTCATGAGTTTTACCTTGTAAATGCTCGTGACCGTTACGAAGCTTTGAAACGTTTGGCCGATGCCAATCCGGATATTTTCTCAGTAGTATTCTGTAGAACTAAACGCGATACTCAGGCTATTGCCGAAAAATTGATTGAAGACGGATACAGCGCTGCTGCTTTGCACGGAGATTTATCTCAGGCACAACGTGACGGTGTAATGAAATCTTTCCGTGGTCGTCAAATCCAAATGCTTGTTGCTACTGATGTTGCAGCTCGTGGAATTGACGTTGACAATATTACTCACGTAGTAAATTATCAACTTCCTGACGAAATCGAAACTTACAACCACCGTTCTGGCCGTACAGGTCGTGCCGGTAAATTAGGTACTTCTATCGTTATTGTAACTAAGAGTGAATTGCGTAAGATTTCTTCTATCGAAAGAATCATCAAACAAAAATTCGAAGAGAAAACTATTCCATCCGGAATTGAAATCTGCGAAATTCAATTATTGCACTTAGCAAACAAAATCAAAGATACCGAAGTAGATCACGAAATTGACAACTATCTTCCGGCTATCAACGATGTTTTGGAAGGATTGACAAAAGAGGAGTTGATTAAGAAAATGGTATCTGTTGAATTCAACCGTTTCATCAACTACTACAAGAAAAACAGAGATCTTTCTGCTCAATCTACAGGAGGTGAGCGTCGTGAACGCAGCGAAGGTGCTGGTGGAAACAACGGAGGAGCTACAAGATATTTCGTAAATATCGGTTCTAGAGACAATTTCGACTGGATGACTTTGAAAGATTATTTGAAAGAAACTCTTGATTTAGGTCGTGACGACGTATTTAAAGTTGACGTAAAAGAAGGCTTCTCTTTCTTTAATACAGACGCAGAACATACTGATAAAGTAATGGATATTTTAAACAATGTTCAATTGGAAGGAAGACGCATCAACGTAGAAATTTCTAAAAACGACGGTGGCGGAAGACGTGACCACAACGGAAGAAATTCTGGTGGTTTTGGCGGAAGAAGCGGAGGTTCCAGAAGAGACGGAGGTTCTGCTCCTAGAAGAGAAGGCGGATTCAGAAGTGACCGTGGTTCTGCTCCAAGAGAAGGTGGTTTTGGCGGAAGAAGCGAATCAAGAAGTTCGGCTCCTAGAAGAGAAGCCGGTTCTGCTGAAAGAGCACCAAGACGTTCTGCCAGCTTTGGAGATTCTCCAAGACCAAGAAGACCAAGAAGAGACTAATCTCTTTTCTAAAATATCAGAATAATTAGCTGAAAACTACAAAATATTTACAAGTATTTTATTACTTTTATCGTGATAAAATACCAATATGAAATATTTTGTAGTTTTCTTTTTTTTACTTTCCAACACTTTTCTCTATTCACAAGAAAAGGACAATTCCCGGGTTATATCAGGAACCATAGTAGATGACAATACCTCAAAACCTCTGAGCAATGTCAACATCATCAATATCAACACAGTAAAAGGAACTACCACCAACTCAAAAGGCTACTTTGAGATGAGTGCCAACGTAAATGATACCCTTCATATTTCTATTATAGGATATAAAATTCTTAAATTAAGAGTCACCAACGACTGGGTTAAAAACAAAACCACCGAAATTCAACTAACGGAAAAAGCTTATGCTTTGGACGAAGTTGTAATTCGTCCTTATATTCTTACCGGATATTTAGAAATAGATGCCAAACTGGTTCCTTCACGTGAAAATTACCGTTACGGAATTTCAGGTTTAAATCAAGGTTATGAAGTAGGTGAATATTCTCCGGGTGCTTTTGGAAAAATGATGGAATCTCTCTCCAATCCGGCAGATTTACTTTATAATGTCTTTGGAAAAAAACCAAAAGAACTTAAAAGACTCAAAGAAATGAAGAAAGACGATACTGTTCGTAATCTCCTGGCTTCTAAATTTGACCGAGAGACAATTTCAGCACTTTTAGGTGTTACCAAAAAAGAAATTGCCGAAATACTGGAACATTGCAACTATTCTCAATCTTTTATAGAAACTGCCAATGACCTTCAAATTCTTGATGCCATCAGTGGCTGCTATGAAGAATACAAAGTTCTAAAAAGAAAGTAGTTCAATTATTCAATATACCAATTAAACAATGTAATAATTGAGAAATTGATACATTTTCAAATTAACACATTCTCACATTTTCACAAATGAATACCACTTCAGTCAAAACCAATTATCCGGCACTTTATACCTTAATAAGCGTTTTCTTTTTTTGGGGATTTATAGCTGCCGGCAACGGTGTTTTTATCCCTTTTTGCAAAGGCTATTTCAATCTTGACCAATTTCAATCCCAACTTATCGACTTCGCTTTTTACGGAGCATATTATCTTGGAGCTTTGGGATTATATATTTTCAGTTCTCTTTCAGGAAAAGATACTATAGGAAGTTGGGGATATAAAAAAAGTATTTCTTTCGGATTGCTATTTTCGCTCATCGGAGCAATCTTAATGATTCTTGCTGTAAATTTCAGCGGATTTGCCGCTATTCTTTTTGCGCTTTTTATAGTTGCTTTAGGCTTCTCATTACAACAAACCGCAGCAAATCCTTTTGCCATGAGTTTAGGTGATCCAAAAACAGGCGGAACCCGTATTAATCTTGGTGGAGCAGTAAACAGTTTCGGAACCATGATAGCACCTATAATCGTTACTTTTGCTTTGTTTGGCGTTGCTACGGTAAATGATGACGAAATAAAAAATTTAGGACTTGACACAGTAAGTTATCTATATGCCACTGTTGGCGGCTTATTTCTTATTTGCGCTTTAATTATCGGATTATCTAAAAATGTTCCTGCCGGAATCAACAATGAAAAAGTAGAAAAGAGCAACAAAGCTTTGATTACTTTAGCCATAATTACCTTACTTTTAATGGGATGCTTCGCTCCTATTTTTGCCAGTTACACTACTATCTCTACTAATATTTCTACTGAAGAATTACAAAACTTAGAACATTACAGAATGTTTTGGCTGGTAGGAGCATTATTAGTAATGATTACCGGCTTATTATTCGCTAATTTCAAAGCAACTAAAAACAGCGAAGGCTGGGGAGCCATGCAGTATCCACAATTGGTTTTAGGAATGTTAGCAATATTCACTTATGTTGGTGTTGAAGTAGCCATCGGAAGTAATTTAGGAGGCTTGTTGCAAACAGAAGAATTTGGAAGCCTTCAGGCCTCCGACATTGGTCCTTATGTTTCTATGTATTGGGGAAGTTTGATGATAGGCCGTTGGACCGGAGCCATTAGTGTTTTTAATTTCGGTAATAAATTAAAGAAAATCCTTATGATTATGATGCCGATTTTAGCTTTCGGAATTATTTTAGGAGTTAATTATATTACAGGGAAAAACATTCAACCTTTATATTACTATATTATTTGTGTATTTATCCAGATTTTTGCGTATAAATTTTCTAAAGACAAACCTACACGTACACTAATGATTTACTCTTTTTTAGGAATAGTATCGATGCTGATAGGCTTGTTTACTGATGGAACAGTCGCAATTTATGCTTTTTTGGCTGGCGGTTTATGGTGTTCAATTATGTGGCCTGCCATTTTTAGCTTAGCCATCATAGGATTAGGAAAACACACCACACAAGGTTCTGCTTTTTTGATTATGATGATTTTGGGAGGTGGAATCATCCCTCCAATTCAGGGTAAATTATCGGATATTATCGGAATTCATCAGTCATATTTAGTAACTGTAGTTTGTTTTGCTTACTTAGCTTTGTTTGCTTTTATTACAAAAGGAATTCTGAAAAAACAAAATATCGATGTAGATGCCATCGAAGCGGATGGATCTCATTAATTCTGAAATCAAATTATTTAGAATCCATAATTAACAAAATATTTTATCAGATATAAAAGACATAAAAACCATCCAATTCAAAACGAATTAGATGGTTTTAGTCAAATTAATTATGATTTTCTTTCTCATTCGCACAACTAAACTTCTTTCTGTTTGTATATCTCCTGAAATATTCAAAATTTATCAATCTAATTCGATTAACATAATGTATTTATTTTCAATTATTTATTATCTTTAACTATAACAACAAAACAAAAATTAACAAAAATTTTAAATTATTTTATTTTACTTTAATTTAAAATGTTAAATTAGCCCAAAATTAACCCTTATCAAATAATGTTATGAAAAAAGGATTACTAACAGTTTTCGCAGCCGTTTGTTCGATAACAGCTGTAGTGGCTCAAGATCAAAAAACACCTGAAGGATTTAATCGATGGTCTATAGACCTTAACGGTGGTTTGAGCAAACCCACAGATCCATTTACTAAAGGATATGCCACTGAGTACAATTTTAACCACGCTGATGTAGGTGTAAGGTACATGCTAAACAACAAATTTGGATTAAAAGCAGATTTTGGTTATGATGTACTAAAGCCGAGTTCTGGAAGTTCAGATTTTAACACTAAGTATTCAAGAATCGATTTACAAGGTGTCATCAACCTTGGAAGAGTTTTAGATTTTGAAACATGGACTAGATGTTTAAATCTTCAAGCTCATTCTGGTCTTGGTTACTCTTGGATGACTGGAGATACTTTTAATGGCCAAGACAAAATGGCGAATTTAATCTTAGGATTAACCGGTCAAATAAAACTATCTGAAAGATTTGCATTAAACGCTGATGCTTCAATAATCAAAAATGCGAGACAATCGTTAACCTTCAATGGAGCTACTGCCCCTACAAACACAGGTTTCGACGGAACTATGTACAACGCTACAATAGGTCTTTCTATTTATTTAGGTTCTCAAAAACATCATGCTGATTGGCACTATGACCAACAAAACAATGAAATGCAGCAAAAAATTAACTCTCTTGAAAACAGAGTTAGTGAAATAGAAAAAAACCTAAACGATACCGACAGAGATGGAGTGGCTGACTATGCAGACACAGAACCAAATACAGCTACCGGTCTTACTGTTGATACCAAAGGACGTGCAGTGGACAGAAACAATAATGGTGTTCCTGATGAAATAGAACCATACATGGATAAAACCTACGCAAGAAAAGATAGCGCAGCTCCTGTAGCTGGAGGTAACCAAATGAATGATTTAATCAACAGCGAATATATCAATGTATATTTTGATGTTAATTCAACAGAACCAACAGAAGGTTCAGTTAACAACCTTAATTACATTGTTAAATATTTGAAATCAAATCCTTCTGCAAAAGCAGAACTTAATGGATTTGCAGATGAAATTGGAGGTCCTGAATACAACAAAACACTTTCTACTAAGAGAGCTGAGAGCGTAAAAGATATTCTTGTTAAATCAGGAATTAGCGCTGATCGTTTAACTGTTGTAGGTAAAGGTGTAGACAATTCAGTAGATGCTTCTTCTAAAAATGCCAGAAAAATGGTTAGAAGAGTTTCTTTTAAAATAACTAATTAAAAGAAATACCTGATTTGAAAGAACTTACAAATTTCATCTGAATAATATTCTTTCAACAATAGCGTTTAATTAAATAAAAAAGCTTTCTGAAATTAATTTCAGAAAGCTTTTTTCATATTATAATATCCTCATTAGAATGTATTTAATAAAGAAATGCGAAGAAACCACACACGAGCGAAGTAAATTCTAATCAGTGTAAAAAATCAGTTTAATCCGTAACCGAGTCTGAAAGACAAACGGCAAAGCAAAATCTGTGACCTATATTACTAATCCAGGTTTAAGATTCAAATCGTTATAAAATAACAAACCCACAACTTTTTTCATTGTTGTGGGTTTGCTATTTTCATCTAAATAGATCTAAAAATATCTTTAAAATTTATTTACCGTTTGTCTTATAGCAACTAACTTTTTCATCAAATCTTCAAAGTAATCCAAATGCAACATATTGGCTCCGTCACTTTTTGCATTAGCAGGATCAAAATGCGTTTCTATAAAAATACCGTCCACTCCCACCGCAATTCCGGCTTTGGCTACAGTTTCAATCATATCTGGTCTTCCACCGGTTACACCTATCATTTGATTTGGTTGTTGTAAAGAATGCGTTACATCCAGAACTGTTGTCGCAAATTGCTGCATAGTAGGAATTCCTCTGTAATCAACAATCATATCCTGATAACCAAACATAGTTCCTCTGTCGGTACACATTACCTTTTGATTGTTGCAATCCAATACTTTCTGAACAGCGTGTTTCATACTTTCCGGACTCATAAATTGTCCTTTCTTAAGATTCACCACTTTTCCTGTATTGGCAGCAGCCACAACTAAATCTGTTTGACGCACTAAAAAAGCCGGAATCTGAAGAATATCAACATATTCGGCAGCCAAAACTGCATCTTCGTTTGTATGAATATCTGTAACTGTTGGAACATCAAAAGTTTCAGATACTTTTCTCAATATTTTCAGTGCTTTCTCGTCTCCAATCCCGGTAAAACTATCAATTCGGGAACGATTTGCCTTTTTAAAAGAACCTTTAAAAACGTATGGAATCTGTAATTTATCAGTAATCTCAACTATTCTTTCGGCAATTCTCATTGCCATTTCTTCTCCTTCTATAGCGCAGGGACCTGCTAAAAGAAAAAAATTATCACTTTTTAAATGTTTTATTTTCGGAATATCTTGTAAGTTCATAATATTATTTTTCGTGCAGTAAAGATAGAGTAAAGTCTAAAAGTAGCAAAGCGACAAAGTCGAAAATAACTTTTCTACTTTGTCGCTTTGCTATTCAGTAACTCTGTAACAATTTTTAAATTTTCTTAAGCGTCAACCCAACAGGAACCATCAAAACTCCCTTTTCATACATATTCAAATAAAGTTTCACTGGCTCTTTTTGTCCGTTCCATTTCAGTTCATAAACATCCAGAAAACCGGCTCCCATCTCACTTCTCTTAGTCGGAAAAGGACAACATTGTTCCAATCTCTTATAAGTTATCTGTTCACCATTTGGTCCCAACAAAGCATTTAAAAAACGTTGTTGATTGATTGAATCATTTTTAGTATGTCGATAATAAATATTTACCGGCATATTTTTATCATAACCGTATTTAGGGTCTTTACTAATGTTGGTAATCACAAAAGTATTATCTTTTGACAAAACCAACTCAGGAGCATTCTCATCAACATTTTTCAGAGTAGATTTGGTACTGATACATGCAGTTGTGGCCAAAGCAACAGTTATTGCAAATAAAATAATTCTTGGTTTCATTTTATATCTGTTTTCGTTTTGAATTCAATTATTAAAACAGTCTTCTGAATCTTCAAAAGAACCGTTGTAAATATAGTTTTTTATGTTAAAACTTGAATTATCCCGGATCAATATTTTATTCAGATTTCAGTATTCAAAAAAAATTCCCGAATAATTCGGGAATTAAATTTAAATAATTTCGGCACTCAAACCGGCATCTAAAAGCGAACTGCATTGCGGAATCAATTCGTCTAAAGATCCCGTTTTCACAGTACATTTTCCTTTATAATGAACAATAAGCGAACATTGTTCGGCCTGTTCCGGCGTATGATTACAAACCCGAATTAAAGTATCTATCACATGGTCAAAAGTATTCACATCATCATTATGCATCACAATTTCATTACTTACCGAAACCGCTTCTTTTTCTAAAATTTGCTCTAATGTTTTTTCTATGGTACTCATGATTTTTGAAAATATAATTTAAAACTAAAATATAATTATTTGATATACCCTAATTTACATATTTTAAAGACACCCAATTGTTCTTTTGAAACTTTTTAACATAGGTCAATCCTTTCTCGGTACAACAAGTATCAATAACAGGAATATCTTCTTCATAAAAACCGCTTAGCAGTAAAATTCCATCTTTGTTCAAGGCATTTACATAAGCCTGCATATCATTCAAAAGAATATTTCTGTTGATATTAGCAATAATCAAATCATATTTTTTGCCTTCCAACAAAGCTGCATCACCTTCATAAACTGTAATATGTTTGCAGTTATTTCTTTCTGCATTTTCTATTGAATTCAAATAACACCAATTGTCAATATCAATAGCATCAATAGGCTGCGCTCCTTTCATTTCGGCCAAAATTGCCAAAATTGCCGTACCGCATCCCATATCCAAAGTCTTTAAATTAGTCACATCTGTTTCCAAAATATGCTGAATCATCATGTGAGTGGTTTCGTGATGTCCGGTTCCAAAACTCATTTTTGGCTCAATCACAATCTCATATTCTGCATTAGTTTTAGGATGAAAAGGGGCACGAACGTGACATTTTCCATCAACATCAATTGCCTGAAAATTTTTCTCCCATTCTTCATTCCAGTTTACCTGCTCAATTTCTTCAACTGTATAAGAAATATTGAATTCTTCCGAAGAAAGAACAAAAATATCTTCCAAAATATCTTCTGTCCAAAATTGTTTCTGAACATAAGCCGAAACCCCGCTTTCTGTTTCAATGAAACTTTCAAATGGTTTTTCGCCCAATTCGGCTACTAAAATTTCCGATCCTAACTCTTTTGGTTCAACTTTGAAATGATATCCTAAATAGGTAACTGACATAATTATGTATTTTTTCTGGCTGCAAATATAAGGATAGGAGTTTAATCGACTGATTTTAAATTTTGATTTTACTGTTAAATAAAATAAAAAACCGCTTCAAAATTGAGTTTGAAACGGTTTTATCTTAAAATTCAATCAGTTTTACATTCCCTGATCCAAAATAGATTTCTTTTTTTCCAAAGGACTAACTTCCTTTTTCACAATCACTTCTCCTTTAATTTTCAGAGCAACTTTTCCTTCAGGATAATTCACTGCATTCGATTCTACCGTAATTGTTTTCCTGATTACTCCAGGATTCATATTATATTTCACATCGATTTTACCGGTTTTTCCTGGCAAAATAGGTTCTTTAGGACGAGACGGAACCGTACAACCGCAAGTAGAACGAACATCCGAAATTATCAATGGTGCATCTCCTGTATTCGTAAATTCAAAAGTACGAAGACCACTGTCTGCATCTTTCGAAATCGTACCATAATCAATGGTATTATCCTTGTCCTTGAACTCAATTTTTGCTCCTGATTGAGCAAATCCAGAAACCCCCATTATTAAAAGGGCGAATAATGTTATTTTTTTCATGTGATTAACTTATTTAACAAGCGTAAATTTAATTTTTTTGATTAAATCAACAATTATTAATATCAATATTTTTTAAACTACAGTAATTATTTACTTTTGTGCAAATATCAAAAATCGAGCCCTACTCTATTTCTGATACTTAGATGTTCGTTTTTCATTTTTTGACAAAAAAAGAAAACAAACATTATTTTAATGACTAAAACATCATACTATTATGAGCCAACAAAATATGACAATTCCGGCACAATTTGACGCCAAAACCATTGAAGATAAGTGGTATGACTACTGGATGAAAAACAACTATTTTCACTCAGAGCCAGACCACAGAACACCTTATACCATTGTAATTCCACCACCAAACGTAACTGGAGTTTTGCACATGGGCCACATGCTGAACAATACTATTCAAGATGTTTTGATTCGTCGTGCACGTTTAAAAGGTTTCAATGCTTGCTGGGTTCCGGGAACGGATCACGCTTCCATTGCCACTGAGGCTAAGGTTGTTGCTAAATTGAAAGCGGAAGGAATCAATAAAAATGATCTGTCTCGCGAGGAATTCCTGAAACACGCTTGGGAATGGACTGACAAATATGGTGGAGTCATTTTGGATCAGTTGAAAAAACTAGGAGCTTCTTGTGATTGGGAAAGAACCAAATTCACAATGGATCCTGATATGTCGGCTTCTGTAATCCGTTCGTTTGTGGATTTGTATAACAAAGGTTTGATTTACCGCGGTTACCGAATGGTAAACTGGGATCCGGAAGCAAAAACGACTTTGTCTGACGAAGAAGTTATTTATGAAGAGCAACAAGGAAAATTGTATTTCCTTAAATATAAAATCGAGGGAAGCGAAGACTTCCTGACCGTTGCAACGACACGTCCTGAAACTATTTTTGGGGACACTGCCATCTGCATCAACCCGAATGACGAGCGTTTTGCTCATTTGAAAGGCAAAAAGGCAATTGTGCCTATTTGTGGCAGAGTTGTTCCAATTATCGAGGATGAATACGTGGATGTTGAATTCGGAACCGGATGTTTAAAAGTGACTCCGGCTCACGACATGAACGATAAGACTTTAGGAGAAAAACACAATCTTGAAATCATTGATATTTTCAATGAAGATGCGACTTTGAATTCTTTCGGTTTACATTACCAAGGAAAAGACCGTTTCGTAGTTCGAAAAGAAATCGAAAAAGAACTTGAAACTGTCGGTGCTTTAGCAAAAACAGAAACTCACATGAATAAAGTGGGAACTTCTGAAAGAACTAAAGCTGTTATCGAACCTCGTTTGTCTGACCAATGGTTTCTGAAAATGGAAGATTTGGTAAAGCCAGCTATCAAATCGGTTTTGGAAGACGGCGAAATCAAATTACATCCTTCTCGTTTTAATAATACATACGCACACTGGCTGAATAACATCCGCGACTGGAATATCTCTCGTCAGTTATGGTGGGGACAACAAATTCCGGCTTATTTCTATGGAGACGGAAAAGAAGATTTCGTTGTTGCAGAGTCAATCGAGGAAGCTTTGATTTTAGCGCAAAAAGCGACTAACAATTCACAACTAACAATTCACAATTTAAAACAGGATGCTGATGCCTTAGACACTTGGTTCTCATCTTGGTTATGGCCAATGTCGGTTTTTGGTGGAATCATGGATCCTGAAAACAAGGATTTCAACTATTACTATCCAACAAATGACTTGGTGACAGGTCCGGACATCTTGTTCTTCTGGGTTGCCAGAATGATCATTGCAGGTTATGAATATACTGGTAAAAAGCCTTTTACGAATGTGTATTTAACCGGTTTGGTTCGTGACAAGCAAAGGCGCAAAATGTCTAAATCTCTTGGAAACTCTCCTGAACCACTTGAATTAATTGAAAAATTCGGTGCCGATGGTGTTCGTGTAGGATTGCTTTTGAGTGCTTCTGCCGGAAACGACATCATGTTTGACGAAGAATTGTGCAACCAAGGAAAAGCTTTCTCCAATAAAATTTGGAATGCCTTCAAACTGATCAAAGGTTGGGAAGTTTCGGATGTTATCGCCCAGCCGGAATCTTCAAAAGTGGCTATCGAATGGTATGAGGCCAAATTGCAACAAACTCTTTTGGAAATTGAAGACAATTTCGAGAAATACAGAATTTCTGATGCTTTGATGGGAATCTACAAATTGGTTTGGGACGATTTCTGTTCTTGGTTCCTTGAAATGATTAAACCGAGTTACCAACAGCCAATCGACAGCGTAACTTTCGCGAAAGCGATAGAAATGTTGGAAAACAACCTGAAATTGTTGCATCCGTTCATGCCTTTCCTTACAGAAGAAATCTGGCATTTAATTGCAGAAAGAACGCCGGAAGAAGCTTTGATCGTTTCAACCTGGCCGAAAATGAAACCGTTTAATGCCGGTTTAATTTCTGATTTTGAAAACACAATCGAAGTGATTTCAGGAATCAGAACCATCAGAAAAGACAAGAATATTCCGTTTAAAGACACTATCGAATTGAAAGTGGTGAACAACGATAAGGCTTCAACTCATTTTGATTCGGTTGTAACCAAATTAGGAAACATCACTTCATTGGAATATGTTTCTGATAAAGTAAATGGTGCTTTGTCTTTCCGTGTAAAATCGAATGAATATTTCATTCCTATTACCGGAAACATTGATATTGAGGCTGAGAAAGAAAAACTTACCGAGGAATTAAACTACATCAAAGGTTTCCTGAAATCGGTACAGGTGAAATTATCCAACGAAAAGTTTGTAGCCAATGCAAAACCTGAAATTATCGCAAACGAACGCAAAAAAGAAGCCGACGCTTTGGCAAAAATTGCCACCATCGAGCAGAGTTTAGCGAGTTTGTAAGAAACCATCGCTTTTTATAAAGAAAAACGGCTGTCTGAGATTTCAGACAGCCGTTTTTAATTTAAATTCAGAATAAATTATTTTGCAGGATTTTCATCAAAGTTTATCATCCAGTTAATCCCAAATTTATCGGTAAACATTCCGAAATAAGCTCCCCAAAAGGTTTTATCCATTGGCATTCCAACCGTTCCACCTGCCGAAAGTCCGTTGAAAAGTTTGTCTGCTTCCTGAGTACTTTCTGCATTTATTGAAAGTGTAATATTATTTCCTTGGTCAAAAGTCTGACAAAATTCACCAACAGCATCACTTCCCATTAAAATAGTTTCTTTGCTGATAGGCAATGACATGTGCATGATTTTTTTTGAATCTTCTTCCGAGATTGGCGGAGTTCCTTCGCTCGATGGCATATCTCCAAATCTTCCCACGTAGGGAAACTCACCTCCAAAAACCGATTTATAAAAGGTAAATGCTTCTTCGCAATTTCCGTTAAATGTCAAATAAGGATTGATTGTTGCCATCTTTCTATTTATTTTAAATTAATATTTCAAAAATTAAACAGTATTTACATAATCCTGCAAATACTTGAATCGTGTGGTTAATTTACCGTTTTCGGTAATTTTTGCTTTCTCCAGAATTCCGTCTTTATCCCCATCAAAAAACGCAGGAAGCACTTTCTCCATAAAAACCTCTCCAAAACCTTCACTCGCTTCCTTAGGTATTTCGTTAGGCAAATTATCAACTGCCATTACCACAATAGCTCCGGGATGAAAAACATCTACTTCCTTGTCTTCAAAAGGCAAATACCCGTAAAGCGGCTCCGCAATGGAAGAAGCTCTTTTGGTACACGAAATAGGTCCGTCAATATCGCAGGAAATATCGGCCACCACTTTTATTTTGCAGTCTTTACTGTTAAGCATTTCTCTTGTTAAAATTACAGGAGCACCGCTGGCATAAAAATGACCGGTCATATAAATATCGGCCACTTTTGAGAATCTTTCAAAATCTGACGTATATTCTGAAGGATTTTGGTAAAAATCTGCTTTACTCGATTCTTTCCCGTCAATTCTTTTATTGTAATCCAAAGTATCTAACTGAACATAAACCGGTGAAGAATAGTTTTTTGTCAGGAAGTTTTCAACCGAAACTTTTTTGATTTTCATTCCGTCCAAGATTTCCATTGCTCCGTTGGCTACTTTTCCGTGTCCGGTAAGAACAATCTTGAGAGGAGGCAAAACCTGTCTTTTTAATCTGGTAATGAGTTCGTCTTTTCCCGAAAGTGTAATTGCTTTTGGCAAATTGAACATTTCGAATTTAATTCCAAAAGCGCGGATTCCGTTATAAGCACCCACTATTCCTGCATATCTCCCAAAACCTATGATGCGTTTTCCACTTTCATCAACCAAAGTTTCGTAATCATACAAATCAATTTTCTTTTCTAAAATTGATTGCAACATTTGGCGATTATGTGGTTGTTTTTTGATGGTATGCGAAAAGAAAAAATACTTCTTATTTGGAATCAGATATTCTGAAGGCACTTCTTTAATTCCAAACAAAACATCACAATCAGTCATATCGGTTCCAACTTCAAAACCAAGATCACGATATTGTTGATCTGTAAAAACACGAATATCAGAACTTTCAATTTTAATTTCTATATCAGGATACTGTTGCTTTAATTTAATTAAAGCTGTTGGACTAAAAATTGCACGAGTATCCGGTGATTTTTTTCTTTCTTTTATAATTCCAAATTTCATTGAATTGCAGTGAGTTTAAAACTATTTTTTGTAGTTACAGTTTAATCATTATTTTTTTGATTCATAAGAGAACCTAAAAAACATTTCTAAAAACCGCATACTAAATTAGTTATATTTTTATTAACAATACAGGCTTATTAACTTTCTACAAAAGTAGATTTAATATTTATTTCTTTGGCTATATTTGTCGATATAGTTAGTAAAAATGAAATTAAACCAACTCCATTTTTTTTCCAAAACACTTCTGGTTTCTATGATCGTGGCTTCCTGTAATTTGAAAGGGAATTCAAATTCTGATAGGGAAAACCGGGAAAAAGACACACTGGTTCATCTTGAACCTTCAAAAATTCACTACAACAGACTTTCTGATTCTTATATAAATGAGAAAAAATCGGCTATAAATCGTTATTTTACCAAATATTGGGAAGGACCAAATAAAAACATCAGTTTTTTGGTTGCCAAAGACGGTCAAATCATTTACGAAAAATACCAAGGTTTTGCCGACAAAAAGAAAGGAACAACGATTAATTACAATACACCTCTTCATATTGCTTCGGTAAGCAAGGTTCTTACGGCAACAGCTATTTTAGAACTGGTCGATGCCGGAAAAATAAGTCTTGACCAAAAAGCAAATACCATTTTAAAAACATTTCCTTATCCCGAAGTTACTGTCAGACATCTTTTGAGTCATCGAAGCGGAATGCGTAATTATGCTTATTTTACCGAAGACAAAGGAGTTTGGGATCGAAAAAAAACAATTTCTAATGATGATGTTCTGAGACTTTTGGGAGAAAAAAAAATCCAACTTGAATCAAGAACCAATTCTCGTTTTGCTTATTGCAATACCAATTATGCCATTTTAGCTCTGATTATCGAGAAAACAACAGGTATGAAATATCCGGTTGCTATGAAAAAGATGATTTTTGATCCTTTAAAAATGACTGACACCTATGTTTTTGAAATAGAAAAACATAGAAAAACAGCTGTACCTTCATACAAAGCCAGCAATATGGAACTGGCAATTGATTATTTAGATGCCGTTTATGGAGACAAAAATATTTATTCTACTCCACGGGATTTACTAAAATTTGACTTAGCCCGAAATTCGCCTTCCTTTCTAAGTAAAAAACTCAGAGATCAGATTTATGTTGGTTACAGCAATGAGAAAAAAGGAACCAGAAATTACGGTTTAGGAATCAGAATGCTCGACTGGGAAAGCGGTCAACATTTTTATTTTCACAATGGCTGGTGGCACGGAAGTACCTCATCATACATTACGCTCAAAAAAGAAAACGCAACTATCATTGCATTATCAAACAAATACACAACACTAACCTACAAATTCAAAGATTTGTCGCCTCTTTTTGGTGATTATCCTTTCAAAAAAGATTCCAACGAAAATGAGGAATAATTTTTGTAAGTCAAAGAAATGTTGATTTAAACAAATTTTGGATTACATTTGCATTCAAAATTAAAATTACCGGGGTCGACTGGTTTTGACAGCAAGTCGAATTGAAAAGTAAGCACGCCGAGAACTGGGATAATTCTCGTAAATAAAAGGTCTCAAACTTTTTACACGGCGAAGGAAACTACGCTCTTGCTGCATAATCTGAATTATAGTAAGATTAGCCTCGTCCTACAAGGTAGGAAAGCAGGATTTACCTCGAAAGCCTTGGTTTATGGCGGTCGGTTAAGGTGAATCGTAAAGATAAACCTAGATTATCATTTGCTTTGGATGGTTTTCGAAATTTAAGAAGCTAAGTGTCTTGTGGGCTGTTTCTGGCCAAGCGAGACAACGAAAATTTAATCAGAGAATAAGCGTGTAGAAAGCTCTTTGGTTGCTTGTTTGGACGGGAGTTCGACTCTCCCCGACTCCACATTAAAAAACCGTAATCACTTAAAAAATGATTACGGTTTTTCTTTATTTCTTATTTCAAAAAAACTATTCAATCATAGCCACAGGGCCATTCCATTCCATAAAACCTCCCATAAGATTGAATGTTTTCTCAAAACCAAGTTGATTCATAATATTACAAGCCTGAGAACTTCTGCCTCCTGCTTTGCAGTAAACATAATAGTTTTTCGTTTTTTCTAAAGCATCTACTTCATACACAAATCCTTGTCCTTTGAAGATATCAATATTTATGGCTCCGGGAATAATTCCTTCGCTACATTCTTCTGCTGTTCTAACATCCAGAATCACAGCGTTATCGTCTTTTTCTAACTGAGAAATCCAGTCGGCTTGTCTTAAATCCATTTTTAAAAATTTTATCCAAAAATAATTCTTTTATCTGCAATATTTAATTCTCTAACAAATTTTAACGCAGAAGCGAAAAATGCCCCTTTCCTATTCTTCCGTCTCCAACAATTACCTGAAACCAATAATCATCTGCGGGCAAAGCCAATCCTTCATAAGTTCCGTCCCAACCTTGCGTATTTTCAACGGTAAGTACTTTTAAAAGTTTCCCAAACCGGTCATATATGCAAACTTTTGCATCCTTATAGAAGGTAGGACTAATTCCTTTTATCATCCAGGTATCATTTATTCCGTCTCCATTTGGCGTAAAATAAGGCAATCCTCCCAATACAACTATTTCTTTTGAAACAGTTCCGCAACCGTTTTTATCGTTTATATAAGCAGTATAAAAACCGGGTTCTATATTCTCAAAATAATTGGAATCCTGATACGGAAAAGTTTCCTGAGCATTTTCAATTCTGTATTCATATTCTCCTTTACCCGAAACATTAATTTTTAAACTATTGTTTTCAGACAAATCGTGAATCTCAACACTGTCAAATACTGGAGGATCTAAAAGTTTCAACGCTGCTTCGGCCGAAATAAGATTACAAACATTGCGTTCTCTGCTCAAAACCACTCTGAATTTGTAACCACTCATAGAAGGTTCAATATTTATTAATTTCAAAGTTGCTGTCTTACTTCCTAAAAACGTGGCATCATCTGTTATGTCCGAATAATTAATTCCGTCCGAACTCATTTGCCAGTTGTACAAAATATCATTTTGCTCCAATTTTATCATCATTTCTACCGATTGAAACGCACAAAAGATTACATCTTGTGGCTGGGTTAAAATAGTTATAGGAGTAGCGGTGAGATAATTTTGATTGGGAGCGGTATAACCATCGGTTGCAATTACTTTTCCTGAAGAATTGACCGAATCAGTCGAATTTCCTAAATGTCCATCTGAATCCGGATCAGAAAAACCGGCTTCATTTACATCAAAACAACCATCAGAATCTGAATCAAGATCTATGTAATTCTGAAAGCCATCCTGATCAGAACTTGTTATTACATAATTTACAACTCCCGAATCGGCAAATGTTTCTAATGAATTAAACAATCCATTCGTACCAAAATCAACAGAATTTCCGTCAATAATTCCGTTATTATCCAAATCGGCTGCATTATGTCCGGCTTCTGCTAAATCATAAATTCCGTCATTATCAGAATCTAAATCCAAATAATTAGCAACTCCGTCATTATCGAAATCCAACGGAGTTGAAACCGATGCAAAAACATCATTAAGTCCGTCTTTATTGGCATCAACAAAAGTATTCGTTAAATAATTCTGACCTAAATTTTCGGCCAGAGACAAAATTCCATCATTGTCATCGTCTAAATCGAAAATATCATAAATTCCGTCATTATCAGAATCTTTTGGCAAACAAGAGGCATACAATTTAAAAGTAGCTCTGTCATTTAAAGTTTCGGATAAATTTTTATGTGTAAAAGTAAAACTATCTACTAACCGGCATAAAAACTTAAATGTTCCTGTGCCTGCCGGCAGATTTTGTCCGGCATTATTGAGTCGGAATCTAATTTGGAAAGAAGAAAATTCTTTAATTCCACTTTCATAAATTCCGTCATAATTAGTATCTATCAAAAGTTGATTATCGGGATTGAGAACCGTAATTATGTTTGTAAAAGGAACTTCCAATACAAAATCACCGTTTGATGTAAGTAAATCAGTTGAATTTGCTGTAGAAACATATTCCATAACCAGACTTTCTGGTTTTTGAAAACTGATTTTCTGACTAAAAGAATTGTCTCTTCCTATGGGAACTTCGGTAACAAAACTGCCATTTGTTGTCCCGGAAAAAGGAATTGCTGAAGTAATTCCGGTAACGACAGGATTTAAATTATACGAATTAGAATAACTTCCTTGTGAAATAGTTGCTGAATTTACTGATAAATTTAAATCATAATTACCCAATGATTCCATGCAATTGATAATTCCGTCATTATCTATATCAGCATCGAGATTGTCCGGTATTGAATCCTGATCATAATCTGGCGGACAAATACTAACCGGAATATCACTTGAAGACAGTTCTGTATTGCATTCTAAAATTTTGGCAACCACATGATAAAAACCGGGAGCTGTAGGAGTATAATTATTTGAATTGGTATTGTCTATTGGATTTCCATTTAAATACCATTGAAAATAATCGAAAGCACTAAGCGAATTTACCGATAATTTGATGTTAGGAATGCAACTAATAGTTGCACTATTGACCGTTCCGAAACTGATTTCGGGATTGAAAGTAAAACCGGAATAAAAACCGCCGTAAGTTGCATTTCCGCTAGACCCAAAATAAGAAACATATACCTGTTTTGTAGAACTTACAGAAATATTACCTGTCAGATTTTCTATTTTATAAGTTACATAATCAGCATTTCCGGCAACTGAAAAAGGTCCTTTTACCGGATATTTTGACTTTAGCTCGGCCAATGTATAGGAAGTTCCATTAATCCTAAAAGTTAAATCGGCTCCTGTTCCGGTTACTATACAAACTGTTGCTATATAATTAGGATCGTCTCCAATCTTGTTTATTAAAGGAATATTATTGATTGTTTTAGGTGTTTCACATCTCAAAGGTGGCACAAAATGCAGGTTTTGATTTGCTTCATTATCTGTACCTCCTATTCCCTGATAGGCAAAAACACTTTTTGAAGTTTTAACATACAAATTACCATCGGCTGTAAAATTAGAACCGTTTAATGCCAAATATTCTCCGGCTTTCAAAGTTTTGTACGGAGTTGCAGAACCATTCACATAAATATCGGTTTGATCTGAATCGGCTACAATCAAAGGTTTTTCTACATAATTTAAACCATTCCCTTTTATAAAAATATATTCTGTTCCGGTTCTATCTGCCGGAACTATTTGATCTGTACCAATGTCCATTTTTTGACTGGTCATTCCATTAGTTCCCATAAACGAACCACAATTTACCACAACAGGCTTGTCAGAAGAAATCAATGCTCCTATAAGTCCGTCCCGATTTGCCTGATTCGACAATGCAAAAGAATTCGCAGCTCCCTGAACTGCAATAGCATAACTTTCTCCCTGATTCAAAATAATAGCATCCGGTTTATTCCCGACATTTGGTTTATTTACCAGAGTTACTCCGGCTTTGATATCAGTAAACGATACTTTCGTATTATTTTCAGTTGCCAAAATGGTGGCAAAAGTGTAAACACTTCCGTTATAATTATCGAGACTTGTATCGGTAAAAGCACCTATTCTAAATCTTTTTCCCAAAGCAGCAAGCCCTTTTGATACCAAACCTCCGGCCTGAGTTGGTGGTTCTGGTCCATTCTTGGTTGCGGTAAGTCTTACAGTAACATAAACCATGTCTTCGGCTTCTACAATAAAGCCTTTGTTCTTCATGATTTTGCCTACATTACTATTGCTAATCAACAATTGTGTATTAGGTCCATTTCCAATCTTATAAACATACGGTTTATTCAAAGAAACTTTTCCGGTCAATACAGTTCCTCCTATTTGGATAATTTTAAAATTAACGTCTGTTTCACTTGGACACGAAATATACAAATATTGATCTTCGGCCTCCTGATTATTAGAGTTAGTTTGAGCTGATATGTAATAAGAATTTGCTAAAGGCGGAATATAGTGTGTTTTGCTAAATTGAGAAAAACCCTCTATTGTAAAAAGGAATAATATAGCGAAAAATAGTTTCTTCATTTTAAATAAATTACGAAAAACAAAGCTATATTTTTTAAACTCACAATTGCTTAAAAAAATATTTTTAACAGTTTTTAACAAAAAATATTTAAAACTACTTTTCAGTCCTGATAGCTATCGGGATAGAATTGAGTTGAAATCCGGTTTAAAATAATTGGCTCCTTTCAAGACTTTTCCATCTTCTCTATAAATAGGTTTTCCGTTCTCGTCGAGTTTACTCATATTACTTCTTTGAATTTCATCAAATACAGCTTCTATCTTGTCCTGTAATCCGTGCTCAATAATGGTTCCGCACAAAATATAAAGCATATCTCCCAGAGCATCGGCAATTTCTACCAAATCTCCTTTTTTTGCTGCTTCAAGATATTCTTCATTTTCCTCTTTCATGAGATTAAAACGCAACAAATGTTTATTTCCTCCTAAATCTGATTTTGGTTTTTCACTATATCCTAATCCAAAAACAGTATGAAATTCTTTTACGGCTTCTAATTGTTTTTTCATTCCTAATATTTTATAATTATTCATCTTGTAATTGAAATATCTTACCGTAACAATTCGGTTTCAACAATAAGTCAATTAATTCATGGCACAAAATACTAACTTTTGATTTTGAATTTTTACTTTTGTTAAAAATTTAAATCTGATGTTTAGTAAAGGTCAACTGATATTTGCGCTTTTTTTTGTAGTAATCTTCGTTATTGCAATGATTTATTCCTACAGAAAAGACTTGGTTTTGCATAAAAAATTCTACAAAGGAAATTATAAAATTTTAATAGGATTCTTTCTATTCATTATCTTACTTTTTGTTATAAAGTTATTTTTTAAACACTAAGAATATTAGAATCTGTTTCTGTTTGCAATCAACAAAAAGCATATTTATTTTTTATTTGTAATCTTTTTTCTACATCAAACTAATTTCAACAAATAGATTATTTTTAAATTTGTAATCTATTTTTCTTAAATTTAGAAGAATTTTTGAATTTAAATCTCAAAAAAGACCCCATCAAATATGTAATCGCCATTAACAACAAGTTTGTTGCAAACAAACACCAATAAATAAAAAGGCGATAACATAATGACCTATAACAAATAATTTTTAGATATATGAAAATTGTCAAATACATATTTATTCTTATAATTCTCTTTTCTATTGCAGGCTCTGTTTTTGTCGCAACCCAGAAAAGCGATTTTAGTGTAGAAAAAACAGCTCTCATTCGTGTTCACAAATCTGTAGTTTTTAATTATCTAAGCGATTATAAAAACTGGGAAGAATGGTATTTGCAAAAAAGCCAAAACAGTTCGATAGAAACCCAATTTCCTTTGATTTCTTCTGGTCAAAATGCTTATTTTACATGGGAAAGTTCGGATGGAGACGGTAAAATTGAAACAATTTCTCTGAAAGAAAACGACAGTATTCATCAAAAAATCATTTCAGGAGGCAACGAATTTGAGTCGATCATTAAACTAAAAGACACATTAGGAGGAACAAAAATCTCCTGGATTTCTAAAGGTTCTGTAGATTTCATGACCAAAATCAACGCAACTTTCTACGGAGGTATCGATAAAATGATGGTTTCTTTTTTTGATAAAAAACTTACTGTTTTAAAGAAAACTATTATTGACGAAATATCTTCTTTTCATGTTCAGGTCAAAGGAATCGTGGATATTCTGGGTAATTTTTACATAAAAAAAACTTACAGATGTAAAAATGCAGATTTAAACAACCAATTGCACTATAAGTTACCTATAATCTATTCTTTTTTCAAAAAAAATAAGATTGCCATGACAGGAAAGCCTTTTGTTATTTACGAAAAAAGGACAACCGATTCAATTACTTTTTCTGTTTGCGGATCTATTCAGGACGAAATTTTTATTGCTCCGGGAAGCGATGTCGAAACCGGATATATGGAACCTTTCAAAGCTTTAAAAACCACACTGAAAGGAGATTATTCTCACAGAACCGCTTTACAAAAAAAAGCTGTTGAATACATTAATAAAAATCAAATTACACCAGACACGTATCTTAAAGAAATAGAAGTTTTTGAAATATCCGCTGAAGAAATACGAAATCCTTCTAAATGGCAAACGGATTTATTGATTCCTGTAAAACCTATTGTTGTTTCTCCAACTACTACCATAGAAGAAAAAGATACGCTTCAACCTCAAAAAACGACTAACAAAAACATCTAAAAAACAGCAATAATAAACACCTTAATTTTTCACTATCAAAGAACTATGTATTTGAAAATTTAATTATTTTTGCTCCTTTAATATTCACATATGAGCTCTTCACACAGCAGTCACTTAAGCAAACTGTCCTTAGGCGGATTATTAATGACCTTAGGTATTATCTACGGTGACATCGGAACCTCTCCTCTCTACGTAATGAAGGCCATTATTGGTACCCACAATATTGTCCCTGATGTAATTTTAGGAGGTATTTCGGCAGTATTTTGGACACTAACACTTCAAACTACTGTGAAATATGTAATCATCACCCTTAATGCCGACAACAATGGTGAAGGTGGTATTTTTGCATTATATGCCCTGGTAAGGCGTACAAAAGTTAAATGGCTCATAGTTCCCGCCGTTATTGGTGGTAGTGCCTTACTGGCCGACAGTATTATTACACCTCCCATTTCTGTAGCTTCTGCTATAGAAGGAGTAAGAACTTTTTACCCTGAATTAAACACCGTTCCTATTGTAATTGGCATCTTATTCGTTTTATTTGCCATCCAACAATTTGGAACCAAATTAATAGGGAAATTCTTCTCACCTATGATGCTGATTTGGTTCAGTATGCTCGGCATTTTGGGAACTGTTCAAATTTTCCAACATATTGAAGTCTTAAAAGCATTAAATCCATACTATGCTTATCATTTATTAAAAATTCACCCCGAAGGATTTTACGTATTAGGATTTGTATTCCTGTGTACCACAGGAGCCGAAGCTTTGTACTCAGATATGGGACATTGCGGAAGAAACAACATCCGTGTGAGTTGGATTTTTGTAAAATTAACTCTTGTTCTCAACTATTTTGGTCAGGGAGCTTACTTAATTCATCAGGAAGGAAAAACACTTCAAATACTTGGAGGTGATTTTGGAAATCCTTTTTACCTCATTATGCCCGACTGGTTTAAACCCGCAGGAATTGTTATTGCAACACTTGCAGCAGTAATTGCTTCTCAGGCTTTAATTAGTGGTTCTTTTACGCTTATTAACGAAGCCATGAGATTGAATTTCTGGCCTAAAGTAAAAATTAAATATCCAACAGAATTAAAAGGACAGCTATACATTCCGTCTATCAACTGGCTATTATTTTTAGGCTGTGTCGGAATTGTTTTGCATTTCGAAGAATCAGGAGCTATGGAACACGCTTATGGTTTGGCAATCATTTTATGTATGATTATGACCACCATGCTGCTTAACTTCTACCTGATAATAAAAAGAATAAAATGGTATTTTATTACTCCTTTGATAGGAATATACCTAACCATTGAAATCAGTTTTTTTATAGCCAATATTACTAAATTTGCCGACGGTGGTTACGTAACCCTGATTATTGCTATCTTACTTATAGCTATTATGTCAACCTGGTCTATGGCTAAAAAAATCAGTAAAAACTATACTAAATTCGTGAAAGTCAACGATTATTCTAAAGTAATCGAAGAATTAGGGTTAGATCCAAGTATTCCTAAATACGCAACACATTTGGTATATATGACCAATGCAAGCCGTACCGATGAAATAGAAGAAAAAGTAATTCACTCTATACTACAAAAAAGACCAAAAAGAGCCGATATATACTGGTTTGTCCACGTAAATATTATGAATGAGCCTTATAAAACAGAATACAAAGTTTCTGAAATAATAGAAGGTAAAATGTTTCGAATTGATTTTAATTTAGGTTTCCGTGAACCTACAAAAATCAACTTAATGTTTAAAGAAGTTTTAAAAAACATGGTTAAAAACGGTGAAGTCGATGTAAACAGCCGTTATGAATCTCTTTATAAAAACAACATTATTGGCGATTTCAAATTTGTGCTTTCTGAGAAATTCCTTTCAAATGACAATGACCTGGTGTGGCACGAAAAAGTAATTATGAACACTTATTTCATAATGAAAAAACTGAGTTTATCTGAAGAAAAAGGCTTTGGACTTGACAGCAGTTCCGTAAAAATTGAGAAATTCCCAATGGTAATTCACCCACCGGAAAAAATTGATATGATAAGAATCTAAATTCTTACTTCCTGAAAAGAGGCTGATTTTAAATAAAATCAGCCTCTTTTTTACACTTTAAAATAAAAAATCAATTAACTCACAGACTTTCATTCTATTAAATAAACTTTAACATAATTAGGTTTTTTTCATCTAACTTGTTAAATTTGGTTAAAATCAATCAATCGAAAGATTGTTTTAAAAAACATCTCTACTCTGATTATTTCTAAACTAAAAACCATACAGATGAAACTTTACAAAATTCTTTTTCTTCTGTTCATAAGCAGTACCGCTTTTGCACAAGTCTATACAGATAAAATTGTTGGTAAAAAAAACCAGGAATTAAAAGACAGTATTAAACAAGCAGAATATCCTTACTTATTACCCATTTGGGGAGACAAAGTAACTAAAAAAGGTTTCAGACTTCCCTATTCTGCCGGAATTTCTATAAATGCCTTTCAACAAGAATCAGATCTGATTATAAACAATCTAAACGTTGGTTTCAACAATGGCCCTCAATACAATTTAGATCAAATTGTACGCTTCGACGATGCCGTTTCCAGAGCAAGCTCTATTACAATCAGACCTGACGTTTGGATTTTACCTTTTCTTAATGTTTATGGAATTTTTGGTAAAGCCAAAACTTCAACCGAAATAAAAGCCGCAGTTTGGCTTCCCGATGAAAATAATAATTGGTCTGAAATCATGAATTTTTCTACAAAAGCAAATTTTGACGCAACCTCAGCCGGTTTTGGTCTTACCCCAACAATTGGTATTGGTGGTGGTTGGTTAGCTTTGGACATGAATATGCTTTGGACAGATATTTCAGAACTGAATAAACCTGTTTTTACTTATGTTTTTGGTCCAAGAATAGGAAAAACCTTTAAATTAAAAAAACCTGACAGCAATATTGCTTTTTGGACAGGAGCTTTTAGAGTGAAACTTTCGAGTGAAACCAACGGAAACCTTGCTCTTTCGGAAGTACTTGAACTAGACGGAGCTCAGGAAAAAGTAGATGCAGGAATTGCTGCTGTTTCCGAAAAGAAAACCGCAGTAGATTCCTGGTGGAATGGTCTAAACAATGCAGAACAAGCCAATCCGGCTAACAAAGCCAGATACAATACTGCTACCAAAGCACTCGATGCCGCCGGAAATTTACTTAATTCAATAGACGGAGCTTTAAGCTCGGCAGAATCCTCAACAGTTCAATATTCGCTAGACAAAAAACCGGCAGATATGTGGAACTTTTTATTAGGAACCCAATACCAACTAAACAGACACTACATGTTTAGAGGTGAAGTGGGTTTTTTAGGCAGTCGCACACAATATTTAGTAGGTCTTCAATACCGTTTTGGTCTTTAATAAAAACACATGAAAAATCTTCTTATTCTATTTTGTTTAATATTCGTCAGTTTTTCGGCAAACTCCCAAATTATCATCTCTTTATTATTAGGTGACAAATTAAATTCTGACAAAATAGAATTTGGTTTAGACGGAGGAATGAATTACTCTTCTTTAAACGGAATTGATCATGCAAAATACGAATCAAACTTTAATCTTGGTTTTTATTTTGATTTCAAAATGAAAAATCCAAATTGGATGATAAACACCGGAGTAATCGTAAAATCGACTATGGGAGCCAAAAATATTTCTGTTTATTCTCTAAACAACCCCGATTTGGATAATTCATTTGCCGGAGGAACTGTTTATCGCTACTTAGACTATTTCAACGTTCCTTTTCTAATGAAATACAAGTTTAAAAACAACTTTTTCGTGAAAGCCGGTCCTCAATTCGGATTGCTTTATAATGCAACCGATGTTTTCAGAAATACAGTCGATGACAACGATTTGGAATACAAATTAAAAATCAAAAAACAATTCCATCCCTTAGATGCCGGAGTGGTCATAGGAACCGGATACCGTCTGAGAAAAGGAAACGGAATGAATTTAGGAATTCATTATTATTATGGTCTTGTTGATGTTTTAATTAGTGACAACAGTCCGGCTCTGATAAATAAATCGATTTATTTCAACGTAGGAATCCCTATTGGAATAGGAAAAAAGAAATAAAACAATTATAGAAAAACATACTCATTTTACTTAAAACACCTCTGCAATATTCAAATAAAGTGACTGATATCCTTTACTGAAACCATAATCAAGAGTTACGTTTATATGCGAATATTTATTGAATTTCATCCTTAGTCCAAAACCGGCTGCAGGATGCCATTTCATAAAATTTTGAGTCTGATATTCTGAAGCCGAAACTATATTTGAAAAAATTACGCCTCCTAAAAACCCATCACGGGTAATTCCGAAACGATATTCTGTTTCCGAATACAACATAGCATTGCTTCTGTAACGATTTTGTTCTATTCCTCTTGCCACTCTACCCGAAGTTGGCTCCCAATTATTGGCTGGCAAATCCAAATAAGGCACTTTTCCTGACACTACAGACCAATAATAACTTCTGACAGCAATTATGTCTTTCATTTTATTATTCAACGGGAAATACTTTCTGAAATCAAAAAAAACAGATTGCCAGTTATTATTGCTTCCCAAAAATGGAGTATTCAGGCGGTAAGTTAAATTTGCCAAAACTCCATTTCTTGGATTATTCGAATTTTTTCGACTATCATATACAACAGGAAAAGCAAAACCGGAAGAAATTGTCTGATTATCGGCCTGATTCAAATAGGATATTTTCGGTTCTTCAACTTTTACATCAAAATGATTGTCATAATTAAAACCTATTCCAACAGAAAAATAGGGCAAAATTCCCTTCAATACATTTTGATACACTCTGATATGTTTATAATCGACCATCGTTTCATTTTCCTCAAGAGAACTCCCTCCAAGTCCCCAGGTACTTTGCGGATAATTTAAAACAAAATATTCTCCTGTAAAGTTCCAGTTGTTATTATTCAACCAAATATCGGGACGGAGCTGAAACCCATATTGATCTGAAAAAGAAATATAAGGCACAAAATAAATGGTAGAAACATTGGTTTTTGAAATATCTCCCAGCAAAAAAGAAGCATTAAAAGAAGTTACCACCGTTCTCCCTCCAGCAGTAGTAGCTTCTGCCGGAAATAATGAAAACTGAAACTTACGTTTATTTCTTTGTGTTTTAGGAGGTTTTACCTTTAGATATTTTCTCAAATAATCAATTAAATCGACCTGCTTAATACTATCGTTTGGATGATAAAATACGGTATCAGTTACTTTTTTATTAAAATTAAAATTTGAAACAGCAATGTTTTGCGCATTGCCAATGGCAAGAAAACCAAAAAAACATAAGAATATCCGAAAATGATTTTTCATATGAATTGTACTTTACCGGCTATCGAATGTAAGCAAATTTCTTTTTTGTCAAGTAAAAAAAGAATCTGCAATTTAAAAATAGCGCAAAAAAACATTGTATTTTCAAAGTAAATTAAAATACAAACATATTAACATAAAATTTATAAAAAAGTATTTTTTTATTATATTTGTTTCAAACATATAACTAAAATTTAACAATCAAAACAAGTATCAGACGCAATCAATTTCTAAAAAACAATTGTTCACTAAGTTTTTCTAACTCTAAAACATTACTACAATGAAAAAAAATCTTATAAAACTTTTTATGATGACATTAATCGGGTTATCATTAGCAGGTTGTTATCCTTCCGGCCCTGATTATGCCGAAGAACTAGATGTAGTCTATAGTGATTATGACAGCCAATTTGATTTCAAATCAAAAAGCACCTATTCAATTCCGAGTAAAATTGTTGTAGATATTGAAGAAAATATTGATGGCAGCATTGACACTATTTACATGAAAGATATTTATGCCCAACCAATTTTAAATTCAATTAAGGCGAACATGACTAAAAACGGATGGACTGAGACATCCATTGACAATAATCCTGATATGTTGGTAACACCGGGAGCAATTTCTTCTACAACCGTTTTCTACAGTTATTGGTACGACTGGTGGTATGGTGGTTATTATGGTGGCTGGGGATGGTATTATCCGCCTTATTACAGCGTAAGCAGTATAACTACCGGATCACTTGTAATTGTTATGGCTAATCCAAATACTGACTCTGCTATTAACCGCGTTCCAAGAGCTTGGCTAACTTCAATCTCAGGCGTACTTTCCGGCGATTATAATTTAAGTAGAGTTGAAAAAGGTATCAATCAGGCTTTCAAACAATCTCCTTATTTAAAAATCAACTAAAAACCGAAAGACATGAAAAAAATATTTCTATCAATAACTTTGCTTCTTTGCCTTGGTTTTACAAACACAATTAAGGCTCAGGATTCTTTTACGATTGCATATAGCATTGCTTTTCCTACGGGGGATTTAGGAAATTACATAGACAAAACCAGTTATAGAGGTGCTGTACTTGAATATCAATCTTTTGTAAAACCCAATATAGGTGTCGGTTTTAGTCTTGGAATGAACACTTTCTATGAGAAAAAAAATTATGACACTTACACAAACGGAACCGTTTCACTCAGCGGAACACAGTGGAGATACAGTAACCACGTGCCTATTTACATTACCGGTAATTACTATTTTAAACCAAACAGCAACATCAGTCCGTTTGCAGGTTTAGGAATTGGTACCATTTATTCCAGAAGAAATACCGATATGTATATATATACAGTTGAGGAAAAAGCATGGAATTTTGGTCTGCAACCTTCTATAGGCGTCTTGTTTGCGACAAAAGATTTTGCAACCATACACGTAAGTGCCAAATACAATTACGGTTTTGAATCCGGGAATGAATTAGATGGAAATCAATCTTATATATCGCTGAATTTAGGTTTCACATTTGAAAAATAATTTTTTTTATTTAAAACAACAACCTGCTTAGAGTATTCCTTAAAAAATACTTTAAGCAGGTTAATTATTTTTATAAAATTTTGAAAAAACATACTATATTTGAAAAAAAATCTCTTTTATGAAAAAAAATTACTCCACAATTATCTTTCTTTTTTTACAAATTATAAGTCTAAATGTTTTTTCTCAAACCAAAACATTTAAAATTTTTGACCAAGTTTTATTTTATGATGGTTATGCTAAAATTTCTACCGAACCTGTACCGGAAGGAATTATTCGCCTTAGAAACGATTTATACACAACAAAACTTTCTGATACTCAATTACAATCTATAGGTTCGTCTCTTACAGCCAAAATAACAATCAAAGCTTCTTGCGATAACTATGATCGTATAGGAAACTTAAATTTAGCACTGGTTCCAAAAAACGCTGCAACCTATAATCCTAATGAAGTGCAACGAATTGAATTAGGTCGATTCATAACTCCTTTTATGAACAAAAACAAAACTCCTGACCAAGTCCCTTATGAATTCAACATTAACAATATCACTTCTGTTTTTAAAGACACTAAAATTTTAGAAACATTCGATTTATGGCTTGAACTGGAAGTCTTTGGAGTTCCTTATTCTGCCCGAACCGAAATAGCCGGATGTGCAGGAAGATCGGATGTATTTTACGGAACAGTCGAATTCATCACCAACTCAACTATCTTTACATCAGAAGACAACTTTCTGCTGCCTTTAAATTTCAAAAAGAATTTAAATAATTATCAAGCAGGCGCTTCAGATGCTATTGGAACAACAGACAGAACTATAATTTTTGACGTACCAAACGACTTAACCGGCGTAAAATTATACCTAATCACTTCTAATCACGGAGCCGGTACCAATGGGGAAGAATACTCAAGAAGAGATCATTATACCTATTTTGACAATGTTGCAAAATCACAATATAAACCCGGTGAACCTAGCTGTGAACCTTACCGAGTTTACAACACACAAGGAAACGGTATTTATGGTCCCGCTCCAAAAAGTAATCCTCAATGGCAGTCATTTAGCAATTGGTGTCCCGGATCAAAAATTCCTACAAGAACCATAACAATAGGAAATTTATCTGCCGGAGAACACAGTTTCAAAATTTCGGTTCCGGATGCTGTTTTTTACAACAAAGATGGATACTTCCCTGTTTCTTTATACTTACAAGGAAAATCAACATCTACTTTAGGACTAAACGATTACAAAATAACGGATTACAGTTTATACCCAAACCCAACAAACGATATTATCAAAATCGATACTTCTGATGAAGTCAAAACCGTAACAATCTATGATATATTGGGTAAAAAAATTCTAACACAAAACAGCAATAAAATTGATTTGACAAATGTTGATCCCGGTGCTTACCTTGCTGTAATTACATTTGCTAATGGAAAAACGGTTTCTGAAAAAATCATTCGAAACTAAATAAATTCACCTCTTTTAATTCCGCTAATTTTCATAATCTTTTAATGAAAATTAGCGGATATTTTATTTCAAAAAACACCTAAAACGAAACTCAAATTCTAATTTCAAAATCCGTATTTTTGCGCTTTAATTTTTGAAATGAAAATACAGAAATACATCAGTCAACTCAACGAAGCACAACAAGCACCCGTTCTGCAAAAAGACGGACCTATGATTGTAATTGCCGGTGCAGGTTCCGGCAAAACGCGTGTTTTGACTATCCGAATCGCTTACCTGATGAATCAGGGAGTTGATGCTTTCAATATTCTGGCGCTGACTTTTACCAACAAAGCTGCCAAAGAAATGAAACACCGTATCTCAGAAATTGTAGGAACTTCTGAGGCTAAAAATCTTTGGATGGGAACTTTTCACTCTGTTTTTGCCCGAATTTTACGTTCAGAAGCCGACAAATTGGGATATCCTACCAATTTTACTATTTATGATTCACAAGATTCGGTTCGCGCTATTTCTGCCATTATCAAAGAAATGCAACTGGACAAAGACATCTACAAACCCAAACAAATTTTGGGACGTATTTCTTCTTACAAAAACAGCCTTATCACGGTAAAAGCCTATTTCAATAATCCCGAATTACAGGAAGCCGATGCAATGGCAAAAAAACCTCGTTTAGGAGAGATTTATCAGCAATATGTAGAGCGTTGCTTCAAATCGGGAGCGATGGATTTTGATGATTTACTTCTAAAAACCAACGAACTTCTTACTCGTTTCCCTGAAGTTTTGGCAAAATACCAAGACCGTTTCCGCTATATTTTGGTAGATGAGTACCAAGATACTAATCATTCTCAATACCTGATTGTACGAGCTTTGTCAGATCGTTTCCAAAATATCTGTGTAGTAGGTGACGATGCGCAAAGTATTTATGCTTTTCGTGGTGCCAACATCAACAATATTTTAAATTTCCAGAAAGATTACGATGGTGTAAAAATGTTTCGTTTGGAACAAAATTACCGCTCTACAAAAAACATTGTGGAAGCAGCCAATACCATTATCGACAAGAATAAAACCAAACTTGAAAAAGTGGTTTGGACAGCCAACGACTTTGGTCCAAAAATAAAAGTACATCGCAGTCTTACCGATGGTGAAGAAGGCCGTTTTGTAGCCAGCACCATTTGGGAACAAAAAATGCAACAACAATTAGCCAATAATAAGTTTGCTATTTTGTACCGAACCAATGCACAATCCCGTGCCATGGAAGATGCTTTGAGAAAAAGAGACATTCCGTACCGAATTTATGGCGGACTTTCTTTTTACCAAAGAAAAGAAATCAAAGACGTTTTGGCCTATTTGCGATTGGTTATTAACCCAAAAGACGAGGAAGCTTTGGTAAGAGTTATCAATTATCCGGCACGTGGAATTGGTGACACAACTTTAGAAAAACTTACTATCGCCGCCAATCATTACAAACGTTCGATTTTTGAGGTAATGCAAAACATCGAAAAAATTGATTTAAAACTAAATTCGGGCACCAAACAAAAAATACACGACTTTGTCCAAATGATACAAAGTTTTCAGGTTATAAATGAAAATCAGGATGCTTTTTATCTGACCGACCACGTTTCTAAAAAAACCGGATTGGTACAGGAATTAAAAAAAGATGCAACTCCCGAAGGTATTGCCAAAATTGAAAATATCGAAGAATTGCTCAACGGTATCAAAGATTTCATCGAAGGTCAAAAAGAAATTGAAGGAGCCCGTGGTTCTTTGGCTGAATTTATGGAAGACGTGGCTTTGGTTACCGATTTGGACAAAGATAGCGGAGACGATGACCGTGTAGCTTTAATGACGATTCACTTGGCAAAAGGACTTGAATTTCCTTATGTTTTCATTGTTGGAATGGAAGAAGACTTGTTCCCAAGCGCCATGAGTATGAGTACCAGAAGTGAACTCGAAGAAGAACGCCGTCTGTTTTATGTTGCTCTTACACGTGCCGAACATCAGGCATATCTTACTTATGCACAATCGCGTTACCGTTGGGGAAAACTGACTGACAGCGAACCTTCTCGTTTCATTGAAGAAATTGATTCACAATATTTAGAATACCTCACTCCTACCGAAACCAATTATCGTTATAAACCAACCATTGATAGTGATATTTTTGGAGATGTAGATAAGTCGAGACTAAGATTATCGAAACCAAAAACAGGAACACCTCCTGCATACATTACCAACAATGAACCTAAACCCGATTTGAACATTCGAAGGCTGAAACCCGTTTCTTCAAATCAAAACAGTACTTCTTCAAATAACGAAAACACTCAACTAAACATTGGAAACATTGTAATGCACGAACGTTTCGGAAAAGGAGAAGTAATCAATTTGGAAGGTATCGGTGCCGATAAAAAAGCAGAAATCCGTTTTGAAGTAGGTGGAATTAAAAAACTATTGCTTCGATTCGCTAAGTTGAACATTGTTTCGTAAATTGTTACGAAACTTTATTTCATAAAAAATCATGGCTGAATTCATAAAAATATATCCGGACAAACCCAGCGAAGCTGCAATTGCCAAAGTCGTAAAAGTACTTAGAGACGGAGGTTTGATAATTTATCCAACCGATACCGTTTATGGTTTGGGTTGCGACATTACTAATACAAAAGCACTGGAACGAATTGCTAAAATAAAAGGAGTTAAACTTGAAAAAGCCAATTTTTCCTTTATATGCAACGATTTAAGCCATCTTTCTGATTATGTAAAGCAAATTGACACCGCTACTTTCAAAATACTGAAACGTGCATTGCCGGGACCTTACACTTTTATTTTACCGGGAAACAACAATCTACCGAAAGAATTCAAAAAGAAAACAACCGTTGGTATTCGTATTCCCGACAATTCTATTGCTTTGGGAATTGTAAAAATGCTTGGAAACCCAATTGTTTCAACTTCCATCCATGATGAAGACGAAGTAATAGAATACACAACCGATCCGGAACTGATTTTTGAAAAATGGCAAAATCGTGTCGATTTAGTAATTGACGGTGGTTACGGAGATAATCATGCCTCTACAATTATTGATTTATCGGGTTACGAACCGGTTGTTATCAGAGAAGGAAAAGGTGATCTGGAAAATTTGAATATTTAAATCCACGTTGAAACAAAAAACAGAATGACTTCTCTTTTCAAAACAATTCAGAAACAATACACTCAAAATTTGCCTTTTGTGGTTTACAACAAACCCAATTCTGATGAATTGATTGGCTTTTTTCAAAAAAATGACAATTTGTTTCTTGTGAATGATTTTGATGAAAAAGGCTTTGTTTTTGCACCTTTCAACGGAAATGAGATTATTCTGATTCCTGAAAATCATTCAGAAATCATTACAGAAACAATATCTTTTCCTAATTCTGATTTCGAAACTAATTCAACATTTAAAACAGATGAACAATCAAAACTAATTCATCAAAACTTAGTTCAGGCAGGAATAGATGCCATTAACGAGAATTTATTTAATAAAGTAGTTTTATCCAGAAAAGAAAAGATTGATTTCCCTGAATTTGATTTAACACATTTATTCCAAAAATTACTAAACACTTACCCAAGTGCATTCACTTATTGCTGGTTTCATCCCAAAGTCGGACTTTGGCTTGGTGCGTTTTCAGAACAATTAGTAAACGTAGAAAACAATACTTTTAAAACTATGGCTCTGGCCGGAACTCAAACATTTTCGGGAACTGAAGAGGTTATTTGGCAACAAAAAGAAAAAGAAGAACAACAATTTGTTACCGATTTTATACTAAAAAACATAGAAGATAATATTTCAAACATAAAAATTTCTTCTCCTTACACTATCAAAGCAGGAAATCTGCTTCACATCAGAACCGATATTTCGGGAAAACTCAATAAAGGTTCCGATTTGAAAAAACTAATTAATGTTTTACACCCAACTCCCGCCGTGTGCGGTTTTCCAAAGATGGAAGCCAAAAAATTCATACTCGAAAATGAAAATTACGACAGAGAATATTATTCGGGCTTTTTAGGCGAACTAAACAGAAACAACACAACCGACTTGTTTGTAAATTTGCGTTGTATGCAAATCAAAAACAATCAGGTTTATTTATACATGGGAGGAGGAATTACGAAAGACAGTATTCCTGAAAAAGAATGGCTCGAAACAGTAAATAAATCATCTACAATGAAAAGAATGATTTTCTAAAATAAATTTCATTTATAATAATCAAAAATATGAAACTCGACATACTCGCATTTGGCGCACATCCAGACGATGTAGAATTAGGTTGTGGTGGAACCATAGCAAAAGAAGTTGCCTTAGGAAAAAAAGTAGGAATTATAGATTTGACACGAGGCGAACTGGGAACACGCGGTACAGCCGAAATAAGAGATTACGAAGCTTCCGAAGCTGCGAAGATTTTAGGAATTCAGATAAGAGAAAATTTAAGGATGCGTGACGGTTTTTTTACAAACGATGAAGCACATCAGCTTGAAGTAATCAAAATGATACGAAAATACCAGCCTAAAATCGTTTTATGCAATGCTGTTGACGATAGACACATTGACCACGCTAAAGGCAGTAAATTGGTTTCAGACGCTTGTTTTCTTTCAGGTTTGCCAAAAATAAAAACCCAACTCAACGGAGAAGAACAACAAGCATGGAGACCACAGGCTGTTTATCATTATATACAATGGAAAAACTTAAAGCCCGATTTTGTTGTTGACATTACCGGATACAATGAAACAAAGGTTCAGGCTATTTTGGCTTACAGTTCGCAGTTTTACAATCCCGATTCTGATGAGCCGGAGACTCCAATTGCCTCAAAAAACTTCCAAGAAAGCCTTGAATACAGAGCAAAAGACCTTGGAAGACTCGTGGGAGTAGAATTTGCAGAAGGTTTTACAACCGAAAGATATTTGGCTGTCAGTAACTTAGAAAATTTGTTGTAATTTTTTTTATTTTTTTCTTGCAAACTCAAACATTACTCCTATATTTGCACTCGTAAAACAAACACGGTGGTTGTAGCTCAGCTGGTTAGAGTAGCGGTTTGTGGTGCCGCGGGTCGCCGGTTCGAACCCGGTCAGCCACCCAAGTTTTAAAAAAGCTTCGAAGAAATTCGGAGCTTTTTTCGTTTATATATTTCTTGTTTTTATTGTAAAATCTATATTTTCTAAAAACAATAATCCCATATTAAACAATAGCCCTCCGATTTTACGAATTTCACTGATTAACACTAATTCTATTTTTCATTGATTTAAAAGTACGTTCTCTAAACACATATAAAAATCTGTAGCATCAGTGGACAATTTACCGATTCAGAAATTAACTAAATATTCTAATGCTAATTCGGGAATTATATCCAACATTTTAACTGAATGAACCAAAATTTTGGGCTTTGACAAATATAACTAAACAAAAAAGGCTGTCTTTTCAGACAGCCTCAATATTTATTTCAAATTAGCATTTTTCATTTCTCTTGCCAAAAGAGTGTTTTTCATCAGCATGGCAATAGTCATTGGCCCTACACCTCCCGGAACCGGAGTAATATAAGATGCTTTCTTGCTCACGTTTTCAAAATCTACGTCTCCTTTTATCACATATCCTTTTTCGCTTGAAGCGTCAGGAACTCTTGTTATTCCAACATCAACAATTACAACTCCATCTTTTACCATATCTGCTTTTAAGTATCCAGGCACTCCTAAAGCTGTCACAATTATATCTGCTTTACGGGTAATCTCTTCTACATTTTTAGTATGACTGTGTACCAAAGTTACCGTTGAATCTCCTGTTTTTCCTTTTTGACTCAACAAAATACTCATAGGACGCCCCACAATATGGCTTCTTCCTATTACAACTGTATTCTTTCCTTTGGTTTCTATATTATATCTTTCTAATAGAGTCAAAATCCCAAACGGAGTAGCAGGAATGAAAGCCGGCAATTCTAAAGCCATTCTTCCAAAATTTGTCGGATGAAAACCATCCACATCTTTATTTGGATCAACTTCCATTAATACTTTTTGAGAATCGATATGAGCAGGCAAAGGCAACTGAACTATAAATCCATCAATAGTATCATCTTCATTCAGCTTTTTGATTGTTTCCAATAATTCTGCTTCAGTAGTTTCCTCTGGCAAATTGATTAAAGTAGATTCAAAACCTACTTTTTCACAAGCTTTTACTTTACTGGCTACATAAGTCAAACTAGCACCGTTATTACCTACAATTACAGCAGCAAGATGCGGTACTTTTTTACCTTGTTTCTTCATCAAATCAACTTCTACAGTGATTTCATTCTTAATATCTTCAGAAATTTTTTTACCATCTAATAGTTGCATCATTATAATATTTACAGTTTATAGTTTGCTGTTATGAACGACAAACCAGAAACTCATGTTCAAAATTCAGGTTTTATTGTAATCTAAAAATTTAAGGTTTAAAACTTCAGTTTCCTGAAACTTTAAACCTCTTAACTTATTATTTCATTCCGGGCATTCCAGGCATGCCTTTCATATTTCCCATCATTTTCATCAGGTTTTTCCCTCCCGATCCTTGCATCATTTTCATCATCTTACTCATTTGGTCAAACTGCTTCATGAGTTGATTTACTTCTTCTATTTTGCGCCCTGATCCTTTTGCAATTCTCGTTTTTCTTTTCACATCAATAATCGAAGGTCGGCTTCTTTCTATTGGAGTCATCGAATAAATAATCGCTTCTATATGTTTGAAAGCATCATCTTCAATTTCGATATCTTTCATGGCTTTTGAAGCACCCGGAATCATTCCGACCAAGTCCTTCATATTACCCATTTTTTTCACTTGCTGAATCTGACTTAGAAAATCATCAAAACCAAATTCATTTTTAGCAATTTTCTTTTGAAGTTTACGTGCTTCTTCTTCGTTGAATTGTTCTTGAGCTCTTTCTACCAAAGAGATTACGTCTCCCATTCCAAGAATACGCTCTGCCATACGATCCGGATAAAACACATCGATAGCATCCATCTTTTCTCCGGTACCGATAAACTTAATTGGTTTATTCACTACCGATTTAATAGAAATCGCAGCTCCACCACGAGTATCACCGTCTAATTTTGTCAGAATTACCCCGTCAAAATTCAAACGATCGTTGAACGCTTTTGCTGTATTCACTGCATCTTGTCCTGTCATAGAGTCAACTACAAACAAGGTTTCATGAGGTTTAATTGCTTTATGAACATTAGCAATCTCAGTCATCATCTCTTCATCAACAGCCAAACGACCGGCAGTATCGACAATTACTACATTAAAACCATTTGCTTTAGCATAAGCAATAGCATTTTCGGCAATGTGAACAGCGTTTTTATTATCAGGCTCTGAATAAACTTCAACACCTATTTGTTGCCCCACCACGTGCAACTGATTAATCGCCGCAGGACGATAAATATCACAGGCTACCAAAAGTGGTTTTTTATTCTTTTTTGTTTTAAGGAAGTTTGCCAATTTCCCGGAGAAAGTCGTTTTTCCGGAACCTTGTAAACCTGACATCAAAATAATAGAAGGATTTCCCGAAAGGTTTACTCCTGCCACATCTCCCCCCATCAATTCGGTCAATTCATCTTTTACGATTTTTACCAATAATTGTCCCGGTTGCAAAGTAGTCAATACGTTTTCACCTATTGCTTTATCTTTTACCTTAGTGGTAAAATCTTTGGCAATCTTAAAATTAACATCGGCATCAAGCAACGCACGACGCACCTCTTTAAGAGTATCTGCAACGTTTACTTCTGTAATCTTTCCATGACCTTTAAGAATATGAAAGGCCTTATCGAGTTTATCACTTAAATTATTGAACATAAATCGTAATTTTCTTTTATTGAGCTGCAAAAATAAGCATTTGATTTTGAAGTTTAAAAACTATTTGAAAACAAAAACTAATCTTTTAAAACAGATTAGTTTTAAAACTGAAAATAATAAAACTCTAACTCTCTCAAACAAAAATCTGTCGTTTATAAAAACATCTTTGAACTATTTATTTTTATAAAATGATTCCAAAATCAAAATTCCATTCAGACATTATTGTTAAAATTAATGACAAAAATATCTTTTATTTAAAATAAAGGACGATTTTGTATTTTTCTTTCAATCAAAAACACATTGATTATCAACAACATAAAACAAACATGATTTGTTGTTAAGATTTATTCCAAATAATGTTTTGAAATATCATTTTAACAACTTTATATTTGCGTTGTTATTTTAATCAAATCTAAATAAGAGTTATGATCAAATTCAATACATTTTATATTCCAATCCTTTTTGTAGGATTATCATTAAGTGCACAAGAAAAAAAGAGTCAGAAAAAAGATTCTATCCATGCAATCAAAGAAGTTATAATTACTAAAAACAAACACAAATACGAGCGTACAAAAAGCGCTACTGTATCAAAAATGCCATTAAAAAATATTGAAAACCCTCAGGTTTACAATACAGTAACCAGCGAATTACTGAAAGAACAAGTGGTTACTAACTTTAATGACGCATTAAAAAATGCTACCGGTGTTACCAGACTTTGGGAATCTACAGGTCGTGGTGGTGATGGAGCCGAATACTTTTCTATGAGAGGATTTTCGGTACAACCAACAATGATGAATGGTTTGCCTGGAATAAACAACGGAAGCATTGACCCTGCAAATGTTGATAATATAGAAGTAATAAAAGGACCTTCGGGAACTTTGTACGGAAGCAGTTTGATTTCCTACGGTGGTTTAATCAATATTGTTACCAAAAAACCATACGAAAAATTCGGTGGAGAAATTAGTTATAACTCCGGTTCTTACGGAATGGACAGGCTAACAGCCGATGTTAATGTTCCGTTGACTAAAGATAATGATGTTGCGCTAAGAATCAACACAGCTTACCAAAACGAAAACTCATTTCAGGATGCCGGTTTCGGAAAATCGTTGTTCTTTGCTCCTTCTTTGAGCTACAAAGCAAGCGACAAACTTTCGTTCCTGATTAATACTGAATTCACGCAAAGAAATTCGGCAAATGCACCGATGATTTTCTTAAGCAGATATTCTCCTTTATCGTTCCATTCTATCGATTTATTTGAAAAAAACTATTATAAATCATATACTTCAAATGAGTTAGCTATCAGCAATCCTACATTCAATATGCAGGCACAAATGTTCTACAAATTGTCTGACGAATGGACTTCGCAAACCGTTTTATCAAGAAGCAGCAGTAAAACAGACGGATATTATTCTTACTTATGGGATTCGGCCAATGGAGACGAATTCACAAGATTTATCTCAAAACGCAACGGACAAACAAATGCTACTGATATTCAACAAAATTTCATCGGAGATTTCAAAATTGCGAATTTCAGAAACCGAATCGTAGCCGGATTGGATTACTACAAATCAGGAGTTATGAACGGAAGCACAGGTTGGGTAGGAAATGGTATTGTTTCATTGAAAAACGAAACTGATACTGGTGATGTTACTCAGGCTGGTGTAGATAATTTATTAGTTGGTTCTTTCGAAGGAAACTCAACCGCTCAAACAGAAGTTTACAGTGCTTATGCTTCAGATGTTTTCAATATTACCGATAAACTTTCTGCAATGGCAAGTTTAAGAATAGATCACTTTAAATCTGAAACCGCTAGTTCTACAGCCGAAGAAGCCAAAGGACAAACTGCTCTTTCACCAAAATTCGGATTGGTTTATATGCCAATTAAAGACAAACTTTCTGTTTTTGGTAACTACATGAACGGATTTGTAAATGTGGCACCAAGAGAAGTTTCAAATATCGACGGTTCAAACCCAAGAATGAAATCATTCAACCCTGAACACGCTAATCAATATGAATTTGGGGTAAAATCAAGTCTTTACAAAGACCGAATTTCGGCAACCGTAAGTTACTATAATATTTTAGTACAAAACAGATTGATGACAGATCCAAACAACATCAACAACTCTATTCAGGGAGGAGAAGTAGAAAGCAAAGGTGTTGAAGTTAGTGTAACAGCCAACCCTATTGCCGGATTGAACATTGTTGCAGGATACAGTAATAACCACAGCGAAGTACTTAAAGACAATCCAGGTGATGGTTATGTAGGTTTAAGACCAGAAGAAGCTGGACCGGAAACATTGGTAAACTTTTGGGCAAATTACACTTTAATCACCGGAAAACTGAAAGGTTTCGGATTAGGTTTTGGAGGTAATCACGCAAGCGAATACAAAACGTTAAACAGAGCTAATATCGGTACTTTTGAATTACCAAGTTACACTGTAATGAACACAGCCTTATCATACAACAACGATAAGTTTGGTGTTTCTCTGAAATTAAACAACATCATGAACGAAAAATATTACGGAGGTTGGTCAACTGTTACTCCACAAAGACTAAGAAGCTTAATGGCGGGATTGACCTATAAATTTTAATTATTTTCATTTGTTTTTAGTTAGTAAAGGCTCCTCATAAAAATGAGGAGCCTTACATTTGTAACTTTTATTTTAAACGCTCAAAGCAATAAATACCATTAACGGCCAAATCATGAAAAAAATCAACTTCAAAAAAGCAATACGAAAAATACACCTTTGGCTTGGTTTATCTTCCGGGCTTATTGTTTTCATAATTGCCTTAACGGGCTGTTTATATGCTTTTCAGGAAGAAATCCAGAATTATACCGAAGAATACCGATTCACAGAAAAACAGGATCAGGATCTTTTACCTCCTTCAAAATTGGCCGAAATAGCCCAAAAAGAACTTCCCGAAAAATTCATTCATGCCATACAATACCACAATGAGGGAAAATCGGCCGAAGCCATTTTTTATCAATACGAACCTTTTTATCATTACGTAGTTTATCTCAATCCGTATTCGGGAAAAGTTTTGAAAACCGTCAATATGGAAGAAGGCTTTTTCCGGTTTGTGCTCGACGGTCATTTCTATCTTTGGATGCCCCACGAAATAGGACAAACGGTTATCGCATCGGCTACACTGATTTTTCTGTTGATGATTATAAGCGGATTCATTCTTTGGTTTCCAAAAAACAAATCGGCAGCTAAACAACGTTTTTGGTTTAAATGGAAAAAGGAACAAAAATGGAAGCGAAAAAACTATGATTTGCACAACATTACCGGCTTTTATGTACTCTCAATCGCATTAATATTTGCCGCTACCGGATTGGTCTGGGGATTCCCTTGGTTTGCCAATGGTTACTATAAACTTTTTGGTGGAGAAAAATCATTAGTTTATGAAGATCCAATTTCGAAAAAGATATCCGGCAACAATGCGGTTACAAATCCTTTGGACAAAGCTTTTGTCTTTATGCAAAAAGAATATCCAACAGCGGTATCAATTGAAGTACACCCTCCGGAATCCGACAGTACTGCAATAGCTGCCAATGCAAATCTGGAAAAAGATACTTACCGAAAATTTGATTATCGTTATTTTGACCAATATACTTTGGAAGAAAAAAGTGTAAACCACGTTTATGGAAGGCTCAAAGACGCACAAACAGCCGACCATTTAATGCGAATGAATTATGACATTCATACCGGAGCCATCTTTGGTCTGGCCGGAAAAACATTTGCTTTTCTTATCAGCCTTCTTATTGCTAGCTTACCAATAACCGGATTTTATATTTGGTGGGGAAGAAAAAAAGGCAAATCGAAGTCAGAATAAATCAAAATCATCTACCAGAAAGTCTTAAAACAATCAACCTCTTTTATCCCAATACTTCGAGAGGCACATTCAGAAGTAACCCAACTTTTGAGAAAAAAACATAAAAAACGACCGATTTAAATTTTCAAAATCGGTCGTTTTTATTTTCGAAGATAGTTTTTGGCTTATAATTTAACCTAGATTTCAAAAATAGATGCACTTTGACAAATGAGAACTAACTTAGGTAGGAGAGCCTCATTATCTCCAAAAAACCTAATTTAAACCACATAAAACACTAATTATCAATACAATAAAACTAAACCAATAAAATAAATATACTATTCTGCATCTGTCATAAAATAGGACGACTGTCTTTTTTTTCGTACCTTTCTTATACAAAACAACACCCTATATACCGATGAAAACAATACGAATAATACTAAGTATTTTGGTTATTTCTCTGGGTGGTATATCCTGCGGTCAGGAAAAAAACAAAACACAAAACGCAAATTCAGCGCTCGATACAAATTCCGCCGTAGATACTACCGAATTTCATTTTAATTCTGAGAATGAATTTCTTGGATTAGGAAAGAAACAATTTGGAGATCTCGACAGTATGGTTGTACGCAGAAAAATACGTGCCTTGGTTCCTTATACCTATCTTTATTATACTATTGACCTAAAGAAACGAAGTGGCGTTGCTTTCGAAGTCTTAAACCTTTTTGAAAATTCAGTCAACAAACAATTACATTTAAAACCTCATCAAGTACAAATAATTTTTATTCCGGTCAACCGCAGTCAGATTATACCTCTTTTGCGCGATGGTTATGCTGATCTTGCCTATGCCGGAATGACCATTACCGATGAACGAAAAAAACTGGTTGATTTCTCTACCCCTTCCATTACCGGACTCAAAGAAATAGTTGTTGGTGGTTCAAATTCACCAAAACTTAACTCTCTTGCTGATTTGTCTGGGCAGGAGATTTATCTGCGTGAAGGTAGCAGTTATGAGTCTGCTGCCATAAAACTCAGTGATTCTCTAAAAAAACAAGGATTAAAACCTATCATTATTAAAACACTGGATCCTTACCTCGAATCAGAAGATATTCTTGAAATGATCAATTCAGGTGTAATTCCTTTCTCAGCACAGGTCGAAGATATAGCTAAGTTGTGGTCGAAAGTAATGCCTAATTTAGTGTTGTATGACAAAATTCCTTTGGCCAGTAATGTTTCTTATGGTTGGGTTTTTCGAAAGGATTCCCCTAAATTAAAAGCTGCCGCAGATGAATTCTTAAAACAAAATGCTAAAGGAACTTTGATAGGCAATACCCTCTACAACAAATATGTAAAAAATGCAAAGCTTCTCCCTAAAATGTACAGCGAAGAAACTTTCTCAAAGGTAAATGTACTTAAAGCTCCTTTTCTAAAATATGCAGACCGTTATGAACTCGATTGGCTACTTTTAGTTGCACAAGGATATCAGGAGTCGGGATTAAATCAGGCATTGGTAAGCAATAGAGGTGCTGTGGGAATCATGCAGGTTTTACCATCTACCGCAGCTAGCAAACCCTTTTATATAAGAGACATAAATAAAGTAGATAACAATGTGCATGCAGGTGTCAAATATATGAGGTATTTAATTGATCAACATTTTACCGATCCTGAAATTGATCTATTAAACCGTCATTTACTTGCATTGGCTGCTTACAATGCCGGTCCCGGACGTGTATCTCAATTGCGTAAAATAGCTAAAGCAAAAGGACTGAATCCAAACCTGTGGTTTGATAATGTTGAAATCATCGCTGCACAGGAGATTGGAAAAGAGACTGTTGGATATGTAGGCAATATTTATAAATTTTACGCATCATACAGAGCTTTAAACCATTACGCAAACCAACGCGGTATAAAACTAAGATAAGTGTATTTCTTTTCCGTGAACATAAGTCAAATCTCAAATACCGGCTTGTTGTTTAATCTCATATTATGAAACTGATGTTCATAGAAATTCTTTCCGTGGCTACAAACAAGAGCCAAAATTCCTGCTATTTAAAAAAAAGAGTTTTGTATTTAAAATCGTTAGTTATAAATTTACGCAGCTACTAAAGCTCTGTGTGGTTTCTTAAATTAACTATATGAAGCATAAAAAACATTAACCAATTAAATCATTATGAAAAAAAGTAATAAAATCATCTATTGGATTTCCACTATCTGGCTTGCACTAGGAATGTCGTCAAGCGGAATAGTACAATTGTTAAAATTAGAAGAAGAAGTTAATATGATGAAACATTTGGGCTATCCTGTCTATTTTCTGACTATACTTGGAGTTTGGAAAATATTGGGTGTTATAGCAGTCCTTATTCCTAAATATCCTTTACTAAAAGAATGGGCCTATGCCGGCTTTTTCTTTTCTATGACAGGTGCTGTAATTTCTCACTTTGCCAATGGAGATGCTCCCAAAGAATTTTTTGGACCTATTTTATTAATAATCCTAACCATTTTTTCATGGTATTTCAGACCTACTAGCAGAAAAATTACTTGCAATAATCAATAACAAATTTCTCAACCTAAACAATCCACAACCTGAGAATCAAGAGTTGAGTTGAAAAGTGTATGGAGCAAATTCTCAACGGAAAAGGACTAAATGATTAACTATGTCAAAAAAAGAATTATCAAAAGAACAAGCGGAAGAACTTCTCAAAATAGTAAAGATTCGTTTTGAGAAAAACATGAACCGTCATACTGGTATTGACTGGTCTAAAGTATTAGCAAAATTAGAATCTAACAATAAAAAACTATGGTCGCTCAATGAAATGGAGAGAACCGGCGGTGAACCCGATGTTGTTGACTATGATAAAAAGACGGACGAATACATTTTTTATGATTGTTCGGCAGAAAGCCCTAAAGATCGCAGAAGTCTTTGTTACGACCGCGAAGCACTGGATTCAAGAAAAGAATACAAACCGAAAAACAGCGCCATTGACATGGCAGCAGAAATAGGTATTGAACTTTTGACAGAAGAACAATATCGGGAATTGCAAAAACTTGGGAAATTCGATACAAAAACATCAAGCTGGGTTAAAACACCTTCTGAAATAAGAAAACTAAAAGGTGCCGTCTTTTGCGATCGTCGCTACGATACTGTTTTCTTGTACCACAATGGAGCGGAATCTTATTATGCTGCCAGAGGATTTCGTGGAGCGTTGAGAGTCTGAACATAGAAATATAAACACTAAAAATGTCTGAAAAGAACTTACGGATTTGTGAAAAAGGACACAAATATTACAAAAGCAGTGATTGTCCGACTTGTCCTGTCTGCGAAGCTCAAAATAAACCAAAAAGCGGTTTTCTTTCTCTGATTTCTGCTCCGGCTCGACGTGCCCTTGAAAATGCGGGAATAACAACTCTGGAAAAACTCGCTAAGCAAAGTGAAAAAGATATTTTAAAACTACACGGAATCGGCAAAACCGCTATCCCAAAATTGCGTGAAGCCCTTAAAGCTGAAAATCTTTCTTTTACAAATAGTTAAAACTGAAAATAAATAAATGGTTGCGGTCCTGCGGTTGAAGTAGCAAAAACAACCCAAAATGCCAGAGCCAAAACCATTGCTTTGGCAACTACAGGCATTCTGTCGAAAGTCGTTTTCATAAAACCTACTATATCTGTAGGCAAAAAGTGCCATAAATATCCTATTAACATTACCACAAACACATTTTGATAACCCAAAATAATGGTTTTCCATTGTTCTAACTGAAAAGTAAGCTGACTAATATTGTTTATCATTTCAAATGCTACCGAAAAATCTCTGGCTCTGAAAAAAATCCAACAAAAAGCTACGAAATGAAAGGTAAAAAGTATGGAAACAAAGGTTGTAATTCCTTTCAAAACAGTGTTTTTAGAATCTTTTTTGGAAGGAAAATATTCAGAAAATATTTTATTGATTGCCAAAGCCAATCCGTGCAATGCTCCCCAAATAATGAATCGTAAACTCGCTCCGTGCCAAAAACCACCCAACAACATAGTTGTCATCATATTCACATTGGTGTAAAGAGTTCGTTTTTTGTCTTTGGCAAAAAGAAAAGTCATCATAAAAATAACTAATGCAAAAACTACAACAACCAACGGAATAATACTGGTATTCATAAAATAAATCCCCCAGACGATTCCTCCTCCAAAAAACAAAGCCGGAAACAAAAATCCTCCCAAACTTCCCTTACGATTCCCTCCTATCGAGATGTACAAATAATCACGCAACCAGGTAGAAAGCGAAATATGCCATCTTCTCCAGAATTCAGTTACCGAAGTCGATTTATAAGGTGTTCTAAAATTGACCGACAAACGGAATCCTAACAATAAAGCAATACCAATTGCCATATCTGAATAACCCGAAAAATCGCAATAAATCTGAATAGCATAACCGTAATAAGCCATCAGGTTTTCGAACGAAGAATAACTGTTTGGCGCATCAAAAACACGATCAACAAAATTCAGTGAGATATAATCGGAAATGAATGTTTTCTTGATTAATCCTCCAATAATCAAAAACAAAGCAGAGTTGACATCTTCTCTGGAAAGATTCAGTTTCTTATAAATTTGCGGAATAAATTCAGATGCTCTTACAATAGGTCCGGCCACCAATTGCGGGAAAAACGACACAAAAAACATATAATCCAAAATGTTTTTTGTGGGTTTCAATTCTTTTCTGTAAATATCTATAATGTAACTCATAGACTGAAAAGTATAAAACGAAATTCCTACCGGCAGAATCACATCCTGAAAAGCCAAATTTCCTTGAAAAAAAGCATTGTAATTTTCGATCATGAAATTACTATACTTGAAATATCCCAAAAAGCAAAGATTGAGAATTATACTCAAAACAAGATAGAATTTCCTGAAACCTTCAATAACTTCTTCATAGAGAAGTTTGGCCAAACTATAATCGACAATTCCCGAAAAAAGAAGCAAAACAAAATAGATTCCACTCGATTTATAATAGAAAAACAATGAAAATGCAAACACATACAGATTTCTGTAAACGTGCGTTTTTGGCCTTACCGACAAAATATAAAGTGGATAAAAAACCAAAAAATAACACAAAAAAAGCATTGTGTTGAATAATATGGGTTCTTTTGGATTAAAAGTAAACCAAGCCTCGATCTGAGTTGGAGTTATGTTTCCAAATGTTTGGACGAACCAATTTTGTATATCGATAATTGTCATTATTTTACAATCGTTTTATAATTGTCTAATGTTTTTATAATTGCCTTACTTAGCAAATCTCCTTGCTTTTCGTAGCCCGACTTTGTATAATGAACCCTGTCGCTGCCAATTATACCTGCATTAAAATTCCTTTTTATATTGGCAAAACCTCCCATCTGTGAATACAAATCCCAAACAGAATAATTCATTTTTGAAGCATTTTCAATGATACTGTTAGCATAATCGGCTACAAAAACATTCGGAATTTTACGACTAAACAAAGACGGAGGTGGCGTTGAAATCAAAAATTCCACATTCGGATTTTGAGTTTTTATATTTTGCAAAAATACATTGAGTTGTTTCATATATTCAGCCGAACTCAATCGACTAAAAGATTCATTTGTTCCCAAAGAAACCACAACCAAATCGGGTTTCAAGGCTTTCAATTGTTCAAAAAACAAAGGATATTTATTATAATGCGAAAGCTGGCATCCATTAATTCCAATATTATGATAAACAATTCCCGAATTGTTGTTTTCCAAAACAAGACCGTTTAAAGCATATTTACCCGTTTTTTGGGTTGGAACCAAATAGATTTGATTTAATGATTTATCCGACGAATAATAGTGATAATTCTCATCAGAAATCATTGGTAACGGTTGAAATGAAAAGGTTTTCTTAGAAACAGACTGTTTTTCATCCGAAGGAATTTTCAAAATTTTTCCGGCTCTGATATTTTCTGATTTCAGTCCGTTTGCTTTTTTTAAGTTAGCAACCGAAACATCATATTTTGCGGCAATTACAGAAAGAACTTCACCACCTTTAATCTTATGTGTTTTCTTTTTAGAAATTTTAACCACAACCGAAGTCGCAATTTTAGAAGTTGCTACTGCAAAACTATTTTCGTTTTCAGGCGTAATAATTTTTATTGTATTGAAAAAATCAAATGAATCTTTAACCGACAATTCAATATTAAAATTTTCAGCAGTTGTTGTAAGCGCAATTCCGCTTAAACCTAAAAATGAAGAATAATCTGTTGAAACAATTTTATGATTGTCCCAATTTACATCCGAAATAAAACGAACATCCCAAGAACCATTGGTTCTGGCAAGTTTGTGAGGAAAAACAAAACCTCTTCCTCCGTTTCCGAAAGTATTCTGCAAATTGGTTCTTATTCTATCAGTCAGTAAATCGGCCTGAATATGTGAATCACCAATGTGAACTATGTTTATTTTTCCGGAATTTGTTTTCTCTAAATCAGCCAATTTATTCAAAAAAGTACTCATTGCATTCGGATTCAGAATTCCATTTTCAGGAATTACCACATCGACAGAATCTGTTTCTACCAACAAACTGTCTGTTTCCTGAGCATGAAGCGAAAAACCAAAAAGAAAAATAACTAAAAAAAGGTAAATTTTACTGAACATTTGAACGATCTGTTTTGTTTGGCACTGCCTTATTATAGGTAATTCCATACGAAAACGGCTTTATTCTTTTATTCCGTAATACTTTGTATTTCACATAACCTTTATTCAAATGATTGTACAATAAATGGGCAATTTTCTTAGAACCTCTAAAGTTGAAATGCGTATAATCTTTATTGGCCAACGCCGGTTCTTCTTCAACCCAACGAGTCATAGATCCATTTCCTCCCATAAGTGTATAAAGATTTACGAAACCTGATTGAGTTTGTAAAGCATAATTCTTCTGAGCCCTGGTCAAAGGAATTACAGCCGAATCGGTTTTCATCTCTGTCCCGTATTTTGTAGATTTATCGGCAGTAGAAACAATCAAAATCGAAACTCCCGGAAAACATTCCTTCAATCGATTGACTGTTTTAGTCATATTTTTAGCATACCAGGAATAACTTTTGGTACCATAATTCAAGACGTTAGTACCGTAATGCAAAACTATCAAATCGTAATTGAGCTTTTGATGAAAAGCTCTCATTAAATCAACATCAAAATTCGAAATCGGAATTCCCGAATTGCCTCGTTGCGAAAAATTATCAATATGAACTCCCTGTCCATCGTCAAAATTAAATCCGTAAACCGGGATTTTAGTCGCCTTTTTAAAATTGACTTTTAACGATTTCAAATCTGTTTGCGACAAAGACAATGTATTCAATAAATTAGTCGCTACTAATTTTTTTCTTACAGAATCAATTCCAACCTGATAGGTAATAGATCCTTCAGAATTTGAAGAACTGCCGTAAAACAATGTCGGCTGATTCAATTGATTGGTCAATTCTGATCTTCCTGCCTTGAATTTTACCCAAGTCGGTTTTATGGTATCATTGGCAAAAAACACATGACCGTTTACTCCAAAAGAACGAGTAGGATATTTTATATTCAAATAAGATTGGGTTTTCCAATTTTGAGAAAATTCATGAGCAATAGAACTTCTCGATGCCGCCGACTCTGAAGTTATGGAAACAAAACCTACTCCGTGACCTCCAAACTGCGTTTGAAAATTATTTCGAAAATCCTGAACAATCATATCTCCATCGGTCATAGAATCGCCAAAATAAGCAATTCGAACATTCCCGGATTTGGAAGTTTCCAATTGATACAAATTCTCATAAAACGGAATCAAATATTGAAATCCATTATAATTTTGGTATGATTCTGCCGGAAAAACAACACCATTTGTTTCAACAAATTTGATTGGTTGATTCATAACGGCATCCTCAGAATCAGAATTTTCAGCCATTTTTTCTGCTTCGAATGCATCAATAAGCATACTATCTACCAGTACATTTTTTGTGGTTCCTGAATTTTCAGAAAATATTTTCGAAGGTAAAACTTCTTTTATTCCCAAAAAGAAGATCGCTGCCAATAAGACAATCAAAAAAGATTGAAAAAAATAAGATTTTGAAGTATTCACTTGCTGCTTTTGTTGATTTAGTGATTAGTAATTAGTGAAAAGTGATTAGCCCTTTGATATAAGCTAATCACTAGGAGCTATTCACTAATCACTGATTACATTCTTTCAGGAACCTGAATTCCCAACAAACCAAAGGCAGAAGCAATCGTGTCTGCCACTTTGTTAGACAATTGGACTCTGAAAATTTTCTCGGTTTCGTTTTCAGAACCCAAGATTGGCACCGATTGATAGAATGAATTGTATTCTTTTACCAAATCATAAGTATAATTTGCAATTAAAGCCGGGCTGTAATTGTTGGCCGCATTTTGAATCACTTCAGGGAATAATTGCAATTGCTTGATTAATTCTTTTTCCTTTTCGTGCAAATCAATAGTTGCTATCGAAGCAGAGAAATCAAAATTAGCTTTCCTTACAATTGACTGAATTCTGGCATAAGTATATTGAATAAACGGTCCTGTATTTCCGGCAAAATCAACCGATTCTTCCGGATTGAAAAGGATTCTTTTCTTTGGATCTACTTTTAAAATGTAATATTTCAAAGCTCCAAGACCGATAATTTTGTACAATCTCGCTTTGTCTTCATCAGAATAACCTTCCAGTTTCCCTAATTCTTCCGAAAGCTGCTGGGCTGTTTTAGTCATATCCGACATCAATTCATCGGCATCAACCACGGTTCCTTCACGGCTTTTCATTTTACCCGAAGGCAAATCGACCATTCCGTAAGAAAGGTGGAAAAGGTTTTTTGACCAGTCGAAACCTAACTTTTGCAAAATCAGAAACAATACTTTAAAATGATAATCCTGCTCGTTACCCACAGTGTAAACCATTCCGCCTACATCCGGAAAATCCTTCACACGCTGAATAGCGGTTCCTATATCTTGTGTCATATAAACCGCAGTTCCGTCAGAGCGCAAAACGATTTTTCTGTCCAATCCTTCGGCAGTCAAATCGATCCAAACAGAACCGTCAGGATCTTTTTCGAAAATCCCTTTTTCAAGTCCCATTTGCACCACATCCTTACCTAATAAATAGGTGTTGCTTTCGTAGTAGTAAGAGTCAAAATCGACTCCCATATTTTTATAGGTAGTTTCAAATCCGCTGTAAACCCATTGGTTCATGGTTCTCCAAAGATCCATTACTTCCGGTTTTCCTGCTTCCCAATCCAACAGCATTTGCTGAGCCGCAACCATTACGGGAGCTTCGGCTTTAGCCTGATCTTCCGTTTTTCCTTGAGCAACCAATTCGGCGATTTGTTCTTTGTAAACCGAATCAAATTTCACATAATAATTACCAACCAGCTTATCCCCTTTCAAGCCTGTGCTCTCCGGAGTTTCTCCGTTTCCGAAAAGTTTCCAGGCCAACATCGACTTACAAATATGGATTCCACGGTCGTTGATGATTTGAGTTTTGTAAACTTTTTTACCTGAAGCTTTAATGATTTCGGCAACAGAATATCCTAATAAGTTGTTACGAACGTGACCTAAGTGCAGAGGTTTATTGGTATTTGGCGAAGAATATTCAACCATTACCGCTTTATCTCCTTCTCCCGAAGCATCGGGAGAAGTTACGAATCCGAATTTAGAATCGTCTTTTATCCCGTTGAAATAATTAACGTAAAATTCATCTGAAATAACAATATTAAGGAAGCCTGAAACAACATTGAATTTGCTTACCTCTTTTACATTATCAACCAGATATTGCCCTATTTTATTACCTAATTCAACAGGATTACTCTTGATTTGCTTCAATAACGGAAAAATAACCATCGTAATGTCGCCTTCAAACTCTTTACGGGTGGCCTGAAATTCTATTTTTTCAACTTGAGTGTCAAATAAAACTTGTATTGCTTTTACTATTTCCGGAGTAAGTATTTGAATTAATGTCATAGGTCTAAAATTTAAAAGCGCAAAGATAATTGTAATTCCGAAATATGGGAAAGAAACTGATTTAATTCCCCGAAAATATAATAGTTTCTTTAAATAGTAAATCAAACTAAAAAAACATAAAACTCATTAAAGCCAAAGATGATTATTCCTTCATTTTAAAAATATTTATAATTTTATTATTAAGTTTGCTTTCTTAAATATTCTCTTGAGAAAATGAAAAAGATACTTTTTTTTATACTACTAACCGCTTCTTTCAATGCTTTTTCGCAATCACCTCCAAATGCATTTTCTGTTAAGGATACTATTTGCGATAAAGACGGAGTTGATGATGGTCAGACTTTGATTGATTTGACTGTATATGAGCAGCAGGTTCTTGGAGATCCAAGTGTTCCTTTATCAAATTACACCTTTGAATATTTTTCAGATTCGGCTCTAAATATTTCTATTTTAAATCCAAAAAGTACTACTACAAATCCTGCTTGGGTCAAAGTTACTGATAATGCAACTACGCTTTCTAATAAGGCCGAAATATCAATTACTCTTATTCCATTCCCTGTCAACAAACTTACCTTAACCAATATTTGTATCGACAGCAAAACAGGTATTGTTACCGATGCTCAGATAATAAGTGGTTATAACGAAACTTTATATACTTTCGACTGGAAAGACAATACCGGAGCAACCGTAGGTAATTCATCAAATTATTCTACAAATGTTCCCGGAAATTACACTGTGAATATAAATGCTGTTTCTATTACCGGATGTGATTCGGGAACTATTCCTTTCACTATTATAGAATCGGCAGCTCCGGCAGTGGTTACTTATACTACTTCGGGTTACTTTTCAGAACAGCATACTATCACAGTCAATGCAACTCCGTATATTGGAGACGGAAGCAACTTCTTGTATTCTCTTGACGGAAAAACACCTCAAACAGACAATGTATTTACTAATGTAAAACCAGGTCCTCACGAAATATCTGTTACCGATAAAAATGGTTGCGGCTCCGCAATTTCACTTCCAATTTCTGTCACTCTTGTCTATAATCAAAAGTTTTTCTCTCCAAACGGAGACGGATTCAATGACAAATTCATCATAAAAGGTCTTGAAAATCAAAAAGATGCCATGATCTATATTTTTGACAGACATGGAAAACTACTTGCTCAATTATTCACAAATGATGAAGGTTGGGACGGAACTTTTAATGGTCAAATAATGCCTGCTGATGATTATTGGTTTACGATCTGTTACAATGAAGACGGAGTTCCGAAAGAATATAAATCTAATTTTTCTCTGATAAGATAAACTTCATACAACAATAAAAAAGCCCAAACTTTAAAATTTAAGTTTGGGCTTTTCTTTTATAATCTTATTTCAACTACCTCTAAATCGGCTGTTAGACAAACTTCCGTATTATCCGGAATCTCAAAAGGATTTTCAAAAAAGATTACTTTTCTATCATAAACAGCTTTTATAAGATAACTTCCGCCTTTAAAATAAGATTTCTTAACCACAACCTTCAAAGACGAATTATCTGTCAAATACAATTCATTTGCATATAATAAAACCGTTCTTTCATTATTGTCCAAAGAAAGAAAATGCGATGCCTTGACTTCATTTACTTCACCAAAAAGAGAAGCAACATACCTGTTTTGTGGTTGTAAGTACAATCGTTTTGATAAATCAAATTGAATAATCTCTCCTGCTTTCATAACAAGCGTTTTATCCGAAAAAGAAAGAGCATCAATGCTGTCGTGAGTAGCAATTATACAACTCACTTCTTTTTGCTTTAAATAAGCAAACAAATTTCTTCGCAAAGCTCCCTTTCTGTAACTATCAATATTACTAAAAGGCTCATCCAATAATAAAACTTTAGGCTCCAGAGCCAAAACTCTTGCCAGTGCAACCCGTTGCTGCTGACCTCCGCTCAAAAACTGAGCTTTTACCTTAGCAAAAGCACTCATTTCAACTATTTCCAAAAGTTCGGCTACACGAGCTGCTTTCTGCTCCGGATAAATATTTGACAAAAACTTACCTACATTCTCCTCTACTGTGATATATGGCATCAAATCATATTCCTGAGCCAAATATTTCATATCCTCATGACCGGGAACCAAATTGTATTTAGGCCCCAAAATATGATTTCCTTCCAACAGAATTGTTCCTTCTTTCAAATCATACAACCCATAAATCAACTTCAACAAAGTACTCTTTCCGCAACCACTTTCTCCCAATACTGCCAGATTTTGACCTTTTTCCAGATTAAAATCGATATTGTTGATTACAGTTGTAGCATCTGTATAACCAAAAGAAATATTTTGAATTTGAAGCATCGTGTAGAATTTAAAATTGATTGCAAAATTAAGTTATTCTCCGATAGTCCGAAAAGAAAGTGGGATTTTTAAAACTCCTGAAGCGAGTTATTGAATTTAAGCGCAATAATAGTTCTTTAAAAATTAATTATTTATATGATTCAAATCATAAAATCTTTAACATTAACTCTTGATATTTATGAGATAATTTAAACATCGATTATCATGAACAAAATGTACACTTTAGCAATTGGATTACTTTTATTCATTTCGTGTGGAAAAGATAAAACCAATGTAAAAGAAGATTTTTCAAAATCTTCTTCAACCGAAACTACTTCAGATCCTTCTTCTTATGATCCAAAACGTGGAGAAGGCAAATTTACCAACGTTGATTTGGGAACAGGTTTAGATGCAAAAATGGCTGCTGAAGGCGAAAAAGTAGCCGGAGTTAAATGTATGTCTTGCCACAAATTAACTGATGAACGTTTGGTTGGTCCTGGCTGGAAAGGAGTAACCGAACGTAGAACTCCCGAATGGATTATGAATTTCGCGACTAATCCGGATCCAATGATTAACAAAGACCCCGAATTACAAGCCCAATTAGAAATATGTTTGGTTCGAATGCCAAACCAATCGCTTACTGATGATGATGCCAGACACGTTTTGGAATATATGCGTAAAAATGATGGCGTTAAGTAATTTTTAAAAATTAAATTATAAATCGAAAGTATATGAAAACAAAAATTTTTAAAATTTCTACTGCAGTAATTTTAATCGCTGCTTTCACAGTATCTTGTAAACCTAAAAACTCAAGCGATGCTGTTAGTGGCGATGCGGCTCAAAAAGCATACGTGGCTCCCGGTAAATATGACGAATTTTACAACTTTGTGTCTGGTGGATTCAGCGGACAATTAAGTGTTTACGGACTTCCAAGCGGAAGATTATTCAGAGTGATTCCTGTTTTTTCGGTTGACCCGGAAAAAGGATGGGGTTATAGTGAAGAAACCAAACCAATGTTAAATACCTCACACGGATTTGTACCTTGGGATGATTTACACCATACTGAACTTTCTCAAACCAATGGTGAAGTAGATGGACGTTGGGTTTTTGGTAATGCAAACAATACCCCTCGTATTGCTCGTATTGATCTAAAAACATTCAAAACAGCAGAAATCATAGAGTTACCTAACAGTGGTGGAAATCACTCTTCTCCTTTTATTACCGAAAATACCGAATATGTAGTTGCAGGAACTCGTTTTAGTGTCCCTGGTGATTATCAAAATGGTGATGTACCCATTAATACCTATAAAGAAAATTACAAAGGACATATTAGTTTTGTAAAAGTAGGTAAAGAAGGAGAGATGAATCTTGCCTTTCAAATTGTGACTCCGGGAGTTAATTTCGATTTATCGCATGCCGGTAAAGGAAAATCACACGGATGGTTCTTCTTTTCTTGCTACAATTCGGAACAAGCCAACACTTTGCTGGAAGTAAATGCTTCCCAAAAAGACAAAGATTTCATAATGGCTGTAAATTGGAAAAAAGCCGAAGAATATGTGAAAGCCGGAAAAGGGAAAAAACAAAAAGTGCGTTATACTCATAACACTTGGAATGAATCGACACATACTGCAAAATCTGAAACCAAAACAGAAGTTTTGGTTTTAGATGCTGCCGAATTAAAAGACATTTGTTATATGATTCCTTGTCCAAAATCCCCTCATGGTTGCGACATAGACCCTACGGGAGAATACATTGTGGGTTCGGGTAAATTAGCCGCTTTGATTCCTGTATTCAGTTATGAAAAACTACAGACAGCTATTAAAAACAAATCGTATGAAGGTGATTATGGCGGAATTCCGGTTTTAAAATATGAAACAGTTTTGCATGGCGAAGTTCAAAAACCAGGGTTAGGTCCATTACATACCGAATTTGATGGTAAAGGAAATGCTTATACAACTATGTTTGTTTCTTCTGAAGTAGTAAAATGGGATATTAGTACACTTAAAGTATTAGATAGAGTTCCTACTTATTATTCAGTAGGTCACTTGTGTATTCCTGGTGGAGACAGTAAAAAACCTTTTGGCAAATATTTAATTGCCTATAACAAAATTACTAAAGACCGTTATCTACCAACCGGACCTGAATTGTGCCAAAGCGCACAGATTTATGATATTAGTGGTGATAAAATGCAGTTAATTTTAGACTTCCCAACCATTGGTGAACCACACTATGCTCAGGCTGCACCAGCAGATTTGATTCGCAATAACGGACAATTGAAATTCTATAAATTAGAAGACAACAAACATCCATACGCTACCAAAGGTGAAAAAGAATCAAAAGTTGTTCGTAATGGCAATAAAGTACATGTATACATGACTTCTATGCGTTCTCATTTTGCACCGGATAATATTGAAGGAATCTACTTAGGTGATGAAGTTTATTTCCACGTAACAAATCTAGAACAAGATTGGGATGTACCTCACGGATTTGCTATAAAGGGAGCAGACAATGGCGAACTTTTGATTATGCCGGGAGAAACTACCACATTGAAATGGGTACCTGATAGAATAGGAACATTCCCTTTCTATTGTACTGATTTTTGTAGTGCTTTACATCAAGAAATGCAAGGTTACATACGTGTATCTCCAAAAGGTTCCAAAGTACCTTTACAATTTAGTTTAGGAACAAACTTACCGGCTAGTAAATAATTTAAATTAAAAGGGAGTATCTTTTTCTTGATGCTCCCTTTATTCAGACAAAAATGGAAAAAGTAAAAATATCTTTACTCTCAAAAGTTATACTTTTGATTGTAACAGGCTTGTTTTTTGGCTCACTTTATTTTCCAATGTGGCAAATTGATTTAGATGCACCTCAATATCCCGAAGGATTGGTGCTAAAATTATACGCTCATAAAATTGGTGGTGATATAGAAATTATAAACGGACTAAATCATTATATCGGAATGGCAACTTTGCATACTGAAAATTTTATAGAGTTTAAAATATTGCCATACATCATAGGCTTCTTTGGTTTAATGACCTTATTAACAGCTATTATTGCAAAAAGAAAAGGTGTTTTAGCATTGTTTATTTCTTTAGTACTCTTTACCATTTTAGCAGGTATCGATTTTTATCGATGGAACTATGAATATGGACACAATTTAGACCCAAGTGCTGCTATAAAAGTTCCGGGAATGGCCTACCAACCTCCATTAATTGGCTATAAACAATTGTTGAATTTTGGAGCCTATTCAATTCCTGATATTGGCGGTTGGATGCTGATTAGTTCCGGTTTATTACTTTTCATTATCTTAACAATTGAATACAAATGGCACCAACGTTTTATCAAATCTAAAACCGCATTGTTAATAGTACCTTTCTTTTTTCTAACTTCTTGCGCTGGTAATGAACCGCAACCTATTAAGTTGAATGTAGATACTTGTGAATTTTGTAAAATGCCAGTGTCAGACGCAAAATTTGGAGCTCAGATTCAAACTCAAAAAGGACGTTTCTACATATTTGATGACATTGCCTGTTTAGCCAAATATTGCCAAGAAAATGAATCTACAAAAATCAAAAATTATTATGTACACGATTACACTCAAAACAATCAACTAATTGATGCAACCAAAGCTTTTTACATAAATGGAGGAGATATAAATAGCCCAATGCATGGAAACATTGCTGCATTTGCAAGTTTTTCTGACGCACAAAAATTTAGCACTCAATTAAAAGCACAAACTATTAGTTGGGATGAAATTTTAAAGTAAACAAAAGTATAATGAATCGACTCTGTCTCCTTTTATTGTTTACTTTTTCTGCATTTCAGGCTCAAGTTCTGGAAGTTGGAGAAAAAAAATCATTTAAATCTATTAAACAAGCTTTAAAAGCCGCCAAAACGGGAGATACTATATTAGTTCATAAAGGCATCTACAAAGAAGGAAATATACGAATTGATAAAAGAATTGTTTTTATTGGTAAAAATTTCCCTGTTCTGGATGGGCAAAAAAAAGCTGAAGTACTTTCTATTCATGCCGATAGCGTAATTGTCAAAGGTTTTAGAATTATCAATTCTGGTTTTGCAGCCCTGGATGACCCTTGTGGTATTAAAGTATATAATAAATCTTTTGTTCTGATTGAAGGAAATCAATTAGACGATAATTTCTTTGGTATCTATATTCAAAATGGAAAAAATTGTACCATAAAAAACAATACTATCATTGCCTATGGAAAAGAAGAACAGCTTATAGGAAACGGAATTCATGCATGGAAAAGTAATGATTTACAAATAATAGGTAATTCTATTAGAGGACATCGTGACGGAATCTATTTTGAATTTGTTTACGATTCAGTCATTTGGAGAAATATCGCAACAAATAATATTCGATACGGATTACATTTTATGTTTTCTTCAAATGATTCCTATATCACCAATATTTTTAGAAATAACGGCGCCGGAGTTGCTGTGATGTTTTCTAAAAATGTAACCATGATTAACAATTATTTTGATGAAAATTGGGGAGCTTCATCATACGGACTTTTGTTAAAAGAAATTTCAGACAGTTATATCAATACCAATTATTTTAAAAACAATACTTCAGGAATTTATATGGAAGGAACAAACCGTATAAAAATTGAAAAAAATGTCTTTGAAGGAAATGGTTGGGCTATGAAAATTCAGGCAAGTTGTATGGATAATGAAGTGGTTAATAATAATTTTCAGAGAAATACGTTCGACATGGGAACCAATGGAAGTTTGGTATTAAATTCATTTGACAACAACTATTGGGACAAATATGAAGGATATGATATCAATACCGATGGTATAGGAGATGTTCCTTATCATCCTTTGAGTTTGTTTGCCGTTTTAGTAGAAAAAAATCCTTCTGCAATGCTGTTATTTCGAAGTTTCATGATTACCTTATTAGACAAATCCGAAAAAATATTACCAAGTATCACCCCTGATAATTTTATAGACAATGCACCTCTGATGAAGCCCCTCAAACTATGATCGAAATAAAAAATATCAATAAAAAATTTGGAAAATTAAATGCGTTAAACGATGTTTCTCTTTATTGTAAAAAGGGAGAATGTATTGCTTTGATTGGTCCAAATGGTTGCGGAAAAACCACTTTAATCAAAACCATATTAGGAATGGTTTTGCCAAACAGCGGTTCAATAGAATTTAATAAAAAAAGCATTGCAGGAGAATATTTATATCGTGAAAATATTGGTTATATGCCTCAAATAGGAAGGTATCCTGATACTATGACCATAGGTGATGTAGTAAAAATGATTAAAGCTATTCGGAATTCAAACCAGGAATTGGATGAAGAATTGTGGTACAATTTCGAACTAAATTCTATGACCAATAAACAAATGCGAACGCTCTCGGGAGGAACCACTCAAAAAGTAAGTGCTACTCTGGCCTTTTTATTTAATCCTGATGTTTTGATTTTAGACGAACCCACAGCAGGATTAGATCCGTTGGCCGCAGAAATTTTAAAAGACAAAATCATCAGGGAAAAAGAGAAAGGAAAGTTAGTCTTAATCACATCACATCTATTAAGCGAATTAGACGATTTGGTAACCGAAATTATTTTTATGCAAGAAGGTAAGATTCATTTTCATAAAAAAGTAGAAGAATTGAAATCGGAAACCAATGAAACTAAATTATCAAAAGCCATTGCAACTATTCTAAAACAAAATAAATGAAAAGAATAATCAAAATCATTTTAACCGACATTTTAAAAAACAAAATTGTTGTAGTTTATACAATCGTTTTAAGTCTTTTGTCATGGAGTGCTTTTGGTTTAGAAGACAATAGCGCCAAAGGACTTTTAACCATTTTAAACGTAATTCTATTTACAGTTCCACTGGTTTCAATTTTATTCACTACAATTTATTTATACAATAGTTTTGAGTTTGTTGAATTGTTATTGAGCCAACCCATAAAACGAAATAAAATTTGGCAAAGTTTATTTTTTGGTTTAACCACCTCAATGGTATTGGCCTTTTTAATAGGAGCAGGAATCCCTTTGTTAATCAACGCCCCCAACACTATAGGCTTTATGATGATTCTGGTAGGTTGTTTAATATCTGTGGTCTTTATCGCCTTAGCATTTTTGTGTTTCATAATTACCCGAGATAAAGCTAAAGGAATTGGAATAGCTATCATGACTTGGCTTTATTTTGCCTTGATTTTCGATGGTCTGATATTATTTCTCTTGTTTCAGCTTTCAGAATATCCAATCGAAAAAGCAATGGTTGGTGTTACAGCATTGAGCCCGGTAGATTTAGCCCGAATTCAAATATTACTACACTTAGATATTTCTGCAATGATGGGTTATACCGGAGCTATTTTTAAAGATTTTTTTGGCACAACTGCCGGCCTTTTTGTCTCCTTCGCATTGTTGATACTTTGGATAGTGATTCCTTTTTATTTCTCTTTACGAAAATTCATCAGAAAAGATTTATAATAATTTTAAACTCAAATTACGTATTAAAAAAAGGGCTATAGAATTCGATATATCCTATACCCAACCAATACGTTTATTCCTTATAAATAATCTCCTCGTAATGACAAAAAGGAAACAAAAAAAACGTGAAGCAAACCTTCACGTTTTTTGAATTAATAATTATCATTAAAAATCGTAATTTATTTTGGTAATAAAACATCACCTATAATATGTATAATTCCATTTGAAGTGGGAATACTGGCAACAATTTCTGAACCGTTTACAAAAGTTTTACTACCTTCTTTCGTAATTTTAACCTTTCCTCCATAAACCATGTCAAATTCCTGATTATTTTGCATGTATTCGGTTTTTAATACCCCAACATAGGTATGATAGCCTAAAATATTTTCTAAATCCTCTTTTTTATCAGGTTTTAACAAACCTTCTACTGTCCCCGCAGGAAGTTTATCAAAAGCAGCATTCGTTGGAGCAAATACAGTAAAAGGCCCCGCATTACTCAAAGCATCAACTAATCCGGCTGCTTTAACAGCTGCCACTAATGTAGAATGATCTTTACTACCCATAGCAACTTGCACAATATTGGGATTAGACACATCATCTTTAACACCTGATTGACCTACACTCGAATCGACACTATTCTCAGATGTGGTAACTTGTGCATTTTCCTTACTATTGTTACAACTTAACATCAGTATTGAACCAACTAAAACGAAAAAGCGAATTGATTTTTTCATAATTAAGGTACTTTAGAATTTCTTACTCAAATATCATTTTTTTAACAACTCTTTTTTATGAGCGAAATCATAAAAACAATTATTTCTAAACTTTTTTATGATTAAAATAAACTATTCCGGAAATGCCTGTTAATAAAATAAGTGCTACTGCAAACAACAACTCATTTGCATAGGGAATTAAAATATATCCAATCGAAAATACACCTTGAAAAGCTAATATTAATTCATTCAATAAAACTCCAACAATAAAAATCTTCAAAAACGTAAGTAATTTAGAAGATCGTTGAAGCAACTCCTTAGTACACAAATAGGTTAATAAGAATCCGGAAATAATTGCTAATAAAACCAAATGCAAATATGCGATAACGATAGGTCGGAAACCAAAAGCAAATTTACTTATAGCAGGAAAAACAGAACCTAATTGTAAAAGCAATTTAAGTGTTACACAAAATGCAATTCCCTTAAATAAAAACTTTAAAAATCCGGATATATGAGTGTTCTTTTTGAAAATACCGAACGATAACTTTATTAATTTAAACCAGGCAATTACTTGTATAATAGCTGCTACCACAGCAATTGAATAAACCCAATCCGGTAACTTTAACCATAAAACAGACAATAAATAAGCAGGAATACAACTCCAGGTAAAAAGATTAAAAATAATCTTATTAGCCCGGATAGTTGACAAATTGACTTGAATCAAGCTCATGAATAATCCGGTACATGCAAACCAAAACCAACCATTGTATTGAAAATGTAAAAAAAAGTAAACTGAAGATAAATACAAATCTTGAGGCACATTTTTAGTTACCATCATATATGCCAATACAAAAGTTCCGATGGAGGATATTATTCCAAAAATCAAAGCTGACAAAAACCATTTTTTACTCAATGATTGTAATGGAATTTCTTTCGAATCATAATAAAACCAAACAGCAAACCAAATAAATACAAAAATGCTGATTATTGAAAACAATATAGAAATAAATCCATACCCCTGAAAAATAAAACTAAAAAGCATAATATAGGCTGCAAGTATGTTTACCCGGAATAAAGTGTTGTATTTAAATATCTTCGTTTGAATTGTGTATTTGGATAAATACCTAACCAATAAAACCATTAACAATTGTGTTACCCAACCCGTAAATGCAAAATGTGAATGAGCATGTTGTATATTCTTTTGAACTAAAAAAGGCAATTCAAACGCAATTTTATAACGCATCAAAACTCCTAAAAAAGCAACAATAAGTAAACTTAAAAGCGATACTTTTATCCATTTGTTTATATCTAACCTTTTCATTAAAAAAATAATTTATGATTATCAATCAAGACTATATTAGATTTATTCATTTCTGAAAGAGTACGTATAACGGTTTCTACACGTAAACCTGTGAAATTAGCAATTTCCTGACGAGTATATGGGATAAGTATTTTTTTTTCTCTACAAAGTTCATTTTGCTTTTTATAACTATCTAAAAAAAATTTAATCCGTTGTTCTGGCTTATGATTGATAATTTGATTAATTGAAACTGTTTTATTATAAATACGACGAGCCATTAATTCCAAAAATGAAAACTTCACTGACGGATAATCTTCTATAATTTTCATCAATTTTTCTTTTGACAGTTTTACAATAATACTATCACATAAGGCAATAGCATTTGTTATATACACTTCATTTATAAATAATGGAGGCTCTCCAAAGCTATTTCCTTTACAAAATACTCCCTGTGTAAATTCTTTGCCTTCATCATTTGAATTATATATACGAACGGATCCTTCAATAATTTGATAATAGAATAATGCTTGATTATCTTTAGAAAATATGATATCATTTTTTTTATACTCTTTGGCAATAGCACCCCAAGCGAAGAGAATATCTAAATCTATTTGCATAATAACTATTGAATTAATTACTCAAATATATCTAAATAAACGCAGTTATCCGAAAATTTGTCAAAACAAAAAACCCTATCCAAATAAATGAATAGGGTTTTCAAAAGAAAGGCGG
>PNRO01000063.1_pt1 | contig 124849 bp, 118 predicted proteins | sample 7248581 | NCBI WGS metagenome assembly PNRO01 (sample SAMN08278401, study PRJNA427962) | Gut metagenome, whole genome shotgun sequencing project. | isolation source: gut content | host: Eisenia fetida | place: India:Sub Himalayan Terai region of Darjeeling | collected 2013-11-18 | reverse complement strand
GCCGCCCTTTTCGGACGGCCTCGTGTATTTCAATTGGAAACTGATGATATTATTTTAGCCGGAACAGATGCAGTCAGCAGATGGATTCTGTCAAATCTGCTGATTTTAAGTCAGGAAGAAACAAAACGATGTATTAATCCTAATTTTAAGATTGATAATCAAGATTTAATAAATATTGAGACTTGTTCTGATAACATTCAAAAGGTTGAAGATATTTATCAATCCATTCCCGGTTCCAATAACGAAATAAAAGATTATTTTATCAATTTAGTTCATCGTGGCTGTATAGAAGCTGATGACCTAACACTTTATGCCGAAGTTATTTTATGAGAGAATTTCCGAGTATATCAAATTATAATATTGCTGTCGAAAACCAGTATTATCGCGAACAAAACAATAAGTTTAAGCCTGAATTTAGGAATTCCGGTGAATTACACTTTGAGCCCGGCGGAAGGGCCGTAGTTTATAAAGTTTCTGATAATTCAAATGTTGTCAAAGCGATAAAATTATTTACTGGAAACAGAGATAATTTATTTGATAGATATTCAAATATATCTGATTATTTGTTAGGGTTAGAAAGCGACTATTTTGTCGATTTTAATTTTAAAGATGAACTGATTTTTTGCCCAAACGTAAATCCAGACAATACAGATAATATCTTTCCCGGTTTAGTAATGGATTGGGCTGAAGGTAAAACTCTTGGTGGTGTCGTTCAGGAATTTGCAAGAAATAAAGATAAAGCAAAGTTGAGCGAGCTTGCTCAGAAGTTTAAAGAATTAGCGCAGTTTATTATTGACAATGATTTTGCACATGGCGATTTAAAACATGATAACATTATAGTTGATAAGGATTTGAATCTAAAGCTTATCGATTATGATGATATGTATATTCCGACATTTTCAGGACAAAAATCGGCCGAATTAGGAACTCCTTCATTTCAACATCCTAAGCGAACCCCTAATGACTTTAATAAGAATATTGACGATTTTTCTATTCTTACGATTTATACTTCATTATTGGCATTGTCTAAATATCCTGAATTATATGAGGTATTTGAAGACCAGCAAAACCTATTATTTAGACATGAGGATTTTTTAGATTCCGAAAATTCAGAGTTATTTCATAAATTGGATAAAGACCTGGAATTAGCTAGATTTTCTTCTATGGTAAAAAAATCTCTTCGTTGTGACCATATTTATATCCTAAACTTAAATGAAGTTTTGGATGGTAAATTTTATGGGGTTCAACTAAGAGCAAATCATAATACCCGCAAAAATATTTCGACCTTACCTGTTGATAAACTTATCAACAGATTAGAAAACCTTAAAAATTTCATTCTTCTTGAAGATTTTGACAATAGTTTGAAAGCAGCTGAAAAACTAAAAGAATTTAACTTTGAAGATGCGGTCGAAAAAGTAATCTACGACATCCAAAACCGAAAAATGGTACTGAATATTTTAGAAAGTAATTCAGATTTATTTATTGATTTGGTCTCCAGATATTATGCTTTGTCAGAAAAAACAATTATAAAATATGACGATAAATGGCAATGGGAATTATTAAGCGCAAACAAATCATTACAATGGAGTCATAGCTTAATCGATAAATACCTGGACAAATGGGCATGGGGAGAATGGAGTATGGAGGATCGATGTATGGGATTAAGTAAGAATGAATCTCTTCCATGGTCTTACGAATTTATTGAAAGATATAAGGATAAATGGTGTTGGCGAGAACTTAGCCAAAATCAGTCTCTTCCATGGTCAGAATTTTTAATAGAAAAGTATGAGTGCGAATGGGATTGGGACTATCTTAGTAAAAATCGATCGCTTTCATGGTCAGAAATTCAATTGGAGAAATTTAAGTGGAATGAATATCGTTTAAAATGGAACTGGGAATATTTGTGTGAAAATGAATCTTTGCCTTGGTCAGAAAACTTTATAAAAAAATATAAGGGTTATAATTTAATTTGGCCGAGCCTTTCTATGAATAAGGCCATTCCTTGGTCAGAATACTTAATTGAAAAATATAAAGACAAATTTAACTATAGTTATGATTATTGGAAGGATGGATCAGGTTGGAGTGAGGGTCATATTGTAAAACTTAAAGGTTGGACTGGCCTCAGTCGAAATACTTCAATTATTTGGACAGAAATCCTAATTGAGAAGTTCGTAGATAATTGGGATTGGTGGGAACTAAGTCAAAATATGTCTTTGCCTTGGTCAGACGAGCTAATTGAAAAGTATAAGGACAAATGGTATTGGCGTATACTAAGCAGAAATGAATCTCTTCCTTGGACAGAGGATTTAATTGAAAAGTATAGAGGCAAATGGGACTGGCATAACCTAAGTAGAAATAAATCTCTTCCTTGGTCAGAAGAGTTGATTGAAAAGTATAAAGAACGATGGCATTGGCAGTTACTCAGTAAATCTGCATCTCTTGATTATTGTTCAGAAGACTTTATTGAGGAATATTTTATTAAGAGTTATAAAAGCAAATTTGACTGGTTATGGATTAGTGAGAATGAATCTCTTCCATTGTCGGTATCTTTTTTTGAAAAATATCAAGATAAATGGGATTGGGGGGATGGATATTATAATGATTATCGTGATGAATATTATGAAAATGGAGGGATCAGTGCAATAAATTCAACTACTTGGACAGAAAGTTTTATAGAAAAATTTCAGAACAAATTGGATTGGGGGTATTTGTCTGAAAATGAGTCATTGCCATGGTCTGTAAAATTAATAAGTAGGTTCGCTGAGAGATTCCGAGAATCAAAACCCGTTTGGGAAACATTAAAACCTTATATAGATGATGAAATAATAGAGAAGGTTTTTGAGCGGTTGGATAATAAATAAGATATTAAGATGGACGAGAAAATAAACAGATTAAATAAACTTGAAGACTATCTATTTGATGCACATATAGGGCAAAAAATTAGTGAAATGTCTATTTTAATAGAATACAAAAGAGCAATAAATATTTTAATAGAAAATTTACAAGAAACAAAAACAAGTGTTGATACAATTGATTTTCCATTGTTATATATGATGAGGCATTCTTTAGAATTGGGATTTAAATTTAATATTAGGTTTTTAGCAAAATATAATGACAAGGAATTAAAAGACAGATTATTATATTGTCATAATTTAGAAATACTTCTTAATGAATTTAAAGAACTTATCATGTTGATAAATCCAAAATTTGACAATGATTTAAAAAGTCAAATTTCAAAATATTTAGACTCAACTTCAAAACTCGTTTTGGAATTAGGCCCTACAGAAGCTTCTGCTTTTCGCTATTTAGAACATAAAAATGTTCATATTTTTGGTTCTAAAGAAAAAAGAAATGTACGAGAAATAAAAGAGCTTTATGATGAGGCATTAATAATGTTGGTAAATACATTTGATGTGATTTCAGATTTAGAATTAAATTAAATGGTCATTATTTTAAAATCTTAGTCGAAAACTGTCAGCTTACTTTATTTAGAAAAAAAGGTATAGATTAACCAAAAACAAATGAAAAGACATATCCAATTTATATTGCTGTTTGCTACAGTGTTGGTAGCAAATGCGCAATCAAAAAACAATCAAAAAGTAGCACTCCCTTTTATAGGGTCAAGATATTTTAATTACTCAGGTGGAGGAACTTGCTGTTTTGCCAAAATTACGATTTCAAAAAATGGCAATTGCAGAATTGTCAGCAAAGGAGCAGACGACTATGAGTTTAAAGGCGAGCCATGGTATTCCGGGAAATTTAATAAAGTCGTTTGGGCTTATGAAAACAAGAAAAAAAGGGAAGGTTATAAAATAGAAAAGAATTACATCACATTTTTAAAGTCTAACAGCAAACCTCAAATAGGTTGTGATGACGAAGACAAGCCATGTAAATTTGAACTTTCAAAAGAATTTTGGATTTCTGATTCTAAAGGACGTACTATTTATTCTGAAAAGTAAAAGCATGATGAATTCAGATCAGTTGATTGAAGTAAGAGAACACTTGATTGTTACATCACACGATATAAGTTGAGATTATTTAATTGCTCATTAAAATTATTTCCGATGAAAAAAGTAGTTTTGACAATTAGTGCTTTTGCGCTAACTATTGTGGCTTTTGCGCAATCAACAAATGTTTACCCTACCTGTCCGGGAACTAACATGAGAGATTATAGCAAACCAGGAGTTAAGGTTGACGGAAATAATGTTCATCAAACTTATCCCGGAACCAATATGAGAGATTACACTAAACCGGGGGTAAAAGTTGATGGAAACAATATTTATCAAACTTATCCCGGAACCAACATGAGAGATTTTACTAAACCGGGGGTGAAGGTTGATGGAAACAATATTTATCAAACTTATCCCGGAACCAATATGAGAGATTATACTAAACCGGGTATTAAAGTTGATGGGAACAATATTTATCAGACTTATCCCGGAACCAATATGAGAGATTATACTAAACCAGGGGTAAAAGTTGATGGGAACAATATTTATCAGACTTATCCCGGAACCAATATGAGAGATTATACTAAACCAGGGGTAAAAGTTGAAAAAAAATTATAGCTAAACTATGGGCATACTGAAACGGAAAGGAGAAAAAATATTTCCCGACTTTATAGAAGACGATTTTATTTCAGCTTATTTTTTTGTTAAAATTATATGATAATCTAAAACCAGCCGAAGACATTCCTATTGATGAACTTAAAAATAATTTTATACTTTCGCTGAGTATAAGATTTTTTAAAATGGAAGAACAATTTTTAAAACAACTGATTGCTCAGGGTGAAGGAAAACATATTGAATTCAAAAGCGCAAAACATTCTGTCCCTTCCGACTTGTACGAAACGGTTGTGAGTTTTTCCAATACAGAAGGAGGTACTCTTCTCTTAGGTGTTGAAGATGACGGTACTATTTCAGGAATTGATGAGGTATTCAAAAATAGCATCCTTAAAGATTTGGTCTCATCCATAAATTCCACTGATTGTATTAACCCTCCATTGTACTTACAGCCTGTCCCGGTCAAAATAGATCGAGTTTGGGTAATTGCGATGCAAGTACCAGTAAGTTCTCAAGTACATGACCACAAAAAAGCTATTTACATCAGAGAATACGAAAGTGATTTAGACATAACAAAACAAAGTCAGAGAGTAAGCGACTTGCATTTACGAAAACGTAATTTCTTTACCGAAAGTCAGGTAATTCCAAATCTGACAATGGATGATCTCGATCCAAAGTTGTTTGAAAAAGCCAGAAACCTCATCAAATCCAATCAAAGTGACCATCCTTGGCTTTTTGAAAATGATAAAAAGATGCTGGAGGAAGCCTCGCTCTACAGAAAAGATTTTTTCTCTCAAAATGAAGGATTAACATACGCTGCTGCCCTTATTTTTGGCAAGGACTCAACAATTCAAAGTCTGTTTCCTGCCTATAAAGTCGAAGGGATGGTTCGAAAAGTCAATAAAGACCGATGGGATGACAGAATTACACCTCCTTTACGTACCAACCTGATAGACACTTACATTCAGTTAAAAGCTTTTGTGAATAAACATTTGCCTGAAAAATTCTTTATGGAAGGAGATCAAAGGGTAGATTTAAGGGACAAGGTTTTTCGCGAAGTAATCGGTAATGCAATTGTACATCGTGAATATAGCAGTGCTTTGGCTACGGAAATGATTATTGATCAGTACCAACTGACAATAACAAATCCAAACAATCCGCATTTTACTGGACCGATTGATTTGAACAGTTTTAATCCTTATCCTAAAAATCCAAACATCCGTAAATTTTTTACCGCTTTGGGATGGACTGATGAAATTGGTTCCGGAATCAGAAACACCAAAAAGTATTTACCCTTATATATAGATGGGGCTCAGCCAATATTTATTGAAGGCTCTATTTTTAAAACAATAATTCCTTTACAATTAGCGACACTAAAACCTTTTGCTGATAAATGGTTAAATTGGCTGGAATTAGATGAAAAATATTCATCTCATTTAGAAATTTCATTAAGTAAAATTAATATTTCACCGGAGCTTTTTGAAGCATCCTGGCAAGAATGTCTTTTGCATTTGGTACCAAGCTGGACAATAAAAGGTACCAAGCTATCAAATCTTGATTGGCCTAAAAACCAGCCTATTGATGAAGAAGTAATAAAAAAAGTACCAAGCTGGGCTCAAAAAAGTGCCCAGTTGCTCCATAAAAAAGTCAGATATATAATCGCGATACTTTCACTAACTGCCGAACCATTGGCATTAGAAGATATAATGACAGCCGTTGGTTATGCCAACAAGAAAACATTCCGTGACAATTACCTCAAACCATTAGAACAATTACAATGGATTGAGAAAACAAATCCTCAAAATCCAACAGCGCCTGATCAGAAATACAGGTTAACTGCTGTCGGAAAAATATTTTTAGGTAATCAAGAATAATTTTTTGGGCGCATCCCTTCGGGTCGGGCTGTCCGCTATATCTCCTGCTTCGTAAACTACGCAGGAGGATGTCGCTTCCATCCCTTGCGCGATTTACGGTACATTTCAGGATTACGGTAAATTCAAATTATTTTTTATAAAAGGAATCCCAAAAAAGATTACATCGGGAATTCTATTTCAAAAGTATTCATTTCCAAAAGAACCTCTCGTAAAAAATCACGGGCAATCAAGCGGACTCTCTCCGGTCGTTCGCTTTGTTCCGCTCGGCTGCTCCAGTCGGGGCCAGACGCTCAGTGGAATTACATTTTCAGTTGCTATCTACGGGTGCCTGAGGCTCTCGAAGGCCCCTCCGTTCCGCAGTCCGCTCGTCAGCATGGCGTCAGCCAGCCCAGAAAAAGGGCAGGCTGCCACCACGCTTCCTCGCCCTCGTCTTCACACGCTCGCTCCCTGCGTTCGGCGCGGCCACTGCATCCGCATACAGCCTCATTCATTTCGCTTTCGCTTGCGTGCCGGCTTCGTCCCGAGAAAAATCGGGACTACGCCGTCACACCACGCTTCAGCTCCATTCATTCCGGCAGTATTTGCGTCTGCGGCCGCTTAGTTTTTCGGCGGTTGCTCGGTAGCCGGCCGGTGCGCGTGGCTCCGCTATCGCTTTGCCCTTGGATAAGGAACGCTACGGCGGAACTGAAACTTTCTGTAAAGCTGAAAGTCAGGCATCCATAATTAAGCTGATTCTACACCTGAAATATATCCGCCTCCGCTGATTTATAGTTCGCTTCCGTTACACGCACCAGGTCTTCGCCTTCCTCCTCCGTACCTCCGTCGTCAGGCTGCCATCCCTGGGCGGCTGGCTACGGCCGCAACACCGCCACTGCGCTCCTCGTCCGCAAAAAAAAGCTCCTTGCCCCCGAAAAAGGGGGCACCGCTTTTTTTGCTCCCTGCGGTGCTTGGGGGTGTTTGATTGCCGTTTCCAAAAGAAATTATGTCAAGAATTGGTCACCAAGAAAGTTATGTGGATGAAAGAAAAAAATTGTGGACCCAAGAAAGAAGAAGTAAATCTTTCAAAAAAAATAAAAAAAGTAAAGCAAAGTTAAGTGCCGGTTTCTTAAAAAAGACAAGTTCAAGCCCTTCGGGTTTTTGAAAAAATCTCCACCCTTCGGGTAGTATTTTTTCAAAAAAACTTGCTTTTTTGAAACCGTCACTTATGGGAAGGCTTTCTTTTTTTCTCTTTTTTTTCTTTGGAAAGATTTATTGATATTTAGTGATATACTTTAAACCTTGATTTTAAGTATATCACTAGAAGTATGATTATGCATTGTTTAATGACAACATTGCTTTTGCTACCTTTGTAGTACTGTTGTCATATTGTTCATGTCCATATCCATGTTTTTCATTCAGATTATAAAATTCTCTATATAAATCAAATGGATTTTGAGACTCTCCAACCCATCGAATAATAATTTCTAATATTTCATTCATTACAGGTTGATATGTCATTCTTCCATCAGACTTTCTAATTCCATTGTTATCAGACTTCTTCTTACCTAAATTCAAGAAAACATTTTTCTCATCATAGATGATATCTCGCAACTGCTTGTAATCTTTGCCTTTGGGTAAAAAATCCATTAACATCTTTCTTATTCCGTTATAATAAAGTTGATATTTTTCTTCTGGATTTTCAAACTCCTTTCCTGCCAGCTGCTTTAACTCATCAAACTCTTCAAGAGTTCCGGTCTCTATATTGATGGTTAATTGCTTTCCTGTTTTTTCATTTGCTTTTTGCAATAGTTCAAATCTTTCAATGTCAGCTTGAGAAAGACCTTCTTGTTTTTTAATGTCATTTTTTGCCATAACAATTCATTTTAATTAAGTTCTAAAACTGATTTTATTTTTTCACAGGCTTCCTTAATATTACTCTCATTCCATGTTATCGGATTTAGTTTTGTAACAGCAGCGCCATAATCGGGGAAAAACTGTTTAAAAGCACCGTGATAATTTTTGCCATATAATTCTTTTTGATACCAAGTAAAGAAGGAATAAACAATTGACGGATGAATTTCAATTTCGTTAGCAAATTTTGTAACTAAATAAGGATTGTTTATATACCTCTTAACAAACTGAAACTTTTCTTCAGACATAAAGAAGTTTCTAGCAAAAGTGTTAGCTTGATCTTCAATTAAAAACAGGTCATTCTCATCCGATAAATGATAACTGCTTTTTTCAATTGTTTCAAAATCAAACAATACATGATTTAATTCATGTAATAATGTAAACCAAAGAGCCGGATAATTTTTATTGAAGTCCGTTATCACGATACAAGGTTTGTCTTCTAAAATAAATGTAGCTCCTCTAACTTGTGTAGTCGTTAAATAATTTTGAAAAATTACAGTAACTCCAATATTATATAAGGCCCTGCAAACTGTCAGCAGACCATTGCTTACATCCTGACTATATGGCTTGATTTTTACAATCAAGTCTTTTAGCCTTTCACGGTCATATTCATTTGGATTATTTATAATCTTAAAAGTTTGATAAGCAGACTTTATCCAAAAATCTTTCATTTTGTCTGAATGATTTTTTTTAACCCTACTATATAAAGGTTCATCTAGCTCTTCTTCAAACTCATTTATGGACGAATAACCAAAATAATTTAAAACTTTTTCTACAAGGTCGGTTGTAGAATAATCAGAATCAAAAAATCCTAATTTTGTTAGGGCCTTAATATCGAAGTTCTTGACAATAAAGGTGGCTTTTCTTGCATTATCAATAGAAGCGATATTTTCAGGACTTTGATTTTTTAAGACTACATTTATAAAACTGTTGACTTCAATACCTAAAAACTCAGCTATCTTGACGATATTTATTAAGTTAGGTTGCTTTGCAGTGCCATTAATAATTTCTTCAAATACATCTTTATCAATATTTAAAAGTTTTAAAGCTTTTGTTTTACTTAGGTTGTATTCAATTAGCTTTTGCTCAAAAATATCCTTAATATCGTAATCCGGTTTTGAAAATATCGAATTTAATAGGTTTTCAATATTCATTGTTTTTTAAAATTAAAGGTATTTACCCTTGCAAAAATATAAAATAAAGGCTTATAAACAAATTTAAAGGGCAAATACCCTTAATTATTAACGGTAATTAAATATCCTCAAAATATTTCTACACGCCCCAGAATTGTAATAAATAAAAAAAGCCTGATTGAAATCAGGCTTTCTGTTTACTCCGGAAAAGGTTACCAATCAAAACCGAAGCGTTATTTTCTAAATTTTTTAATTGACTTAAGTAAGAGCGTCACCCCAAAACTTACCATCGCTCCAATAACTGCTAAAATAACAGTTTTTACGATATCTTCAGATAAGATGTTGGGAGCAATGCTCAATATCGTTCCCGACGCAGTTCCAATTCTTAAAGAATCTGTTGGTTCCATTATTCAGTCTCCACACCAGGATCGTCTTTATTTTGACCGGTTTTTGGTTGAGGTCCCCTGCCGTCGGGTGCAGGTTCAGCAAAAACCGTTACTTGGCTCACCGCCGAAATTACACCGCCGGCTACTGCCAAATATCCTGCTACCGCCACAACCGTTGCCGGCAATGTTACGGGGGCTGCAATCAGGCTACCGCTAATTCCCGCCAAAACCAATCCCACAGTGCGCAAGACCTTGAAAAATTTCGGTGTTGGAGACTTTGCTCTTTCAACTACACTTTGAATCACTTTCATTTTGTACCTCCTTTCATTAGTCCATTTCTGCTTCCGCAGAATCAGATGATTGCACAATCAATTCAACTTTTTTGCTTTTATCCAAAATCGGATAAACCAGACTTTTCAGTTTTTCAAAAGCCTTTCGGCTTTCCAGTCCCAGTCCGGCTCCCGAGAGTTTCGTTACTGGCGCAATGCAGCCCTGCAATTCTTCCAGGGCATTGTTGGCCGGATGAAACAAGATCAAATCCCTGTTTGGAACATTCAACACCTCCAAATGCCATCCACGCTTCGCGCTATACCGTTTTCTAAGGAGATATTTTCCCTCAGGGATGCAGGAAACCTTTCTCTCATTCAGTTTCCACGGCAATTCGATGGTATTACATATCGTTTTGCCCTCACATTCAAGTTTCCCATTGGTCCCCTCGGAAAAATAAGTCCTGGTTAAAAAGATAACCATTATACTCCGGTATTAACACCCACAATCGCAAGCGGGTTGTAGGCTCCGTTTTTCAAAGAATACATCTGGCCGTTAACCTCTTGGTAAAACTCGATTCCCAACACCAAAAACAAAGGTTTGGTACTGTTGGCAGTCACAGTATTTATTTGAATGGTCTCTGCAGTTTCCACAGCATTCCACGGCAAAATTTCCGTTGCAGAATTCGCCACGATGAAACTTTCATTTTCGAAATCAATTTCAGCACCTGCAGAAACAATTTTGAAATGTGTGGTTCCGCTTGGAGCTGCTACAACATTCACCGGAATAAACGGGGCTAAAGCAACTCCAATTTCTCCCGTTGGACGATTAATTTCCCAAACATATGGCGTAAACAAACTACTACCCAATTTCCCTCGAATATTAAATTCAAAACCGGCCAACAACGCAGCTTCACCATCAATCACATTTCGCAAACCTCTTTCGCTCGTAGTGTCGGCCTGAATAACTTTCATCATTGCCTGAGTCAATCTACTCACCATTCGCCCGTCAGACGAATTCATCAGCATTGTTCTCAATGCCGTTCTCAACACCTTGCCGGCTTTGCCGGCTCTTCCGAATTCAGAACCGTTTTCACGTGTTCTTTGAAACGCAGGATCATTTGCGATTCTGCTGGCGTCAATTCCGCCTTTTTCTCTCGCCAAATGACCGTCCTGCGTTTTGTAAAAAGTAATATCCCCGATAGTACCTTTCAACTTGATAATTCCCTTTTGCCTTGCCATAAGTCCTAATTTTTAGGGTTAAAAATCTTTTCAAAATCAGTCAATCAAATCCCTGTTGCAACATTTTTTGATTGATTTCAATACAAAATTGCTACTTAAATTAATAGATTAGTAGGGTGTATGGATTCAAATGACAAACAATGACATAAATGTCACTATAAAACTAAAATGACATCACAATCATTAAAGCAAAACTTGAATTAAGCCGGAATGAAGAAAGAAATGATTTTTTTGTAATTTTATTCTGTAACTATTCAATAGTTGAGGTTACTCAAAGCGTAGTCAAAAGCATAGATAAAGTATGAAATTAGAAGCAAAGAGAGTATGTATCTACCCAAAGGACATACAAAGAATTACAGGCAAGAGTTATCGTCAAAGCATCCGAATGATGCAAAAAATTAGACAAGACCTAAACAAGCTCCAAAATGAGTTGGTATCGATAGAAGAATTCTGTCAATACACCAGTTTAAAATATGAACTGGTTGAACCGTTAATATTCGGCTGAAATATGGCTTTAACCTGTGCATTAATTTCAATTCTGACCTGTACACTTTTTAAATGTTAACCTGTTTAACCACTGTACAGCTACCTGTTACGATATTGTACAGGTACTTGTTTAAAATTTGATTAAAGTTCTGGTCAAAAAGTGCTGAATAACGTAAGTTTGTATCATAAAGATTTAAGATAATTTGCTACCCCATAAAAGAGGAGTCAGTTGAGGAGTCACTTAAAAAATGACAACAATAAAAACCTTGTATTTCAAAGGTTTATCAAAAAAGTACAAATCCCTCTTTCTCCGCGAGCTGGAAAGCAAATTGAATCAAAAACCTTTAAACTCAATGTTTAAAGGTTTTTTTGCTTTTGGGAATATGTCAAATTATTCAAATTCTCTCAAACTATTGGTGCACTATTCGGTGCACCTATTCGAGAGACCCAAAAGTGCACCTTTAGAAAAGCCTTCATTTGGTGATGGGTGTTTAAAAATCAAACATCTTGACCTGTTTTGATGATTAATCTAAATTAATTATCAACTTTAAAGGTTACCGACATGAAAGCAAAAATCAATGTACTTTTCTATCTGAGAAGATCAAAAGTCAATGCCCAAGGGAAAATGCCCATTTTCCAAAGAATCACAATCGACGGCAAACGTTTCGACACAAGCACCGGACATTATATAGAAGAATCTAAATGGTCGGCGGATTTTGCCAAAATCAAAGGTAATTCTGAGGAAGCTCGTTTAATAAATAGTCAGCTTGATTTATTGAAGGCTTCTGTTTACGAAACAGAAAAAAAGCTTTTTATGAGCGGAGCCGAAATCACTTTCGAAACATTCAAAAACGAACATCAGGGAATAAAGCCAAACGAACACCACCTTATCCCAATCTTTCAGGAACACAACAGAAAAATAAAAGAACTGATCGGTATCGAATACGCTCCGGGGACATTGGAGCGATATGAAACCTCATTAAAACACACCAAAGAATTTCTGCAATGGAAATACAATGTTTCCGACATCAACATTAATAATATTGACCACGCCTTTATAACCGAATATGAATTCTATTTGCGAAGTGAACGTAAATGTGCCAATAATACAGCTGTCAAGTACATCAAGAATTTCCACAAAATAATTAACCAATGTCTGGCCAACGGTTGGCTGAACAAGAATCCGTTTGCGAATTACAAATCCAAAGTAAAAGAAGTCGTTCGAGAATTTCTTTCTGAAGCGGAAATTGAATCATTACTAAATAAAGAGTTCGTTTCTGAACGTTTGGAGTTGGTTCGAGACATCTTTGTGTTTAGTTGTTTTACCGGTTTGGCATATATTGACGTAAAGCAGCTTTCAAAAGAAAACATTGGTTTGGGCATTGATGGCGACAAATGGATTTTCAAAAACCGTCAAAAGACAGATACTACTTCTAAAATCCCTTTATTGCCTACGGCTCAAATGATAATCAATAAATATGCTGATCATCCCGTTTGCAAAAACGAAAAGACCTTGCTGCCTATTTTGAGTAATCAGAAAATGAATGCTTACTTGAAGGAAATCGCCGATGTCTGCGGAATCAAAAAAGAGTTGACCTTCCACATTGCCCGCCACACCTTTGCCACAACGGTGACGCTTTCCAATGGCGTACCGTTGGAAACCGTAAGCAAAATGTTGGGGCATACGAATCTAAAAACCACTCAACATTATGCTAAAATCCTTGATAAGAAGATCAGTGAAGATATGATGATCTTAAAATCAAAATTCAATTCTTCACTTGGAAAAGACAAAGCTTCTTAAGTTTAAACAGATTACTCAAAAAGACGGAAATTATCCGTCTTTTTTTTGATATTCAATAATTTATAAAAAAGTCACCTTTAAAACAAGAAAAACCTTTAAATTATTAAGAATAATACTTTTAATATCATTTTTATTTGAGGTGGAATTTATTTAAACAACCCAAATAAAATAAGATTATGATTGACAATTACATTCAATTTTTCTGTGATTTTGAGGACGAGTTTGACCAACTCAAAAGCTCGATTGCAAATCCTATAATTCAGGCTCAGCAACTTGTCCGCTTTTTAGAAAAAAAACTCAGACACCTCAACAAATGGCTTCGAAGATATAAGTTCGAAACTCTGGAACAGGAAATCTATTTCTTCAAATTTTTGAAACCTTCTATAGTGTCCAAAATCATTTATTATAGCTGTATAATTAAAACAGAATCCAATTTGCCTATAAATAAAAAGGAAAGAGTTAAATATTACCAGAAGAAAATAAAGCGCATACATAATTTTACAGTCGAAAATAACCAATTTTATGCCTATTACAGATCAAATTCCTCCCACTATGACAATGAATATTTTATACGTAAAGAACTTTCCAATATTCATCAAAGTGATTTGTCATTGTTGAATTCCGATCCCAAAACTTCTACTTCCCATGATTACCTGATGGCCCAGATGATTGCCTGCGATTTGCAGACAGAATGGCTGGAGAGTTTAATAAAAGGAAATAAAAAAAGACCTCCTGTTGATAATGCTTCTGTCTTTAAGTGGTATGCCTCTCAATATGATCTGGTCGAAATTTCTCAGGCTATATTTCATTCTGGAGTTGTCAAAGGCAGAAATATCAGTCAACACGACTTTACGGTTCGTCTGGGTAAATTCTTAGGCATGGAAATAACCGCCAAACAAGCAGCCGATGCTTTTAAAAATATCAGGGCAAGAAAGACTGATCAGACTAAATTTGTAGATTTTCTAAATCAAACTCTCTTTTCTGTAATTACAGGCGAATCTTTAAATTAAATCAAAACAAATCCAGGCTATGCCTGGATTTATTTTTTATACCCTGCCTGTTGTGAAAATTCTTTAGCGAAGCGGACTTTCGCGTAATGAAGCAAAACCCTGTATTTATGTTTCTTTTCAATCATTCTGATTAGCGTGATTTTTACCTCTTTAAAATATTTCACATTTAGCTATCAACTAGTTAACCAATAATTCACCCACAATCGTTCACGCTTCGCTAACTACACGCTATTTATTCCGTCCCAAATGAAGTTGTTTTGAACCATAGCAATTCAAACAATTTCATTATGAATTTACATCCAAAAAAACTGTTCCCTGAAACAGACAACATCGAACTCTTAAGCCACCAGATGGTAACCAAAAGAGACCTTTTGAATTTCGGTAACCTTTTACTCAGCGAAATCAAAAACAGCTCAAAGGAAGATAAACCGACTCAATGGCTCAAGTCTACCGAAGTACGAAAACTACTGAAAATTTCTCCGGGCACCCTTCAAAACCTCCGAGTCAACGGAACGCTTTCTTTCAAGCGTATTGGAGGAATCATTTATTACAAATACGAAGACATTGAAAAGATGCTTGAAAAATAATCATTAAACATCAATTTATAGTTATGAATTACATCAAACATTTAACTGGTTTCTTTAGCAAAATGAATAATGAAACAGGCATAAATCCAAGCCATATTTCGCTCTATTTGACTCTTTTTCAGTGTTGGAACGTGAACAGGTTCAAAAATCCGACTAGTATTTCGAGGGACGAAATTATGAAAGCGAGCAAAATCAACTCAAAAGCCACTTATCATAAATGCATGAAAGAACTGGTCTCCCTTGGTTTTATTGAGTATTTGCCCTCTTTTAATCCCTATCAGGGAACATATGTAAACATGATAGATCTTTCTGTTGAGATTGTTCCCAAGCGAAAAAATGAACAACCTGTAAGACCAATTCCTGAGCAGGCTATTAGCCAGGCTAATGAACATGTTATTGAACAGGTATATAATAGTAATAATAAAACATATACAAACAATATAAACTTAGATATAAGCCAAAATTCAAAAAATGAAAAAATAATTCCTGAAGAAACCATTCCAACATTGGAACTCGCAACTGAATATTTTTTGCTTCAATCGAATTCAGAAACTGAAGCCAAAAAATTTTACAACTACTACAGCAGCAATGGTTGGTTGGTGGGGGGAAAAACAAAAATGAAAGATTGGAAAGCCGCCGCCCGTAACTGGATGCTCAATTCTAAAAAATTCCAAAAATCATCCAATGCGCCTCAAGCGAATCATCTCCAAACTCAAAATATTAAAAACTATGGCGAACCTCTCTAAATCCATCACTGAAACTTTCGAAATCGAAAACGGTTTGAAAATCTACGATTTCAAAAAATGCCTGGAGTTTATCGAATATCAAGGCAAAATTAAATACGGCAGGAATTTCAAAATCAACGAAATCGACTTTCCCGTGATTTATAAACTGGTCATCTATTTCATTCGGGACAAAAATCTGGCTCCAAAGCTCCAATTAAACCTCAATAAAGGTATTTTACTGTCTGGTCCCATTGGCTGCGGAAAAACCTCTCTTATGTCTCTTTTAAGGCCGTTTTCTTATATGAGTCAGGATTACAAAATCAAAACATGTCGAGAAGTGTCTTTCGAATTTGCTAAAAATGGCTTCGAATCTTTGCACGCCTACACCCAAAAAAACAGTATACAAAGCCGTTTGACCGGCTACTGTTTTGACGACTTGGGCGCCGAACAGCAAATCAAACATTTCGGAAATGATTGCAACGTCATGGCCGAAATCCTGCTCAGCCGTTATGAGCAGTTTCTTGAAAATAACACAGTGACCCACATCACGACAAATCTATCAGCATCCGAAATCGAGAACTTTTATGGCAATCGCCTTCGTTCTCGTATGAGAAATATGTTTAACCTGATCGCTTTCGATAAAAATTCCAAAGACAAACGATAAAATTAATGCGTTCAAGCGAAAGCCATCTTCTGCCTTTTAAATATTTAAATCTTATAAAAAATGACACAAATAACACATTTCTGGAAATGGTTTCAGGATAACGAAGAAGCTATAAAAAATGCCTTTTTAATCGGCCTCAATACCGAAGAAGTATTTTCTCACCTCAACAGAAACTTTAAATACATTTCAAAAAGAATCGGATACATTATTGTTCCTCCATCCGAAAACCAATCCAAATACACTATAATTTTTACTGCGGAAGGTTACCGGAAACTATTCCCTAAAATCATTGCCCTCGAAGAGCGGGCACCCCAACTGAAATATTTTGTTCCGCAGGCTTTTATCAAACCGATGCAGGAAATTGAACATATTAAAAATGGTAACGATGCCCCTCGGATCTATGAAAATTACCAAATTAAAATTAGTCAGTTATATATGGCCTTGGTCAATTACGATATTTCCCGCAAACAACTCAGGATAAAATTGTTCGTATCCAATTACAATTATAATAAACGGTTCAGTGATTTTGAAAGTGAACTTATATTTATCGTTATGGAAATAATTGGCGAAATTGCTTTTAGAAAACATATCAAACAAATCGAATTTGAAGAATTGCCATCAAATGTAAACGGTTTACTTCCGCTTATTGATCTTCCGGATTTTATAAATTATCTCTACAAAATAAATTCCAGAGATAAAGTTAGTTAAGTCTAAAGTGTTATTTACTAATTCCTTAAATTGAAAAAACCTGTTCGGTTATCGAACAGGTTTTTCAAACTAACAATCAATTAAATTTCATAGAAATTAAAATATATACACCTAATATAAGTACTCTTTATAAGGCTCTTCCAGACGGTTCTTGCAAATTTCGCAAACAGTTGCTCCCATAATTTTTGCGGTGTTTTTTATTTCAGCATCGTTCAGGCATCTTTCAATCATTATGGTCCGGGTGTTTAGCCTGCAAACCTTTTCACACATCGAATACATCCTTAAACTGCAATTCCCTTTCATAAATTGACCTTTAAAAATATGTATTTCATCCGTTAATTCAATTTGTATTAAACTATAGGAAGTTTCAGAAATACCCATTTTGTAGTCGTCTTAATTATCTGTTAGATTTTTTATCTGGATAAAACACTGATTTACAAAAGTTCTTATGAATTTTGTATTGTATTTTTTACAATTGCAATTTTAAGCAATAACAACCTCTTCAAATTACGGTTTTTGAGCCTAATACTTACGGTTTGAAAATTTAACTTAAAAAATAAAGGAGGCAGTCTACTTTTTTAGACTGCCTCCTTTTCTGACAAAACAAGAATATAGAATAATTTGTTACAATCTTTTAATTAATGTTTAACGAATTTACCTACGGCAGTATTATTGATTTCTTTTATCACACAGTTCCCGTAAACATCAAGTTTACCGACTGCTGAATTATTTATAGTAATCTCTTTATCTGCAAATACAACTGTGTTGCCGACAGCATGATTTTGTAAATCAAGATTCATACATTTCAAATCAACAGTGTCTAAATTCCCAACCGCACCGTTTTTTATCGTCACATTATCACTATTCCCTTTTAAATCTGTATTGCCTACTCCAGTGTTGTTAAAAATTAAATCCTCCGATTTAATTTTTAGGTTCACATTTCCAACTGCACTGTTATTTAAAATCATTTTTTTACTGTTTAAAACACCTTCATTTTCCAATGTTCCTACAGATGTGTTCGTTATTTTGTTAAGTCCTGTTGTGTAAATAGTTATTTTCCCTTTAGTCTTTTTCGTAATATTAGTTAGAGGTTTCATTTTAATTATAAGTTTGTCCTTGCCATTTTCAACCAAAACTAAATCCTGTAAGTTTTCATCTGTTTCGACAATAACCTTCTCGGTATCTGAAGGAACGATTACGACATCAAACACAACACTTATATCTATTTCTTTAAAATGGGTAACATCGTAAATTTTTGGAGTCACCTTTCCTGAACCCATAACACCTTCTGTATTCAGACTATTGCAAGACACTAAAAGCACAGCAATAATTGAACAATAAATATTTTTCATATATCGATAAATTTTAAATGTGTGTGAAATTTGAGGTAAATTGAAAACTAATTTATAAAAGTTAATTCCCTAACTCTAACTGATTCTTTACTAAATTATAATATTCATTTTTCTTAGAAACTAGGTCGTTGTGGTTTCCTTGTTCTACAATCTTACCTTTTTTAAGGACAATTATATTATCAGCATTCTTAACAGTACTCAAGCGATGGGCAATAATGACAACTGTTTTCCCTTTAAAAAATCCCTGTAAATTAGTATGTATTATTTTTTCATTTTCGGCATCCAAGGAACTGGTCGCTTCATCAAAAAAGATATATTGGGGATCTTTATAAATTGCCCTGGCTATTAAAATTCGTTGCTTTTGGCCTCCGCTTAACTCTATTCCAGTATTTCCAATCTTTGTATTGAACCCCATTGGAAAGTTCTGTACAAATTCTAAAACACAAGATATTCTTGAAGCTTGAATTAATCTCTCTTCATTAATTGTTTCTTCAGCTAAAGCAATATTTTCAGCAATTGTCCCGCTGAAAATATTCCCATCTTGCAAAACTATCCCGCATTTTTTCCGCCATTCATTCGAATATACATCATCTATATTCTGATCTTCTAAAAATATTTCCCCTTCTGTAGCAGGATAATATGACAACAACAACTTCAATAATGTTGTTTTACCGCTTCCGCTGGCACCAACTATAGCAGTAACTGAATTATTAGGTATTTTAAATGAAATATTATCTAAGATAAATGGATTAAAATTACCCGGATATTTAAACGACACCTTATCTATGTTTATTTCTTTGAATTCTGACTTTTCAATGTGCAATTTGTTCGAATCATCTTCATCTGCTTTATTGTAAATCTCGTCAATCCTCTTATTGGCAATATTGGCATCTTGAGTATCTCTGATAAAACCAACTAAATTATGAATAGGCCCGATTAATTGTCCGATTACGTATGTGATACTTAGAAGAGTCCCTAAAGTCATTTTACCTTCAATAATAAAAACTGCACAAATTCCGATAGCAATAACCTCTTTAAATTTTGAAAAAAAGTTGACTCCTATATTTTGATACATATTCAAAAACAAGGATTTCAATTCTAAGATATTTATCTTTTTCTGTATGTTTAGAATTTTATCTATAATTCTGTTTTGAGCATCATTGATTTTTATTTCAGCCATATTCATTATAAATTCATATATGCTGTTGTTATTTTCTGACTGACCTAAAAACAATGCATATTCAATTATCTCTCTTTTTTTCAAAAAGAACAAAAACCAAATAATTGAAATTGTAGAAAGTATAATATATAAGGTGAAAATAATTGGATTTAGATAGCATAAAATTGAACTGAATACTAATATATTGATAACACTAAATACAAAATCAATCCCTTTCCAGGTAATAAAGTCTTGAATTTTCTGCTGGTCATTTAGTCGTTGTAAAGTTTCAGTATTCAGCCGGGTATCAAAGAAATTAACGGGTAACCGCATCAGTTTATATAGCAGATCCTTTTTTAAATCAACGCTCAGTAAGAAATTAATTTTAGTAAGTGTTAGATGGCTGATGAATTCTGAGATAGCACTTGAAACTGACAACAGCAATTGCGCTCCCAGCAAAAAATAAACTACATGTATAGCTTTTGGGGTTATACCGGTATCTATAATTCTTTGAAAGATGAATGGAATAATAAAATTAGCCGACAAACTGACTAAAACAAGTAAAATGGCACTTAAATATTTTAATTTGTTCTCTTTTAAAAATTTAATTGCCTTATCAAAAAAAGTAGATTTAAAAATAGTGATGCTTTTTTCTTTTGGAAAACGAATCTCTGAAAAATCATCTGCCGGTTCTAATACTATTGCAACACCTTTTTCGTTATTACCCATCCACTCTTTCAAAAAGAACTCAGATTCTAATGTTATCTTACCAAACGCAGGATCTGCTAATACATAAAAAACACTATTTTTTCTCTTTACTATTTTTTCTAAAACAATAAAATGATCTTGTTTCCAAAAAAGCATTGTCGGTAAAGGTATTTCCTCCAATTCCGCTTGAGTGAGTTTTAATGGAATAGAAATGAAACCTACTTTTTGCGAAACCTCTATAATATCCTCGATAGAAACTCCGATCCTTGTAAACTCAAATAGTTTTTTGAGTTGGGATAATCCAACTTGTTTGCCATGATAACTTATAATCATACACATACATGCAGCCCCACAATCAGTACTTTCTAATTGATGATAAAATTGAATACGTGGTTTCTTAAAAATTTGCATCTACAATTTCTTTAATCTTTGTTTTTACAATTTTATCTTTTTCTCCTTCATCCCCTTGATAAACACAATATTCGGTACCGGCTTCAATATTTTCCATTGCATGTTGTGAACAACCACCGTTACACAAAGGCATAATTCTACATGATAAACAAGGTTTGTTATTAAATTTTGCATTCATTCTTCTTTCCAAGTAATCGTTTTCCCAAATCAAAACCCCTTCTTTAGAAATATATCCGGCTCTGTTTTTAGTCTCAAAATCCCTTGCAGTACACTTAAAAATATCTCCATTATAATTGATAACCACGCTGTTTCTTTTATCGGCATAACAAGAATTATGAATGTTGTTTGGAGAACGCGTCCCTGCATTTGCATCTATATCATGCTCTTTTATTTCTGATATTTTTTCTTCAAGCAATAAATCTAAATCATCAATTTGAATGTTTTGCCAGACTCTATGGAAATCAAATATCAGATAATTTTCTTTTATTTCTTGATCAATATCTAAAAAATCTGATGGGATCTTGCTCGTATTATACAGGTTTTCATCGGTATAATTCACGCGAATGGTCACAGGAAATTGATTTTTAATCAATAACTTAATATTGTCAACAATTTCAAAATAAGAACCTTTGGTCTTACTTACATAACGTACTTTATCATGTTCTTCTCTATAACCATCTAATGTTATTTGCAAGTTGCATCTAATGTTTTTTTTAATAAAATAATCAATAAAGTCTTGATTAATCAGGTAACCATTGGTTGTAAAAACAATATTGTAAGAAATATTTTTTATCACACAAGTATCAACAAAATGGTCGATTATAGGAATAACATTCCTGTTAAAATACAAAAGCGGTTCTCCTCCAAAAAAAGAAAGAGCAAAATGATTCAGTTCTTTATTGGAAGCTGTTGAACTGATAAATTTTTTTATTTTATCAATATTTACCTCTTCTAATCTTGATTTTTTAATATGAGTTTCATAGCAATACCAACATTTGAAATTGCAATTCATTGTAGGATTGATTGTTAAGACATACTCTTTATGGTTTTCATCGACGGCTTTTGACATTTTTTTTACATTACCAACTTCATCAACATCATTACCTACAATAAAATTGTTTGTAACAAGATATTCGTAAAATGACGGGTGAATTCCCAGTAAATTATCAATTCCTTCTACGATGCCGGCATCAAGGAGTTCTTTTAATTCGGGATCCAAAAAAATAACTTTTTGCTCTAATGAATTGTATAAGGCATATTTATCATCAAATGCCTGAATACTATTGAATTGACTGTATTTCATTTGTTTTGCTTATAAGTAATTGATTAGTTCAATAAATATCCAAGGTATTATTAATAATACCTTGGATATAGTTCATTTGTTTACACTTATGTAAATTACGAAGGACAAATACCTGTATTAGGACAATTGTTACATCCAATGTTTGGACAGCTAAAAATGTTGGTTCCTAAACTTTTCCCTCCTGATACTGAACTGGTCAACGCTGAAGAAAAACCTCCTTTTAAAACTTCACCTTTTCTTTGAAGTATTTCATATTTCGAAGCATCGAATTTTTTGATTTGCTTTTTCATAACAAAAAAATTAAATTGTTTAAAAATTTATTTTTCGCTTATTCTTTCTCCGAGCAGCCGGATAACTTGCAAGTGTTTATTTTAAATTCCTTTCTTTTGCATTGTACACTACAAAATACTCGAAACTAAAAATGCTTATATATTTAATCTCAAATACACTCTATAAATTGGCGGAACCTTAAATTGTGATATTAATTTATCCGTCTTTTTTCATCTTCATTACTGCCATTCCTTTGTCTTTCCGATATTTTAGAACTTCCAAACTTATAAATCAAACTCAGCCTGAAATTTCTTGAATCGTTATATCCTGTATTTCTTACTTCTATACTATTACTGTATCTTTTGACAGTAAAATCATATGATTTAAGCAAATTGTTTCCTGTGATTGAAATTTGTAATTTATTATTCAATAAAAATATCCTAGCGAATATGTTTAACTGATTAGTGGCATAACCATAAAACATTTGCGTTGATTTGCTGGGAGAATTATATGCAAAGCTAAATCCTGCCAATATTGTCTTATTGGTATTTAAGGTAAAAGTATTTGTGGTAGAAACATTCATCCCTAATCCTTCAACGCTTTTTGGGGTAAGGGGGTATAACTTTGAATCTGAATGTTGAAAATACCCGTAAACCATATTCTGGCTTTCAAACCATTTTAATTTATTAAATACATATACCTCCGCTAATCCAGTGGAATACCCATCATAATAATTCAAACGCGTGAATATTTGGGTATAATTATCCTGGCTTAATATTGGAACTTGTCCTGAACCGTTAATAATTTGAGAGTAATAAAGAGATGTAAATAGGCAATTTTTATACGAATGTTTAAGCTCTAAATTATGTGAATATGAAGGACGTAAATATGGATTCCCTTCAGTATAAGTATATGGACTAATATACCATTTGAACGGATTTAACTCCCAAAACCCCGGTCTTGAAATCCTTTTGCTGTAATCCAATGAAAAACTATGGTTCTCAACCGGAGTATATGTTATATACGCAGTTGGAAAAATTCTGGAATAATTATAATTTCTCGTTTGATTATACGAAATCGAATTGCCTGTAGTTTGGGTGCTTTCCGATCTCAACCCTACTTGCATTTGCCATTTGTCCTTGTCGAATTTCTTATTTCCCGAAACATAAAATGCTTGCGAATTCTCTTTATATTTAAACAAGTCGCTTTGTGACGGGTCAAAGACAGGCGCACCGTTTGTAGTATCAAAATAACTTATTGCATTATTAGTATTAGAAAATGACAACTTAGTACCGTAACTAAAATTCATCCACTTTAAAGGTTGATCTACATTTATTTGAGTAGAGAAATTATCGATGTTTTGAATGGTCGCGTTATTTGCCGATTTAAATCCATTCGGAATTTGAGTACCATCAGAATTACTCGTTTCAGAATGAAAATTTCTGTTATCTTTTGCTTCATAATTCAAATAATCGACATCTACACTAATCTTTCTGCCCAATGTATCTAACTCGATAACTGAATGGGCGTTCAGCATGTTTGAATTCCTTTTTCTGTTGTTATATCCGTTCGTCTGAATTATTCCGTTATTTAGATTCGTCATATTATCGTTCAAATGTGTTATGTCTCTGTCCATCACATCTGGATCGCTATAACTTCCAATATATTGAGCTCCAATACTTACTTTTTTCGTGGTCTGATAATCAATCCCAAAACGATTGCTTAATGAATTATTGAAGACTCTCATAATGATTTTTTCATTCCACGTTTCCGTGGGATAGAATGCCTTAGTTGTAAATACATTTTGAATACTTCCTTTGGAGTAGTTTGAACTGGCAGTCAATGCGATTTTGTCTTTTTGGTAATTAAAAGTCCCTCCACCAGTCCCTGTTGGATAGGTCGCCTGGCTGTAAGTGCTATTTAAAGTAGCATTCCAACTATCTTGTTTAGCTTTCTTCAACTTAATGTTTATGATCCCACTATTCCCTTCGGCACTGTACTTGGCTGGCGGATTGGTAATTACCTCTATGCTTTTAATATCATCAGCCCTGATAGATTTTAAAAAACTTGTCAATTCATCTCCAGATAACTGTATCAGCCTGTCATCGACCATTACAGACATTCCGCTTTTGCCAATCATGGAAATCTGATCGTTTTGTACTCTTATATAAGGAGTGACTTTTAAAGCATCGAGAGCATCTCCTCCTGCAACAGATAAAGAATTTTCTACGTTAAAAACCAATCGGTCAACTTTGTGTTCTATAAGTTTCTTTTTGCCTTCTATAATGACTTCTTCAAGATTGTTAACTGTCTCAACTTTTAAAATTCCTAAATCTAAATCGGAAATAACGTCAATACTTTTAGCATAAATTACTTCTCCAGAATTCTTAATTTGTAAATCATACTTACCCGCTTGGGTTTTTATTAAAAAACGTCCTTTATTATCTGTGAATGTATCATTAACCGTGGTAGAATCATTTTTCAATAAGTTTATTTTTACAAACTCAATAGGTTTATTATTTCGATCATGAATTTTACCTGCTATTTTTATTTGTGAATACAAAATGTTGTTAGATAAAATTACAATCAGTACTATTAAATATCTCATTTACTTTTTAAAGTATTTTTTAATCATGTTTGATGTTGTTGCAATTTTAAATCAAAATAGTTAATTATTTTACGGTTTTTTAACTTAATTTTTACGGTTTAAAATTTTAACACTTTAAGGCTTAAAGAATCTTTCCTACGATTAAAAACACGAATTATTCCAAACAAAAAAGGCCTGACTTAAATAGCCAAACCTTTCTAAATATTTTCAAAAAATAGTACTCGACAAATGATGAAGCTTGAAAACAATATATATCATTCACGACCGACAATTATATCATTTTCATTGCCCTGCACTTTTCAATTAATTGTTTATCCGAACCTTTTTGACCTAAAATTTGTCTTTTGATATTTGTCTTTCGTTTTTCTATGGTACTAAGCGATAGTTCAATATAATCAGGCAGGTCTTTGGTAAGTATCCCTTTTTCCAATAGGAGTAATATTTCTGTGTCAAATTCGTCCCATCCAATCATTTTTTTTACAAATGACTGCAAAGAGCTGCTTATCGTTGGGCTAAAGTAATTTTCACCGGCCATTATTTGGTTAAAAATATCCGGAAACGTTTCAAAGTCGATATCGCTTTTTGAAATAAACCCTTCGGGACCTACGCTTGTAAGAACTTTGTTCAGAATCAGTGGTTCCGTATGCATAGTCAGCATAATAATTTTACTTTCCGCAAAAGCGTCTCTTATCAACATCCCTATATCGGTTCCCGAAAACAATTTCTCCTCTGGATAACCCGGAATACTGATGTCAATTAAGGCTATACTGATCGCATTATTTAACTTTTCTTCATTTTCAATAATTCTGTAAGCACTTTGACAATCTGTCGCTTTCAGAAAATTAAAGTTTTCATTATCAGTATTTAACTTGATTAAATTGATATAAGCATCCGTTGTCATCGGATGGTCATCCACTACTAAAATGTTAATTTTTTCCGTATTCATTGAACCGTAAGTATTAGTCTTTAAAACCGTAAAATAAAAATACAAAGGAAACTAAATTGCGCCAAATCTAACTAAAACGTGCTAAATTCCTATATAGTTATTGATGCTGACAATAAAATCCGTCATAAAATTGAGGAAACTCAGTTTTTTGATGACATGTTGTGTCTGGGAGTTTACACAGATTACGACTCAGCGTTGAATGGTATTTTAGAGAAAAAACCTCAACTGATATTCTTCTGTTTCGATAACGCAATTCCTATTACGTTGCTTATGGAACTTCATCAGTATTTAGATGATTTGCCTTATGTCATTGCAGTAAATCAGGATGAAAAAAATGCCTATAAAGCTTTAAAATTAGGTGTATCCGATTACTTGCTGCTTCCTATGGAGCCTTCCGAATTACGTAAAGCATTAATGAAGTACTCTAAATTGTACGGAAAAAAACAGGAAAATAGACTTTGTATAAAATCAAATGGTGATTATCATTTCGTCTCGTTGGATGACATCGTCTATTTAAAAGCTGACAATAACACAACTGATTTCTATTTGCAAAACGGAAAAGTTATTTCTGGCTTTAAAACCTTGAAATTTTTTGAAACCTCATTGCCTTTCTACTTTTTCCGCATTCACAATAGCTACATCGTCAATATTCAATACGTCAGCCGAATCAACATCGGTAAAAATGATTGTTACCTCCATGGAAACGAATATAAATTACCATTCTCCAGAAGCTATAAATCCAATGTGGACACAATGATCAAAAAGATCAGCTGATTACTCTCTTTATAAATTTTGGAAGGTCAAATTGAGACCTTATTTTTTCACGTTCATCTTTGTCAGGGCGAGCGGAGTCGAGCCCATCTCACCATCTCACCATTTTCCATTCACTTCTCACAATTCACTTTCGCCTATTCCCGTGGTTGAGGTTACCGAAGCTATTTCTTACAACTCGCTTCTGACTTCTGACTTCTCACATTTCACCATTCATCATTCATTTGTCAGCCTGAGCTTGTCGAAGGCCACCATCAATAAATGTCAGTTACTCAAAAAACGATACCATTCACTAATAGCTGCATACCATCTACTAAACAGGCCTGAAAAACTGCTTTTTTCCTGCTGAGGCTCAATACTTTTGCCCTGTTCGAATTAGAGAACAATTGAATTCAATTGGTTTTTCAATGAAGGGAATTTGTCATTGAAAAGCTGCTGTAAAAGTCATCCCTGCTTTTCAGAAAATCATTAGCGATGCGCTGCATCGCTTACACAACTATTTGTTCAATTAAAAATGATTTTTATGAAATTCTATGCCTTTATAGCAGCGATAGCTGTTAGTTTATTTTTAACTTCTTGTTCTAATGATGACCTCGTAACTACTAATAAGTCCGCGGACTATACTATAGATGGAGAACCTACCAATCCACCAATAGTTATAAAACCTTAGAAAGTAATAATTTATAATAAAAAAACTATGCAAAGCATAGTTTTTTTATTTTTGGGCAAAATTTATTCTTTTGCAAAAGATAGTCTGTTTATTCGCTATTATAATTTTGATTTCTTGTGAAAACGGAAATAGAAAATCTATATACAATGAAACTATTGTAGAGGCAAAATACTCATTATTTTCAAATACTGAAAAACTACAATATTTAGATTCAGTCATTAAAAAAGTTAACACTTTTGAAATTGATTCTCTAAAAACAAAATACCTTTTTGAGCTTGCTGTTGAATATTATAAACTCTCTGAAATTAAATCTTCCTTTAAGATCGGTAATACCATATATCGGAATGCAATCAAAAACAACGATTCTTTGACTATGGGTAGGGCTATGTATTTTATGGGAACTTGTCTTCATAATTCTCAAAAAGACAGTGCTTATTATTACTATAAGGAATCTGAAAAATTCTTCAGATTAACTAAAAATGATGATCGATTAACCAACGTTCTTTATAATAAAGCTGATTTATTATTTTATGAAGGTAATTATACAGAAAGTGAAATAGAAACTTTTAAAGCTTTAACTAATATAAAAACTAACCAAAATCCTGATTTAGAATATAGATGTTATGCACATCAGGGAAACAATCATTTAAAATTAGGTGAGTTAGACAAAGCGTTATTTTACTTCGAAGAAGCTGAAAAAGTTCTTTCAAAATTAATACAAGAAAAAGGACTTTCAGATGAATATTATCTCTATAAAGTCATTAATATTACAGACATCTGCAATGTTTATGATGAAAAAGGACAATATGATAAGTCGGTAGATGAATTAGAAAAAATTGCTACTACAAAGTTAAAGACTAAATTTTCGAAATATTATTCAATAGTTATAGGTAATATAGCCTATTCCTTAATGAAAAAAGGTAATTATAAAGAAGCCCAAAAACATTATAATGAAGCTATTGAGACTTCTAAGCAAAACCATGATGATCAGGGATATCTATATAAAATTATTAATTATGGTGAGTTTTGCCTTTTAACCAAAGATCATTTAAAAGCAAAAAGGTACCTCCATGAAGGCCTTAAGTTGTCTAAAAGTCTCAAAAATGGGGACGAAATGCTTAAAGCTCTGAACTTGTTATCCCAGACCGATAAAAGCAATGCTCTATTTTACAAAAATGAATATATCCGCATTAGCGACAGTTTGATTAATAAACAACGTGCTAATAGAGAAAAATTTGCACGTATTGAATATGAGACCGGAAAAATTGAAGATCAGAACAAAGTCCTTTCTAATAGGAATTTGATATTGCTTTTAACCATAGCGGTTATTGTAATCATCTTTTTAATTTTTTCTTCTATTTACTACCGAAAAACCAAAAGAAAGGAAATTAACTTGCTCGAGCAGAAAAACGTCGCTGATAATGAATTATTCAATTTGTTGACCGATTTTCAGGAAGAAGTGTCAAGTGCCAGAAATCAAGTGCAATCGAGAATATCCAAAGAACTGCACGACGGCATTATGAATCAGATTTATGGCATACGATTGAATCTGGGAATTTTAAATAAAATGGACGATGATGAAAGCAAACAAAAACGTTTGGCTTTTGTTAGAGACCTTCAAAAGGTTGAAACAGAAATAAGAAATTTATCCCACGATTTGAGTAATGATTCATTGCTAAATAAAGCTGATTTTAGCTTTCTGCTAAATGCACTCATTGATTTTAACAACAGCTCTTTTGAAACAGACTTTACAATTAGTATTTCTGAAAAAATGGATTGGGATAAATATTCATCTCTTATTAAGATTAATATTTACAGAGTTTTACAGGAATTATTCCAAAATGTAAACAAATACGCCCACGCTAAAAATTGTGAGGTGACAATAAAAGAAGAAAACAATTTATTGACACTAATGGTCAAAGACGACGGAATCGGATTTGATATTGCAGAAACAAAAAACGGAATTGGCTTAAAAAACATTGAAGAACGAGCCAAAACAACAAATGCTGATTTAAAAATAGATTCTAAAATAAACGAAGGAACAACTGTAGAGTTGATTTATATGTCATCCTAAAACCGACTTGATGTTCCGTCCTTAAATTCCCCTCCTGTCATTGCGATGACGAAGGAGGAAGCAATCTCAGGAGTGCCCGCAGGGCTGGGTGGTTTTTCACAAACCAACTCTTGCTTTGAAAAGTGAAAACGTCATTGTGACGACGAAAGAGGAAGCGATCTAGTCACAATCCTTAACCTCAAAATTGTCATGCTGATTCCGAGACTTCGGGAGAAGCATCTCCACCAGTTGTTCTTCAGTAAAGAATGACAGTGTAACAAACCTCAAAAGAACGTAGTTGAACCTTAAGACTGTGACTCTCAAAGGTGGCAGCTCTTAATACTTCGGAGCTCGAAGGCACATTACCGTCTTCAAGAACAAAAAATGTTCATTGCAAGGAGATACAATGAAACATTCATCGCGACGTCCAACACAAATCATCATCGCGAGGAGATACAACAAAAACGTCATTGCGACGACGTAAGGAGGAAGTAATCTAAACAATCTCCACTCTGAAATGTTAAAATTTCAAACCGTAAATATTAGTCTCAAAAACCGTAAAACTGTAATGTGATTATACTGTAGAATTGCAGAACAAATTTTAGTTCTGTTTTTCGATAAGTTATGGAGGGAAGGATTATTTTGATTATAAAGATAATTCTTTTTGTGTTCTCATTTTTTAAAGAAAGTTCCCAGTAGATTTTTTATAATCGATTATGATTTTGTTAAAATTAATTTGTGAAAGCTTTTTGATGACATGACTTGGAAAACTGATTGTTGTTTGAATTTTATAATAGTTATTAAGTCCCAGTTTGAATTTTGCCATGATTGAAGTATTAGAAAAGTTTTTGACAAAAGATAAATCTTCAGAATTTAGGAATCACTTTTATTCGCATCCTAATTATCCAAGTTTATTGGCTGTCACAGATAGTTTGACATTGTCTGGAATTGAAAATATAGCTGCTAATGTTCCTTTTGTCCATTTTTCTCATTTGCCGGAGTTATTTATGACTGAACTGAATATTGGTAATGAACCCGATTATTACCTGCTAAAAAAAGATGGTGAAAATGTTTTAATCGAAGACAAACATAATAAAATCAAAAGCGTTGATTCTGATAAATTAGCAGAAAGTTGGACTGGTAACTGTCTTCTTGTTGAAGAAGATAATTATGGAAGTGTAACATCCAAAAACATTACTAAAAGATACTTTACCTACTCTTTATTTTTGATTCTTACGGCAGCGGTAATGCTTTTTTATCAATTTGATATTTTTCAATCATTGTATCTATTAAGTTCTGTTGCCGGAATAGTTGTTTCAGTAGAGATTATCAGAACTTCATTTTTGGCAAATAACGGACATTCTGAGTCTAAATTTTGTTCATTTTCAAAAGAATTCTCCTGCAGTTCTATCATTAACTCAAATACAGGGATAATATCAGGTTATTTAGGATTTACCGATCTGCCAATATGGTTCTTCTCTTTTTCGTTGTTACAATTGTTGGTTATTCATCAGGCTTCATCATTAATCGGGTGGTTTAGTGTTTTTTCGTTGCCAGTAGTCATTTATTCCCTTTACGTTCAAAAGGTTCTTTTGAAAAAATGGTGCCTACTCTGTTTGTTGGTTTCTGTTTTACTAATTGTCAATTCTTTGGTTTTTATAATGAGTTCAGATAAACTCAGTTTTCAAATTTCAGATTTGCGTACTTCCTCAATTTTGATTTCGTTAGTCGGATTGGGTTGGTTTACTTATAAAAAAATGTCTAATAAAAATATAAAGAATCAAAATGAATTAAACAGTTTGTTACGTTTTAAAAGACAAGAGGATACTTTTTATTCGGTTTCAAAAAAGATTGATTATAAAGAAGAATTAATGGGGCTTCCTAAAATACATTTCGGGAATTCGGGAACTAAAAATAGGCTCGTTTTGTTTTTAAGTCCCAGCTGTCCGCATTGCCACATAGCCTATCAAGACGCCATGCAAATGATACAGAAATATCCGGAAAACATTGATTTGGAAATCGCTTTTAATTTGAATATCAATAATACCGAAAATCCTTTTTTGATTATAGCTAAAACGATCATGTATTTATTTAACAATGGTCTTAAATATGAAGAAGCGATTGATGACTGGCATGTTAAAAAAATGAAACCTGAAGAATGGAAAGACAAGTGGTTAAGTACTGATTATAACCTTGTTAAAGAACAAGGTCAATTGAAAGAACAGTACTTGTGGTGTACGAAAAATGAACTGAATTATGCCCCCGCAAAAATATTCAACAACCAATTAGTACACGCTAATTATGATATAAATGAGCTATTCTATTTTTTTAGAGAATAGCCTGAAAATATACTTGCAAGTGTAGTCAGGAACTCAACAAACTTTAAATTTTTGAGAAAATAATTATATTTAAGTTTTTTTTAAATTATGAAAAAATCAATTTTAAATTTAGCAGGGGTTACTGCTTTAAGTAAAGCAGAACAAAAGAGTGTTCAAGGGGGATTTACTATTAGTTTCGGTTCCGGCTGCCCAAGTGATTGTTCTTATTATAAACTTACCTGCTCAAATGGTTCAACAGTTGACTCCGGTAGTCCATCAACTCCAGGATTATGTGGAGAGGGTAATACAGTTACGAAATGTGAGTGTACAAAAAACCCACTTAATGGTAAAACCCCTTACTATTTAAGTCCAACTTACTAAAATAAGAATCTGAAAAGTCATCTCAAGTCGGGATGGCTTTTCTTTAAAATATTAAACCTAAAGCCAATCTGATTCATGAAATTTTTTTTTATTTCAATTATCGTCTTCCCGACAATTTTGTTCGGTCAAGATAAGCTAAAAACAGAACAAAATGTTCTTTTTCATTCGGCTGACAATGATACTTCTGTGGAAATAATTGCAGTAAATGCCCGTGACAGGGAATTTTCAGATGAACCGATTTATGCAGAAAAAGGAGAACACGGCAATATTGCATTTTCATTTCCACTTAACAATCCTCAATTATTTTACATCAACGCGGTAAAACCTCCAACAGGGATTGCCTACGTTTATATTACACCGGGGGATACAATCGCCTTTAAAAGAAAAGAAACGACAATCGTTTTTGAAGGAAAAAATGCAGCTCATTATAATTTTTTCAACAACTTTTTAAGTCCAGAGTTTAAATACCCCATTTATGATAAGAATGAAGGTATCACAGGATATAAAAAAGAATGTGAAAAGGTATATCAAAGAAGAAAATATTTTTTAGAAGAATATGTTGAAAAAGAGAAGGTATCACCTTTTTTTATTGCAAAGATAAGTGACGCTCTGTGGTTTCAATATTTAGATATGTTATTAAACAGGTTTACCCTTCCTAAAGGAGCTTTATACAAATACCCTGAATATTTGAGCGAAATTGACATCAAAATATTCAACAACGACAATATGTTGGATTATTATCCTTTCAAAAGTGCTTTGACGAATTACCTTTTTCAGGCTTCTGCCTCCAGCGTTGGTGGAAAAGAAGATTATTCTAAAGAAAGATTGGCTAAACAATTAGATTTAATAGACAAGAATTTATCAGGCGATGTCAGGCAGTATGCCTTTACCAGAGTATTTTTAAACTTTTGCGACAGTATTTCCATTGAAACAATCAATCCCTTAAAAAATGCCTATAAGATTTATTTACCCCAAATTACCAACAGGTATTATAAGCAAAGTTTAGAAAACGCTTACAAAGGATTAGCGGGAACGAATGCATCATTACCCGATGATGTTTTAAACGTAAAATTGATCGATTTAGAGGGAAATACATTTACTCTGAAGGAGGTCTTGGAGCAACAAGGGGAAAAAATTAAGGTGATAGATTTCTGGGCAAGTTGGTGTAGTCCTTGTATAAGATCAATCCGTGAAAGCAATGATTATAAGCAGAAATTAGCAAAAAAAGATAAAGTAAGATTTCTTTATGTTTCAATAGACAAAGAGCCTTCAAAGTGGAAGAAAATGATAGCTGAACTAAAATCATACGGAATGGATAAAAATCAATATCTGATTGATGAAGCCACAGGAGATTATCTCAAGAATTTTTTCAGCGTTTCCAGTATTCCAAAATATATTCTTTTAGATTCGGAAAATAAAATGGCATTATCAGATGCTCCTTCACCAGCTGATAAATCATCGTTTGAAAAAGAGATTGAAAGAGTTGGTGCATCGAAATAAATCTAAAACCTATTGCATTATAATGTTGTAAAAGATGAAAAAATATCTGCTTTTATTTTTTGTGTTTTCGGTTTCAAAAGCTTTTTCACAGGAAAAAACTACAGTTTATTTTGATTTAGATCATTCTGAGCCAACAGCAAGCTCTATCGGGGAACTGAAAGATTGGGCGCTACGAAACAAAGAAGTCGAAATCCTTAAGATTTATGGTTATTGTGACAGTATCGGTTCGTTAAAATATAATGATCAATTGGCGGCGAAAAGAGTCAATTCTATATATGAGATTCTGAAAGAAACTCCTGTAAAGTTATCTGATAATCTCAAAATTAAAACTTACGGGGAACGGTTTGAACAGTTGCCTGTACAAGCCGAAAACCGTAAGGTTGAGATTTATTACCAAACAAAATCAATAGAAAGCTTGTCAATACAATTCACTCAATTGAAGACCGGAGACAGAATCAGGCTGAAAAATTTGAATTTTTACAATGCTTCGGGTAAACTGGTTCCAAAATCTGAACCTTTTTTAGCGGAACTTCTTCTAATCATGCAACAAAATCCCAAGCTGAAAATTCAGGTTGAGGGACATATTTGTTGTGAATACCAGGACTATGGAGGTGTTTCATATTTACGAAGTAAGACTATTTATGATTATCTGGTCAAAAACGGAATTGATAAGAAAAGGCTTTCATATAAAGGTTTTGGAAGTTCTAACCCCATATATCCTCTGCCTGAGCAGAATGAATTTGAAAGAAATGAAAATAGAAGAGTAGAAATCAAAATAATTGAAATTTAATTCAACATAAACTACTTTTTTAATGAACATCAGATACAAACACTTTAGCGAAATTTATGCAGTTTGTAAAAAGAGAGACAGTTATCCCGATGATAAAAATTTCGCATTGATTCAAAATGGTTTTGGAACAATGTTGATCCATAATTTTCAGCAAAAAGGAACGTTGATACCTAATGTAGGAATTATTGTTTCCTTATCTGAAAAAAGCTCATTTAAACTATGAAATAGAGAACACCGTACCCAAAACTATTATTTTTATACCTATCTGAATTTCGGTTATCAGGAATCTAATTCCTATACAATTGACCAAATACCGGAACAATTCAGGAAGAGTGAAACGAAATTCCATTGAATGATAAAGAGGCTTATGAGAAAATTAAAAAAGATTTTGGGTGGTAATTATTAGGAAATGGATGATATTGCTGTTTGTTTTCAACAATCTTAGGTTAAAAAAATACAGAATAAAACCAAAATCAATATGAGCTACAAAAATTTTATCCTTCTGACGTTTATTTTATTATTGAAGGTAAATGTTTATTCACAGGAAAAAACTTCACTTTATCTGGAGAAAACAGGTTTCAAAAAAATCGACATTAAGGCCAAAAAAGACACCATTCAGATTATCACTTCTTCGCAGGACAGCCAAAAACCCAAGCCCACAATCTTATTTTTACAGGGATCAACACCAATGCCTGTGATTTTTTATAGAAGAAATAATGCCAAAACCATACTCCCGTTTGACCCTAAACCCTATTTGGACAAATACAATTTTGTGATCATTGCACGTAAAGGCGTTTCATTAGTTGACGCTTTCGACAAAGATTACGTGATCAAAGGCCCTAAAGAATACGAGCTTCACAATAACCTAAAATACAGAACTTTTCAGGCCGATGAAACCATCAATTACCTATACAAACAAAAATGGGTTAAAAAGGATTCCATATTTGTTGTAGGCCATTCAGAAGGTTCTGACATTGGGGCAAAGGTTAGTGAAAACAACAATAAAATGACCAAGTTGGTTTGTATGTCGTCCAATGCTTTTAGCCGATCCTCCGAATATGTTTTTCAAACACGGCTAAAATGTCTTTCAGATAATAATGATGCTGTTCATCAATCTGAAATAGATTTGATATATCAGGATTTTAAAAATATTGACGATAACATCGAGATTTACAGGAATGAACCTGAAATGTACAATTGGGCGAGTTATGAAAAATACAATCCCTACCAAAGTCTGCAAAAATTCAAAAGACCGCTTTTGGTAACCTACGGCTCTGATGATACTAAATCATTGTACAATGATTTACTTCCGTTCCTATTGGATAAAACTAAACTGACCCTTAAGGTTTATCCGGATTATGACCACAATTATTTCAAAAAGGAATTCGATTCACAGGGCAAAGAAATTGAAAGCAGTTACCATTGGGATGAGGTTTTTGCCGATGTCGTGAAGTGGATTGAAAAATAAACTGTAGTTACACTTATGAAAAACACAATCATCATCACATTTTTACTGGCAATTGCATTGTCAGTTTTGGGATGCAAAACCTCTAATTTAAAATCTAACAAAGTTTCAAAAGTTATAAAGAAAGACCTGCAGGATAGTCTGGCTTTCGAGTTATGTCAATTATATGGTTCCGATCAAGGATTACGTGAAACTATGAAGTTGAATGGAGCTCTTGATACATTAAATTTTATCAAACTTGTAAAATTTGTCAAAGAAAATGGATACCCTAACATTAAACTTGTGGGCGAAAAGAATGCGAAACACGAATGTGTTTTATCCACGGCTGGCGCAATTTTACTTCACAACTATTGGCGTTTGGCAAAAGAAGATGAGCATTTTTATTTGTTTCAAAATGAAGTTAAGAAAGGAAGAATGTCTGGGAAAGCTTTTGCGAATGTATTAGACAAATATTATTATGCTAATTCTAAAAACAAAAAGAACAGAAGAGTTTTTTATGGTTCTGATTGGGGAAAACCCTGTATTCAAACCAAAGAAGCCACCAACAAAGCCCGAATTGAAATTGGCCTGATACCGCTTGAAGACAAAGATTTTGTTGATTGCGGGAACGAAGAAGTAAAGATGCCGAAAGCCAGAACGTAATTTTATGATATTAGTTTTAACTACTGAAAGTGGTGATTTTTTATATATAAATATGTGAATTGGATACCGTATCTAAAGCAAATTATATAATAATAAACGGAGAACGAATTTAAAGGGAGAAGATTGTGACAGGTGCAAAGAAACTATTGTAAGTTGTTAATTTATAGTATTTTGCTGTTTTTTAAATTAATATCTACGAGGCATAATTTCAAATTCAAATAATTTGAATCAGAGGAGCTGTAACAGTAATGTTACAGCTTTTTTTGTTGACAACCTACAGAGAGTTTTAATATTTTACATCTCTGGAATGAATAATCCATAATAAAGATTTCTTTAAAATGTTAAAATTCCAAACCGTAAACATTAGTCTCAAAAACCGTAAAACCGTAATATGATTATGTTGTAGAATTGTAAAAAATAATCTTAAAGAAATGTTTTAGGTTTCTTATGCGCGCTGAGAAGTTAAAACCTCTTTATGGATTATTTTTTGAATTTTTAAATATTTATTAATCATCTAAAAGACAGAAAAGATGAAAAAAATCAGTTTAAAAGACAACGTTAATAAGTTGTCAAGAAGTGAAATGAAAAATATCGCTGGTGGTGATTTTGGAATAATTGGTGGCGGTGGTTCCGGTGGTACAACTTGTAATAAGAATACTTGTACAAGTACATGTGTGGTAAATTGGAATGGTACATGTTCTTGTACGTCATGGAATGGACAACCTATAGTAGGTACATGCACGGCAACATACATTCCATAAAATAACATTTAGATGCGGTCCTGTTAATAGGATCGCATCTATTTTAGCCTAATTATTGATTATGTCAAAATATATTATAAGATTTACTGCCAAATTCACAACTACCAATTCTTATGATATAAGAAAAACTGATAAAAAGTACTTAATCTAAACCAAATCACCATGAAGAAATTAATTTTAACGACTATAGCATTGGCAATTTCAGTAATGGGTCAGGCACAGAGCAAAAACTATGTGACATTTCAGGCTGAGATTGCAAACCGAACCAGTGATACCCTTTTTATCAATGAAAACGGAAAAACTATTAAAAAATTAAAAGTCGATAAAAACGGTACTTTCAAAGATACTTTGACTGTGAAAGAAGAGGGTTTGCATTGGATTACCGACGGAGTTGCTGGTATGCATGTATATCTTCAAAGAGGATATGATCTGAAAATGAAAATGGATGTCAAAAACTATAATGAAACTATTCTTTTTTCAGGAACCGGTGCAGCTGAGAACAATTACCTTGTGATATGGGCTCTTAAGGAGCTGTCTTTAGATGACAAAAAACTGATGTCTATGAACGAGGCTGACCGTAACAAAGAAATAGACAGTAAAAAGGAGCTTGAATTGAAAAGGTTAAAAAGCGATAAGCTGGATCCTGACTTTTTAGCTCTTATGACCAAAAGTATCGAAGCTTCATGTGCTAGTATGAAAAACTATTATAAAGAACAACCGGCTAAAGACAAGGCTTTTGAACAAGCTTTGAGACAACTGAACAATACTACTCCACCTACTTTTACTTTTGATAACTATAAAGGAGGGAAATCTAAGCTGGAAGACTTCAAAGGTAAATATGTGTACATCGACCTTTGGGCTACATGGTGTGGGTATTGTCTCAAGGAACTTCCTCATTTGAAAAAAGTGGTAGAAAAATACCAAGGAAAAAATGTGGTTTTTGTGAGTATTTCTGAAGACTATCCGAAGGATGTTATGAAATGGAAAAAAATGATTAAAGACAAAGAAATGGGCGGTGAGCAGCTTATTGCGGATAAGGATACTCAAACTCATTTGGATTCTTTCTTTAAGATTAGGGGTATCCCAAGATTTATTATTTTGGATCCAAACGGAAAAATTGTAGATGCTGATGCCCCAAGACCTTCTGATTCTGAATTATCGGTGCTTTTGGACTCTCTTTTGAAATTATAAATTCTTATTTTAATTTAGAATTTAAAATAATAAAAAGAGCTTCCCATACCTATTATATTGCTTCGGGAAAAAATAAGGTTCAAACTCATTTTGAGAGTGTAAATATGGGATGGGGATTTAACAATACTCTCTTCTCCAAGATTTAATCTTAAAACAACTTGAATTTATGAGGCAGAACAGAAATCCGTATTATTTCCAAGTGTTTAATGATGTCTCCCAAATTCCATTTCCGGTCATGATTCTATTTCATAGAATAAGCGAGTAAATTGTACAGTCTATCTTTTTGATTCCTTTCCCACAGTTTACTAAGTAAAAACAATAGTGACAGTATTAAAATTTAAATTTCTTTTCCTGATTAAATAATCTAAAAACCATGAGTAAAAATAACAATTCCCTTTTTCAATATTTGAAAAAGGAAAGCATAGCTATTGACCAAGCGGAATTTGAATTTCAGCTACAATCCCATCCTGATTATGGCTCATTATTAGCGATGTCAGATACATTAAATTTTTTGAATATCGACAATGGTGCTATTTCTGTGTCGTCATCTGAAATTGATTTATTGCCTACTAATTTTTTGACAATTTTAAAACATCAAAATAATAAACCTCAACTTTATTTTATAGAAAAAAGAGCTGAGCTTTATTATTTGGAAGAAGATAATAAAATAAAAGTTTTATCAAAGGCTGATCTTGAAAACAGATGGCACGGTGTAGTTCTTTTGGCTGAAAAGATGGAAGAAAATAGTTTAGTAATATCTCAAAAAAATAGCTGGATATTGCCGTCGGTAATCTTTACGCTTTTTCTTTTTATTCTTTTCCAGGCAAATACAGTATTCCCTGTCAAGTTATTTACCATTTTTCCGGTTATAGGGATCTTGTTGTCAATTGCAGCATTAAAAGACTTGTTTGGCGCCCAAAGCCAGTTATTGAATAGTTTTTGTAATATTTCTGCCAGTACCAGCTGTAATTCAGTGGTTGGTTCAGATAAATGGAAAATTTTTGAACATATCAAATTCAGCGATTTGAGTATCGTTTTTTTTGGAACGCAATTTTTCAGTTTGTTATTGGCTTTGTTTTCTGAAAATTTATTACCCTTTTTTCATATTCAGGAAGTCTTATTAATCGCTTGCACTCCGGTTATTGTTCTCTCTGTTTATTATCAGAAAGTTGTAGAGAAAAAATGGTGTCCAATTTGTCTTGCCATTATATCATTGATTTTAATTGAGTCTGTCTATTTGTTTTACCTGATTCCTTTTGAGATAGATTTGACCATCAACTCAGTAACTGCTTATGCTTTTGTTTTTGTATCGGTTTTTGCAATATGGTCGGCTTTAAACAGTTTATTGATGGAAAGAAAAGATTTGAAGGAAAAGAAATTAAAAAGTAACCGTTTAATCCGTAATTACGAAGTATTTAAAAATACTTTGATTTCAGATAGTAAATTAGAATTGTCTGAAAGTTCGATTATTTTGGGGAATCCGGAAAGCGAAACAGAAATAGCGATGATTACCAATCCTTTTTGCGGTCACTGTAAGAATGCACACAAGTTGATGGATAAGATATTGCTGCTACAAGGCGAAAACTTAAAAATTAAGGTGCTTATCAATGCGGATATAGATAGTGAAACAGATGAACGTAAGCTGTTTTTTAGAAGTTTGATGGGGATTTTTTTAGAAAAAGGGCAAAAAGCTTTTCAAAAAGCACTACAAGATTGGTACGAAAGTACAGACTTGCAAAAATGGAACTCCTTATATGCTCTAAAAACAATTGATACAAAAACAATTGATGCCGTTTACAGACAACAAAATCAATGGTGTATTGACAATGATTCATTTCAGACACCATCTATTTTTATCAATGGTTACAGATATCCAAAGATGTATGACAGGGAAAATTTAGAATTTTTCGTGAATGAGTTAGTAGAAGATGAGATTTAAAAATGCGTAAAACATTCCCCTTCTACAAACAAGCAGATAGTAAAGACTGCGGCCCTACTTGCTTAAAAATAATAGCTAAGCATTACGGAAAAACACTTAACATACAAACCTTAAGACAGCTTTCCGAAACAACACGCGAAGGAAGCAATCTGCTTACGTTGAGTGATGCTGCCGAGCAGATAGGATTTCGAACCTTAGGGATAAAACTCAGTATAGAAAAACTGGAAGAAGCTCCGTTGCCGGCCATTTTGCATTGGAACAGGAACCATTATGTGGTGCTTTATAAAATAACTAATTCTAAATTGCGAGTTGGGAAACGAGGTACAAAAAAAAAATATTGTATTTCGGATCCGGCTTATGGTTTATTAGAATATTCTGAAACTGAGTTTTTACAGTTTTGGATAGGCAATAATGCAGATGCGACTACCGAAGAAGGCATTGCTTTACTATTAGAACCTGCTCCTCAGTTTTATAAAAATGAATTTGAGGAGGAGGAATTTAAAACATTCGGTTTTTCATTGTTGTCTAAATATTTATTCGCTTATAAATCATTTATAATTCAACTGTCCATCGGTTTGATGGCAGGAAGTTTATTGCAACTCGTATTTCCTTTCCTGACTCAAAGCATCGTCGATGTGGGTATTCAAAACCGAAACATCCATTTCATTTATTTGGTTTTGATAGCACAATTGTTCCTGTTTGTAGGCAGAACAGCATTGGAATTTGTTCGAAGCTGGATATTGTTACATCTTTCTACCCGAATCAATATTTCCCTGATTTCAGATTTTTTTATCAAACTGATGAATCTGCCGATTTCGTTTTTTGATGTCAGGATGACCGGAGATATCATGCAACGTATCAATGACCACCACAGAATAGAACGTCTGCTAACGACCTCATCACTGAGCGTATTGTTCTCAATGATCAATATGTTTATTATGGGAGGAGTTTTGGCATATTATAACCTGAAGATTTTTGCCGTTTTCTTTTTAGGAAGCTTCCTGTATTTTTTCTGGGTAACCTTGTTTTTGAAAAGACGCGAAAAATTGGATTACAAACGTTTTTCTGAAGTGAGCCAGGAACAAAGTAAGGTAATGGAACTGATAAACGGGATGCAGGAAATAAAACTCCATAATGCCGAGAAGCAAAAAAGATGGGGTTGGGAATATATTCAGGCAAGGTTGTTTAAGGTATCTATGAAAGGCTTGGTTTTAGAACAAACACAGGACATCGGTTCCAATTTCATCAATGAACTGAAAAATATCATCATCGTTTTTTTATCGGCCAAATTGGTCATAGATGGTTCTATTACCATTGGTATGATGATGGCTATTAGCAGTATTGTCGGTAGTTTGAATGGACCTATTTTTCAATTGATTGGTTTTGTCCGGGAGGTACAGGATGCAAAAATATCATTAGCTCGTTTATCCGAAATTCATGAAAAGGAAGATGAGGTACAAAAGGAGTCTCAACAAATTAAAGAAGTGCCTCGTGACAGCGATATAGTAATTCAGGATTTGAGTTTTAGATATACCGGCTCAGATAAGAATGTATTGGAAGATTTGAATTTGGTTATCCCGGCAAGAAAAATTACCGCCATCGTAGGAAGCAGCGGTAGCGGTAAAACTACTTTGATGAAATTGCTGTTGAAGTTTTATGAACCTGACAACGGAGCCATTCTGATCAATGAAGATTATGAAAATGAAAGTTCTTACTCAGGAATGATGGATTTAAAGGATATTTCTCAAAAAGCCTGGCGTAACCACGTGGGAACAGTGATGCAGGAAGGATACATTTTTAGCGATACCATTGCCAATAATATTGCTGTAGGTGTAGACCAGATAGACAAAGACAGGCTGGCTTATGCCACGGATGTTGCGAACATTAAGAGCCTGGTGCAGGATTATCCTTTACGATATAATACCAAAATTGGAATGGAAGGTGTCGGAATGAGTACCGGTCAAAAGCAGCGATTGCTTATAGCCCGGGCAGTATATAAAAATCCGGAGATGTTGTTTTTTGATGAAGCCACCAGTGCGCTCGATGCCAACAACGAAAAGGAAATCATGGCTAAACTCAATGTGTTTTTCAAAAACAAAACGGTGGTAGTCATTGCTCATCGATTAAGCACGGTAATGAATGCCGATCAGATTGTCGTTTTGGAAAAAGGTAAAATTGTAGAAATAGGAAACCATCATGCCCTGGTTGAACAAAGAGGAAATTATTTTGAATTGGTCAGAAATCAGTTGCAATTGGGGAATTGACGTGGTAGTTTTTCATCGTCACTTAGAGCCGGATTTTTTCGAAAAATAATATAAAATGACGTTCCTTAACTTCCCCTCCTATGGAGGGGTGCCCGTAGGGCGGGGTGGTTTTAATAACTCATTGCCGTTAGATTCTCCTTTTTCAAAATTCACAGGAAATCTACTCGAACAAATTATTCCCCATTTTAGATATAAACAATTTAACGATTAAACCACAAATAGATTATGCCTGAAATGGATGAAATAGAATTAAGAAGCGAAGAAGTACAGGAAATACTTGGTCAGGTACCTCATTGGATGATCCGTTGGGGATCGGTTTTGGTATTCGCCATTATCCTGATGATGTTTTTTGTGAGTTGGATCGTAAAATATCCCGATATCATTTCAAGTCCGATAGTAATTACCACTACCGTACCTCCACAAAAATTAGTAGCCAAAACATCTGGAAAAATAGAAACCATTTTAGTAAAAGATAAAGCAAAGGTTGCCGAAAACACACCTATGGCCATTATCGAAAATAGTGCCGATTATAAGGCTGTATTTGCGCTTTCAAAAGCATTGGGACAGGCGGAAAACGGATTGCATAATTTTGATTTCAATAAATTCAGAAATGCCCGTCTGGGAGATGTTGAAAATGCATTTGCGCTTTTCCAAAAAGAATACGAAACCGATGAACTGAATGATGCCTTAAGGCCTTATAAAGTGGAAGGTAACGCCCAGGTTTTGGAAAAATCGCAATTGAGAGAAAGATTAAGCCTTTTGCGGTCACAAAAAGTCAATCAGGAAAGCGAACTGGAGCTTCAAAAAACAGATTTGGAGCGATATGAGGGATTGCATAAAAAAGGAATAGTCGCCCCACAGGAATTGGAAACACACAAATTGAATTTTCTTCAGAGCGAAAGAAGCTATAAAAGTTTGTTGAGCAATATCTCTCAATTGCAGTCATCTCTTAATGATTTGGAGAAAAACAGTAAAGCGAACAAAATCAACGAACAAAAAGAAAATGTGAGTTTAGAACGAAATAAAATTCAGGCTTTCTATCAGCTTAAAAAAGCGATAAAGGATTGGGAACTGACTTATGTTTTACGTTCCTCCATTGCCGGTCAGGTTTCTTTTTTACAAGTTTGGACAGAGAACCAAACCGTCAATGCCGGAGACAATGTCTTTGCCGTGGTACCCGACAAAGGCGAAGGTTATATAGGAAAAGTAAAAGCGACAGTTCAAAATTCCGGCAAAATCAAAGTCGGGCAAAACGTAAATATCCGATTAGCCAATTATCCCGACAGAGAATTCGGAATCGTAAAAGGCATCGTTAATGACATTTCCCTGACACCTGACAAAGACGGAAATCTATTGATTGACATAACCTTACCTGAAGGATTGAAAACCTCCTATAAAAAACAAATCGAATTCAAACAGGAAATGACCGGCAACGCCGACATCATTACCGAAGAAATGAGGCTTATCGAGCGCTTTTTATACCAGTTCAGGGATATGTTTAAGATGATGAGTTAAATATGAGAGAAGTCGAAAATTTACCTCATATAGCGAATTTCACCCAACAGATTACAGCAAGTCATTTTGTCCACATTAGTAAAAATGTCGAACATACAGAATTAATTATACAAATCAAAAAACAAATTAACCTACATTAAAACACAATTATTATGGGAAGTTTCGGAGCCACTGAAATATTAATAATTATCATTCCCCTACTGTTGTTATATTTTTTACCGGCCATCATTGCAGTAAGCCGAAAAAAATCAAACAGGCTGGCCATAATCTTGCTCAATGTATTCCTAGGGTGGACGTTCATCGGTTGGGTCGCGGCCCTCATCTGGTCTTTTACCGCCGACAGCCAAAACGTGGTCGTAAACAATTACAATACTCCTCAAAACAACATCCCCACCAATAGCTTCAACAAGCAATTTGACAGTCTGAAAAAACTTAAAGAACTCATGGATTCCGGTGTTTTATCGGCTAGTGAATTCGAAACTCAAAAAGCCAAACTATTACAGTCAGAAAAATCCAATTAACAAAACCCAAAATCTTGTCACCCTGACGAAAGAAGGGACTGATAAGGATTATTTCCATAAGAATCAATTAAAAATTTTAAACCTTAATTAAAAAAGTATGTCACAATTTAAAATTTCAGGAGTTTGGAAAGACTCCACTGGAACAATTACACATTACGCTTTTCATACGGTGACTCCCAGTGGAGCGACAAGAGCTGTTAAAAAAAGTAAAGTGGAAGCGATTAAACTGTTAGAGACAACCGGAAATACTGCTGTCACATGGATTTGGAATTATAGTCAGGCAACATGGGTTAACGGTGAAACGGTACAAGTTGTTAATAGTCCATATGGTAAATATTTAAGATCAAATCCAGATAATAAATTAAGGGACAATTTAGAGAATCTTATTAATTACGATTGGATTCAACCATAATACAATATTCAAACTCTTGTCTAGTATCATCTCATTTTGACTTGGAGTAAGAATATAAACAATTCAAAAACAGGGATGCTGAAAACTGTACAGAGTAGGCGAAATTTAATTTAATAATAAATGCCAAAAACAACATTAGAACTAAAAAACATCGCCAATGCCGGAGGAGGATTAAGCATAGATGGATCATCTAAAACATCTCTTGAATTAAAAAACATTGCTAGTGCATTATCTTCAGGAGCGACTCTAATTGTTAGAAATGCACAAAGTCTGACTTCTTTGGAAATGAAAAACATAGCTAGCGCTGCACCTGGAAAAGTAATTTTCGAAATCTAATTCACAACCCTTTCATGTTTTTTACCATGAAAGGGTTACTTTTATCGATACAGTATTCCATTATTATCGTTCAACTCTCAAAATAGCACAATGAAAATAGCTTGCGTAGATATTCAAAATTTCAGAAAACTAAAAAACTGCAGAATTGACTTCTCAGAAAAGGAAACCCTTCTTGTTGGGGCAAATAATAGTGGTAAAACTACAGCTATGGATGCTCTGATTATTTTTCTTAAAAAAGAGAAATTTTCAACCCGGGATTTTACATTAATTAATTGGCTTGAGTTAAATAAAATAGGGAATGAATGGATTACTGAAAAAGATACTGCTAAGTTAGATTTGTCAATAAATAAATGGACGGATTATTTGCCGACATTAGATATTTGGTTAAACGTAGAATTAAATGAAATCCATCATGTTAGCCATTTAATACCAACTCTCGATTGGGCAGGTGGGTATTTGGGAGTCAGATTACGGTTTGAGCCAAACAATATCGAAGAACTATATAACGAATTTATTTCTGTATTCAGAAATTCGGTATCTATTGTAGAAAAAAACAAAAATGGCTTCCAATTATGGCCAAAAGATTTATGGGAATTCTTAGATAATAAAGGGAACTTAAACAAATTCTTTTCTGTAAAAACATTTTTATTAGATCCATCAAAACTAACTCCTTTTCAACAGCTTCGGGTTGACAGTATCCCTTTGGATTCAGATGTTTTTAGCAGACTTATTAAAGTTGATATTATTAATGCTCAAAGAGGTTTTTCAGATGAAAAGACAGGTAACGACAACTCTTCAACCGCAAAAAATCTTTCCAATCAATTAAGAAGTTATTACGACAAACATCTAAATCCGTCCGAAAATCCCACTGAAAATGATGTAAATGCATTAGAAGCAATTCAGGCAGCTAAAATACTTTTTGAAGAAAATTTAAATAAAAGTTTCAAATCACCTTTAGAAGAACTCGAAGAACTAAATTATCCTGGCTTTGGTAATCCTAAGATAAATTTATCAAGTAAATTCAATACTGTGGATACCATAAACCATGATTCATCAGTTCAATATAATTTGTCTGACGATATTCCTGGGTTAAGTTTACCTGAAAAGTATAACGGTTTGGGGTATCAAAACCTCATATCCATAATATTTAAGCTTATTAGATTTAGGGACGAATGGATGCAGGTAGGCAAAAATTATATAAGCAACAATTCTGAATCAACTGAACCTGAATTTCAACCATTGCATTTAGTATTAATTGAAGAACCGGAAGCGCATTTACATGCTCAGGTTCAACAAGTTTTTATTAAAGAAGCATATAAAGTCCTTAGGAATCATCTGGATCTAAAAGAGAATAAGAATTTAGCAACCCAGCTTATAATTAGTACACATTCTAATCATATTGCTCATGAAATAGATTTTACGTCATTACGATATTTCAAAAGGATCACCGCAAAAGGTTCAATTAATACATCTATAGTGGAAAATTTGTCCGATACTTTTGGAACTCAAGACTCATCAACAAAATTTGCTATTCGATATCTTAAAACTACTCATAGCGATTTATTTTTTGCTGATGCAGTAATTCTTGTAGAAGGTCCGGTTGAAAGGATGTTGGTGCCTCATTTCATAAAAAAATATCATGAAAAATTAAATTCATGTTATATATCTATATTAGAAATTGGAGGTAGTCATGCACATACTTTGCAACCACTAATTGAAAAATTGGGGATTATAACTCTCGTAATTACTGATTTAGATTCTGTTGATCCGACAAATAAAAATACGAAAACACAACCTGAAAAATCAAAAGGATATTATACTGGTAATACTACTTTAAAAAACTGGATCCCGGGAAAAACAAAACTAGATGATCTTTTAAATTTAAAATTCGATGATAAAGTACATACTGATTTTCCAGTCAGAGTGGCTTATCAATCATCTTTAATTATAAATAGCAGACCCAAAAATATAAATGTTTTCCCGTATACTTTTGAAGATGCTCTGGTAATGGAGAACAGAGATGTTTTCAGTAAAATGACAAAAGGAATTGGCCTCTTGGGAAGTATGATTCAGGCTTCGAAGAATGCAGATATTGAAAAATCTGCTAAAGAAATGTATGACAATATTACCGCTAAAGGCGTAAAGAAAGCGGAATTCGCTTTAGATCTTTTATACCTTCAGGAACCTACCGATTTGAAAACACCTCATTATATTAAGGAAGGATTAGATTGGCTGGAAGAAAAATTACTTGACAGAAAAGATGGTTTAAAAATGATTTAAAATTAGAACTATGAGCTTTGAAACACTAAATAATAATGTTGATAATAATATTGACTCACAGATATATGAATGTTTAAATCAAAAAGCCCCGAAAAGTTTTTTCCTTTTTGCAGGAGCAGGTTCTGGTAAAACTAGATCATTGGTTAATGTATTGACGGATTTTAAAACGGAATATGGTAAACAATTTAGAGTAAACAGAAAAAAAGTAGCGATTATAACCTACACCAATGCCGCTTGTGAGGAAATAAAACACAGATTGGGTTTTGATTCTATTTTTTCGGTTAGCACAATACACAGTTTCGCTTGGGAATTGGTCAAAAATTTCAATCGTGATATAAAAGAATGGCTAAAAGTCAGTTTAAGTTCCGAAATCGCCAAACTCCAAGAGGAGCAGGCTAAAAGTAGAAGCCTGCAAAATAAAACATCTATTGATCGAGCTAAAAAAATTGATTCAAAATCTAAAAGACTACAAAATCTTGATGATATTACGCAATTTACTTATAATCCTAATGGAGATAACGTTTCAAAAGATTCATTAAACCATACTGAAGTTATAAGTGTCGCCACAGAATTCATAAAATCAAAAGCATTGATGCAGAATTTATTGGTTTGCAAATTCCCAATTCTGCTAATTGATGAAAGTCAGGACACAAAAAAAGATTTGATTGATGCTTTTTTTGAGCTTCAAAAAAACAAAAAGGATTCGTTTTCTTTAGGTTTATTTGGAGATACGATGCAGCGAATTTATTCTGATGGTAAAGAAAATTTAGAGCAAGGATTGCCTGATGATTGGATAAAACCTATCAAAAAAATGAACCATCGTTCTAATAAACGGATAATAGCGTTGATTAATGATATCAGACAGGACGTTGATGGACAAATACAAAATCCTCGAATTGAAAAAGAAGAAGGATTTGTAAGGCTATTTATTTGTAAAAGTGGATCTGATAAGCAAAAAACGGAGTTAGAGATTTCTCAGAAAATGTCTGAAATAACAAATGATCCTAAATGGATTATAAACAGAGAAAATTCAGATGTTAAAACACTTATTCTTGAACACCATATGGCTGCCAAAAGAATGGGGTTTTTAGAATTTTTTGAACCTCTCTACAAGGAAAGCAAACTATCTACAGGATTGTTGGACGGCACATTGACCGGTGCAAACTTTTTCACAAAAATAATTTTACCTTTAATTGAGGCAATTGAAAAAGGTGACAAATTTGTAATGACCAACATTGTTAAAAAGAATTCTGCTTTTTTAAAAAAGGGTGAATTACTTAAAAATTCTGATCAGTTGGAAAATATAAAAAAGGCAAACGAAGCATTATCACAACTGATCTCATTATGGGATGATAATAATGATCCTTTGCTGATAGATATACTTCAAGATATATCAAAAACAGGTTTATTTCCGATTCCGGAAAGTTTAAATATTATTGCCACCAGAACCAAATCAGAACAAATTATTGCTGACAAATACAATGCTGAAGAAATTATAGAAGAAGAGGAAATCGAAAACACAGATAGCATTCTTAATGCTTGGGATTTGGCATTGAATAACCCGTTCTCTCAAATTAGAAATTACAACAATTATTTGTCTGAAGATTCAAAATTTGGAACCCATCAAGGAGTAAAAGGCCTTGAATATCCAAGGGTAATGGTCATTTTAGATGATGAAGAAGCGAGAGGTTTTTTATTTAGTTATGATAAATTATTTGGTTCAAAAGCATTAAGTACGATTGACATAAAAAATATTGATGAAGGAAAAGAAACAGGTATTGACCGAACAAAAAGACTGTTTTATGTTGCTTGTAGTCGTGCAAAAGAAAGCCTGGTAATAGTTGCCTATACTGATAATCCTATAATAGTTAAAAAAAACGCTTTGGAATTTGGTTGGTTTACGGAAAATGAAATTATTTTCATGTAACGATTCACTTGATTTAATCCCTTAAACGATAGGGTAATAACAGAAAAATCAACCCTAAAATCATAATTTCTGAATTAAACTTTTAGGAAAATAATCAAATACAAACAGGTGATTGATGAGTAAAAAAAACAGAATAAACATACCTAATGTAAATAAAGTTAGAGCCTTACTCCAAAAGGAAATTAATTCTTCATGCCCGTTTTGTCAAAATGATGAGGTTGCGCATTTTCAAATTCATCATATAGATCAAAATCCTTCAAATAATGATTTTGATAATTTGATTTTACTCTGTCCTATATGCCATAGTAAAATCCATAGTAATGAAATAGAGAAGGAAGAAGTAAAAAGTATAAAATTATCTTCAAAAAATAAAAATACTTCACTTCAATTTATTAGTGTTACAATTGATAGCGATAATTGTGGTTGGGAAATTTCGGAAAAAAATCCTTTTGCATTTCATGCAAAGAAATTGAAATCTTTATTCCCGATTTTTAACTTCAGCTTTATTAATCACTCCGACAAAACAATTTTATTAACGAACATAAAACTGTTGAATAAACATTTACCCATTGGACTTGCAGGTCCTGACATACCATTACCTACTATTTTAAGACCTGCGATTAGATACAAAATTAAATTACCATCTGACAATCAAACTATAAATGTCAATTTATCGGAGGAAATAGAGATTCCTCAAGGTAGGGCATTCAAATTTCAGGTTGAAATCTATGCTGATAATATGGATGCTTTCAAACCTTTTCATAAATACGCATTAGATTTTAAATTTGGATTCAATAATGACTTCCTAGTTGAGATTCCCAAGATCCTTCTAAATTCTGATGAATATTATGAAAAATTATCATTCTGTAATTTTTCATAATTTATTTGCATAAAGGATTCTAAATCCTATTTTTTTGAACATTAATTAAGGAAATTATAATTATGAAAAATATTAAGTTTTACATCGACCCTAAAAATACAGGAAGTATTGAAACGCCATTTTTTTTACTGAGTTATGATAATTGGGACGATTACAGTAGAAAAACGAGTTTCGGGTTGTCATATTATGACAATGATAGAAAGAGAACTCCTATCGGCTATGTAAAAATAATGCACGAAGATCAATTACGCACTTTGGATTATATAGACAAAGAATTTGAGGAACTTTCCGAAGAGTTTTGTTCGTTAGGACAAAATATTGAATATTATTCAGCACTCTATGATTTACTAGAGAAGGATAAGGCATTATTTGAAGAAGTTTTGCATAAAATTAATGATGTTGCATTTTTAAGCGCCTTGGGTGAAAGATTTGAACATAATTCAAATTTTAGAGTTTCTCTGATTAGAAATAGTGAGGCGCTTAAAGCTTTCAAGGAAGCTAAATCAATTATTTACGATTTGCCTCAAAATCCAAATTTTATCTTTACTTACAAATGTAATCTAGAAAATACCGAAGGAGAACATAAAGTAGATTTTAATTTTGGGGACAATAAAGATTTACCGAATCGAATGATTTCTTTAATAGGGAAGAATGGTACAGGTAAAACACAATTTCTGGCAAAATTTGCTTTGGATTTAAGTGGGCAGTCAAAAAGTAAACTTAAAAACGAAACCTTTACCCCATCCAGACCTCTATTCAGTAAAGTTATCGCAGTATCCTATAGTGCGTTTGATAAATTCACAAGACCCAAGAAAGATAAATCGTTTAGTTATAAGTATTGCGGTTTAAAAGACGAAGACGGAAGATTATTGTCGGGCCCAAAATTAGTTGAAAATTACAGAGAGTCTGTTGGACTAATACTTTCCCAACACAGAAATGGAATTTGGTATGAAGTAATGAAGACTATTCTCGATGAAGGTTTAGCTGATTTGTTCTACGACGAAATTTTTATAAAAGAGAATTTCGAAATAGTAGACAACAAGACTTCTAAATTACTAAGTTCAGGTCAAAGCTTTTTGATGTATGTAATTACCGAGGTTTTAGCCCACATTAAGAGAAATTCCATTTTGCTTTTTGATGAGCCCGAAATGCACTTGCACCCAAATGCAATTGCAAATTTTGTTAGGATGTTGGAATTGATTCTTAATAAATTTGATTCTTACGCTATTTTAGCTACTCATTCACCAATTATTTTACAGGAAATACCTGCTAGATATGTTTATGTATTTGAACGTCAAGGAAATGTTCCAATGGTATATAATTTAGGTTTTGAAAGTTTTGGGGAAAACATCGATGTATTAACCGAAAAGGTTTTTAAGACAATGGAAGTTGAAGATAATTACAAAAGTGTTTTAAAAAATTTGAGTAAAGAATATCCATATAAGAAAGTATTATCCTTGTTCGAGAACAAATTAAGTTTGAGTGCCAAAACATTTTTATTAAATCAATACGAAAATCCAGAGATAGAATTAAATGCGTAACCTAAATCATTTAAATACAGATCCAATCGACGAATTTGACTTGATTCACAATAGTAAACGAGATCCTGCTTATACTGTTTTAATGGAGTTACGTCCTACAATTTTAAATCGATATAATGATTATGAAATTGAATTTAATAACAATACATTACAAAATTTAGTGAGGCAAGTATATGCCCCACAAACAATTGAGTATTTGCAAAAATGTTATTCAGATCCAACCTTAGCTTTAGATGATTTAATCGCGAGAATAAAAGAAAACCAACCAAATCATTTACGGTCAATTTGTCAATATTGTGGTATAGATACAGATAATACGACTGATCATTACTTACCGCAATCTGATTTCCCTGAATACTCAGTCAATCATTTAAATTTATTCCCTTGTTGTGCTGTATGCAACCCGATTAAGAATAACTACTGGATTGATAGATTTAATAATTATAGAGGGATAATAAATCTTTACACAGACAAATGGCCAATTCAACAATTTTTGTTTGCGGATGTAAATTACATAGGTATTGATGTTACAATTAAATTTAGAATTACAAATTCCAATGGGATTCATCCTGATTTGTATCAAGTAATTGAAAACCACTTTAACAGGATAAAGCTACTGGAAAAATACAATGATAAAGCAGGTAATATTTATCAAAGAGTTTTTAATTCATATAAAGGGAAAAGAATATTTGCAGGAAAACCTGATTTAATCCAGGAAGATTTATCACAAGAAGTTCAAAATCATTTTGTCTCCTTTGGAAGAAATCACTATGAAGGAATTTTAATGGAGGCTTTGGCTAATAATTTTGACTTTTTAAATTTATTTTAAATTATGGAATTGAATAGTAAGATTTATAATTCCCAAAGTGTAGTAGTTGATAAAATAAATGAATATCAATGATTTGATTAGTAAAATTGAATTGGAACCACCTCTTGAATTTTATTACGTTTTAATAATTTTATGTTACAATATATTTTAATTGGAGGTGTTTTAAGTCTATTTTTCAAAAACGATGAAACAAAAAAGAAACGTGTTTTCATTAGTTTTGCTATTGAAGATATTGAATATAGAGACCATCTGGTTGCACAAGCTAAAAAAAATCACTCCCCTTTTGAATTTATTGATATGTCAGTAAAAGTTAAATGGAACCAAAACATTTGGAAAAAAAGATGCCGAACTAAAATAAAAAAATGTGATGGGGTCATAGCTTTATTGAGTAAAAACACACATAACGCAGGTGGTGCAAGATGGGAAATGAAATGTGCTAAAGAAGAAAATATAAAGATAATAGGAATGCACATTAAAAAAAAGGATAAGGGAGCAATACCTATAGAATTATATGATGAAGAAATAATTGAATGGACCTGGGAAAATTTAGAAAAATGTATTAACCAATTATAAAATAAAAACTATGGCAAACCCAAGAGCGTTTATCAGCTTTGATTTTGACAACAATAATAATGAAAAAGTGTTATTTGCTGGACAAGCAAAAAATTCAAGAACTCCTTTTGATATTGAAGATTGGTCTTCTAAATCGGCTCTGCCTCAAAGTCAATGGGAAAAAATAATAAGTGATAAAATTAATAAGTGTAATATCCTGATTGTTCTTGTTGGAAAAAGAATGGCGACAGCTACAGGTGTTGATAAAGAGATTGCATTTGCAAAATCTCAAAACGTTCCGGTTTTTGGTATTTATGTAGATGGGGCTGGTACTTTGTCAAGTTTACCTGGAGGATTGACAAGAAATAGAATGATAAGTTGGGAATGGGAGAGCATTGCATCAGCAATTGATCTATGTATGGGAGAAGGCAAAAATAAAGAAAGATGAAAAAAGCATTAATAATAGGTATAAATAATTATCCAACGCATCCGCTCAGAGGAGCAATCAATGACGCTAAAATTATTTCTGAACTTCTAGAAATTAATGGCAATGAATATAAAAATTTTGAAGTAAAAACTATTTATGATGTCAAATCAAAATCTGATTTACTAACAGAAATTTCTAATTTCTTTGATGTTAATATTACTGCCGATATGGCTTTATTATATTTTGCCGGTCATGGATATGTAAATGAATTGGGAGGCTATATAGTAACCCCGGATCATAAACGTTATGATGAAGGAATTGCTATGCACGATATTTTAAATTTAGCTAATCGATCCAAAATAAGAAACAAAATAATTATTTTGGATTGCTGTAAGTCTGGATTTTTCGGTACTGCTACTGAAAATGGAAGTATAATTGAGATAAAAACAGGAACTACAATACTTACAGCTTGCAGAGAAGATGAACCTGCAAAAGAAATAAATGGTCATGGAGTTTTCACAAATCTTTTAATTGAAGGTTTAAAAGGAGGTGCAGCAGATGTTAGAGGACATATTTCTCCTGGAGGTTTATATGCATACATAGATCAGTCTTTAGGTGCACATGAGCAAAGACCTGTTTTTAAAACAAATGTTACTGAATTTGTCGAATTAAGAAATGTCATTCCTCAAGTTCCACCAAACACTCTCCGTAAAATAACCAAATATTTTAATAATTCTTCAGATAGTTTACAGTTAGATCCTTCGTTTGAGAATACTAACTCAAATGATGTTGAGCACAAAGTAATAAAGCCTTATGCTAATCCAGAGAATGTGTTAATTTTTAAAGATCTTCAAAAATTAGAAAGTATTGGTCTAATAGTCCCTGTAGGTGAAGAACATATGTATTTTGCAGCAATGAAATCAAAAGAATGTAAACTTACTCCTTTAGGTCAACATTATTGGCGATTGGTAAGTGAAGGAAGAATATAGCCTTATTATAATTATGGAAGGATTTAAAGATAATTTTCTCGGTGATAATTTTGTAGTTGGGCTGCCTGATTATGAAGAATACATTAATGATATCGCGGTAAATAAAGAAACTAATGATCATGTCTTAGATTATATTTACTATAGTGTTATTCAAAGTAAAAGTCGAAGAGTCCCTATTGTAAGTGCAAGTAATATTTATAGAATAAAATTTGAGAAAGTAGAGCGATCTGGTTCATTTAAAAAAGATGATAGAATTAATAATAACGAGCAACTTATTACAAAAGATTATTCTCTATTTAACACAATTAAAGCGGCTGCAATTGAAAAAGGCCATATGACTAAAAGAGAAGATGTTCAATGGGATATGAATGGAGATGAAGTTAATGCACAAAATGCAGCAATAAGTACTTTCTTTTATCCAAATGCTGTTCCCCAACATGATTCTTTGAATAATGGGCCTTGGAAACATTTGGAAAATTCTGTTATAATAAAAGGTAGAGTTCCTGAACCAGCAAAAATTTCTGTCTTTACGGGTCCTGTATTAGACAAAATAGATCCCGAATTCAAAGTTAAACTTCAGGATGGCTCTACATTTAGAATCCCCATTTTATTTTGGAAAGTAATCTATTATTTAAAAGAAGATGGTAATCTTTATAGAGCAGGATTTTTAATGGGACAAATTAATCCTCTGAGAAAGGATGATTTGATTAATGAGATTGCTTTTCGTGATTTTGAATTAGTTGAGAAGAAATCATCACTCAAACCATTTCTTGAATTTAAAGAGGATGAAAATTACCAAGTTCCTGTGTCACTAATTGAAGAACTTACAAAATTGAAGTTTCATGAAGCTATAGATCGTCATGAGAATATCAAACCAACAATTTTGAAATTAGAAGAAGTCCAAATCAGAGGTTTTGAAGATGCATTATTTAATCGAGAACCCACATATGAGATCACAGGATTATTAGTGTAATCATAAAATAGAAAAAATGATTAACGTTTTTATTTCACATCCAACTCCTTATAATAAATATCAGGAAAAATTTCTCGCGCTAATTGAACTCGAATTAGAAAATCATGATTTAAACCCAACTAATTTGGGCAAGAATAATTGGAGTTTTAAAAGTCCCCTAAAACCAATCAAAGACATAATGGATACATGTGTTGCCGCAATTGTTATTGGCTTAGAAAGACACCATAGTTTTATTGGTTATGAAAAGGAACACTCGAAAGATTCAAAGGAATTAGTCCATAAATATAGCTCTTCACCATGGATTCATATAGAAGCAGGGATGGCTTTCCAAGCGAATTTACCATTATTGATATTAAAAGAAGACAAAGTCTATGCGGAAGGTATACTGGATCCGCAAATTAGTGACTCATTTATATTTGAATTTGAGCTAAAGAAATTACAAAAAAAATTATCACCCGAACTGGTAGAAATTATAAATAGTTGGGTAAAACATATTAAAAAAATTGAATGATGGCAATATTTACAAGTTCCTATTTAAGAAGCAAATATTCCGCTTCATTAATAACAGAACAAAAAAGAACCTTTTCAGCGTCTAATAAATCAAATTTAAAATTTGATATTTTTTTATCCCATAGTTATTTGGATCGGGAAGAAGTATTTGGTTTGTATCGAGAACTTACGGAAATGGGATTTTCAGTTTATGTAGATTGGATTGTAGATTCTGATTTAGATAGAAGTAATGTTACAAAAGCAACAGCTGAATTAATCAGAAATAGAATGAAAAATTCTAAAAGTTTACTCTTAGCGATTTCAACTAATGCAGAAATGTCGAAATGGATGCCTTGGGAACTTGGATTTGTCGATGGAAATACTGGAAGATGTGCAGTAGTTCCTGTTTCAAAACAAAACCTCACAACTAATTCTTTTAGTAGGGTCGAATATCTGAAATTATACCCGTATATAACCAGAGCACAACAAGAAGGTACTAATTTATACAAACTTTGGGTTTGGGAAGATGATACCTCTTACGTAATATTTGATTCGTGGTTGACTGGATCAAATCCTTTTAGAAGAATATAAATTCATAATCGACTTTTTGAAATTATCGATTTAACGAAATCCAACTCACAATGATAACAGCAATTGAACAAGCTCTTCAAAGATGTAGTGCAGATAAATTTGCAAATTTATGTCGTCTATATCTTGCATATAGATTTCCAATTGTCAATGCTACAGGTTTTGTGGTTGGAAAAGAAAAGTCAAAAAAAGGAACTCCTGATAATTTCATTCCTGATGGCGATAATTTCATTTTTAATGAGGTTACTACCATTGATAAAAAAGAATTAATAGTAAAGCTCAAAAAGGATGTTAAACATTGCTTTACTCAAAAAGACATCCCTACTGCCTGCATCTCTAAAATCATATTAATCTGCAACCAAGAAATCACAACGGCAATCCATAAAGAGATTTTAGATTACAAAAATACTTTTAATAATATAGCGAGCATAGAACTGATTGGGATTGATGCCTTTGCGACGGTTATTTTTAGAGATTATCCTTCGATAGCGAGAGACTTAGGATTGCCTATCGATTCTGGACAAATATTAGAAATGAGTGATTTCATTACCCAATATGAAAAATCAAAGTTTGCAACCCCACTATCAAATATCTTTTACAATCGGCAAGATGATTTAAAAAAAAGTATTGAGCTTTTAAAACATACAGATTATCTTCTCATAACTGGACCGGCTGGAGTTGGTAAGACCAAATTCTCTCTCGAACTGGTAAGTAATTTTTATACAGACAACCCACAGTATATCATTAAATATATCAGAAATAATAATCAATTAATTTGGGAGGATTTAAAAGTTCAAATTGTAAAAGACAAAAAGTATTTGATTGTTGTCGATGATGCCAACAAGCTAAAAAGTAATTTAACCTCTATAGTTAACTTTAAAAACGAGCTAAAGGGTGGCTCGATCAAAATTATTTTAACAGTTAGGAATTATCTAAAAAGAGAAGTAGAAAACGAACTTAAAAATTTTGAGCAAATTGAATTAAATAATTTTGATAAAAATGAGCTTGCGGCCATTCTTCAATCAACAGAATTCAATATAACAAACTATTATGTAGACAAAATATACTCTATTTCAAAAGGTAATCCACGTATAGCCCTTATGGCTGCTATAGCAGGAATAAATAAAGATCTTGAAAAACTGAATAAGGCTTCTTTAATTCTTGAGGAGTATTTTTCTTCTGCAAATAACAAGATAAAAGACGATTTAGTTCTATTAAAAGTTGCCGGTATCTTAAGTTTATTTAGGTCAATAGATGTGTCAAACCATAATCAGCTTGACGAAATAAGCAATTACTTCGGAATTGGAAATAATGTAATTATAGAAAAATTATCATTGTTAGTTGAAAATGAATTAGCAGATGAATTCAAATCTACATACAAAGTAGCTGATCAAATCTTGGGGGAATATATTTTTTATCTGGTTTTCATTAAAGAAAAATATATTCCGTTTACTCAGTTGTTAAACCTATATTTTGATGAACATAAAATTTCATTAATGAGGCTGTTAAACCCAATTATCAGCAATTATGGATTTGAAGAAATTAAAGAATTGATAATTGCTGATTTAAATACAAAATGGAATGCTTTAAAAAATAACACTGACAATGCTATTCGATTTTTGGATAGTTTTTGGTTTTATATGCAAACAGAAACCTTAGTGTTTGCTAATGCACAAATAGCAGATTTAAACCAAGTTGAATTGCAAAACCTTAAATTTGAATTATACAACGACAATCACTTAAAATCATATGATGATAAATTAATTAGTCTTCTCGTTAATTTTCATAATATCCCTGAGAAGTTCGAACTTGCATTAGAGCTATTACTCAAATATGGACTTTCTGATACATTAATTTTTACGAAGGTTTTAAAGGTATTCAAACAATCATTCGTTTATGAAAGATTCAGTTATGAGTATGGGTATAAAATCCAAATTCAGCTTTTCGATTTTCTGTATGCAAAAGTTAGCCAAAGTCCAATTCTTTATTCCAAGATCATCCTGTTTATTGCAGACCCTTTTTTAGTTGATGCTTATCAATACACTGAAGGCGGCGATGGAAACAAAATTTACTTTGGACAAATGTATATCGTTTTAACTGATGCTCAGAAAGAATTCAGGAAGAAATTATTAAACTTCATCTTTGATTGCTATAAGCAAGAACAGTTAAAAGATGATGTCTTAGACTTTTTCGAAAAGCATCATTATTCCCATGGAAGAGAAAGGGAAAAAAGAGTGATTTCTTTCGATAAAAATTTAGTGATCTCATTTTTTCTGGCAAATTTTAAAAAAGCAACATTTAGAGAATCTTTAATTATAAATAGATATTTACGAACATTAAATTTTTCAAAGATTAGATATAAAAAAGAAGCTAAAAACCTCATGAATTCAGGAGATTTTAATCTATGGTCAAGGTTGGATAAAAAATTTGAAAAAGATGAACCGATACTAAATGAGTTTGTTGATTATAAACTCGAAGATTATAATAACTTTCTTGATTCGCTAAATCGTATAGCTGAAAATAAAAATGGTTCTTATTCCTGTATGGAAACTATTCTTGGTCCCGTTTCCGATATACTTCAAGATCTAGGTCAAAGAAATTTTTCATTATTTATTCAGGTTTTAAAAAACACATTGAAATATGATTATGCAGGCAGGTTATATTCTGGAAAGATTCTATCACATCAAGATTACAACAATGAAAAATTGGAGCAACTTAAATCTGTATTTAAATCTAGCAATAATGGTGATTTCTACTTGATGGAACTTTTCACAAGGGTTCCAAAAGAATTCCTTAAAACTGAAGACTATTTCTATCTTGTAGAAGTTGTGAGTAAATCACATGATAAAAACGTTTGGTTTATCGATCATTTGATTAGAAGAATGCCGGATTTAGAATTAAACGTTGAATTTGAATTAGAAAAATTACTCGATCTAATAATTTTGAAAATAGAAATCTATGATAATCTATATATGCATTGCGACTTTTTTAAAATTATCTACGAAAATTACAAGGCATTATTTCTAAAATTTTCAAAGAAGATTGAAAAAATATACTTGTATTTCGACAATCAAAGAAGACATTTTGATTATGATTTAAAAGTTTTAAAAATTATATTATCGCATAAACCCAACTTCATAACCGATTTATTAAAATACAATTATGACGGGAAAGATTACCTATCAAGTAGAAATTTTGACGATAATGATTTTAAAAAATTATGGGATTTAGAAAATTATGAAGTTGTATTTGACAACATGATTAATTATCTCATTAAGTTCAAAGGCTTTTCTTTTCACCGTGCATCTGAATTTTCAAAAGCATTTAGGGGTAATAATCAAAAAGAAATTGATTTTTTAAAGAATAAAGTAATTGCTACCCAAGAGAACAAAATGATTGAATTAATATTCAATATTATTACCTCTGTTTATAGAGATAAAATGCTTGATTTTCTTAAGATAATTTTGGAAAAAGGTTGTGACATTGAGCTATTTAAGAGACTTGATTTCTATACATCTGCTGGTGTGACAATGGGTAGCAGATTGCCAAATATGCAATTTGAATTATCCCAATTTGAAAAAGTAAAGCAATTCCTTGAAGATCAGAAAAACATAAATTACCTTGAATTTATTGAGTTTATCGAAAGAAATATAATGTATTCAAAAATGAATATAGAACGAGAGAGAAAATCTGAGTTTGTTAGTGAATGGGATTAAAGATGTACCTATGAACTGGATTGCATATCCAGAAGGAAACAGCTAACGAATAAAAACAGAAAGGAAAATCTTAATTTCATATGATGATTAGGTTTTATTGGTTCAGTATTAAATTTAGAGTTTTTTAACCTTTATCGTTTACCAAGCCAGTCCCGTAAGTTAATGTTTATCATATATAAGCACCAAATGACACTAATTTCATTAATTTTGCAGTATGAATAAGTCAGTAAATATAGCTGCCGTTTTCCCTAAATACCTCTTTTGGGACATGGATCTTAATAAGCTTAGTCTTTCCCGAGATAAGGATATTATCATCCCTAGGGCTTTGTATGCGACTACTCCCGAAACCTTTGAGGACGACATCAAACGCTTGGAACAATTCTATTCTCCGGCAACTATCGTCAAATATCTCAAAAACACTAAAGAAAACATCAGTAACAAAGTATGCCTTAGCGTTGCTAAAAGATACAACGTCCAACCTTTTCTTCGTTTCTCGCTTTAATGATGAATGCCGTTTCTCAAGCAATAAAACAAACTATTACCGAATTACAAAACTTACCCTTACTGTCTAATTTCAATTTGGCCGGAGGGACCAATTTGGCATTGCAATTCAATCATAGGATTTCAGATGACATCGATATGTTCTGCTCTGAAATCATCGGAAAGGAAGGTTTTCAGAAAATTCAGGATGAGGTAAAAAATCATTTTGGGAAAAAAGCTCGAAACTTTGATGATCCTTGTGATATCAATGACCAATACACTTTCCTGAGGTTTTATATAGATGCCCAAGACGGCTCGACCATAAAAGTTGATTTACTTCAGAACATGAAAAACGTTTTTGAAGTAGAAACCATTGACAATATAAGATTATACAGTAAAAAAGACATCGGTCTTTTTAAACTGATAAGTCTGTCAAATCGCTCCACCAAGAAGGATATCTATGATTTAGACTTCATTACCGATGAAATCAAAATCACATATTTATACGAAGAACTGAAATCTAAAATTCAGACTTTCAATAAAGACGAACACAGAACAATTTTTGATTTAGACAAAAACAAATCAGTTATCGAAAACCCAGAACTCCTCATAAAATTCGATAACACTTTCGGTTCTTCAGAATCCCCTACGCATACACACGACAACATAAACATTTTAGGGGAAAGCAAATCTTGGATCTCGGCTAAAATCAGTTGGAAATCAAAAGTGCGTGATCTGTACAGACATATCGGAAAAGATTTTCCCGGTCCAAAAGGAATGCGCATCTGATACCGCTCTGGCTAGATTGAGGCAAACTCAAATAAATCAACTCCTCATTAAAATTGTCCAACCCGAATTTATCGGATCCGACAAGTCAATTGCATACCGAAAATTTTATTTTAGCCTAAATTTCTTCAGATAATTCTGGACAAATATTTTATTTTAGCCGCTTCAATATAGTTCAAAATTTAAAAACCATTATGATCAACACTTCAAAATACAGAGATAAGATATTCTATTTCATAGACTTTAAATCAGATGTAGAAGGATTAATTAATTGGATTAGCTGTCAGCCGGATCTTGAACAACCGGATATCCTACGTGAAATCAGGAATATTTACATTGAAAAATATGAAAAAACAGGCGAAACTACTTGGTTAGAACAGGCTAAAAACATCGAAGACGGAGTTGATGAATTTGAAGAGGAAATCCTTGACGAAAAACTTCGTGATAATCTGTTTAGCGCTGAACTGGATCACGCTTTAAAAGATGTCGAATGGACACCCAACAACATCAAAATCATAGCAACTGTCGTCAGAGAATCGTTGATTAAAAACTACTTCTCCGACCCAGAACGGGATTGCAATATGAAATTATGGAATGCCATCCATTTGGCCGTTACTTTCGAAAAAAATAAAGGTATTTATGACGAAAATAATTGGAGTACCATCCTAAAAAACAGATAAACATTTTTCAGAAACTACAGTCCAAAAAAAGAGTGTAGTTTTTTTTATTCCCAATAGAATACCAAAATTGAAATTCCCTCAAAAGTATTCATTTCCAAAAGAAACTCCCGTAAAATAACAGGAGGCAATCCATAGGTCTCTCTCCGGTCGCTTGCTTTGTTTCGCTCGGCTGCTCCAGTCGGTCGTCGGCTGAAAAAGCCTCCTTCCTCCGTTCCGCAGTCCACTCGTCAGCATAGCGTCAGCCAGCCCAGAAAAAGGGCAGGCTGCCGCCACGCTTCCTCGCCCTCGTCTTCACACGCTCGCTCCCTGCGTTCGGCGCGGCCACTGCATCCGCATACAGCCTCATTCATTTCGCTTTCGCTTGCGTGCCGGTTTCGTCCCGAGAAAATTCGGGACTACACCGTCACACCACGCTTCAGCTCCATTCATTCCGGCAGTATTTGCGTCTGCGGCCGCTTAGTGTTTTGGCGGTTGCTCGGTAGCCAGGCGGTGCGCGTGGCTCCGCTATCGCTTTGCCCTTGGATAAGGAACGCTACGGCGGAACAGAAACTTCTCGTACACCTGAAACATCCGTTTTCATAACCAAGCTGATTTCAAGCCTGAAGCATATCCGCCTCCGCTAGTTTTTAGTTCGCTTCCGTTACACGCTCTGTGTCCTTCGCCTTCCTCCTCCGTACCTCCGTCGTCAGGCTGCCAGTCCACAGGCGCCTGGCTACGGCCGCAACACCGCCACTGCGCTCCTCGGAAAATAATAACCTCCGCTAAAGCTACGGTTATTATTTCCTGCGGTGCTTGGGGGTGTTTGATTGCCGTTTCCAAAAGAAATTATGATGGATCCGTTCCACCGGAAAATCCCGTTCCGAATAAAAAAATAAAAAAAAAAGAAAAGCAAAGTTATGTTCCGGTTTCTTAAAAAAGACAAGTTCAAGCCCTTCGGGTTTTTGAAAAAATCTCCACCCTTCGGGTAGTATTTTTTCAAAAAAACTTGCTTTTTTGAAACCTCCTCATAGAAGAAGGCTTTCTTTTTTTTCTTTTTTTTTCTTTGAGTTGATTTTAAAGAAAAAAGGAAGCTTCACAAATGGTTTATTCTTTCATAAATTAGCTTTTGATTGAAACGAAAGCAACCAAATTATAATCCAATGGAACCAACTTTGACCGATGAACAAATTCATGAAATCGCCGAAAACCTTGATTGTGGTTTCCGAAGCTTTTGGAACACCGATACAGGAGAACTTCTTTTTCTTCCCGACCTAAACGAAAATCCTTATATTGATTCGGAATTATTTGAAGAAGATTTTGAAAAATTGGACGATAATTTTGCTGACTACACTGAGATTGAAAAACCGAATTCTTCTGAAAGTTATTCGATTATGGCTGACTTTACCGAGCAGTTAACAAACAAGAAACTGCAAAATGAATTGGAAATTGCCTTAAACAAGAAAAAACCGTTCAGGGAATTTAAATCAATAATTGAAAACTCCGGTGTTTACAGGCAACAATGGTTTGACTTCAAAATGACTCAACTTAAAAATTGGGTTATAGAAAAAATCAAAGAAGCAATCATTGATAAAAGCGATAATGAATGATTGAAAATATAAAAGGAAAATTAGACGGGTATAAGACATTTAAAAACAACAAACATCTAGAACAGCATGATCGAAGCACCAAATTTGAAGAATGTATCTGAACACAGGAAAGAAAATCCAAACGTATTAGCCGCAATTTTACTAGCTCCAAAATTTAGCAAAAGAGGTTTTGATGATATTATTCAGCGAATAGAATATCTAAACATGAGATCCGGCAAGACACTTCATTTCTACTGTGCCGGATACGGAGCATATCAACCGGACATAGCAGATGCAGAAAAATTGAATGTTAATGTTAAATACAATCCTAATCGAATTCCTTGGACTTTTAGTCAAATACAATTTGCAAAATTCGTGGATGACTTAGAAACGGAAACAAAATGGACCTATTCTGGAAACACGGAAATAATAATTCTTGAGAACACAGACAATTTTAAAAACTGCATAGTTTTAAAGATCGATGAAATGATAAAAGACAAAATCATTGATAGTGCAAACGATATCATTGAAGCTTTAATTCAGTATTCCCGAAGAGAGAATTCAATCCAAAAAATAAGTTTGAAAGAAATTGACAAAATCACAGACGATGAAACCATCAAAGGAATTCTGTCTTTGCTGCCAAAACCATTCGAGAATTTATGGAACGTATGGAATAAAGGAAAGCACTATACTTTGGTAGATTTAGAATAAATATCTAACCGAAGCTAATCGACTGGTTTCGGGTAGCAGAGAGAACTTTCTCCGCCAGTTAACCGTTATTTACCAGCCTCACGTTAATGCAAAAAGCCAGATCTTTCGATCTGGCTTTCTTGTACTTCGGAAAAGGTTACCAATCAAAACCGAAGCTTTATTTTCTAAATCTTTTTATTGACTTGAGTAATAGAGTTACCCCAAAACTTACCATCGCTCCAATCACCGCTAAAATAACAGTTTTTAAAATATCTTCTGACAAAATATTTGGAGCAATACTCAATATCGTTCCCGATGCGGTTCCAATTCTTAAAGAATCTGTAGTTTCCATTTACTCTGAACTTGTTTCAGAGTCCCCAAAATTGCTTTCGGGATCATCTTTGTTTTGAGTACCCTGAGCGGAGTCGAAGGGCCTGCCATCGGGAGCAGGTTCCACCAAAACCGTCATTTGACTCACTGCCGATAAAACACCTCCGGCCACTGCCAAATATCCCGCAATTGAGATAATTGCTGCCGGTAGAACTGCAGGAGTCGCAATCACACTTCCTCCAATTCCGGCAAGAACCAACCCGATTGTTCTCAAAGTTTTGAAAAACTTCGGAGTAGGGGAAGTCGCGCGGTTTACTATATTTTGAATCGTATTCATTTTTGCCTCCTTTCTTTAGTCCGGATCATTGTGATCAGACGATTGTACAACTAATTCAACTTTCTCGTTTTTGTCCAAAATCGGATAAACCAGACTTTTCAGCTTTTCAAAAGCTTTGCGGGATTCTAATCCCAGTCCGGCTCCCGAGAGTTTCGTTACCAGTGCTATGCAGCCCTGCAATTCCTTCAGAGCATTATTTGCCGGATGAAACAGTATCAAATTCCTGTTCGGAACATTCATAACCTCCAAATGCCACCCATACTTTGGGCTGTGCCGCTTTCGGACTTGGTATTTTCCCTCGGGAATGCAGGAAATCTTTCTCTCATTCTGTCTCCATGGTAATTCGATTGTATAACAAATCAGTTTGCCCTCACATTCCAATTTCCCATTGCTCCCCTCGGGAAAACAAGTCCTGGTTAAAAAAATCACCATCAGTTACTCTTTTACTTTGTCAGCCTGAGCCTGTCGAAGGCTACACTCCGGTATCAACAGCCACAATCGCAAGCGGGTTGTAAGCTCCGTTTTTCAATGAGTACATTTGGCCGTTTACCTCTTGGTAAAACTCGATTCCCAATACCAAAAACAACGGTTTGGTACTGTTGGCTGTCACCGCGTTAGTTTGGCTGATAGCGGCCGTTTCGACTGCGCTCCAAGGCATAATAGCCGTTTCAGAATTCGCCACATTGAAACTCTCATTCTCAAAATCGATTTCCGCACCCGCAGAAATAATTTTGAAGTGGGTGGTTCCTCCCGGAGCCGCCACCACATTTACCGGAACAAACGGAGCCAAATCCACCGAAATTTCTCCTGTCACACGATCAATTGCACTGGTAAAAGGCGTAAACAAACTACCTCCCAATTTCCCACTAATGTTGAACTCAAAGCCGTTCAGTAATGCTGCTTCACCGTCAATCACGTTTCGCTGACCACGCTCAGAAGTGGTGTCCGCTTGGATAACTTTAATCATTTGGGTAGTCAATCTGCTCACCATTCGGTTGTCCGAAGCATTCATCAACATGGTTCGCAATGCCGTTCTCAAAACCTTACCGGCTTTTCCCGCACGCCCAAACTCCGAACCGTTCTCACGAGTTCTCTGAAACGCAGGGTCATTCTTGATTCTGTCAGCGTCAATTCCGCCTTTTTCTCTCGCCAAATGACCGTCCTGTGTTTTGTAAAAAGTAATATCCCCGATAGTACCTTTCAACTTAATAATCCCTTTTTGCCTTGCCATGATTCCTAAAATTTAATGTTTACAATCTTTTCAAAATCTCTCAATCCTTTCTTTGTTGCAACACTCTCTGATTGATTTGAAATCAAATTTCCAACTAAAACTAATAGGTTAAAAGAAGTTACCATTCCAGATGTCATTTAATAATATAACTGTCACAAATAATCTAAAATGACAACCAAAACTTTAAATAGGAGGGAAATCAATCGGCGTTATACCAACATTAATTTTAAATAATTTTAGAAGTGGATAAAAGGGTACTAAAGCGTACTCAAAGGCATAGATAGAGCATAAGATTAATCCTGTTGAGGTTTAAAGAAACCGATCAAAAGCCATCGAAACAAGTAAAAAGATAAATCACTAAATCATGAGAACAGAACCTAAAAGAATCTGCATCTACCCAAAGGACATACAACGTATTACAGGCAAGAGTTACCGCCAAAGCATTAGATTGTTGCAGAAGTTAAGAGAAGACAACAACAAGCTTAAAAACAGCCTTGTCAGCATTGAAGAGTTCTGCCAATACACGGGTTTAAAATATGAACACGTAGAACCGCTAATAATCGGATAATAATCCAATATTTAACTCTTAAACTTGTATTAAGCATTTGGGGTTAAAGATTCAATTTGATTACTTTTGACTCATCAAAACAGATCATCAAATTGAGTCAAATCTAAAGGTGCACAATTCGGTGCACTCAATTTGCAAGAGGTCATAAACCACTATAAATACTGGCTTTTTGAGAAAGGTACAAATCCCTCTTTCTCCGCTGAAAAATAAACCCTAACAGCTGATTTACAGCAAGTTAGGGTTTTTTATTTCCTCAATATCCCCACATTATCCCCACAATTTACTTAATTTGAAGCATAAAAAAACCACCCTTTTACAGGTGGTTCTTAAAAAAGTGCTTACTAATTTTATGAAGCCGTACCAGAGCCAATGTAAGCACTATTCGATAATTGAGTTTCATCAGCACTCATAAACGAAATGAACATTTGTAATTCATCGCCTGTGTAGCTGTTAGGTAAAACTACAGTTTGAGATAAATCTGCTCTTGTAGCTCCTTCAGTTAAATAAATACTTTCTCCTTTTATTGGATTGTAAGCTACAACCATAACTTTATCAGTTGCGTTTGCGTTACCATCTGTCGAGTTATCATCCCATGAAAACTGAACCTGTCCAGGAGTAGTTAGATCAAATACAGGGTTTAATGCTGGAGACAAATTACCTCTTGATAACAATGCTAAAGAATAATCAATAACAAAATCAGGAGATACCCCTGTAATCGCATTATTTAATATGTACGACATTGCACTATTAAACTGCGATTTCTTCACTGCATAATTTTTATAACCAATCTTAACGAAATTTAAGTTAGGCTGTAAAAATCTTAATACCAAAGCAAACTTTGTTCTTTGATTAACTTGTAACAAAGTTCTAGGATTGGCTACACTTAGAGGTTTAGCTCTAATATAATCAATTCCTTTCCATCTTGAGCCAACAACATTAGCTACTTTACCTGATACTCCTCCAAGAATACCTCTACCAATCTTTCCCATTTATAAATAGTTTAGGGGTTAATATTAAATTTTTCGAACTTGGTACGGCTTTGGTATTGATTTAATTTTACTATGCAAAAATAATGCACATCTACACTTTAAAGTATTCTGTGGTTTTAATTGTGCTTAATTGTAGAAAATTGTTGTTAAAAGAGTTTTTTCGGTAGTTGGATGGTATTTATTTAAAAAGCCAATTCGTAAGAACTGGCTTATATATGCTATTATTTTATATACTGATAGATTATTGCTTTCCGTAAATCACTAATTAAATTTAGATTTTTTAGAAATTGATTTTCTTTTTCTTCAAGCAATTTTAGTGCTGCAACACTTTTTTTGTGTTTTTCGTGTTCCTGCATTAATGTATCGAATACGAAACCGAAAAAATAGAAGATCAGAATAAAGTACTCAATAATCGGAATCTGATATTGCTTTTAGCTATAGCATTTATTGTAATTGTCTTTTTAATTGTTTCTTCCATTTACTACAGAATAACCAAAAGGAAGGAGATTTCCTTGCTCGAACAGAAAAATAACGCCGATGCAGAACTATTTAATCTTTTAACCGATTTTCAGGATGAGGTTTCAAATGCCGGTAATCAGGTTAAATCAAGAATATCCAAAGAACTGCACGATGGCATTATGAATCAAATTTACGGCATCCGGTTGAATTTAGGAATCTTGAATAAAATGGACGATGAGGAAAGCAAACAAAAACGCTTGTCTTTTGTAAAAGAACTCCAAAAAGTGGAAACGGAAATCCGAAATTTATCCCACGATTTGAACAATGATTCATTGGTAAACAAAGCCGATTTCAACTTTCTGCTAAATGCACTCATTGATTTCAACAATAGCTCTTCTGCTACAGATTTTACAATAAAAAATTCTGAAAAAATCGACTGGGATAAATATTCATCTATTATTAAAATAAACATTTATAGAATCCTACAGGAATTATTCCAAAATGTAAATAAATACGCACAAGCTAAAAATTGTACAGTTACGATAAATGAAATAAACGATTTATTGGCAGTAATAGTCCAAGACAACGGAATCGGATTTGATATCACAAAATTTAAAACCGGAATCGGCCTAAAAAACATAGAAGAACGCGCCAAAACCACAAATGCGGTTTTAAAAATAAATTCCACAATCAACGAAGGAACAACTGTCGAATTGATTTTTTAATCAAAAGAATTAGGAGTTGGAGCAGTCGGAACAATTTTAGTCGGAATTTTCATATTCAAAGAACCAACTAACTTTTGGAGAATATTCTTCCTGATGACACTTATAGGTTCAATCATTGGGCTTAAATCGGTATCGCATTAAACTAAAAAAATACAACAAATCATATTGTTAAAAAGTAACGACAAAGAAATATTTTAAAAACGACATTTATCTTTAGTATTTTTTAATATTTACCTAAATTGCGGCTCTTTTAAAAAACAGAATACAAGAAAATGGAACAAGTACAACCTTATACTCCTATAAATAAAGTAAGAATCGTTACGGCTGCGTCTCTTTTTGACGGACATGATGCAGCTATTAATATTATGCGTCGAATTATCCAATCCACAGGGGTTGAGGTAATCCACTTAGGTCATGACAGAAGTGTTGAAGAAGTGGTAAATACTGCCATTCAGGAAGATGCCAACGCAATTGCAATGACCTCTTACCAAGGTGGTCACAATGAATATTTCAAGTATATGTACGACTTGCTTCATGAAAAAGGAGCAGGACATATCAAGATTTTTGGTGGAGGAGGTGGTGTGATTCTGCCAAGCGAAATTGAAGAATTGCACGCTTACGGAATCGAAAAAATCTATTCTCCGGACGACGGTCGCGCGATGGGATTGCAGGGAATGATTAATGATTTGGTGAAAAGAGCCGATTTTGCTGTTGGAGATAAATTAAACGGAGAGGTTAATCATTTGGATGAAAAATCGATTACGGCGATTGCCCGAGTGATTTCTTCTGCAGAGAATTTTCCTGAAGTTGCTAAAGAAACTTTGGATCTCATCAGAGAAAAAAATAAAGACTGTAAAACTCCGGTTCTTGGAATCACAGGAACTGGTGGAGCAGGTAAATCTTCTTTGGTTGATGAGCTGGTACGTCGTTTCTTAATCGATTTCCCAGAAAAAACTATCGGATTGATTTCTGTGGATCCTTCAAAGAGAAAAACTGGTGGAGCTTTATTGGGAGACAGAATCCGTATGAATGCTATCAATAATCCTCGAGTTTATATGCGTTCGTTGGCTACACGTCAGTCGAATTTAGCTCTTTCAAAATATGTAGCCGATGCCATTCAGGTTTTAAAAGCTGCAAAATATGACATCATTATCCTTGAAACTTCAGGAATCGGACAGTCTGATACTGAAATTATGGATCACTCAGATGTGTCGCTTTACGTGATGACGCCAGAGTTTGGTGCAGCGACTCAGTTGGAAAAAATCGATATGTTGGATTTTGCCGATTTGGTTGCCATCAACAAATTTGACAAAAGAGGTGCACTTGACGCTTTGCGTGACGTTAAAAAACAATACCAACGCAACAACAACCTTTGGGACGCCGATTTGGATACACTTCCAGTTTTCGGAACCATTGCTTCTCAGTTCAATGATCCGGGAATGAACACGCTTTACAAAGCGATCATGGACAAAGTTCATGAGAAAACGAATTCTGATTTGGCTTCGACTTTCCAAATCACTCGTGAGATGAGCGAGAAGATTTTCGTTATTCCTGCAAACAGAACAAGATATTTGTCTGAGATTTCAGAAAACAACAGAAAATACGATGCTGTTGCTTTGTCTCAGCAAAAAGTGGCTCAAAAGTTATACGGTATCTTCAAAACTTTGGAATCTGTTTCAGGAAAAGTTCCTGTAATCACTAAAGCGGGAATCGACGCAACCCTTTCAGGGTTTGAAACCCTGAAAGGGTTCGATGAGGGACCTGAAAATAGAATTTTCATCAACCTTTTATTGAATCAGTTTGATAAGGTAAAAATGGATTTGGATTCTTATAACTGGGAAGTTATTTTGACTTGGGATGAAAAAGTAAACAAATACAAACAGCCGGTTTACTCTTTTAAAGTAAGGGACAGAGAAATCAAAATCGCTACACATACTGAATCGCTTTCACACTCTCAAATCCCTAAAGTGGCTTTGCCTAAATACGAGGCTTGGGGTGATATTTTAAGATGGTGTCTGCAGGAAAACGTACCGGGAGAATTCCCATTTACTTCGGGATTATACCCATTCAAGAGAGAAGGAGAGGATCCGTCCCGTATGTTTGCCGGCGAAGGCGGGCCTGAAAGAACAAACAAACGTTTCCACTACGTGAGCGCAGGAATGCCTGCTAAGCGTCTGTCTACAGCTTTCGATAGTGTGACTTTGTACGGAAACGATCCGCACGTTCGTCCTGATATTTACGGAAAAATCGGTAATGCCGGGGTTTCCATCTGCTGTCTTGACGATGCTAAAAAATTATACTCAGGATTTGATTTGGTTCACGCGATGACCTCTGTGAGTATGACTATCAACGGGCCTGCGCCTATGTTGTTAGGATTCTTTATGAATGCTGCCATTGACCAACAATGTGAGTTTTACATCAAAGCCCACCATTTGGAAGCAGAAGTTGAAGCTAAAATCAAAGCGATCTACGAAGATTCAGGGCTTGAAAGACCGAAATACCAAGGCGAATTGCCTGCAGGAAACGACGGTTTGGGATTGATGCTTTTGGGTGTGACCGGTGATCAGGTGTTGCCTGCTGAGGTTTACAACGATATTAAGGTAAAAACCCTTGCACGTGTTCGTGGAACGGTTCAGGCTGATATTTTGAAAGAAGATCAGGCGCAAAACACTTGTATTTTCTCGACTGAGTTTGCTTTGCGTTTAATGGGTGACGTTCAGGAGTATTTCATCGAACAGAATGTGAGAAACTTCTATTCGGTTTCTATTTCAGGATACCATATTGCTGAGGCGGGAGCAAATCCTATTACTCAATTGGCATTTACATTGGCAAATGGTTTCACTTACGTAGAATACTATTTGAGCCGTGGAATGGATATTAACGATTTCGGACCTAACTTGTCGTTCTTCTTCTCGAACGGTATCGATCCTGAATATGCTGTGATTGGCCGTGTGGCGCGTAAAGTTTGGGCAAAAGCCTTGAAAAACAAATACGGAGCCAACGAAAGAGCACAAATGTTGAAATACCACATTCAGACTTCAGGTCGTTCACTGCACGCTCAGGAAATTGACTTTAATGATATCCGTACGACGCTTCAGGCATTGTATGCGATTTATGATAACTGTAACTCATTGCATACAAATGCTTATGATGAGGCTATTACGACTCCAACTGAAGAATCAGTTCGTCGTGCTATGGCGATTCAGTTGATTATCAATAAAGAATTAGGTCTGGCTAAAAACGAAAACCCAATCCAGGGATCGTTCATCATCGAAGAACTGACTGATTTGGTTGAAGAAGCGGTATTGGCAGAATTCGACAGAATTACCGAAAGAGGCGGAGTGCTTGGTGCTATGGAAACGATGTACCAACGTTCTAAAATACAGGAAGAATCATTGTACTACGAAACTTTGAAACACACAGGAGAATTCCCGATCATCGGGGTAAATACTTTCTTGAGTTCAAAAGGTTCGCCAACGGTTATTCCTGCTGAGGTTATCCGCGCGACTGAGGAGGAAAAACAATACCAAATCAGAATGCTGGATACTCTTCATAAAGCCAATGCCGATAAAGTGAAAGAACAATTGAATATCATTCAGGAAGCTGCTATCAGCAACAAAAATATTTTTGAGAAGTTGATGGATGCTACTAAAGTTTGTTCTTTGGGTCAGATTACTTCGGCTTTGTTTGAAGTGGGAGGGCAGTATAGGAGAAATATGTAATAAATACAACTCAATTTAAATCACCCCTCGTAAATCTTAGGATTTACGAGGGGTTTTGTTTTTAGGTGAATTCACCTAAAATATTTAATGTTTTGGTAAACATTTCTTCATATTCATTCGTAGATTTTAAAAATAAATGAGAAGTTATGTAGTATTTATTTAATTGAAAATCAACTAAATAAATATCGTTTAATTTTCCTTGCTTAAAGACAATTTAGAATTGTTAAAAATTATTTAAAATTTATTTGGAATTATTCTAAATAGGTTTTTACTTTGCGATATTATTTTTATTAAATCTAAATAAAACAAAAAATGAAGAAATCAGGTTTTTTATTGCTGTTGTTGGCAACTATATCAACATTTGCCCAAAAATCAGAGGATACTAAGGCTATCAAATCTATGTGTGGATGTTATCAAGTAAAATTCAATTTTGCTGAAACTTTTAATTATTCAAAAGACTCAGTAAATTATAAACCTTCAAAAGTTAAACACGATTATGGTTTGGAATGGGTAGAATTAGTGGAAGACAGTCCTAAAAAAATAGTATTACAACACTTGCTTATTGTAGGACCAAAAACTATTATAAAACATTGGAGACAAGATTGGTTGTATGAAAATACTGGTATTTATGATTATAATGGTTTTAATGACTGGAATTTTGTAGAACTACCTAAAAAGAATGTAAAAGGGCAGTGGACTCAAAAAGTATATCAGGTTGATGATAGTCCACGTTATGAAGGTTCTGCATCATGGATACACGCTGATAATCGTCACTATTGGGAAGATATTGCAAATGCACCACTTCCAAGAAGAGAACATACTATAAGAAACGATTATAATATCTTGAAACGTACAAATGTTCATGAAATTACTAATAACGGTTGGATTCATGATCAGGATAATAACAAAGTTGTAAGAGACTTAAATGGTAAAGATTTTACTTTGGCTCAGGAAAAAGGTCATGATGTTTACAAAAAAGTAGATGATGCAGAATGTATTGCCGCTCAAAATTGGTGGAAAGAAAACGATATGATTTGGACTAAAGTTCGTGCTAAATGGAACAAAGAATTGGCTAAAAATAAATCTATTAAACTTAAAGAAACAGTAGATAATAAGCCGCTTTTCTCACATTTATTTGCTCTTAAGCCAGTTGCAACTCAGGGAGAAATAGATAAAATAATTGATAGTTTCATCGAAATAAACTAATGAAATTAGTAAAAACATTTGCTCTGGTTTGTGTGTTGTTCTTATTCCATAAGAACAACGCTCAAACTGTGGCAGATACTATAAAAACAGATAAATTAAAAGAAGTAGTCATAACCGGTACAAGAACCGAAAGAGATGCTGCTTCACTCCCGATTCCGGTGCAAATCATTTCGGGAGAAACCATTCAAAAAACAGGAATTAGTCGATTGAATGAAATCATTCAGGAACAAACAGGTATTATTACTGTCCCTGATTTTGGGGGATCAGAAGGAATACAGCTACAAGGTTTGGATGCCGCCTATGTTATGATCTTGATTGATGGACAACCGCTTATGGGACGAACTGCCGGAACACTTGATTTATCAAGAATAACGGTAAATAACATCGAAAGAATCGAAATTATCAAAGGAGCATCTTCATCATTGTATGGTTCTGAAGCTTTGGGAGGAGTAATAAATATTATTACAAAAAAAATAAAAGCAGACAACCAGTTACGAATGAATGTAAATTATAAATTAGCTACTTTCAATACTCGTGACGCTTCGGTTAATGTTCAATACGGCAAAAACAAAATTGGTTTTGAATTGTTTGGCAATCATTTTAGTTCCGACGGTTACAATATATCTTCGAGTGATTATTTACAAACTGTAGAACCTTATTCTAACTGGACTTTTCAACCTAAACTTAATGTAAATTTTTCTGACGATTTTAATCTGACGGTTAATTCCAGATTATATTCGAACACTCAGGATAACAAAGCTATAATAGGAGAGGAAAAATATATTGGTGAAACCCGAACAAATGAGTGGAATAATACAATTCTTGCCAACCATAACATTTCGTCAAAGTTGAAATTAGTGTATGATTTGTATGTAACGAATTATAAAGCTGATGAATTTTTGAATGATTCCAACAATTTGACTTATGATCATAGTGATTATAATCAATGGTTTTTCAGACCCGAGTTAAGATCTCATTATAAAATAGGAAAAAATACTCTTACATCGGGAGTAGGAATGAACCAAGAGACGTTAAACAGAACGTATTTTGAACAAACGGCAACTTTAAGTTCAACTTATCTTTTTAGCCAATATGAGTGGTTTATTAAACAAAAGTGGAATGTTTTACTTGGCTTTAGGTATGATAATCATAATCAGTATAAATCACAATTTAGTCCAAAAGTAGGAGTGAATTACAAATTAAGTGATTCATATTCTCTTAAATCATCTGTTGGGTACGGTTACAAAGCACCTGATTTAAGGCAGTTGTTTTTTGACTTTACTAATTCTACTGTCGGATATACCGTTTTAGGATATAATGTTGCAGAAGAGAAGTTGACTGAATTGCAAAATCAGGGTCAAATTTTATTTACCAATGGTTATGATTTTTCAGCTCCTTTGAAACCGGAAAGTTCTATTAATGTAAATTTTGGCGGACTTCTTCAAAAAAGTAAAAAATCATTAGAATATAATTTCTTTTATAATTCTATTTCAGATCTGATTGATACCAATGCGATTGCTCAAAAAACTAACGGTCAAAATGTGTTTTCATATTTCAATGTTAACAAGGTATTTACCTATGGAACAGAATTAAACAGTTCTTATAAAATCAGCAATAGAATTAGGCTTTCTGCGGGTTATCAGTTTTTAATTGCTAAAGATGAAAGTGTTGTGGGAAAAATTGAGAATGGAGAAATTTTCGCAAGAGATCCTGTTACTTTATCATCTTTCAAATTGAAATCATCCGATTATTTTGGACTTTACAACCGTTCTAAACACACAGTAAATTTTAAAACGAGTTACGATATTCCTTCGTTAAAAATGAATATAAATGCACGTATTTTTTATCGAAGTAAATATGGAATTGCCGACAGTAATAACAATTCTGTCTTAGATAAATACGACAATTTTGTTAGCGGATATTTTTTGGCCAATGTAGCTGCTTTGAAAGAATTCAAATCAGGAATTGTGTTACAGGCGGGGGTAAATAACCTGCTTGATTATACAGATCCTAACAATATTTCAAACCTTGCCGGAAGGCAGGTTTTCACTAGAATACAATATAATTTCTAATTAATAAATCTTATGGAAAATAGTAAAATAATAAAAATCATCAACATCTTACTAAGTGTTTTTTTAGGCGGTTTGTTGCTTTTCGGTGGTTTCAAAAAGTTTGAGAAACCAATACCAACACCTGTTGAACAAATAGAAAAGATTCAAAAAGGAGAACTTGTAAGTGATGACTTAACAATACTTAAAATCAAAAATTATGTTTTCGGAATGAAACAAACCAATTATTTCTGGCAATTATTGGGTATTACCGAAATCCTTTTCGGATTATTGATACTTAGTCAGTTTTTTCGTCTAATCGGTTCTATCATGGCATTACCGATAACTCTAAATATTTTCCTTTTTCATTTGTTTCTTGAACCTCATGAAGTAGGAGAACTTATTCAAATGCTTATTCTTTTAGCTGTAAATATCTGGCTAATTGTTTTTGAATTTCCAAAATGGAAAAATATCGTTTTCAACAAATCAATTCTTAATTAATTTTTTAAATTTTTATATCATGTTTAAATCAAATATTTTAAAATCAGTTTTATTGGCTGTGGTTATTTCAGTTTTTACTTCTTGTACAAAAGATGACGAAACTTCATCAACAACCAGTGAATTAGCAACTAAAACTTATGCAAACCTTTATGCTCCTCAAACAGGTGGAGGAGGACAACCTTCGGGAGGTGTTTTTACCAAATTCAGTTTTTCACAAAATGCTATTGTAACAGATGATTCTTGGGATATTGCTTTTAGAGGTACAACTATTTTGGTAAATGGTGGTTCATCTGTAGGAATCAGTGATGAACCAACCCGTACCGGAATTGCTGCTGTTAGCATTGTAAATAACACATTTAATTTGATAAAAACGATCCCGGATACTTCTACTTTTAAACAAGATGGTGCAAATACTTATGCAATACCAATAGGTAGTGGCAATGGATGGTATGTATATGAGTCCAGTACTAATTTGGTTAATCCTATTGCAGGAAAAGTATTTGTAATAAAAACTCACGATGGTAAGTATGCAAAATTAGAAATAATGAGTTATTACAAAGATGGAAATGCAATTCCAAACTCTTTAGAGGGGGCAAAATATTTCACATTCAAATATGCATATCAACCTGAAGGAACGAATTTTTAATATCTCAACAAAAAATTAGCAAAAAAGACACAAAGGTATTTTCTCTTTGTGTCTTTTTTTGTGTTTGATGTTTGCAAATTAATGTTTTCAAACTCTGTAAAGTTTACAGAGCTTTCTTAAAATTTTCAAAAAATTTCCTTAAATTCGCAACTTTAAATTAATATAGAAATACTTTAAAAATGAAATACGATATTATTGTTTTAGGAAGTGGGCCGGGTGGTTATGTTACAGCTATCAGAGCATCACAATTAGGCTTTAAAGTAGCCGTAATTGAAAAAGAAAATTTAGGTGGTGTTTGTTTGAACTGGGGTTGTATTCCAACGAAAGCATTGTTGAAATCGGCTCAGGTTTTTGATTACCTAAAACACGCTTCCGATTACGGATTGACTGTTTCTGAATTTGACAAAGATTTCTCTGCTGTTGTAAAACGCAGCCGTAACGTTGCCGAAGGAATGAGCAAAGGAGTTCAGTTTTTGATGAAAAAAAATAAAATCGACGTTATTGACGGTTTCGGTAAATTGAAACCAGGCAAAAAAGTTGATGTTACTGATAAAGAAGGAAAAGTTACTGAATACAGTGCATATCACATTATTATTGCTACCGGAGCTCGTTCTCGTGAGTTGCCAAACTTGCCACAAGACGGTGTGAAAGTAATTGGTTACCGTCAGGCAATGACAATGCCAACTCAACCAAAATCAATGATTATCGTTGGTTCTGGTGCAATTGGAGTTGAGTTTGCTCACTTCTATAATACTATGGGAACCGATGTAACTATAGTTGAGTTTATGCCAAATATTGTTCCTGTTGAAGACGAAGATATTTCTAAACAATTTGAGCGTTCTTTGAAAAAAGCCGGAATCAAAATCATGACTAACTCTTCTGTAGAAAGAATTGACACTACTGGTGAAGGAGTTAAGGCATTCGTTAAAACTGCAAAAGGAGAAGAAGTTCTTGAAGCTGATATTTTACTTTCTGCTGTTGGAATCAAAACTAACATTGAAAACATCGGATTGGAAGAATGCGGAATCGCAACTGACAGAGATAAAATTTTGGTTAACGAATTTAACCAAACAAATATTCCGGGTTACTACGCAATTGGTGACGTAACTCCAGGACAGGCTTTGGCTCACGTAGCTTCTGCCGAAGGAATTAACTGTGTGGAGAAAATTGCCGGTATGCACGTAGAACCTATCGATTACGGAAACGTACCGGGTTGTACTTATGCAACTCCGGAAATCGCTTCTGTTGGTTTGACCGAAAAAGCAGCAAGAGAAAAAGGATATGAATTAAAAATCGGAAAATTCCCATTCTCAGCTTCAGGAAAAGCTAAGGCTGCCGGAACTCCTGATGGTTTTGTAAAAGTAATTTTCGATGCTAAATATGGAGAGTGGTTAGGATGTCACATGATTGGTGCCGGAGTTACCGATATGATTGCTGAGGCAGTTGTAGCGCGTAAACTGGAAACTACAGGACACGAAATTCTTAAAGCAATTCACCCGCACCCAACAATGAGTGAAGCTGTAATGGAAGCTGTTGCTGATGCTTATGGTGAAGTAATCCACTTGTAAGATTTAAAATTTTAGAATATAAAGAAATCCGATTTGTGCAAACAAGTCGGATTTTTTTTATGTAAACAGTTTCAGGGTTTTGAATAAAGAACATAAAAAAAGGAGACCTTTTCAGATCTCCTTTATGTTAATTTTGATTTACCGCTTTCATATCCTTAGGTGAATCCCTTAGCTGATTATTGAATAATTAATCTCCATGTTATTGGATTAATCATTCAAAGTGATTAATCAAAAACCAACACTCAAATTTACAAATATTTTAATTGTATTGTATTTAAAATCAGATACTTAAAATAAATTTAACTTCTTAAGTATAGATAAAAAAAGGAGGTCAAAAAAAAAGACCTCCTTCTGTTGATTTTGATTTATCGCTCTTACTTCTTAGTGAAATTTCTAAGTCAGCTATTGAATTATTAAACTGGTACTGCGAGAATAATGATTCAAAGTGATTAATCGAAACCAACACTTAAAGGTACAATTATTTAGAGTGATATTCTCTTATGAAAAAATATTTATAAAATATTTAACTTCAATCAAAAAAAAAATGGCTGTCTTAGAAAAACAGCCATTTTTAAATATTTGTAATAAATTACTCTTGATTTGAAGATTTTCTCCAAGTAAAAGAATTTAAAATATGTCTTTTAGCAAATCTTGCCGGAGAATCAGCATTTACCATTTTCACGTAAGTTGCTTTTGGTACACTGATGTATTCATAAGTACTTCCGTTAGAGAAATCAATATGTAATCTACTGTCAACATATTTAAAATCAGTGATTGTTGAGGTTGCAACAGTTTCAGTATATTCCGGCATATTTTGTTTGATAGTTTCCGGATTGATACTTACTAAAAAGTGGTAAGCTTCAATAATTTCTTTACTTCTTTCTTCGGCTGCTTTCAATCCAGCTTCATCACCTTGAAATTTATCCGGATGAGATTCTTTCATTGCATCACGGTAAATCTTTTTTAAATCTTTTAATTCTGCTGTTTTGTCAACATTAAGCAGTTTTCTGTACTCAACAATTTTTTTCATAGATGGTATAACTCGTTGTCTTTTAGTGCGAAAGCAAATTATTTGATTTCAAAATCGACAAATTTTTTGCAAATGTACAATTTTTAAAATAAGATTTTTTATTTTTTAAATAATTTAAGAAATAAGAATTATTGAGAGGTTATTTTATTCTATAAGCATCGACTTCAATTTAGTTCTATAGGTTTCTAATGTTAAAGCTTTGGATATAAAACCATGATATTTACCATTTTTTAAAACCGGAAGATAAAGGGTTTTGCTGATTTCGAATTTGTTCATTACCGATTCCATGTTTTCATCAATAGAAACCGTTTCCTGAACAGGTAGCATTACTTCCTTAATATAAGTGTATTTTACTTTGTAAGGATCAAAAATAATTTCCCGAATGTTATTAAAATGAATGATTCCTAAGAGTTCATTTTCTTTGTTGATTACAGGAAAAATTATTTGATTGGAATGAGAAATCAAATCTACTAATTTAGTTAGTTTTTCATCGGGTTGCAAAGTGAGATAATCGGTTTGAATCACAGATTCTGTATCGAAAGAAGAAAGAATGTTTGCATCTTTGTTGCTTGTAAAAACCTGTCCTTTTTTTGCCAGATGTTTTACATCCATCGAATGTTTTTCAAAACGTTTTGAAACAGCAAAACCTATAGAAGAAACAATCATCAACGGAATCATCAGGCCATAACCTCCCGTAATTTCGGCAATAAGGAAAATAGCTGTCAGTGGTGCATGAAAAAGACCACTTAAAATTCCTGCCATTCCTACCATGGTAAAATTACTTACCGGCAGTTTAGCAAAGCCTGTCAGATTTACAAATTTTGAAAAGAAAAATCCCAAATAAGAGCCCAAGAACAATGAAGGTGCAAAATTTCCTCCGTTTCCACCGCTTCCTAAAGTAATTCCTGAAGCAAAAACTTTAACCATCATGGTACATCCAATGAATATAAGTAAAGCCCAATTGTTGTTTCTGAAACTGCTGAAAAGTGTATTTTCCATCAATTGTTCCGGATGTTGATCGGAAAGGATTTTGATACTTTCATATCCTTCCCCGAAAAGTGTCGGGAAAATAAAAATTAAGAGAGCTAACAATAGAGAGCCAAAAACAGCTTTTTTATAAGGAGTCAGTTTTAGATCGGCAAAAAAGTGTTCAATTTTTTGAAATTTTCGGGAATAATATACTGAAGTAAGACCAGTAAGTAATCCTAAAATTACATAAAAAGGAATGTTGTGAAAATCGAACAATTGTTGTTGTTTGAAGTTAAGCAAAACGGTTTCATCCAAAACAATTTGAGAAACCAAAGCTCCGGTGGCTGCGGCAATCATAATGGGAGTAAAGGCAGAAATACTGACATCTACCAGTAAAACTTCAACGGCAAACAGAACTCCGGCAATAGGAGCATTGAACGCGGCAGCAATTCCGGAAGCCACTCCACAACCAATAAGCAGTGTTCTGTTTTTGTAGTTCAATTCATATTTTTGAGCATAATTAGATCCAAAAGCTGCTCCGGTTATCACAATCGGGCTTTCTAATCCTGCCGAACCTCCAAGACCAACAGTAAGGGAACTGGTTACAATCTGGGCATACATTTGTTTTTTTGGAATAATTCCGGCTTTTTTTGCTACGGCATACAAAATTTGAGAAGTTCCTTTTTCGATAGTTCCGCCAAGGAATTTTTTAATTACAAAAACAGTAAGTAATATCCCGACTATTGGCAGAATACTGTTGATGTAACTCAGTTTTATAATACCATTAATGTAAGTGGCAAACGAAAAAACAGAATGCGCAAAAGTTTTCAATACTATTACGGCAAAAGCAGAAGAGATTCCTACTAATACACTTGATAAAAAAATGAATTGTTTTTCAGTCAGTTTTGTTTGCGACCAAATGAGAATTATTTCTAATTTATTTAAATATTTTTTGATCATTATTTATGTAAGTATAAAAGAGAATTATTAGGCTGAATAAAGGATTAATTTGCTTTTGGAAAATGTTATTAATTCTTCAAAAAAAGCAGAGAATTCTTCTTCAAATTCATTGTAAAATTCAAGTAAATCCTCAATTGAGAAACGCATATTTGAACTATTCTGGATTCTGTTGTCCATTTGAATCAGAATACGTGCAATACCTTCGGTAGTTCGGTAATTATAAAGCCAGTTTTGTTCAATCATATAAGGCATTATTTCCTTAGTTCTTTCTGAAAGTAAATCATAATTAGTTTTCAAAGAAGAATAGAAATTATCTACAAAAACATCTAAAGGTTCATCGGAATATTTAGTCCAATTTTTAGCAAGAAAATGATCGTAAAAAATATCAATAATAATTCCCGAATAATGGTGGTATTTGTCGTGTAAACGCTTGGTACTTTTCTTAAAGATAGGATGATTGTCTGTAAAAGTATCAATTTCACGATGCATCAAAATACCTTTTTGAATATCCGGATGATAGTTTTCGAATTTTTTTCCTCGAATGCCATCGGCCATGAAATTCCCGATTTTTATCAAATCGTTTTCTCCTGAAAGATATATGTGGGCTAGAAAGTTCATTTGCCGAAAATAAGGATTTTAATTGGTGATTTTTGAATTCTAATTGATTTTTGTAATATGTCAATTATTATATTTGTGAGCAATTTAAAATTTAATATTCATAATATAAAATAATAATCCATGACTTTAATAAAATCGATTTCGGGAATCAGAGGAACTATAGGTGGAGAAGTAGGCGAGAATCTAACTCCTGTTGATGCGGTAAAATTTGCTTCGGCCTATGGAACCTGGCTGAAAAATTATACAGGAAAAGAAAAAGTATCTGTGGTAGTAGGTCGAGATGCTCGTATTTCGGGACCAATGATTCACAATTTGGTAGTAAATACACTTATAGGTTTGGGAATTGATGTGATTGATTTGGGACTTTCTACAACTCCAACGGTAGAAGTAGCTGTTCCGCTTGAAAAAGCCGAAGGAGGAATTATTCTTACGGCTTCTCACAACCCAAAACAATGGAATGCTTTGAAACTTTTGAATGAAAAAGGCGAGTTTCTAAGCGGAGCAGAAGGAGCGAAAATTCTTGAAATTGCCGAAGACGAAGCTTTTAATTTTTCGGATGTTGACAGTTTAGGAGCTATTATGATAAATGACGCTTACATGGATATTCACATTGATGAAGTTTTGAATTTGCCTTTGGTAGATGTTGATGCGGTAAAAGCGGCTAAATTCAAAGTAGTTGTTGATGGAGTGAATTCTTCAGGAGGAATCATTATTCCGAACTTATTGGAACAAATGGGAGTGGAAGTAGTAAAACTTTACTGCGAACCAAACGGTCATTTCCCTCACAATCCGGAACCTTTGAAAGAACATTTGACAGATATTTCTGAATTGGTTGTAAAAGAAAAAGCACATTTGGGAATTGTTGTTGATCCGGATGTAGATCGTTTGGCATTTATCTGTGAAGACGGAGAAATGTTTGGAGAAGAATATACTTTGGTCGCTTGTGCCGATTATGTGTTAAGTAAAACTCCGGGAAATACGGTTTCAAATATGTCGTCTTCCCGTGCTTTGCGCGATGTTACGGTTGCTCATAACGGAAACTACGAAGCCAGCGCAGTAGGCGAGGTAAACGTGGTTGAAATGATGAAAAAAAACAATGCTATTATTGGAGGTGAAGGAAACGGTGGAATCATCTATCCTGAATTGCATTACGGACGTGATAGTTTGGTTGGAGTTGCTTTGTTTTTAACGCATTTGGCTAATAAGAAAATGAGTGTTTCTGCTTTGCGTGCTTCTTATCCGGAATATTATATGAGCAAAAACAAGATAGAATTGACTCCTCAAATAGATGTTGATGCTATCTTGGAAACTATGACAGAGAAATACAAAAACGAGCAGATTTCTACCATAGATGGGGTAAAGATTGACTTTGCGAACGAATGGGTTCATTTGAGAAAATCAAATACAGAACCTATTATTCGTATTTATACAGAAGCTCCAACTCAGCAACAAGCAGATATTTTGGCTTTGAGAATCATTGATGAGATTAAAGAAGTAGTTGAAATTGCTTAATTGAAAAATACTACTCTAAACAATAATAAGCCCGAAATTCAATTTGAATTTCGGGCTTATTATTGTTATTAATTTGATTTTGACAAATTCTTTCTATTGTGTTTTCTTCTGTAATGAGTTTGTTTCAAATTGTGTTCTCCGCTAATAATGCTGATATTTCCGTCAATTTCCATCATAGCGAGTTTTACCTCTTTAAAGTGTTCTACACCATGTTCACGCATTGCTTCTTCAATTTCTTCGGAAGTAATATTGAGTTTACTTAAAGTTTTAAAATCTATATTACCGTTATGAATCAATATTTCGGGTTTTTGTGTTATTAAATCGCCAAATGCTTTGTATTTAAACATCAATTTTTTTAAGATGTAATTAATGACAAACAATACAAAAGCAGCAGTTAAACCTCCCAATAGAGAAGTGTTGTCTCCCACCATGGCATTTTGAACGGCATTACTAATTAAAAGAATTAAGATAATATCGGCGGTATTTAATTGTGAGAGTTCTTTTTTTCCAAAAACTCTTATGGCAATTACCATAAAAAAATAAACAGAAGCCGTTCTGATGATAACTTCAATAAATGAATCCATTATTTGTATTAAATTTTAAATGATTTATTAATATTCTTTTGCTTATAAAGTTAAACGAAAAAGCCTAATACAATCGGTTGTATTAGGCTTTGTTTTTTTTTTGTAAAATCTAAGATTTGCCAGTTGTTTCAGGTTTTTTTCCTGCATTTTTCCATCTTTTGTGAGTCCATAAATAATATTCGGGAGCTTCCAGAATTTGTTTTTCAACTTCGTGCATGTATAAGTTGGTAAGTTCAAAATCTTTGTAATCACGAGGATTTTCTACAAGTGGACAAATAGTGCATTCATAATAACCTCTTTTTATTTTATTTACTTTAACATAAATCATATTCATGTCGAGTTTCTTTGCCAACATTTCGCCTCCGGTATGAACAGGAACTTCCAATCCCATGAATTTTGTCCAATATTTGGCACGATGAAGAGCAGGCGATTGATCTCCCGCAAAACCATAAAATGCCAAAACACCTTTTCGTTTATTAGAAATCATCAATTCGATAGATTCTTTGGCTTCGACCAATTCGGTGTTTAGATTTCTGCGAATTTTACGAACCAAATCATCAAAATATTTGTTTCTGATTCTTTTATAAATGGTAATACTCTTGAAAGACATGTCTTTTGAAAGAGCAATAAGCCATTCCCAACTGGCGTAGTGAGCGCACATCAAAGCCACACTTTTGCCTTTGGCTTCATATTCTTTCAGCACATCAAGATTAGTACATTTAAAACGTTTCTTGATTTCGGCTTCCGACATACTCATGGTTTTGATCATTTCCAGAAATAAATCGCACATGTGTGAGTAGAATTTCTTCTCAATTTCTAAACGTTCGGCATCCGAAAGATGGGGTAAAGCCATTGCCAGATTATTTCTGACTGTTTTTTTACGGTAACCTACAATCCGATAAACGATGAAACAAACAATATCTGAAAGTATATAAAAAATTCTGAAAGGCAATATGGAGATGAACCAAAGAATGGGATAAGCCAATACAAAAGCAAGTAATTGCATAGTGGTTAAAATTTTTTAGCAAATATAATTTTATTCTTTGAATTTGGTTTTTATTTATTGAGAAGTGTTGCGTTGTTTTGTATAAATTTGACGTCAAATAAAAAAACTATGAATACGATTTTAATAATAATTATCGCATTAACTATCTTGATAAGTTATCAGGGCTTTAATAATATGTCTTTTTTCAGAAAATATGAATTTCACATAGGAAGTATTCGTGCCGGCGAACAAATTAGAATGATTTCTTCTGCCTTTCTGCATGCCGACTGGATGCATTTGGCCTTCAATATGTACACTTTGTATATGTTTGCGCCTATAGTTATTGGTTATTCGGGAGATTTTACTTTTTTACTGATTTATTTGGCGAGCTTGATTTTTGGGAGTTTACTCACATTAACAATGCATAAAAACGATTATAATTATCGCGCCATTGGTGCTTCGGGAGCGGTTATGGGAGTTGTATATTCGGCTATTTTGTTTGAGCCCGGAATGTCATTGTATCTGTTTTTTATTCCCGTTCCTATTCCGGCTTATATTTTCGGAATTGGATATTTACTATATTCTATTTACGGAATGAAAGCCAAGAATGACAATATTGGCCATACGGCGCATTTTGGCGGAGCCATTGGCGGTTATTTGATAACATTACTAAAAAATCCCGATATGTTTACAAACAATCTGATGATTGTTGTTTTGTTGGCAATTCCGATTATAATTTTATTTGGAATGGAAAAAGCGGGAAAACTATAAATTACCCTAAAACCAAATTATAATATGAAAAAACTATTTTTAATTTTTGCCTTAGCAGGATTAACTCTAACAAATGCTCAGGAAGTGAAACAAATTCCAACGATTTCGGTTTCGGGAGAAGGAAAAATAAAAGTAACTCCGGATCAGGTGAGTATTTCTATTGCTGTTGTTTCAAAAGGAACAAAAGCTGTTGATGTAAAGAAAGAAAACGATACTAAGATTGATGCTGTTATTAAATATATCAAAAAAATGATGATTGACAAACAGGATTATCAAACCCAACGTGTTTATTTGAATGATCAATATGATTACGAGAAAAAGAAACACAATTATGTTGCTACACAAAGTATTGAAATTTTGCTGAAAGATCTTTCAAAATACGATGAATTGATGGAGGGATTGGTTGATTCTGGTATTAATAATATAAATGGAGTGGAATTCAAATCTTCAAAATTAGAAATTTACAAATCAGAAGCCCGAAAACAGGCAATGAAACAAGCACAATTGAAAGCTACAGATTATGTTTCGGTTTTAGGTCAAAAAGTAGGGAAAGCTATTCAGATTACCGATAATACAAGTAATTATTATCCTCAACCCAGATATAAAACTATGGAGATGTCGGTAAGTGCCGATTCGGGAGAGTCAAGAGAAACGCTTGCGGCAGGAGAGATTGAAGTAATTTCGAATGTAAATGTAAATTTTATTTTAGAATAGGTAAAAGACGATACAACGAAACAATGCGAAAATTATCACTTTTCATAGCGACAAGTTTAGACGGCTACATTGCTAAACCAAATGACGACCTAAGTTTTCTGAAATCAGTTGAAAAAGAAGGAGAAGATTATGGTTATGCAAAATTTACTGCAAACATTGACACCTTAATTCTTGGCAGAAAAACCTATGATTATGTAATTAAGAAAATTGGTTCTTCTTATTATGACAATGGGGAAAGAAATGTATTTGTAATTACAAGAACAGAAAAACCGAGTGTAGGTAAGACAACGTTTTATACAGGTAACTTGACAGAATTAATACAACAACTGAAATCTGAAAATGGAAAAAATATTTATTGTGACGGTGGAGCAGAAATAATAAATGAATTATTAAAGAATGACCTTATTGATGAATTTATTATTTCCATTATTCCTATTTTAGTCGGTAACGGGACAAGGCTTTTCAAAGACGGAAGACCCGAACAAGAACTAGAACTTTTGAATACAAAAACATTTGATACAGGACTAACTCAACTACATTATAGACGAAAGAAATAATAGTAAAAGAAGCATCCGGTCAAGACAAAAGCCCGAAACCGTAATGGAATAGTCTACGGTTGAAAACTGAGAGCTATTTAATTACGGCTTAATAAAACCAATAATTTTGTTAATTACATCATTATCACTAATAATTTTTCGGTGTCCCAGTTTTTCGGTAATCATTAATTCACCATTTGAAAGATTTTCATAAATGTGATGAGCACAGCTTACAGGAACTTCCAAATCGTTTTTGTCATGGATAATCAATACCGGAATTTTGATTTCTTTGGCAGCCAAATAAGCCGAAGAATCACTCATTTCCTGTTTGTAAATTTTATTGAAACGTTGTTCCATGCGATCGCTGATACTAAGTTTAAGATTTAATTTTTCAACAAATTCGTCCATAATATCTTTAATAATATCACCGCTGCCAATGGTAACAAGATGATTGAGTTGCAAACCTTGCTTCATTGAATTCAACAAAGACATACCTCCCAAAGAATGCCCGATTCCGGCTTCAAAAGGACCGTATTCTTTTTTCAATTGCAAAATTATAGCAATGAATTCAAGCATCAGAGTTGTTTTTCCCGGAGATTTACCGTGACCCGGAGCATCAAAAGTAAGAACACTGTATCCTTGTTTCAAAAGTTCATTAGCAATATTTACCAATTGAGTTCCTCTTCCGGACCAACCGTGTACCAAAATGATTTTTTTGTCACTTTTACCATATTCATAAATTACCACCGATTTGTTTATTTTAGGAATATGAACCAATGTTTGTTTGCTATTGGTATCCATTTCCATTTCTCTTCTTGGAGTTTTAAATCGCACCGGAGTAGTAAATAATTTGGCTGCATAAAGAGTTGCCAAATATGGAGATAATATAGAAAGTGTTTTTCCTAAAATCAAGATTGATTTTGGAATTCCAAATGAGTGTTTTGGTTTTTTTGGAGATTTTGCCATTTTGTGAATTAAGGTAATTTTTCAGTTTTTTTAATTAGAAAAGCAAACTGATTGATCATAAATGCGTAAAAGTAGTATTTTTGTTCTTCTTGAAAATAATAAAATAATGAAACGTTTAGTAAGTATAGGTTTATTGGGAACACTGATTTCTTGTTCAGTTAATCCGTTTACGGGTAAAAAAGATTTGAATTTTGTATCGAATGATGCACTTTTCCCAACTTCGTTCCAGCAATATGGGGCTTTTTTGAAAGAAAATAAAGTAGTATCAGGTACAGCAGAAGCCAAAAAAGTAGAAGAAATAGGAATGAAAATTAAAGTTGCTGCCGAAAAATATTTAGCGAGTAAAGGCTATAAAGAATATTTGAAAGGATACAGTTGGGAATACAAATTGGTTGACGACAAATCTGTAAATGCTTGGTGTATGCCCGGAGGAAAAATTGTGGTTTATACCGGTATTTTGCCAATAACAAAAAACGATGCAGGACTGGCAACAGTTATGGGACACGAAGTTTCTCATGCTTTGGCAAATCACGGAGCACAACGAATGAGTGCGGCTCAGTTGCAACAATTGGGCGGAGTGGGTGTTGCAATTGCTACAGGAAATAAAAGTGCAGAGACGCAACAAATATTTCAACAAGTTTATGGAGGTGGTAGTGAAGTGTTGGGAATGTTGCCTTTTAGCAGAAGCCACGAAACTGAAGCCGATAAAATAGGGCTTATTTTAATGGCAATTGCCGGGTATAATCCGGAAGAAGCTATTGGTTTTTGGCAACGAATGTCACAAAAGTCTGGTGGCGGTGCACCACCGGAATTTTTAAGTACACATCCTTCTGATGCTACACGTATTGCAAATTTGAAAAAATTGATTCCGGAAGCCAAAGCTACGGCTGCTAAATTTGGAGTTATTTACAAATAATATATAAGTATCTGAAAATCAATCAAAAAGCTTTTAAAAAATGAATTTAACAGATTAATTTGTAGAATTCCTATTTGAATTCTAAAAGCAAGAAACCATTTCGAAAAGAAGTGGTTTTTGTTTTCTGGTCGTGAATTTCTAAAAAATATATACATTCGTAAAAAAAGTAAAAATGAGAAAAGCAGAAAAAGGAAGTAAAAAGTTATTAAACGCCTGGGCTTTTTATGATTGGGCCAATTCGGTTTACAGTCTTGTAATTGCATCGGCCGTTTTCCCTATATTCTATAATGCGTTGTTTTCAAAAGACAATCTTTATATAGTTGTTTTCGGACACAATTTCAAAAATTCGGCTCTAATCAGCTTTGTTACAGCAATTGCATTTTTATGTGTCGCTTTTTTTTCTCCTTTGCTTTCAGGAATTGCCGATTATATTGGAAATAAAAAGGTTTTTATGAGATCGTTCAATTACATCGGAGCGATTTCCTGTATCGGATTGTATTTTTTTGATCTCAAAAATATTGAAATCGGATTATTGTTTTATTTTTTCGGACTAATCGGTTTTTGGGGAAGTTTGGTTTTTTATAATTCCTATTTGCCTGATATTGCGTTTCCGGAACAGCAAGACAGTGTAAGTGCCAAAGGATTTTCTCTTGGTTATATAGGAGGTGTTTTGCTTTTGATCGTGAATCTTGCAATGATTATGAAACCTGATTTCTTTAATATTTCGGGTACTTCGGGAGAAGCATCTATGAAAGCAATGAGGTATTCATTTGCCATGGTGGGAGTTTGGTGGATTGTCTTTAGTCAATATACTTATCTCTACTTACCGGTTGGAAATTCTGAAAGAAAAAAACTTACTAAATCAGTTATTTTTAATGGATTTAAAGAATTAAGTAAAGTATGGCAAATACTTAAAAATGAGATTCCTTTACAAAGATATTTATTAAGTTTCTTTGTTTTTAGCATGGCAGTGCAAACAGTAATGTTGGTAGCAACCTATTTTGGAGCTCAGGAGATTCAATGGAAAAATCCGGAAGAAAGTCAAATAGGATTAATAACCTGTATTTTGCTGATTCAGATTATTGCGGTTCTGGGAGCTTTTTTAACATCGAGAGCTTCCGGGAAATTTGGAAATATCAAAGTGCTTATTGCTCTAAATGCTGTTTGGTTGCTGATATGTGCTTTTGCTTATTTTATAACAACTCCTAAGGAGTTTTACATTATGGCAGCCGTTGTGGGTTTGGTTATGGGAGGAATTCAATCTTTGGGAAGATCTACTTATTCTAAACTTTTGCCTGAAACCAATGATACAGCTTCATTTTTTAGTTTTTATGATGTGGCTGAAAAAATAGGAATTGTTATCGGAATGTTGGTTTACGGGCTTATCGATCAAATCACCGGAAGTCCAAGATTGGCAATTGTTTTTTTAGGATTTTTCTTTTTCTCAGGAATGTTACTTCTTTTAAGAATTCCTGTTTCTAAAGCATCAACGTCAATTAGTGGAGCTAAACCCAATAAGGTTGTGGCATAAAGATTGTCTTTAAGGGTTGGAAACATTCGATGATATTAAGTTTTAATATTGATTTTCAGTTGATAAGGTAGCTGATTCAGGGTGTTTTTTAAAAGAATATTTTATGTTTAATGACAAAATGACTTAAATAATATATATGTCGAATCAAAGAATAATTACAATGGACAATTTGTCACTTCAGGAGTTTGACTCAGAGGCAGAATTGATTCCACTATTGAGTCCTGAAGATGAGGAAGAAATGAATAACGAAGAATTGCCGGAAGGATTGCCAATTTTGCCTTTGCGAAATATGGTTTTATTTCCGGGAGTTGTAATTCCGATTACTGCCGGAAGAGATAAATCGATCAAATTGATCAATGAGGCCAATGCTGCCGGAAAAGTTATCGGAGTTGTTTCTCAATTGAATGAAGAAGATGAAGATCCTACTCCGGATCAAATCAATAAAATAGGGACTGTTGCACGAATTCTGCGTGTTTTAAAAATGCCTGACGGAAATACAACGGTAATTCTTCAGGGGAAAAAACGTTTTGAAATAGATACAGTTACCGATGAAGTTCCTTTTTTGAAAGCAAGAATCAAAGAAGTTGAAGAAAAACGTCCAAAGAAAAACGATAAAGAATTTTCGGCCATTATCGAGTCGATGAAAGAATTAGCAATTCAGATTATTCAGGAAAGCCCAAATATTCCTACCGAAGCTACTTTTGCAATCAAAAACATCGAAAGTCAATCTTTTCTTGTGAATTTTGTGTCTTCAAACATGAATCTTTCAGTTAAAGAAAAGCAAGATTTGTTGATGATTAATGATTTAAAAGAGAGAGCTTTAGAAACTTTGCGTTATATGAATTTTGAGTTAAAAAAACTCGAATTAAAAAATGATATTCAATCCAAAGTTCGTTTCGATTTAGATCAACAACAACGTGAATATTTTTTGCAACAGCAAATAAAAACCATTCAGGAAGAATTGGGTGGAGCAACCAATGAGCAGGAAATTGAGGAAATGCGCCAGAAAGCCAAATCTAAAAAATGGGACGAAAAAGCGCAGAAACATTTTGATAAAGAATTGTCAAAATTGCAACGCATGAATCCTCAGGCACCTGATTTTGGAATCCAAAGAAATTATCTGGAATTATATCTTGAATTACCTTGGAATCATTATTCAAAAGACAAATTCGATTTAAAACGTGCCGAGAAAATTCTTGACAGAGATCATTTTGGTTTGGAAGATGTGAAGAAAAGAATCATCGAACATTTGGCTGTTTTAAAATTAAGAAACGATATGAAATCGCCAATTCTTTGCCTGACAGGACCTCCGGGAGTGGGAAAAACTTCTATCGGAAAATCGATTGCAGAGGCTTTGGGTCGAGAATATGTTCGAATTTCTTTAGGCGGTTTGCGTGACGAAGCGGAGATTCGCGGTCACAGAAAAACCTATATCGGAGCCATGCCGGGGCGAATTATTCAGAGTTTGAAAAAAGCAGGAACTTCTAATCCGGTTTTTGTTTTGGATGAAATCGATAAATTGTCGGTAAGTAATCACGGAGATCCATCTTCGGCTTTACTGGAAGTTTTAGACCCTGAACAAAACAAGGAATTCTATGATAATTTCCTTGAAATGGGATATGATTTGTCTAAAGTGATGTTCATTGCTACTTCAAATAATATGGCAACCATTCAGCCTGCTTTGACAGACAGAATGGAAGTTATCAGAATGACCGGTTATACTATTGAGGAGAAAGTTGAAATTGCCAGGAGACATTTAATTGTAAAACAACTCGAAGCGCATGGTTTGACTCCGAAACATCTTACAATTGGAAAGAAACAAATCGAAAAAATTGTAGAAGGTTATACACGTGAATCAGGTGTTCGTGGGTTGGAAAACAAAATAGCACAAGTAATCCGAGGAGTTGCAAAATCGGTTGCGATGGAGGAGGAGTACAATGTGAAATTGACCGATGGAGATATTGTTAAGATTTTGGGTGTGCCAAGATTGGAAAGAGATAAGTCTGAAGGAAATGATGTTGCCGGAGTAGTAACGGGATTAGCCTGGACATCTGTGGGAGGAGATATTCTTTTCATCGAATCATTGGTTTCTCCGGGCAAAGGAAATATGACAATCACGGGGAATTTGGGAACAGTAATGAAAGAATCGGCTACAATTGCTTTGGAATACATTAAGGCAAATGCTGAACTTTTGGGAATAAATCCGGAGATTTTAACCAAATACAACATTCATCTGCACGTTCCGGAAGGAGCAACTCCAAAAGACGGACCAAGTGCCGGAATTGCAATGCTGACATCTTTGGTTTCGGTTTTAACTCAAAAAAGAGTGAAGAAAGGTTTAGCCATGACAGGTGAAATTACTCTTAGAGGAAAAGTACTTCCTGTGGGCGGAATCAAAGAAAAGATTTTAGCTGCCAAGAGAGCGGGTATTAAAGAGATTATTTTGTGTCATGAAAACAAAAGTGATATAGATGAAATAAAAGCAGAATACCTTGAAGGTTTGACTTTTCATTATGTAAAAGAAATGAGTGAGGTTTTGGCTATTGCTGTAACCAATCAAAAATCTAAAAACGCGAAGACTTTATAAATTATTAATTCGATAAATGCCGCAAATTTCACAATTCAATGGGTGAAATTTGTGGCATTTTTTTTTCTGTATCAAAAAATCAATATCTTCGCAACTGCGCTGTTTTAAAATCAGAGAAAAGCCACAAAAAGCATGTTTAGTAAGCCGTATTTTTATTTTTTATTTCTTTTCAGCGCAGTTTCATTCGCACAGATTGGAGGTAAATCGGTTTATCAGTTTTTAAATATCGTTTCTTCGCCACGTCAGGCGGCTTTGGGCGGAAAAATCATTACCAATTATGATTCTGATGTGAATCAGGTTTTGTTAAATCCGGCTTCGGTTAATTCAGAAATGGATAAACGATTGGCTATGAATTATGCCAATTATTTAGGTGATGTGTCTATTGGATCAGCAGCCTATTCTTCAACTTTCAATCAGCAAAAACAACCTTTTTTCGCAGGTGTTAATTATATAAGTTACGGAAAATTTGACGGAAGAGATGAAAACGGAAATGCTACTTCCGGTTTTACAGCCAGTGAAGTGGCGGTTTCTGTAGGAACTTCTTATGTAATACCGAATTCTGATTTTAATGTTGGCTTTAATGCCAAATTTATTTCTTCGGCTTTTGAAAGCTATAATTCTTTGGGAGGAGCTTTTGATTTGGGTTTGATTTATCTCAATGAAAAGAACGCATTGAATTGTGCTTTGGTAACAAGAAATATCGGAACACAGTTTACAACTTATGCCGGAACAAGAGAAAACCTGCCATTTGAAATTATTTTTGGAGTTTCAAAACAATTACAAAATGTGCCTTTGCGCTGGCATTTTACCTTAGAAAATTTACAGAAATGGGATGTTTCTTTCTCAAATCCGGTGAAATCAACCAGTAATTTTGACGGAACTGAAACGGCAGAAGAAGTTTCTTTTTTCAATAATGCTTTGCGACATCTTGTTATTGGAGCCGAATTATTTCCTCAAAAAAAGATTAATGTTCGATTAGGGTACAATTTTAGAAGAGGGCAGGAGTTGAATGTGCAGGATTTGACCAGTTTTTCGGGTTTATCGCTGGGATTTGGTTTGAAATTGAAAAGAGTCAAATTTGATTATTCCTATTCCAGATACACACTTGCTTCAAATACCAGTTTGTTTGGTTTAACAATTAATTTTAAAGATTAAGTTTTGGATAAAAAAATTACCATCGCCATAGATGGATTTTCTTCTACGGGAAAAAGTACTATTGCTAAGGAATTGGCAAAACATTTGGGTTATGTTTATGTAGATACCGGAGCTATGTATCGTGCAGTAGCCTATTTTGCTATGCAAAACAATTTAATAGGTTCTGATTTTTTTGATAAAGAAAAACTGATCGAGAAATTATCTTCTGTAAATTTAGAATTCAAATTCAATAAAGAATTAGGTTTTGCTGAAATGTATCTGAATGATGAAAATGTTGAGAAAATCATCCGAACTATTGAAGTGTCCGGTTTTGTAAGTACTGTTGCAGCGGTTTCACAAGTTCGTGCCAAATTGGTGCAAGAACAACAGCAAATGGGAAAAAACAAAGGAATTGTAATGGACGGAAGAGATATAGGTACAGTTGTTTTTCCGGATGCTGAACTGAAATTATTTATGACTTCGAGTGCGCAAACCCGTGCACAAAGGCGTTTTGACGAATTAAAACAAAAAGGCGATTCGGTCACTTTTGAAGAAGTTTTGAAAAATGTAGAAGAACGCGATTATATGGATACGCATAGAGCTGATTCCCCTTTGGTAAAAGCCGATGATGCTATAGAAATTGATAATTCTCATCTTACTAGAAAAGAGCAATTTGAGAAAGTTTTGGGATTGGTTAGAGAGGTTTTGGTTTAAATCGTAAGTTATTAAGTTCTACTTTTTCCAAAAATAAAATATTTTAAAATTCATCAAATTGAACGAAACTATCTCCGTATTCAGGCGAAACAATTTTGTTTTCGATTAATGAATTAATAAATGGGGTTAATTCATGTAATTGATATTCATTATTTACTTTGAAAAAAATTATCATTTTTCCTCCCGTTTTTAACTCTAAATTGATAACATTATTTGTTCCGTTTGATATATCAGGATATAAAGATCCTCTTTTTATTTTACTTGCCTTGCCTTCATAATCATTTGCACGGATAAATATTTTTTTGATTTCATAAATCTCTATTCTTTTATCATTTATAATAATGCGATCTGAATTAAAAATCAATATTCCCTCGAAAGTTCCGTATAAAGGTTGTGTTCTAAATAAATTGATATAAGTCATTATGAATCCAAAAATAAAAGTCCAAATAAGAACTTTTTCTGCAAATGCAGATATATAATCAATATTTAATATTTTCAAAAATCCCATCACTATCAATAATAAAAACAGAATATTATTGATATTCCAATGATAGTTTTTGTTGTCAGATTTGAAAATTTGAAATGAGTTATTCATTTTTAATTAACCAGAGAATTAGAATTTTCAAAAATAGGAAACTTTTTAATCTTTTATCTTTATTGTGTTTCTTAACAATATAATCAACCTACGATAATAAAAATCTAATCACTTTTGTGATTTAAAACAAAGCTAATTTTACTGATTATCAGTTGTTTAAATAAAATTTGTCAATTCAAATAAAAGAATTATATTTGCACACCTTTTGGCGGAGAAGAGTTTCCTCTAGGTATCAATTAATTACATCTAACAACTTCTGTTGTTTTCTATCCACAATTAAGAAACTCAAGAAAATACAGAATACAAATTTTTATCAGATATGTCTGAATTATTAAAATCACAAGAAGAGTTTTTAGCAAATTTTAACTGGCACAACTTCCAAGAAGGAATTGATGCAGTTGACGAGAAAAACTTACAAGAGTTTGAAGAATTAGTTGCTAAAACATTCATCTCTACAGATCAGGAAGAAGTAGTAGAAGGTGTAGTAGTGAGAATTACTGACAGAGATGCTATTGTGGACATTAACGCGAAATCTGAAGGTGTTATTTCATTGAACGAATTCCGTTACAACCCTAACTTGAAAGTTGGTGACAAAGTAGAAGTATTAATTGACATCCGTGAGGATAAAACAGGTCAATTGGTATTATCTCACAGAAAAGCACGTACTATCAAAGCTTGGGATAGAGTTATCGCTGCAAACGAAACTGGAGAAATCGTTAACGGTTTTGTAAAATGCAGAACTAAAGGTGGTATGATCGTTGACGTTTTCGGAATCGAAGCTTTCTTGCCAGGATCTCAAATTGACGTTAAGCCAATTAGAGATTACGATGTTTACGTAAACAAAATGATGGAATTCAAAGTTGTGAAAATCAACCACGAATTCAAAAACGTTGTTGTATCTCACAAAGCTCTTATCGAGGCTGATATTGAAGTACAGAAAAAAGAAATCATCGGTCAATTACAAAAAGGACAAGTATTAGAAGGTGTTGTTAAAAACATTACTTCTTATGGTGTGTTTATTGACTTAGGTGGTGTTGACGGATTGATTCACATTACTGACCTTTCTTGGTCAAGAATCAACCACCCAAGTGAAGTTCTTGAATTAGACCAAAAATTGAATGTTGTTATCCTTGATTTCGATGATGAGAAAACAAGAATCCAATTAGGTTTGAAACAATTGAACGCTCACCCATGGGACGCTTTGAACGCTGACCTTAAAGTTGGTGACAAAGTAAAAGGTAAAGTAGTTGTAATCGCTGATTACGGTGCATTTATCGAAGTTGCTGAAGGTGTTGAAGGATTGATCCACGTTTCTGAAATGTCTTGGTCTACTCACTTGAGAAGCGCTCAGGATTTCGTAAAAGTTGGTGATGTTGTTGAAGCTGTTATCTTGACTCTTGACCGTGAAGACCGTAAAATGTCTCTTGGTATCAAACAATTGTCTCAAGATCCATGGACTGACATCACTTCTAAATACCCAGTAGGTTCTAAACACACAGGTATCGTTAGAAACTTTACAAACTTTGGTATTTTCGTAGAATTAGAAGAAGGAATTGACGGATTGATCTACATTTCTGACCTTTCTTGGACTAAGAAAATCAAACACCCATCTGAATTCATTAACGTAGGTGAGAAACTTGACGTTGTTGTATTGGAATTGGATGTTGACGGACGTAAATTATCTTTGGGTCACAAACAAACTACTGCTAACCCTTGGGACAAGTATGAGGATTCATTCGCTGTTGGAACTATCCACAACGGAGAGATCTCTGAAATCGTTGACAAAGGAGCTACTGTAGAATTTGGTGATGATATCGTTGCTTTCATTCCTACACGTCACCTTGAAAAAGAAGACGGAAAGAAATTGAAAAAAGGTGATACAGCTGATTTCAAAGTAATCGAATTTAACAAAGAATTCAAAAGAGTTGTAGCTTCTCACACAGCTATTTTCCGTGAAGAAGAAGAGAAAAATGTAAAAGCAGCGTCTGAAAATACAGCTTCTGCAAATACAAATCAAACTTCTACTTTAGGAGACAACAATGATATTCTTGCTGAATTGAAAGCTAAAATGGAAAAAGGAGGAAAATAATTCTCTGATTTCTTTTTAAATACTAAAAGCTCCGCAGAAATGCGGGGCTTTTTTTGTTTAAATCTGATAAAAAGTTAAACAAAAGTATTTGTAGATTATTTATAGTTGAATATTTATTAATTTTAAGAAAAAATACTTCAACATGAAAATAATTGCTTTTGGAGGTAGTAACAGTCAAAATTCAATCAATAAAAAATTGGCTACTTATGCTGCGCATTTGTTTGAAAATGCAGAGGTAGAAGTATTGGATTTAAATGATTACGAAATGCCTTTATTTAGTGTAGATAAAGAAATTGAAATTGGTCAGCACGAATTGGCTAAAGCTTTTTTAAGCAAAATCGCTGAAGCTGATTTGGTGATTGTTTCTCTTGCTGAAAATAACAGTAATTATTCGGTTGCATTCAAAAATGTTTTCGATTGGTGTTCCAGAATCAATGCTAAGGTATTTCAGGAAAAACCATTATTTCTTCTAACAACTTCCGACGGAAAAAGGGGAGGGGCAAATGTGATGGAAATAGCAAGAAAGGTCTTTCCGCGGCATGGAGCAAAAATAAAGGCTACTTTTTCATTGCCTAGTTTTTATCTTAATTTTGATATTTCAAGCGGTAAAATTTCTAATCCTGAATTGAATGAGCAGTTAAAAGCAATTGTTCAATTTCTGGCTAAATCTTTCATCAGTAGAAATTAATAGACGCTTATTGCTTTGCTGAACCACAAAAAGACCTTTATATTCAGGTCTTTTTCTATTATAGAATATTTAATTTTCTAAGAAAACATATTTTTTACTTGTATATACAAATAAAAAGATATACATTTGTATATACAAATTATGTAAATACAATTGTCATGAGGATAGAAGAGATTATAAAGTCTAATGTAGAAATGTCGGAATCAAAAAAAATAGTTCTGAATATACTTTATACTCAAAATCTAATCAATGATAAGTTTAATGAAATACTAAAACCGTATTCTTTATCTGGTGAACAGTACAATGTCTTGAGGATTCTGAGAGGTCAAAAATGCAATGCTGTGAATATGAATTTAATTCAAGAAAGAATGATTGCTAAAAACAGTAATACAACCCGGTTAATTGATAAATTATTGATAAAAGAATTGGTTACCCGAAAAGTATGTCCGGAAAACAGAAGGAAAATTGAGATTGCAATTACAGAAAAAGGGTTGAATTTATTAAAAGAACTTGATCCAAGAGTAGCTGCCCACGAAGAATCTTTTGGTTTGAATCTTACAAATGACGAGTTAATTCAGTTGAATACTTTGTTAGAAAAATACAGAACCTTAAATAACTAAAAATAAATGACAAATTTTATAAAAGCTGCCAATTGGCGTTATGCAACCAAAAAGTTTGATACTACTAAAAAAGTTTCAGACGAAGATTTTGATATTTTAAAAGAAGCAATGCGTTTGTCATCTTCTTCATACGGATTACAACCATATAAAATTCTGATTGTAGAAAATCCTGAATTAAGAGAACAATTGCAGCCGGCTGCATGGGGGCAAAGCCAAATAGTAGATGCTTCACATTTAGTTGTATTTGCCAATATAGTTGATTTTGGCGAAACTCAAATCGATGATTATATAGAACAAGTGGCTTCGGCAAGATCATTATCTTTAGAAAATATTTCTGGCTATGCTAATTTTATGAAATCTAAAATTATTGCATTGCCAACTGAACAAAAAAATATTTGGACTGCTAAACAAACTTATTTAGCTTTAGGAAATCTATTAAATGCCGCAGCTGAGCTTAGAATTGATGTGACACCTATGGAAGGTTTTGATCCTAAATTGGTAAACGAAATACTGGGATTAAACGAAATAGGGCTAAATGCTACACTTATGGCGACAATAGGTTACAGACATGAGGAAGATGCTACTCAATATCTGACAAAAGTCCGCAAACCAACAGAAGAATTATTTATTACTTTATAACTATTTTTTAACTTAAAATTCAAACACAATGAAAAATTTAAAAACAATTGCAACTACTTTGGTTCTAACTTTGTCTTTGACAACAATGGTTGCTCAAACTAAAAAAATCAACACAGAGAAAAGTAAAATTACATGGCTTGCTAAAAAAGTGACAGGACAACACGAAGGAACTATTAATTTTGCTGACGGAGCATTAGTATTTAAAGGAGAAAAAGTAAAAGGAGGAAGTTTTACAGTTGATATGCCATCTTTGACTGCTACAGATTTGAAAGGTGAATATTTAGAAAAATTGAACGGACACCTAAAAGCAGATGATTTTTTCGGAACAGCAACTTATCCTACATCAAAATTAGTTTTCAAAAAAATTGCTACTAAAGACAATAAAAATTATACTGTAACAGCCGATTTAACTATCAAAAATATAACGAATCCAGTTGTTTTTGATTTGGTTGTAAATGGAAATACTGCAAAAACTGTATTAAAAATTGACAGAACTAAATATGACATTAAATATAATTCTGGTAAATTCTTTGATAATTTAGGAGACAAAACAATTTATGATGAATTTGAATTGACTGTAAATTTGGTTTTCTAATTAAAATTTTAAGCGATAAAAAGGCTGTACAAAACTGTACAGCCTTTTTTATTGGCATTTTTTGATCTAATAAATGGTGGTTTTTCGATTAATATAGAGTGTTGTTATTTTCTTTTTATTTTTTTTAAATCTTATTTTATTCATATACAAAATGTTATAAAATAATTTAAAATTAAGTTAAATTTTAGTTTGCAGAATTGGAAACTCTTTATATATTTGCAGCACAATAAACGAAGCGGTTGAGCTTACAAAAAGAGGGGAGATACTCAAGCGGCCAACGAGGGCAGACTGTAAATCTGCTGTGAAAACTTCGCAGGTTCGAATCCTGCTCTCCCCACGAAAACGCCTTAAGAAATTAAGGCGTTTTTTTATTTTATGATATTTAAGAAATCAAGAACAAAATAAAAAAAGGATAAACATTATACTTTATCCTTTGGAATTTTTGAAGTTGACGAAAACGCAAGATAAAAGTGAAGTACACAACAAATCGGCTGAATTCAATTCTTTACATTTGCCAAAAAATAAAGAAATGAATTGGCTTATTTTAATTATTGCGGGATTATTTGAAGTAGCTTTTGCTTCATGTTTGGGAAAAGCAAAAGAAACATCCGGAAATGAAATGTATTTATGGTATAGCGGATTTTTGGTTTCATTGACAATAAGCATGGTCTTATTGCTAAAAGCTACTCAAAATCTTCCAATTGGAACAGCTTATGCAGTCTGGACAGGAGTTGGGGCAGTCGGAACGGTCTTGGTAGGAATTTTCATATTCAAAGAACCAACTAACTTTTGGCGAATCTTCTTTCTTATTACACTTATAGGTTCAATCATTGGACTCAAATCTGTATCGCATTAATCTGATTTATTAATACACTGATAATCTTCATTAACTCGTGGAGTGTAATTAGTTGTGGACTACAAATTTTCGTCCGTTCGAGTAATTTTTATGAAAATGCTAAGAGCCTTTTCATAAAAATGTATCGAGAACAAGAAAATTATCTTTAAAGGGGTTTACATCTATAAAACTTCCTTAAGAAAAGACAGCATTGCCTGCCAGGAACGTTTATCGGCCGATTCGTTGTAAGCGGCTCCTTTGCTGTTGTCGGTTCCGGCATTTTTATCGGTAAATGCATGAACTGCATTGGCATAATAATTCATTTGCCAGTCGGCTTTTGCTGTTTTCATTTCACTTTGAAAATCCCTGATTTCGGTTTCCGATTCATAAGGATCGTCTGCTCCGTGAAGTACTAATATTTTTGGAATGATTGTATTTATAGGTCTTTTTTCGTCACGAGCCAAACCTCCATGAAAAGAAATAACACCTTTTACGTTCATATTGATTCTGGCTGCTTCAACAGCTCCCAAGCCGCCAAAACAATATCCTATTACAACAATCTTATTTGGATTGGCTCCTTGTTTGACTAATTGTTCCAAAGCCAATTGTATTCTTTTGTGATACTCAGGAATGTTTTTCTTGTAAAATCCGGCTTTTTGAGCAGCTTCAGAATTATTAACGGGTCTTTTGTCAACACCATAAATATCGGCTACAAAAGTTTTATAACCCAGTTCAGCCAACTTTGCCGCATTGTCTTTGGAATGTTCATCAATTCCCATCCAGGCAGGAAGAATCAAAATTCCGGGATTGTTTTTCAATGCTTTTTTCGGACTGATGCTGACTCCTGTTAAGAGTTGTTCTCCATCTTTGTAGGCTACTTCCTTTGATTGAGCAAATGATATGGAAGCAAACAATGTGAATAAAACCGAATAAATTAACTGTTTTTTCATAGTGAATTGTTTTTGATTGATTCTTTAAAATTACTTTAATATTCCGAATCAATGAATCTCAATTTTCTTTTTCTTTAAATCTTACTGATTTATATTTGTTTGTGAAATATCTATCAATTCTGATTTCTAAATTTTGAAAGGATTGGAATCATATTTTTTATGATTTCCCCGAAAAATAAGAAACAATGATAATATATTTGTTTTTGAAATGTTAAAGCATTGCTTTTAATTTATACTATTGAATATGAATATAGAAATGATTTCTATTTTGCTGTCGGGATTGAGTTTTGTTTTGTTGATTTTACTACTATTTAAAAGCAAAAAAGACAATTCGGCCGAGATTATCGATTCGGTCAGACGATTATTGCAACAGGAATTGAGAGAAAACCGTATGGAATTACTGAACTCTCTTAAATCGAACAGAGAAGAATTGGGAAAAGGTTTGGACCGACTTACTTCTAAACTGGAAGAAAGATTATTTGCCATTAATTCTGATTTTAATAAAAATGCGAAGGAAAATCGCGAAGAACTTACCAAATCATTAGGTGAATTTGGAAAAACATTTGCAGAAAATGTGGCTCAATTTAATCGGATTCAGACAGAAAAATTTGAACAAATGGCAATTAAGCAAAATGAATTGGTAAAATCGACCGAAGAAAAGCTTGAAAAAATGCGGGAAACGGTAGATGAAAAATTACATAAAACTCTTGAAGAACGTTTGGGACAGTCATTTCAATTGGTTAGCGAACGATTGGAATTAGTTCAAAAAGGTTTGGGCGAAATGCAAACATTGGCAAATGGGGTAGGAGATTTGAAAAAAGTATTGAGCAATGTGAAAACCCGCGGAATATTGGGTGAAATTCAATTGGGTAATATTTTAGAACAAATCATGGCTCCGGAACAATATGAGGCCAATGTTAAAACCAAATCAGGTTCGAATGACCATGTAGAATTTGCCATAAAACTTCCTGGAAAAGACGATGCAGGAAAAGAAGTTTATTTGCCTATTGATGCCAAGTTTCCTCAGGAAGATTACGTTCGGCTTCAAACAGCTTATGATAGCAATGATTTGGCCGGAATTGAAGCCGCTAATAAAGCATTGGTACAATCGGTTAAAAAGTTTGCCAAAGATATTCGGGATAAATACATAGATCCACCACATACTACCGATTTTGGAATTATGTTTTTGCCAATTGAAGGTTTGTTTGCCGAAGTGGTTCGCCAGCCTGAGGTTGTGGCATTTTTGCAAAGAGAATACAAAATTATAGTTACCGGGCCAACGACTTTGGCTGCTATGCTTAACAGTTTGCAAATGGGATTCAAAACATTGGCAATTCAAAAGAGAAGTTCTGAAGTTTGGCAGGTTTTAGGTGCTGTAAAAACCGAATTTGTTAAGTTTGGAGGCGTTTTAGAAAAAGCCCAAAAGAAAATCAGTGAAGCCAATCAGGAACTGGATACTTTGGTCAACACTAGAACCCGATTGATGTTGTCTAAATTGAATAAAGTAGAAGCTTTGCCAAGTGTAGAAACCATAAAAATTCTGGACGAAGTAGGAGAAATAGAGATGGATTCGTAAAAATTAAGAAATCAATTAATTGTTATTAATGTTATATTTATATAAACATTTGAAATGTTTGTCAATAATGTTATCTACAATTTGTAAAATACCTAAATTGGGCCATTAATAAAACCAAAGAATATAATTTGGTACAAAAATTAAAATGAAATTGCAGTTTTTTCAACAACATACAGAAAGGAATGAAAGGATATACAAATTTCCCGATGTAATGTATCATCCTTTTTATTCAAATCTTATAGTCGGGGCAATTACTTTGTCGGTAATTTTACTTACCAACTCAATGTGGGGTATGCCGGGCAAATATTCGGCTCTTTTTCCGGCGGCGGCAATAGAATTTGTTGCAATTTATATTTTTGGATATAGGGTTTTGTACGGGCTTAGTGTTGCAATCTTTATTAATTCCTTTTTACGGGTATATGAATTGAATGTCGGTTTTCAAATGTCAATTATTTATGCCTGTATGGTTATGTTTGGAGATTGGATTTTTTTATTTATTTCTACCCATTTTACCCGTCTTTTTTGTAGAAACCGAAGTTTGTTTAAAGATCCCTATACGGTAATTGTTTTTACTGTTACATTGGCAATTTCATTGATTTTTTTGACCATTATTGTTTTATTCGGAGCCTACTTTATCGGAATTATAACCAGAGATGAAATTTATTATACAGCATTCAGTTTTTGGTTTGGCCGTTTCAATGGTGTTGTGGTTTTTGCTCCATTTCTTTTAGCATTGTTCGATACTAAAGAAGATCGTGCAGTATCCCGAAAAATGATTTGGGAAATTCCGGTAGTGTTGGCAATAATTGTGTTGTTTTCAATATTTGCTTTCAGAACTTCTGTACAAAATCAGGTATTAATCATAGCTGTTTCATTGTGGATTGCATTTCGATACAATCTTTTGATGGTTAGTTTTGCGTCTATTTTAGTTTCACTTATTGCAACCTATTTTACAGCAAAAGGATATGGGGTTATGATAGGAGCCAATACGCATGAATCTATTATGAATCTTCAAAAATATTTATCAACCCGGTTTTTGTTTGTTTACATAATTTATTCGGTAGTTCTGGACAGAAGCATGTTGGTTAAAAGTATTTCTGAAAAATCAACTGATTTGAAAGTAAGACTGAAAGAACTTACCGTGATTTATAAAATTTCGGATTTATGTAATCAAAGTGAAGTTTCTATAGATCAGATTTTAAAAGAATGTGTCGAAAGTTTGCCCGAAGGATATTTGTATTCAGAAAAAATAAAGTGCCGAATTCAGTACAAAGATATGTCTTTTGAAACCAAGGGTTTTAAAAGAGGAAAATGGATGCAACATCGCAATTTTTTCCTTTTTAATGAATCGATAGGTTCTGTAGATGTGGCATTTTTTGATGAAGAAAAAAACCATACCACAAATCCTTTTTCGATTGAAGAAGAAAGAATGCTCGATGCTGTTAAAGACATTTTTGAAAAAATGATTGAAAGTCGTCAGGTTCAAAAGAATTTCAATTTTCAAAAACAAATGCTTCAGGCAACTATCGAAAGTCCGCAGGGAATTGTCATTTTTTCGGTCGATTTAAATTATCGTTATCTCAGTTTTAACCTGGCGCATAAATCAATGATGCTTTTTAATTATGGAAAAGTAATAGAATTAGAAAGTTCTATTTTAGAAACCATCACAAACAATGAATCCCGAAAAGAATTAAAACAGCGATTTGATTTAGTTTTTGAAGACAATGTTATTTCGGATATATTAAGTTTTGAAAACGACGGTAAATTTTGGGAGGTAAGAATAAATCCTATCAAAGACGAAAATAAAATTATAATTGGAGCTACTTTTTTTGCCATAGATATTACCGAGAAAAAGAATGATCAGGATCGACTGGTTTTGAGCGAAAAAAATTACAAAGAAATTTTCGAAAACGTTCAGGATGTATTTTTTAAATCATCGGTAAAAAGCAAAGTTTATCTGGATGTTAGTCCGTCTTGCAGTTATTTTGGAATAGCCAGAGAAGAAATGATTGGCAGAAGTATTTATAGTTTTTTTGAAGATCAAACGAAGCTCAAAGGATTTTTGGATGAATTACAAAATACCAATTCAATCCATGATTATGTAGCGAAGTTCAAAGTAGGAGAGAAGAACTTTTATGTTTCTATAGGAGCCCGGATTCTTTTGGACGAAAATAGTGAAGCTGAATTTATAATAGGATCTTTTCATGATGTGACCGACAGGATTCTGGCCGAAGAACATTTGAAAATAAGTGAACATAAATACAGAAATCTTTTTGAAAGAATAGACGATATTTATTTACAGGTCGATTTTGAGACCGATATAGTCATGGAAGTAAGTCCTTCTATAGCGTCTATCTCAGGTTTGACTCCCGAAAATGTAAGAGGACTTAATAAACGCACATTTTTTGTTAATGAGGAAGAATGTGATTATTTAAAAGATTATTTGCTCAAAAATGGTGAGATTACAGATTACATCATTTGGTTAAAATTTGGTGATTCAAAACTTTGTTTTTCAGTCAATTCGAAGATTGAATTTAATGAGAACGACAAACCATTATATACCTATTCAACTTTAAGAAATGTGACTGAGCGGGTAGAAAACATGAAAAAAATTGAAGAGTACAATCGCAAGTTGGAAAGTCAAAATAGCGAATTGGAACAATTTGCTTACATTACTTCCCATGATTTGCAGGAACCGTTGATTACATTGAAATATTTTACCGATATAATCAAGAATGAATTCAAAGAAAATTGCCTTACTGAAGATGGAATTGAATTACTGAATCATATCGGGCAAGCTTCAAACAGAATGCAGGAATTGGTAAAAGGATTATTGGAATATTCAAGAATAGGAAGAGAAGCCGAAATTATTGAATTGGATAGTGATAATATTTTAAAGGATGTGATGCTGCAAATGATTGGATTGGTACTTAAAAACAAAGTAATTATCAATGTAGATACCTTGCCAAAAGTAATGGCCAACAGACGGGAACTTTCTTTGCTGTTTCACAATTTATTGAATAATGCGATTAAATTCAGACGTAAAGATGTAAGCTTGGAAATAGATATAAAAGCAGAAGAACTCGAAAATGAATGGTTGTTTTCGGTACATGATAACGGAATTGGAATAAAGGAAACCAATTTGACTAAAGTGTTCACAATATTTAAACGACTTAATAATCATGAAGATTATGAAGGAATAGGAATTGGTTTATCTCAATGCCGAAAAATTGTAGAACTTTTTGGAGGAAGAATCTGGGTTGAATCGGTCTTTGGAGAAAGCACCACGGTTTACTTTACATTCCCGAAAATTTCGTAATCTAAAAAAATAATCATAACCCATTGGGTATAATTAGCTGCCGAAGATAAATTCTCGTCAGTTCGAGTAAATTTTCAGAAAAAGCGAACAGCATTTTCTGAAAATTGTATCGAGAACAAGAAAGTATCTTAATGTAATTAATTCGTTAAATCAATTACACAAACTACAATTTATCCATATAGATTTTGTGTAAATTGATCAAATTCGTGTTCTAATTTTTTTTAGAGGAGGCTATTTCTAAGATAGCCATAAAAGCTTTTTCCCTATTCAGAAATAATTTCATACTTTTGTCGCCTAAAAAACAAGAAAAAATGGCTACAATTACATTAGGAGGAAATCCAATAAATACAATAGGCGAATTACCAAAAACAGGAACTCAGGCAATTGATTTCAAATTGGTTAAAGAAGATTTATCAACAGCTACTTTAGCTGATTTTACAGGAAGTAAATTAATCCTGAATATTTTTCCAAGCATCGATACCGGAACTTGTGCAGCATCTGTAAGAAACTTCAATAAATTGGCAAGCGAATTAACAAACACTAAGGTTTTGTGTATTTCAAAAGATTTGCCGTTTGCCCAAAAACGTTTTTGTGGAGCAGAAGGAATCGAAAATGTAATTAACTTGTCTGATTTCAGAGATGGTTCTTTCGGTAAAAATTATGGTTTAGAAATCATTGACGGTAAACTGGAAGGTTTGCACTCAAGAGTTATTGTTGTAATTGACGAAAACGGAATCATTACCCATACCGAACAAGTGAGCGAAATTGCTAACGAACCAAATTATGAGGCTGCTTTGGCAAAATTGTAAAATCTCACTATTTCTAATCCGTAATTAATAATGAAAAAAGACACCACTTTTGTCACCGGTCGTATTAAAAGTGTTAAATATGCCGTGATGGGTGCGTTGAAACTTATAAATACCGAGCATAGTATTATTGTTCAGTTTTCTATAGGAATTCTGATGACAATCGCTGGTTTTTTCTTCGGAATTACCAAGACAGAGTGGATGTTTCAGATATTTTCAATCGGATTGATTATGAGCATTGAAGGATTGAATACGGCTGTAGAAAAAATAGCCGATTTCATTCATCCTGATTATCACGAAAAAATAGGTTTTATCAAAGATATTGCTGCCGGTGCGGTTATGTTTGCTGCAATTACGGCAATCGTTATTGGTGCAATAATATATATTCCTTATTTGACGGAATTCATTGGATAAATCAATTTCAAATACACAATTTTATATTCTATTTTATCTGAATAATGGCAAAAACAATAAAGAAAGAAAATACATCTAATAGTGCAACAGAAACAAAAAAGACAGGGATTTTATCCCGACAACAAAAATTCCTTGTCGGAACTATGTTGGTGTTGTTTTCAATTTCGCTGTTTTTCGCATTTGCTTCTTTTTATATTTATGGCACAAACGATCAGAGTGCAGTAGAACAAATTGCTGACCGAACCACTACTGTAGAGAATTGGTTAGGCAAAATGGGAGCTTATATTGCTGATTTAGTCGTTTATAAAGGATTTGGACTTGCTTCTTTTTTGTTTGTCAGACTTTTCTTTTTAACAGGAATTTATCTTGTTTTGAATCTTCCGCTCAAAAAACTCAAAACTACTTGGTTTTGGGATTTATTTGCAATAATAATTTTATCGGTTAGTTTCGGATTTTTTGCCGATTTCCTGCCTGAATTGGGTGGCGTTTTTGGCTATGAAATGAATTTGTTTCTACAGGATTACATTGGTAAATCGGGAACAATTTTATCATTGATTTTCGGATTGGTAATTTACGCTATTTTTAAAATCAAGATTTCTCCGGATGCTTTGTCTTCTGTTTTTGAGAAATCAAAAGAAGATTTTAAATCAGACAATGAAAATATAGTTTCACCTGCTCCGGTCAGTGAAAAGACTTATAATTTGGAAGAATTTGCTGTTAAAGAATCATTTATTCCGGAAGAAGAACTAATTCCAGAACCGGTTTTAATAACTCCGCCATCGCAATTTGAAATCAACAAAGAAGCATTAAAACCAACTATAAGCAATGCTTCTGAATTGAGTTTGGAACCAACAATGAAAGCAACTCCGCTTGAAGTGGCTACTTTGGAAGAAGAACCAATTGAAGAGTTTTTTGAAATTGAAAAAGTAGAAGAAGAAGATATAGTTGAAGAAAATCTTGCTGCAAAACTGGTTGCCGATTTCGGATTGTTTGATCCTACTTTGGATTTGTCTAATTACAAATTCCCGACAATTGATTTACTGAAAGAATATTCTTCGGGCGGAATTACCATTAATCAAAGTGAACTTGAAGAAAACAAAAACCGAATTGTAGAAACTTTACGTAACTACAAAATCGAAATTGCTCAGATAAAAGCAACTGTAGGCCCATCGGTAACATTATACGAAATTGTTCCCGAAGCGGGAATCAGAATTTCGAAAATTAAAAGTCTGGAAGACGATATTGCTTTGTCGCTGGCGGCTTTAGGAATTCGTATTATTGCTCCAATTCCGGGGAAAGGAACCATTGGTATTGAAGTTCCAAACAAGAATCCTACTATGGTTTCGATGAAAAGTGTTATTGGCTCAGCCAAATTTCAGGAAGCTGAAATGGAATTGCCAATTGCTTTGGGAAAAACTATTTCAAATGAAACTTTTGTAGTCGATTTGGCAAAAATGCCTCACCTTTTGATGGCGGGAGCTACCGGACAAGGTAAATCGGTAGGATTGAATGCTGTACTGACTTCGCTTTTGTACAAAAAACATCCGGCAGAAGTAAAATTTGTATTGGTCGATCCTAAAAAAGTGGAATTGACGCTTTTCAATAAAATTGAAAGACATTATTTGGCCAAATTACCGGATACCGAAGATGCTATTATTACCGATAATGCCAAAGTAGTAAATACTTTGAATTCTCTTTGTATTGAGATGGATGACCGTTATTCGCTTCTGAAAGACGCAATGGTAAGAAACATTAAAGAATACAACGAAAAATTCAAGGCACGTAAGTTGAATCCTGAAAACGGACATCGATTTTTGCCATATATCGTTTTGGTAGTCGATGAGTTTGCCGATTTGATCATGACAGCTGGAAAAGAAGTAGAAACTCCTATTGCACGTTTGGCTCAGTTGGCCCGTGCTATTGGTATTCACTTGATTATTGCTACGCAAAGACCTTCGGTAAACGTAATTACCGGTTTGATTAAGGCTAATTTCCCTGCGCGTATTGCTTTTAGAGTAACATCTAAAATCGATTCCAGAACTATTTTGGACACTCAGGGTGCCGATCAATTGATAGGACGAGGAGATTTGCTCTATACAAACGGAAATGATGTGGTGCGTGTTCAATGTGCTTTTATTGATACTCCTGAGGTTGAAAAAATTACTGAATATATTGGTTCTCAAAAAGCATATCCTACGGCTTATTTGCTTCCTGAATTTACAGGAGAAGAAAGTGGCATTAATCTTGATATCGACATTTCCGAAAGAGATTCCTTGTTTAGAGAAGCTGCCGAAATTATTGTTGGAGCGCAACAAGGTTCGGCCTCTTTGCTTCAGCGAAAATTAAAATTGGGGTACAATAGGGCAGGTAGATTAATCGATCAGATGGAAGCTGCCGGAATTGTTGGCCCTTTTGAAGGAAGTAAAGCCAGAACTGTAAATATTCCGGACATGATTGCTCTTGATCAGTTTTTTAACAACGAACAAAATAAATAACTTATAAATAAGATGAAACGTTTTACAAAAAGATTAATTCAACTTTCTTTTATACTGTTTTTAAGTCTTAGCGTTCAGGCACAAGACAAAAAAGCAAAAGTATTACTTGATGAAGTAGCGGCAAAGGTTAAGAGTTATGATAATATTACTATCGATTTTAAATATACTCTTAATAATGTTAAGGAAAAGGTAAATCAGGAGAGCAAAGGAAACGTGATTATGCAGGGGAATCAATATGTTTTGAATTTGATGGGAGTGACTAAACTTTTTGACGGAAAGAAAATGTACACCATTAATCCTGAAGATGAAGAAGTTTCTATCAGTAAATACAACGAAAAAGATTCAAACAGTGTTACTCCTTCAAAAATGCTGACTTTTTTCAATTCGGGTTACAAATTCAACTGGGATATTTCTCAAAATGTAAAAGGAAGAAAAATTCAATATGTTAAATTGACTCCTAATAATACTAAAGACAGCAGAAAAGAAATTTTGTTAGGAATTGATACTCAGACAAAAAACATCTACAACCTGATTGAAGTAGGAAAAAACGGAACAAAAACCACTATAGTGGTAAATTCTTTCAAAACCAATCAACCATTATCAAAAAATCAATTTACCTTTGTTGAGAGTAAATACAAAAATTATTACATCAACAGATTAGACTAAGTTAATAGGTGAAAATTCTTGATAGGTATCTTTTAAAAACTTTCCTGATTACATTTACTTCGGTATTTGTAATCCTTTTTTTTATATTCATACTTCAAACAGTTTGGTTGTTCATCGATCAACTTGCCGGAAAAGATTTAGGATTTTCACTTATTTTAAAATTCCTAGTCTATTCTATGCCGGGAATTGTTCCATTGGTATTACCTCTTTCCATACTTTTGGCATCCATTATGTCGTTTGGTGATTTATCAGAAAACTATGAGTTTGCCGCAATGAAATCTTCAGGAATTTCGCTGCAAAGAGCCATGAGAAGTTTGTCGGTTTTCATACTTTTTTTAAGTTTGGCTGCATTTCTTTTTGCAAACAATGTTATTCCGTATTCTCAATTCAAATTCATCAATTTCAGGAAAAATATTGCTCAGGTAAAACCATCGATGGCAATTACCGAAGGTCAATTCAGTAAAATCGGGAATTTTACAATTAAAGTTGACCGAAAATCGGGCGAAAATGAAAATTTACTCAGCGGAATTACCATTCATAAAAAGTCAGATGACGGAATGTTGAATACCACGGTGATAAAAGCCGAAAAAGGTGTTTTGATAAGCAGTAAAGAATCGAATATTCTTCAGTTGGTTATGTACAATGGATTTCAATATGAAGATATAATTCCGAAGCGTTTTGAAGAACGAAACAAACATCCGTTTGCAAAAACTTCTTTCAAAAAATATATTATGAATATGGATTTATCAAAATTGAATAAATCCGGTTCAGATGACAAAAGTATTGTTAATACCAACAGTATGTTGAATGTGGGCGAATTGAAATTTACATTGGATTCTCTTAACAGGGATTATAAAAAAGACAGAATTTCTTTTACTGAAAATGCCAATCAAAGAAATATATTCAAAAAGCCCGAAATAACTTCAATTGCTTCAAATCAGCTAAAAGAAGATTCAAAAGAAAAAAGAAAGAATACTTCCGGTTTATTGGAATATTATAATAATACCGAGAAAAAAAGCATATTAGAAATTGCTAAAAACAACGTTGCCAATACTATTTTCTCTATCGGAATGACAAAAGATGATTTTGATTTTAAACAAAAGAATATAAATAGTCATTGGGTAGCCCTTTATGATAAATTTGTTATGGCTTATGCCTGTATTTTAATGTTTTTCATTGGAGCACCTTTGGGAGCAATTATCAGAAAAGGAGGTTTGGGATTGCCTATTGTTTTTGCAGTTCTTATTTTTATATCCTTCCATTTCATCAATACATTTGGAAAAAAACTGGCTCAGGAAGCAGGAATTACACCTTTTTTAGGTTCATGGATGTCCTCACTAATCCTGACACCATTTGCAATTTTATTGACTTACAGAGCTACTAATGATATTGGAATGATTAATACCGATGTTATTATGCAACCGATTCAAAAACTTTTTACTAAACTATTTCAAAAAAAACAGTAAGATATGTCATCAAATAAAATACAACTAAACACCATAGAAGAAGCCATTGAAGACATCAGACAAGGAAAAGTAATTATTGTAGTTGATGATGAAGACCGTGAAAATGAAGGCGACTTTTTGGCTGCTGCCGAAAAAGTAACTCCTGAAATGATCAATTTCATGGCAACTTATGGCAAAGGACTCATTTGTGCTCCGTTGACAGAAAGCCGTTGTAAAGAACTTGGTCTGCATGCAATGGTAACCAATAATACAGATCATATGGAAACGGCTTTTACTGTTTCGATTGATTTGAAAGGTCATGGAGTAACTACAGGTATTTCGGCTGCCGACAGAGCTAAAACCGTTTTGTCATTAGTAAATAGTGAAACAAAGCCACACGATTTGGCTCGTCCGGGACATATTTTTCCGTTAATTGCAAAACAGGGAGGAGTGCTTCGTCGAACAGGACACACCGAAGCAGCTATTGACTTTGCCCGTTTGGCAGGTTTTAAACCGGCCGGAGTTATAGTCGAAATTATGAACGATGACGGAAGTATGGCTCGTCTTCCTCAGCTGGTTGAAGTAGCTAAAAAATTCGACTTGAAATTAGTTTCAATCGAAGCTTTGGTTGCATACAGAATGCAGCACGATAGTTTGATTGTAAAAAAAGAAGATTTCGACATAGAAACCCGTTTTGGAACTTTCAGGCTTAGAGCTTATCTGCAAACTACAAATAAACAGGTGCACATAGCCTTGACAAAAGGAACATGGAATTTAGGTGATCCGATTTTGACTAAAATCAATTCAACTCAGGTAAATAATGATATTCTAGGAACTTTGACCGACGATAACCATAAGAGATTAGACAATGCTTTTGAAGCTATAAATAATGAAGGAAAAGGAGCTATTTTATTTATAAATCAGGAAATACCACCAATTGATTTATTGAATAGAATAGGGGAGTTAAAAGCATTGCAGTCAAAAGGAGAATTAAAAGCACCGCAAGTAAAACTGGATAATAAAGATTTTGGAATTGGAGCCCAAATTTTACACGATTTAGACATTTCAAAAATCAGATTTTTATCAAATTCTAAGCAAACCAAACGTGTTGGAATGATTGGTTATGGTCTTGAAATCACAGAATACGTCAGATTTTAATTTTTTGTAAAATTATAAACAAAAGATTTTGAGGAGGTTAAATAAACATGAGTAAAAAAGATTTATTTTTCTTAAAAAAAGCTTTTGATAATCGAAAAAGACCTATATATTTGCACCCGTAATCAATAAACGGTTACAGATACTGGAGAAATGGCAGAGCGGTCGAATGCGGCAGTCTTGAAAACTGTTGACTGTAACAGGTCCGGGGGTTCGAATCCCTCTTTCTCCGCAGAATAAAAACCCTAACCCTTGTAAATAAAGGAGTTGGGGTTTTTTACTTTACAAATATCCCCACATTATCCCCACAATTTTTCTTTTTCAAATTCACTATTTTTATACAAAACAGGAATTATGAAAAGTCAAGTATCCATAAAAAGAATAATTATTGATTTTATTTATATCAGAGATCAGCTAAAAGATCTTTTCAAGGGTAGGCAGGAATACCAACCTATAATAGAATTTCTTGGAGCTAAAGATTATTTGGATGATGATTTAGATATTCCTTTCCCGAAAATGAAAGATGTTGAAGACGCAACCGGATTAAAGCCTCATATTCTTCGAAAGATTTTATTAAAGATGCATGATGAGATCTTTACTTACGAAAGAAAATTAAATCTTAATTTTAAAAAGGTTTTATATCACTTTTACATAAGCTACTTTGATCATCGATGCCAATTTACTGTAGATTATTTAACTCATTTACCTAGAATTGGAGACAGTATGAGTTTGCCTTTTGTTAGTGCCTCAATACCGGTTAATTATTTCTTTGTAGATGATATACAACATGAATTAGAAAATGATGCTCAAATAGTAATCATTACGTTAAAGGCGGGTAGTTTTAATGAATACTACCGTTTCATGAAAGATCGAGCATTAGAACTCGGGGAAATTAGTTTTGGTGAAATGTATAATTTAAGCGAACATGAAATTAAAAAAATTATATACACTAAAGGAGCCTACAGTAATAATATGTACTCACCTACTTTTAAGAGATACTTCAAAAAGTATTGAAATTTTAACCTATAATCAAAGCTAGTACCTGTTCCTTTTTTAAACTGGTGTACTGACAAAACTCATCTATTGAAACAAATTCGTTTTGAAGCTTATTAAGGTCTTTTCTTATTTTTCGTAACAATCTTGAGCTTTGAATATAACTTTTTCCTGTAATGAGCTGTATGTCCTTTGGGTAGATACACAGCCTCTTGTTCTCTGTTTTCATACACTATCTATAGCTTTGATTAGGCTTTGACTTACGTTAAAGCTAAGTAACCATAAATGAAGTCATCAAATGAAATCTCTTGTTAGAAAATACCGAATTGTGTTTTATTGTGTTCTTTTTAGAATATCATTTATGTCATTTTAAATCATTTAGTGCATTGTACTACATTCTGTATGGTGCCCTCTTTTAAATTATTAGTTTAAGTATCAACTTTGATGTAGAATCAATCAAAGATGTTGCAACAGGATGATGATTTTAGAGATTATTAATTTAAAAATGAGAAATCATGGCAAGGCAAAAAGGGATTATCAAATTGAAAGGTACTATCGGGGATATTACTTTTTATAAAACGCAGGACGGTCATTTAGCGAGAGAAAAAGGCGGAATTGACGCTAGTAGAATCAAGAATGACCCTGCGTTTCAGAGAACGCGTGAAAACGGTTCTGAGTTTGGGAGAGCCGGAAAAGCTGGGAAAGTTTTGAGGACCGCATTGAGAACGATGCTGATGAATTCTGCCGACGGGAGAATGGTTAGCCGATTGACTCAGACTATGGTGAAGGTTATCCAAGCGGATACCACAAGTGAACGTGGCTTACGTAATGTGATTGATGGAGAAGCTGCGTTGTTGAATGGTTTTGAGTTCAACATTAGCGGAAAATTAGGCAGCAGCTTGTTTGCACCGTTTGTGTGTGAATTGGATCGAGCTACGGGAGATATTACAGTAAGCTTGGATCCTTTTGTTCCGGTGAATGTGGTGGCAGCGCCAAGTGGAACTACGCACTTCAAAATTGTTTCGGCTGGCTTTGAGATTGATTTCGAAAGCGAGAATTACATTTTGAGTAATTCTGCAACGGCAATCCTTCCGTGGAATGCTGAGGAAACGGCAGCGATCAGTCAAACAAATCTAGTGACAGCCAACAGCATTAACCCATTATTTTTGGTGTTGGGGATTGAGTTTTACCAAGAGGTAAACGGCCAAATGTATTCTTTGAAAAACGGAGCTTACAATCCACTTGCGATTGTGGCTGTAGATACAGGAGTGTAATGGTCATTTGGCTAACAAGAACTTATTTCCCCGATGGGACAAACGGAAAACTCGTGAGTGAGGGCAAAACAATCTGTAAGACTATTGAATTGCCTTGGAAGAATAATGAAAAGAGAGTTTCCTGCATTCCGGAGGGGAAATATTTAATCAGAAAACGCTACAGCCAAAAATTTAAGTGGCATTTAGAAATTACGGGAGTGACTAACAGAAGTTTGATTCTGTTTCATCCGGCCAATAATGCGCTTTTGGAATTGAATGGCTGTATTGCACCAGTCACGAAGCTTTCGGGTCCTGGTTTGGGCTTGATGTCTAGAAAAGCTTTTGCGATTTTGAAACACTTGGTTTATAAGGCACTTAACAAAAACGAAAGTGTGGAATTGATTGTTGAATCATCCCTCGACTTCGCTCGGGAGGACAATAAATAAGGAGGTTTATTATGAAAAATGTGATTGAACGAGTAAAGGAACCAACGCCTAAGTTTTTTAAGGTTTTGAGAACGGTTGGTTTGGTTTTATTGGGAATTAGCGGAAGTGTGATTGCTTCTCCGGTAGTATTGCCGGCGGTGGTGGTAAGCGTCGCGGGTTATATGGCAGTTGCGGGTGGGGTTATCTCGGCTGTGAGCCAGTTGACGGTTGATACTTCTGTAAATTTAGAACATCAACAAAAGGATGACCCTTCGACTGCGCTCAGGGCGACAGTGCAGGATGATAAAGAGGATTCTGAAATAAATTCAGGATAGTATGGAAACAGAAACTTCCCTCCGAATGAGTACCGCCTCGGGAACATTATTGAGTATTGTACCCAACATTCTTTCAGAAGATATTTTAAAAACGATTATCCTTGCAGTAGTTGGAGCGCTAGTTAGTTTTACGGTATCGCTTCTTTTAAAGTGGTTAACGAAATTTAAAAACAGACACTGAAACAAGTTCAGTGTAAAATAATCCGGTTTTGATTGCCCCGATAGGTATCGGGGTTTTCCGGAGAATTGTAAAGCCTGGTCTATGATTAGGCTTTTTTTTATGAATTAAGAGATTATGATTTAAGCAAATAGATTATTGTCGTTAACAGATAGTAAAATCCAGGATCTTTTGATTGAATCATTTCTATATCAATCTTTCTTCAATCAAATCTTTCCAAATTACAAATCCTTTTCTTTGGTCTGAATAGTCATGAAGTATGCGACTGAAATTATCGGGTGGATTTACCATAAATGCTTGCCTTCCATTATTTCTAATTATATTAAGATAACTATCGACCTGCATTAATTGATAAGGAAGAGCTTGCTTATCATTGTCAAAATGCCAAATGTAAGTTGCTTCTTCTGTGTTCAGAGTTTCTAAAACATAGTGAAACTTTTCATTGCCTGTTAATAGAAAAACGAATGAAAAGGGATTAAGAACGAATCGAAGTTTTAGAATATTTCTTGCATGACGATTGGCTAAATATTGTAAATGCTTCTGATGTTTGAAGTTTTTGTTTTTTAAAATATCGTTTAATAGTTCATCTCCTGAATCATAGAGCTTGTTTTTTCCGTCTGATTGTAAATGATTCACATCTATAATATTTCTACTATCTGAAAGGTTTTCTTTGCTGATAAAATTCTTTGTAATGAATTTAAACTTTACTCCTTCAACCATTTCCCTATTGATTTTGTGAAGGTCAATGGATGAAGCTAACTGAGAAATTAATTTACCGTTTTCGAATTCAGCATAAACAGTAACTGTGATATTCTTAATCTTGAGTGTCTTTGAAAAATAGGGTTTTAAAACTTCAAACTCAGGTCTGATTTCAAGATTTTCAATATCAAAATCAAGTTCAGCTTTCATTTCAGGCACCTCGTATTTAAAAGCAACACTTCCGTAACGGAATTCAAGATTTTCAAACGCAATCTTTATTTTTTTATCGACTATAAAATTGCTTTTTGAAATTGCAATTTCCTCTTCGGGTTCATCGAATAAGGTTGCCTGCTTGTCGATTTTTCGATAATATGTATTTCTTTTCAGAAACATTTTGTTCAAGTAATCTATTTTGATGTCACGATAATCATAAATAGTTGGTGCTATTTCAGAACGTTGTACTCTGCCTATGTATTGAATCAGTTTACCTTCGAAAGAAAAAGGATAAACAAGAAAAAGACAATTAGCATTTTGCAAATCAGTTCCTTCACCAAAGAATTGCCCATTAGTGATTAATATTTGATAATTACCTTCTTTTAGTGATTTCCATTTTGAGTTTTTGGAGCTTTCAGAATCTTCTCCGCTCAATGTGATTGTTTCAAATGACTGTTTCAAATATTGATAAAGCGAGTCAATATGTTCTTTGCGTTCAGTAATGATTACTATTTTCTTCTCCGATTTTAATTCATTGAATACATCTTGAAGAATAGCTTTATTTCGGTTCGAATCGTGAATCAAGATTTTAGATAAAGTTTCAAATTTATCTGTCTTAGAGTTGAATGGAACATCGAGTTCTGTATTTCGGATAATGATTTTTGGCCTTTTGGAATTTTTTATTTCGTCCGATTTTATTTCTGCGATAATTTCTCCCAAATGAATAAAAATCAACTTCCCGTCATTGTACTTCCTAAAAGGAGTTGCCGTTAATCCGTACAAATAAAAAGACTGTAGTTTTGAAATTGTATTTCTAAATGTTTCAGCAGGAATATGGTGGCATTCATCTATAATAATAGTTCCAAAAGCATTCAAAATTTTATCAGAATCCGTCTTTTCAAGTTCTTTTGATAAACTCTGAATCATGGCAACAGTTATTTGCTTTCCTATTTTGGTTTTACCTTGCCCGATTTTCCCAATATCGCTTTTTGGTATTCCTAAAAATGTTTCAATTCTTTCAATCCATTGTTCCGCAATTTGTTTCCGATGTGTAACAATTAATGCTGGTTGTCTTTTCTCGGCTATGATTTTTAATCCCACTACTGTTTTTCCTGAACCAGGAGGAGCTACGATCACTCCTAAATCTTTCTTAGAGATGGTGTCAATCACTATTTGCTGATGTACTCGGAGTTGTGCGTCAAATGATATTGAAACGTCAGTTCTTTTTTTTCTTTGATCATGAAAATCATAGTCAATCTTATTATCTCTGCAGAAGCGAATTATTCTTCCAACAAAACCTTTTGGAATAATTACCGAATTTTCAGTTTCTTCAACAAACTTGAAATAACGTTCGGCACCAAAAGTATTTTTGCCCATTTTCTTTTTGATTAAAAATTCTGAATTCGGAAAATTTAATTCTTCTTTTAGAAAATTAATTAATGAAAAAGGTATTGCGTTACGATTAATCGAAACAACATTGTTTAATGTTATAGTTAATTTTCTATTGTCAGATTTTGGTAAAGCAGAAACCGAAATGTTTTGTGAAGTATTGTAAGTTTCGAAGAGTTCATCAAGTTTCGCTGTTGAAATTCGTTGGATATTTTTGAGGAAATCCCATTGATCCTGAAAAGGTAATAAATTTTCGATTTCGATAAAACAACTATTTCCTTGTTCTAAAGTTCTTTTATAAAATGGAAGAGCGATTAAATTTCCAAATCCTTTTCCGGAAAGAAAATCCTGATTAGGAAATAGTCTGTCAAAACTGGAGCTATTGTCAAAGACTGAAAAGACTCCGGATTGCTGTAAAATTGAAATAAATATCTTCCTGCTTTTAATGGCGGGATAAGGTTGTTCAAAAAATATCCAAACATGTCCACCCTTTCCAGAACGGGACCGTTCCAGGTATGCAGGAACTCCCATTTCTTGGCAGGCAGTACTAAACTTTCTGCAATCATCTATCCAATCTACTTTATCAAAATCTGCGACAATAAACCAAGAAGTATTATTTTTTAATAGTGGATAAATTCCAATATGATGTTCACCGTTGAGGTGTTTTTCAATTTCTCTCTCAGTCAAAGGAAGATATTCTTTATCTGTATAATTTTGAAAAGTTCCTCCACTCATTTTATGTGCTCGATACCTGTAAGGGTCATAAAAAAAGGCAGGCATATAACCACTTTTGTTTCCTTTTTCCCATCGAACGGCAAAAACGTCCTCTCTGCCCATAAAGACAGATTTGAATAGTTCGATTATATTTAAAGATGTAAGTGGTGACATTTAGTATGGTTGAAATTAAAATGCGTTTCTTCTAATAGTTTTTGTACTATTTCAGATAGGAACTTAGTCTTTATTTTGAATAATTCCTTTTTGTTTACAGGAGTTAAGGTATGTCGAAACACTACTTCAAATTTATTTTTAGTCCCATCTCATTTTTCATATAAAGCAGTACTTCTGCATTTCCTCTGGCATCATCTACAGGATTGTGAGTAGGAGAAGTTTCTCTTAATTGCTTCCACTGAGAAAAAGTATCTTTTACCAATCCACAGTATAAATCAGAAATTCTTCTTGATGAATATCCAAAAGGATTTCTTCCAATGAAGTGATGAAAATACCAACAAATAAACATCCAGTCAAATCCGTTATTGTCACTTATAAAAATTGGTTTTCCTTTGGAGTTTTCTTTTATCCAGTTTTCAAAGTCAAACATCACCTCAATAGGATTACTAAACTCTAAAGTTTCATTTCTGCTAAATCCGGAAATAGCTAAAGAATCCGGATTGAAGTTTTCGGAAATTGGCTTTAACTTACCGTAAAAGGTTTTGTCAAGATTTTCATCAACTATAATTGCTCCGAAGCAAATCATTGAATAATCTCCAGGGATAGGTCCATCTGCTTCTATGTCAACTACGATATAGCTCATTTTACATTTTTTATGACATCAAAAATATAAAATTTTAAGGGTTATAAAAATCGATTATTGTTGTAAACGATACGTTTAATTACTTTAGTTCTCTCCTTCTTTTACTAATTGATGTTGATTAAAAGAATTCCTTCCAAAAATTTCTGAAAAGAAAAAAAAGAAAAAAAAGAAAGCCATCTCTTCAAGTGGGAGGTTTCAAAAAAAACCCGGAGGGCTTGAACTGAGCTTTTTTGAATAACCTTCCACTTAACTTTGCTCTCTTTTTTTTATTTTTTTCTGGCATCGGGACTTTCTTGTTTACCTTTTCTTTTTACTGTCTTTATTTCACGGTCTTTCTTGATTACTTGATATCTCTCGTGTCAAACACCCCCAAGCACCGCAGGAAAATAATAATCGTAGCGATAGCGGAGATTAATATTTTTCCGAGGAGCGCAGCGGCGGTGTTGCGGCCGTAGCCAGCCGCCCAGGGCAGGCAGCCTGACGACGGAGGAGGAAGGCGAAGACCTGGTGCGTGAAACGGAAGCGAACTATAAATCAGCGGAGGCGAATATATTTCCGGTTATAAATCAACTTGATTATGGATGCTAGATTTTCAGGATTCCGAAATATGTCTGTTCCGCCGGAGTGTTCCTTATCCAAGGGTAAAGCGACAGCGGAGCCACGCGCACCGGCTGGCTACCGAGCAACCGCCGAAACACTAAGGGGCGGCAGACGCAAATACTGCCGGAATGAATGGAGCTGAACGGAGTGTGACGGCGTAGTTTATGCAGCCGGCACGTGGAGTGAAGCGCAATGAATGAGGCTGTATGCGGATGCAGCAGCCCCGCCGAACGCAGGAAGAGAGCGTGTGAAGACGAGGGGAAGGAAGCGAAAAAGCTGCCTGCCCTTTTTCGGGGCTGGCAGATTTTTTGGCTGACGACCGTACTGCGGAACGGAGGGGCAGGCAACAAAATCTCTTTTACCAACAAAACAGCCTGTCCCGACTGGAGCAGCCGAGCGAAACAAAGCGAATGACCGGAGAGAGACCTATAGATTGCCCTCCTGTTTAGTTCAATTGTTCTTTTGGAAATGAGAGACCGGACTTTGTTTTGTGTAAACTCTAAAATTCACTTTTTAAATATTGAAACTTTAAACAATAAACCACGACCTCACAACCAAAAATATATTTTCAACACCGAAATCAACATCAGCTTACTCCTACTGAAACAAATAGTCCTTCGATTTTGATAAATTACCGTTAATTGGTATAGTGCATATCAAAACGTCCGTCCCTTATACGGTGTACCACACCCTCTTTATCCTCTACATCATACCAAAAAGTGCCCGAAACAATATAATTTACAGGATCAAGCTTTGTGATTTTCAATTCACCAGTGTGTGTGTGTGTCGTAAAAACAGGATCATTTGCATTAAAGGAATAACCTCCACAAGTGCTTTCATCAGCGTATTCATATAATAAATATGTTTCTCCCTGAAAAATTTCTTTTTTGATTGCTACTATAAGTAAATTAGTAAGATTCCACTCAGAATCTTTATTATTGAAACTAACAGAAAAATTATACTTCCCATTAACATATTGATAAAAGCAATTTCTTGAGTTATTATAATATCCAGGTTTAAAAGCTTTGCCATCAAGAAGACAGCCTATTGTGCCAGCACCTGTTTGGGTGGCAGGTGGCAGTTTGTCGAGTTCAGTAACGGGCTTTGCAGAATTGTCCTTCTCGCAGCAGGTTAACGTAAGGCTTGTAATGAGTAATAATAGTAATTTTTTCATTTAGTATCGTTGAAAACATCCTATTCCTTAATTATTTAAAATTATTAATTGGTATAATGAAAATCAAAACGGCCGTTCCTTATCTGGTGTACCACGCCTTCTTTATCCTCTACATCATACCAAAAAGTGCCTGAAACGATCCCATTGACACGATCCAATTTCGTGATTTTTAATTCGCCTGTGTGAGTGTGAGAAGTGAAATTTTCATCTAAGTTGAAAAGATATACTCCACTAACATTTCCTTTTGTGTGTTCATATAGCTGGTAAGTTTTGTTTTCCGAAATTTGTGAACCATTCGTCGTTAGATCAATAGATATTAGATTATTTTGTTTATCCCGATTCTGACATCTAACAAAAAAATAATATTCTCCATCAACATATTGATAAAAACAATTTGTTGAATTAAATCCGTAAGGTAAGAAAGCCTTACCGTCCAGTATACAACCTATTTTGTTAGCTCCGGTCTGGGTTGCTGGTGGGAGTTTATCTATTTCCTCAATGGGTTTTGATGAGTTGTCCTTTTCGCAACAAATTAAGGTAAAAGATGTGATGAATAAAAAAAGTAAATTTTTCATATTATGTTTATACTTAATTTTAAAAGTCATTAATTGGTATAGTGCATATCAAAACGTCCGTCCCTTATACGGTGCACCACACCTTCTTGATCCTCTACATCGAACCAAAAGGTACCCGAAACGATGCCATTGACACGATCCAGTTTGGTGATAGTCAATTTTCCTGTATAGTTATGTGAGGTTGCCGTAGGCGTAACTGCATTATAGGAATATCTTCCATATGCATTACCATCTTCATATTCCAGCAAATCATAGATTTCACCTTTGTTTATTTCTCTTTTTCTTGTCCCAATTGCTAAAGCTGTTAGATTAAATTTAGCGTCTTCATTACCAAATCCAAGAATAAAGAAATACTCTCCACTAACATATTGATAAAAACAGTTAGTAGAATTATTATAGGATCCGGGTTTAAAAGCTTTACCATCGAGTAAGCAACCTACAGTGTTGGCTCCGATTTGTGTTGCTGGAGGTAATTTATCTATTTCGGCAATAGGTTTGGATTGATTGTCTTTTTCGCAACAACTTAAGGTAAATGATGTAATGAGTATTAAGAGTAAATTTTTCATATTATTTCAATTTAGTGTAATTTAAAAGGTATGCTTATATTGATTGTTTTTTTATTTAATTTGTTTCATTTTTTTGAACATCTATAAAATTACAGATTTTTTCACTTTATAAATGCCACGCGAAACGATTAACTTCGTTGGATTTCCTTTCGCGCAGCATCA
>PNRO01000020.1_pt1 | contig 129320 bp, 109 predicted proteins | sample 7248581 | NCBI WGS metagenome assembly PNRO01 (sample SAMN08278401, study PRJNA427962) | Gut metagenome, whole genome shotgun sequencing project. | isolation source: gut content | host: Eisenia fetida | place: India:Sub Himalayan Terai region of Darjeeling | collected 2013-11-18 | reverse complement strand
GTAGTGAATTTATTATTTTAGCTTTTTGAGAAAAAAATAGTTGAATAAAAATAACGGGACATATTTCAGTCCCGTTATTTTTTTAATCCTTATTAACTTTCTTTAAAGTTGGCTTTGATAAAATCAGTAACCAAATAACCTATTAATTTTCCTATCAAATGATTGTTTTTATCTTCGGATAATTCAGGGGCTCCTTCACAAATATGCAAATAGGCAGCATTGTTGTTTTGAGCAAAATAATTAATAAAATAACGGACTTCTTCTACAGAATATCCGCTTAATGTCATTGCACTACTGGCAACATTTGGTAAAGAATCGAGATCTATTTCTATTCCGAACGGATCATTTTTGATAAAATTAAGTGAGTTCAAAAGTTCTTGTTCAAAAATTTTAGTATTACGTATTTTAACTTCATCATACGTATTAAACCGAACTCTATCATCAGTTTTCTTAATTATATCTAAAACACTTTTAGAAGTATAACTTTCGTGTAAACCAAAAATGAAATATTTTTTTAAAAAACCTTCTTCATAAGCGTATGAAAAGCCATTACCGCTATGTCTTCCTTCTAAAATTCTAAAATCGGAATGCGCATCAAAATTAATAGCATTTATAGGTTTTCCTTTAGCAAGCGCAGCACCTTTTATATTACCATAAGAATTATTATGTCCTCCTCCTATTATGATTGGAGTTTTTCCGGCTTTCACAATGGTAAAAATAATATGAGTTACTTCTCTATCTATTTTCTCTACTAATCTGCTCAGTTTTGCTCTTTGTTGAGTATCATTAAAATCTAAATCTTTTACTTCTTCCATCTCAGCCTGTACATCAAGATGGCCTAAAACAAGAATTTTACTGCCTTTGCAAAAACGATTGTGTTGAATATTTGCAATACTTTTAATGGCGCTTTCCCAGGCAGAAGCTGCTCCGGGACGACCAAAATTAGCCCTAACTCCTATGTCTTCCGGAATTCCAAAAAGTACAAACTGCGTATCACAGTTTCTTATAAATTCTTCAATATTAGTTCCTTTTGGAACTGTATGCATTTTTTCTCCAAATTTTATTTCACCATTTCTGAAATTGGTAATTTTAGCCAAATCAGATTTTGTAAAGGGTATCAATTTTTCCATAATATAAAATATGAGTCAAAAATACTACAAAAACTTTAAAAAAATAGGCTATTAAAATTGTGTACAATTAATATTATTTTAAATTTGTTAAAATTAATTTTAACAAAAAACAATAAATCATGGAAAATCAAAAGACTAATTCTAGTTTAAAAGCGGTTATAGTTGTATTAGCAATATTATTAGCCGGAAGTTTGTTTTATATCTTTTCATTAACAAATGAAACAAAAGAATTAAAAACAGAAATGACTACAGTTAAAACTGAAAAAGAAAACGTTTTAGATTCATTAGCAGTTTTAAAAGCAACATACGATAAAGCAATTGAAGAAAATACAGCTATGTCGGATGAATTGAAAGCGGAACGTGAAAAAGTTGAAAACTTAATGGCTGACTTAAAAAAGTCTAATGGTGATGCAGCATCTATGCGTGAGTATAAAGCCAAGTACAACGCTTTGCAAAACAACATGAAAGTGTTAATGGCCGAAAACGAAGAACTTAAAAAACAAAATAAAGTCCTTACTACTCAAAGAGACAGTACCATTGTTGTACTTGGAGAACAAAGAAAAGCCAATGATACTTTAGTAGCTAAAAACACTAATTTAAATAAAACTGTTGAAAAAGCTTCTAAACTGGTAATCTTAAACCTAAAAACACAAGGTATCAAACAGAAAAAATCAGGAAAACAGGTTGAGACTGACAAAGCCAGTAGAGCCAACAGATTGAAAATTTGTTTTACAATCGCTGAAAATTCTGTTGCCAAGTCAGGAGAGAAAACTTATTACGTACAAATTATCGACAGCAAAAACAATATTGTTGGTGAAAACAAAAAAGAAACTTTTGGATCTTTTGTTTTAAACTACAGTTTTACCTCAAAAGTTGCCTACAGCAACAAAACTGTTGATATTTGTGAACTAATTGGTAACTCTGATAAAGATTTTGAAAAAGGAACTTATTTTGTAAATATCTTCGATAAATCAGAATTGGTATCTAAAACAAGTTTTAATTTGAGATAATCTTTTTTCGCTTTTAACTTCAAAGTGAAATTCAAAAATCCATAAACTCATGTGTATGAGTTTATGGATTTTTTATTTGGCAATAAATTCCTTTTTGATGAAAATCAAGTAAAAACCACTTTAACAAATAATAAGCTATCTTTGCGGTTCTTTGTGCCCCAATTTTAAAAGGCACACAATCCAATAAAATATGTTATTTGAAGATTTATCACTTTCCAAAAGTATACAAAAAGCGGTTTTTGAATTAGGTTATTTAGAACCCACACCCATACAACAACAAGCAATCCCTTTGGTTTTAGAAGGACGGGATCTGGTAGGTTGTGCCCAAACAGGAACAGGAAAAACAGCTGCATTTGCTATTCCTATTATTCATCAATTACACAGAATCGTTGGTTCATCTAAAAAACCAAAACAGATTCGTGCCTTGATTGTAACTCCTACAAGAGAATTGGCTGTACAAATTGGACAGAATTTTGATGATTATGCAAAATACACCAATCTTACTCAATTAACCATTTTTGGAGGAGTTTCTCAAGTTCCGCAGGTTGATACTATAAAAAAAGGTATTGATATTTTGATTGCAACACCCGGAAGATTACTGGATTTACACAAACAAGGATTCATCGATTTAGATCATTTGCATACTTTGGTTCTGGACGAAGCCGACCAAATGTTGGACATGGGCTTTGTAAACGATGTTAGAAAAATAGTAAAATTGACACCTAAAAACCGTCAGACTTTATTATTCTCTGCAACAATGCCTATTGAAATCAGAGAATTGGCTGAGAATTTCCTAACTGAGCCTGCTACAGTTTCTGTATCTCCCATATCATCTACAGCTGAAAAAGTAGAACAACGAATTTATTTTGTTGAAAAAGGAGAAAAAAGAAATCTTTTATATCATTTGATAAAAAATGAAAACTTGTCGAATGTATTGGTGTTTTCAAGAACAAAACACGGCGCCGATAATGTTGTAAAAGCATTGCGTAAAAAAGATATTCCTGCCGAGGCTATTCACGGAGATAAATCTCAAAATGCAAGACAACGCGTTCTGGAAGCTTTCAAAAATAAAGAAGTGGGAGTTCTTGTCGCTACAGATATTGCAGCAAGAGGAATTGACATTGACCAGCTTCCTTTTATAATTAACTTTGATTTACCTAATATTCCTGAAACCTATGTTCACCGGATTGGTCGTACCGGTCGCGCCGGAAACAGTGGAATAGCAATTTCTTTTTGCGGTAAAGACGAACTTCCTTACTGGAAAGACATTCAAAAATTAATTAAAGTAGATGTAAAAACTATTTCAGACCATCCTTACCCTTGGCATTCCGGTACTCCTGAAGCACCCGGAAATACCGCTCCACCTAAAAATTCAAATAGAAGCGGTGGTGCACATAAATCGAGAAAATCAGCCAATTCAAAACAAAACAAAAAACGCTGGTACTAAATTTAGTAAGAGTAATTCTTCAAAACATAAAAATTCCGTTTATAACTTGAGTTAAATAAAACTCTTTTTATAAACGGAATTTTATTTTACCATTGACAAATTAGTAGTATTTGATATACTAATCCGTCAAAAATCAGTAAATTTATTTGAAATATGTTTTCCATTGGACAATTATAAAAAATCCAAAATGAAAAAGCCATTATCTTCAAATAGACTAAAAGTTCATTCTTTGGGAATCGACACCTATCTGGAAAACAATATTTATATACATAGCGACTCTCCTATTTGTCATTCTGAAGGTTTTACCACCTTTACCCGTTTAATGGTTCATTACAAAGGAAAACGTATCATTGCTTCCCTTAACTTTGTACATTCTGATATTCTTAAAGAAAATATAGTAAGCCTGTCTGAAATAGCGCTTAAAAGACTCAAAGTAAAAGATGGTGATTTTGTAACTATTTCTCACTTACAGCCTTTAAAATCAATGAGTGATGTTCGGGCTAAAATGTATCACGAAAAAATAAGTAAGGAAGCTTATAACCGAATAATATCCGACATAACCGAAGGTCTATATTCTGACATTGAAATCGCAGCTTTTATAGTTGCCTGCACAGGAAACAATCTTGACCTGGGAGAAATAATCTGGCTTACTGAAGCAATGATGAATTCCGGTGCTAAAATTAATTGGAATCAAAAAATTATTTTAGATAAACATTGTATTGGCGGGCTTCCCGGAAACCGTACCACTCCTATCGTGGTCGCAATTGTTGCAGCCGCAGGACTTCTAATACCTAAAACATCTTCACGTGCCATAACATCGCCTGCCGGAACCGCAGACACTATGGAAACTATTACCAACGTGAATTTATCTGTAAACGAAATAAAGAAAGTTGTAAAATCTGAAAATGGCTGTTTTGCCTGGGGGAATCTGGCAAAATTATCTCCAGCAGATGAAATTATGATTCAGGTAGAAAAAGCACTCGATATTGACAGCGAATCTCAGATGATTGCTTCGGTTCTTTCTAAGAAACTGGCAGCCGGTTCTACTCATGTGGTAATTGAAATTCCTTACGGGAAAACAGCAAAAGTCCGTACTCACGAAGAAGCTTTAAAACTTCAATATTATTTCAAAGCCGTTGGCGAAGCTATTAATCTCAATATCAAAGTTTTAATTACCGATGGCTCACAACCTATTGGCAGAGGAATTGGACCTTCATTAGAAGCCATGGATGTACTTTCTGTTTTAAAAAACGAAAAGAATGCTCCAATAGATTTAAAAGAAAAAGCTTTATTAATTGCCGGAACATTACTTGAATTATCAGGAAAAATTGAAATAGGAAAAGGTTTTGAAGAATCAACTAAAATTCTTGAAAGCGGACAAGCATTTTTAAAATTCAAAAGAATTTGTCTGGCACAAGGGCGATTTTCAGAACCCAAAACAGCTAAATTCAAAAAAGATATAAAATCGACCAAAAGTGGAATGGTGGTAGAAATCGATAATAGAAAACTGGCAAAAATTGCCAAGTTGGCAGGTGCACCTCATTATCCTTCTGCCGGAATTTATTTTAACAGCCCACTTGGAACAAAAGTACAAGAAGGCGATACATTATTCAGTATTTATTCGGAATCTGAAGGAAAATTGAATTATACAATCGAATATTTGAAATCTGTTGATGAAATAATTAAAATTATTTAAAAATGGAAAAAATATTCTTTGCTTTAAGTGGAAACGAAAAATTAGCAACATCACTTTCAAAAAAGTGTAATGCGGAATTAGGCAATGTCGTAATCCGGCAATTTCCGGATGGGGAAACTTATGTAAAAATACTTTCGGAAGTTAAAGAAAAACAAGTGTTTTTGGTTTGTACGCTCCACAATCCTGACTCAAAAATTTTACCGCTTTATTATCTGGCACAAACAATAAAAGAATTAGGAGCAGCCAATATTTGTCTTATTGCTCCTTATCTTTCTTATATGCGTCAGGACAAACATTTTTCACAGGGAGAATGTGTTACAGCTATCTGTTTTGCAAAATTTCTGTCCTCATTTTTAGATGAAATTATTACTATCGATCCGCATCTTCACAGAATAAAATCGCTTTCGGAAATTTATAATATCAAAACATATTGTCTTTCATCTTCTTTCTTAATTTCAAAATGGATTGTAGAGAATATTAAAAACCCAATTTTGATAGGTCCTGATTCAGAAAGTAAACAATGGGTCTCTCATGTGGCGAGTTTGGAGAATATTCCGTTTCTGATATTAGAAAAAACAAGAAAAGGCGATAATGATGTAATTGTTTCGGTACCTCAGGTCGATAAATATGAAGGATTTACACCCGTGCTGATTGACGACATAATTTCCAGCGGAAGAACCATGATTGAAACTATCAAACATTTAAAAAGCACCAAAATGAATCAACCGGTTTGTATTGCAATTCACGGAATTTTTGCCAATAATTCCTATGCAGATTTACTGCTTGCCGGTGCTTTTGAAGTTATAACAACTAATACTATTGAACACGAAACAAATCAAATTTTTACAGATAATTATATATCTGAAATAATTAATAATCAAATAATATAATAAGTTTACTTAAATTAATAATTTAATATAATTCTATTTACAGATGAAATTAATATCAAAAGAAGAAAAAGCACCAATTCAATTTTCAATAACAGAAATTTTATTGATTATAATTTCTGTTATGTTAATCCTTTATTTTGGAAAAACACTCTTCATTCCGTTATGTTTTTCTCTTCAAATCAGTTTTGTCTTATATCCTATTTGTAAATGGTTGGAAGGAAAAGGTTTGAAAAAAGGTTTTGCCATTTCTTTATCTATTTTACTTCTGGGTACATTATTTTTTGCTTTATTATATTTACTTGGTTTTCAGGTTTTGGAATTCATTAGCGAGTGGAATGTAATAAAATCCAAATTATTGGAAACTCTATCAGAGTTCAATAATTATCTTACAACAGAATTTGGTTTCAGTAAAGAATTGCAATTGAATTATATTAAAAATGCTTTAGAAAACTCCGGAAGTCAAGTTTTTCCGTTTTTACAAGGCCTTGCCTACTCCCTTTCAGAATCGTTATTTTTCTTGTTAATGATTCCCATATTTACATCATTAATTTTATATCATCGTCAATTATTTGTATCCGTATTATATCAGGCTTTCTCTGAACAAAAAAAAGAGATAATTCATAAAATAATTATGGATACCATTGTTGAATATTACAAATTCATAAAAGGAATGCTTCTTGTTTACTTAATTGTAGGAGTTCTAAACAGTTTAGGTTTGTTTATATTAGGAATCCCCCACCCTATTCTTTTTGGTTTTTTGGCTTCAATTCTGACATTTATTCCTTATGCCGGAATTATAATTTCATCCCTTTTGCCTATAACCATTTCCTGGATTACCTTTAATTCTATTTGGTATCCGGTAGGTGTAATTTTAATATTTTTATTTGTTCAATTACTCGAAGCCTACATTATTTTCCCTTTTGCGGTGGGCAATCGATTGAAAATAAATACTCTTGCTATTTTGATTACAATTACAATTGGCGGAATTCTCTGGGGAGCTGCCGGAATGATTCTTTTTATTCCGATGGTAAGTATTTTAAAATTAATAGCAGATCAAACCGAAGGTTTAAAGATTATCTCAATTTTACTTGGTGACGGAAATTCTAAAGATAAAATCTCTTAAATAATCATCCAAAAATCAAAGAGTTTTTAGGAATCTTCAAATTTGTATTTTCCTGATTTTGAAAAGAAGTCTTTTTAAGAAGTAATATATTCTGTTTTGAGACGGAATTTAGCTACTTCATTAGTTAGTAAAATCCTACAAATATTATTAATAAAAAGTTAAAATAATATATATTTGCACCTATAACCAAACAAAAAGTTTCTTTTCTATGAAATTTATTCCTTATCTATTAACTCTATTTATATCACAATTTATTTTTTGTCAAACAGATTTTGCCGAAAGTAAATCTAAAATATCTTCAGTACTCGAAGATTATTTTGATCTGGAACGAGAAGCTATTCATCTTCATATAAATAAAACCACATTTTTAACAAAAGAATCAATCTGGTATCAGGGTTATATTATTGATCGAAAAACAAGTAAACCATTTTATACTTCAAATGTTTTTGTCTTATTGCTGGATGAAAAGGGAAATAAGTTATCTGAAAAATTAATCTATGCAAACAATGGTTCTTTTTCAGGAAAATTTGATCTCAATAAAAATCTTAATTCCGGAATTTATTATATTCAGGCTTATACCAACTGGATGAATAATTTTAAGGAAAACGAAAGTACTCTTCAGAAAATAATAGTTATTAATCCGCTTACAGGAGCCAAAAATTACAAAAAAGTAAACACAAATACTTTAGAACTTACTCTAAATCCCGAAGGCGGAAATCTAATTTCGGGCATTCAAAATAGTCTTGGTGTTCAAATTAAAGATTGCAGAGGCAATGCGCCCGCAGATTGCGAAGCCACACTTCAAACCAATACAAATGAAATAATAAGCACCACAAAACTGAATCAATTTGGTTACGGAAAATTCGAATTTATACCTGCAAATAATAATAGTTATAAAGTAGTGGTAAATTATGAAAATGAAAAAATTACAAAACAACTTCCTAAAGCCGAAATTAGCGGTTTTGCAATGAAAACAAACAATTATTCCATTGCCGGAAAAACATTGGTCAACATAAAAACCAATCTGACTACAATAAGAAAACTTGCATCAAAAAAAGTATATCTGGTTATTCATCAGGATCAAAAACACGGCATAAATGATATTTCTATCAATGAATCAACATTAGAACAAACCTTTTCAATACCAACATCCGAATTGTCTCCGGGTATAAATACCATCCGAATTATTGATTCAGATTTGAAAGAATACGCCTCACGATTAATTTATGTTTATCCTAAGATTGAAAAATCAATAACATTATCAAAAAGTCCGCAAAAAAATTATCAAATACACCTAACAGGGCTTAGTAAATATCCTAACGCAACATTGAGTTCTGCTTTTTTACCTGAAAAAAGTATTGCTTGCGACGACAGTAATAATATTTTTACAGGAATTACAATTAACCCTTATCTGACCGAAAACTTAGAACACGCCAATTATTATTTTAATAATCCAAACAGAATGCAATTTTATGAATTGGATTTAGTGTTACTTAATCAATCCAATAATAAATACAATTGGGAGTTTATGAAAGTAACAAAACCGGTCATCAATTTTAGTTTTGATTCAGGATTAGATTTAAAAGGTAAAATTGACCCAACGCTTAAAGACAAGCCTTACCTTAAAAGCAAATTGATTTCATACAAAAATTTTCTTCTTTTAAACTCAGATATTTCTGAAAATGGAGAATACAATTTTGAACACGTTTTACTTCCTGATTCTAGTTATGTAGAATTATCACTGCATAAACTTCCGAATTTTGAAACAATTAATTCTAAATTGACTCCACAGGTTTTAAATCGAAAACGCCCTTTTTTAAAGGAATTCAAAATTAAAATTCCGGAACATTGCGATGATAATTTAGAAGAACTGAACTTAGATTTTTTGAATTTTATTAACAGAAGTGTCATTAAACTCGAAGAGGTAAAAATTGAAAATACAAAAAAACCGCTCCGTTATGAAAATCAAATTGGTAATGCCAATCTTATTGGACATAAAGTTCAAGAAAACGAAGAAACTCAAAGTTTACTTCAATACATACGCTTCAATGGTTTTGATGTGGATGAAAGTAATGGACATGTTGCTATCTACAGCAGGCAACGAAATAGTTTTAACGCTGCACAAACCGGTCCTGCCATATTTATAGACGGAAGACAAATTTTAGATATTGTTGAAATAGAACTAATGCAAATGAACGAAATAGATGAAATTTACCTTAATCCGCATGCTATTGTGCCTAGCATAAGAAATTTTCAGGGGATTATAAAGATTTACAGAAAAAAATTAAGATCTAATGACGTAAATAATACCAAAAATCCAAATTCATTTTACATAGCAGAAGGATTTTCTAAAAATGAAAATTTTAGAAATGCAAATTATGATTTCCTTGGAAAAAATGGATTTAATTCCCTTGGTTTATTAAATTGGTCAAACAGAATTATTACTGATGAAACCGGAAAATTTTCTGTAGAATTTACCGATTATAATCAACAAAAAGGAAAAACCATCATTCAGGGAATGACAAATGAAGGTGTACTTTTTCAGGAAGAAGCCATAATTGAATTGAAATAAATTCAATATAATTTTTAAAAGTAAACATAAAAAAAGCAGATATAAATTAATTATATCTGCTTTTGAATTTTCTAACTAAACCATGGACTGAAAGTTCATAGGTTTGATTAGCAGACTGAAATTCTGCATGGTTGGAATATTTTTTTTTGCCACATCCCGAAATTTCGGAATCAAGATTTCCACAGATTAATCCGTTTAATCTTTTCAATGCCGTGGTTTAAATTTTTTAAAAACTAAAGTTGGTGCACTGAAAGTGCATAGTTTTAAACTATTTTTGAAACCAATAAATTTTCTCTTTAGAAAGAAACCTGATATTGTGCCACAACAGCACTTTTGCGATTTATTAAATCTCCTGAAGTATTATAAACAGGACGATTTTGATAAGCCAATGTAAATTTAGAACTGTGACCAGCCAATAACCAGTTCACACCCACATCATAATAATTCATAGCCTGATTTAATCGCTCATAATTAGCGTGTTGAACCGAAGCATAAGGCATCAAAGTGGTCTCTCCAATCAAATTGTCTTGAAATTTATAGCCTATCTGAGTATATACTACATTTCCTGTTCCATAAGCAGGAAAAGCATTTCCGGCTCCGTTCAAAACTGAAGAATTACTGTTTCCTGTAGCCGGATTCATAGGTCCGGTATTTCTTAAATAATTTTGCCCAAAATCATAATGTGCATAGTTTCCATAAACACTAATAGCCTCTCCTTTACTTCCAATTGGAGCATCGTAATAAATATCTCCCGAAAAATGAGCCATATCGCTTTTGAGAATTGAAGTTGGATCAACTGCATTTTGCAAACGCCACATAGCATCTTTTTGGTAAATAAAACCGGCTCCAATGTTGAAAACCGTTTTCTTCCCCAGATAAGTACCGGTTGCATAAGGCATCAGATTGGATTCCTGATCTTTGAATTGATACATAAAATAACCGTTCCATTGCAAATTAACAGGCTCCGCAGAAAAACTTGAATTGATACCAATATTATTAGCCGCATTGTAAGTCGCTGATTTTTGAATAGCCATAGGCTGAGCCAATGAAACACGATAATCTAATTTGCCCCATTTCCCTTTTGCATAAACAGAAAGTTTTCTTCCAAATTGATCTGTTACATCGTTAGTAGCTTCTAAAAACAACGGTAAATCCAATCCCAAAATACTGGATGTAGAAGAAGAACTAAAACGGGATAATCCGTTCCAACCACTTAAACCTGTTCCTATAGAAATTTTGGTTTTATCCAAAGCATATTCACCATAGGCATCGTGAACAAAGAAACCCAATTTTCTGTCTGAAATACTATTAAAATTATTTTCTCCAAAGTGGCTGTAAAAGAAAACCTTATCCGTTATTTGTCCGTATGCTATAAGACGATACCTTCTTATACCAACATCAACTCCGCTTGATTTGGGATAACCAAAAACAGTAGATCCCGGATTGTAATCCATACTTCTTACCCAAGCTTGTACCAGTCCGGAAAATTTCAAATAATTACTTCCGCTTTCATTCAGATTCAACTGACGATTTTTGGCAAAATCCTGCGCATTCACATTAGAAACAAAAGCTATAGAAGCCAATGTAACTGATATTATTATTTTTTTAAAATTCATTGATTTTTAAAATTGAATATATTGGTTTTGAATAATTAATAAAGAAATTTTAAAATTCAAAACTATCTATAATTATTTAAAATAATTGTGTTTTTATTTGAGGCGCAAATATACTCAGATTTGTAAATTAATAATATTTTAAAATTATCCATTTGCATTTATAAATATGGAATTGTAGTTTTGGCTTTTCAAAATTAAAAAGATGATAGTAAGATTCTTTTTGTCTTTCTTTATTTTTCTCTTGAATGGCTACAGTCAACTGTATGCTCATTCAGATCAGCCTTTTCCACTCTATTCTGAGAACTGTACTTTTTCCGGTTCAGAATTGATCAGTTTAACAAATGTCAAAAATGACAAAATCTTTGATTTTAAATCAACGTCTCTGCCTACAGAAAAAGAAAGTGGAAGAACAGACTTCACAAAGGCAGAAGATAAAGTTGAAGACAATGAATCGATTATTTGTAAAAAGTACATAGAAGTAAGCAATTATTTTACTGCATTTTTATTCACTCAGGTAAACCGCCTTTTTTATCAAAGAGGCAAAACCACTTTTCGTTACATACAAAACTCCCTTAATTCATTTCCTTGCAGATACCTCACATTCTGCAATCTAAGGATTTGATTCTTCTTTTAATTCAAAACATTTGTTCTCTACTTTAATTAGTAGAATAAGTGTTTTTCTTGGGTTTTATCCCACTGTGTACACTTAAATTTTTAGTAAAGTGTACTCTTAATTTTATGCTTATCCTTAAAAATTCATCTCTAATCAAAGGTATTTGTATTTCAAATATCCATGAACGTGAAATAATTTCTTAATATCTAAAAAAACCTTTAAAAAATGAAGAAAATTCTCTTGCTTATGGGCTTGGGCGTATTATTGTTCAATACAAGCTGTCAATCAAAAAAAGAAGAAAAACAAGAAGAAACTAAATTTTTGGTTACCAATCCAATAAAAAAAGACACTATAATCATCAAAGATTATGTAGGTCAGGTCCGATCCATACAACATATTGAATTAAGAGCTCTTGAAAAAGGGTATCTGCAAAAGATTTTTGTAGATGAAGGACAATTTGTAAAAAAAGGACAGTTAATGTTCCAAATCATGCCTCTGTTATACAAAGCAGAACTGCAAAAAGCGCAGGCAGAAGCCAATTTTGCTGAAATTGAATATAAAAATACCAAATCTCTTACTGATACTAAAGTAGTTTCGCCAAACGAATTGGCAATGGCTAAGGCAAAATTAGATAAGGCAAAAGCTGAATTATCTTTGGCTCAGGTACACTTAGGATTTACCCAAATCAGAGCTCCTTTTGATGGTATTATGGATCGCTTTCAGGTAAGATTAGGAAGCCTTGTAGATGAAGGAGATTTGATTAGTACTTTGTCTGACAACAGTAAAATGTGGGTTTATTTTAATGTTCCCGAAGCAGAATATCTGAATTATAAAATGACCTATTCAGACCAACAAAAGAAAGTAAATCTTCTGATGGCAAATAACCAGCTTTTTCAGTATCCGGGAATAGTTGAAACCATTGAAGCCGATTTTAATAACGAAACCGGTAATATTCCTTTTAGAGCAACTTTTCCTAATCCAAAAGGATTATTAAGACATGGAGAAACCGGTAATATTCAAATTAAAACTCCATTAAAAAATGTACTTCTAATCCCTCAAAAAGCCACCTTTGAAGTTTTGGACAAAAAATATGTGTATGTAATTGATAAAGAAAACAGGGTCAGATCAAGAGAAATTACCATTGGAGCTGAATTGCCTCACATTTTTGCGATAACAGAGGGACTTTCTGAAGGAGATAAGATTCTGCTTGAAGGATTACGTCTTGTAAAAGAAAATGAAAAAATCAACTACAAATTGGAAAAAGCCGAATATGTTATGTCGCATCTGGAGCTATATGCTGAATAAAATAACTTAAAAAAGAAAAAAATGTTTAGTAAATTCATACATAGACCCGTATTTGCGATTATAATTTCGATTATAATTGTTTTCATGGGTTCCCTGGCAATCAAACAATTGCCTACCTCGCAATTTCCGGATATTGCACCCACAACAGTCAATATTTTTATTGCTTATCCGGGTGCCAGTGCCGATGTATTGGTTAAGTCAACCCTTATTACATTAGAAAATGCTATCAATGGTGTTCAGGATATGAGGTATATGGCTACTGATGCAACCAGTGCAGGAGAAGCCACTTTAAGAATCATTTTTGAACCCGGCACCGACCCCAATCAGGCAGTTATCCGGGTGAAAACAAGGGTCGATCAGGTTATGCCTCTTTTGCCGGAACTGGTACAAAGAGAAGGGGTTATTATTACTCCTATTCAACCGAGTATGTTGATGTACGTCAACCTGTATGCAAAAGGCAAAAACATGGATGAAAAATTCCTGTACAATTATGCCAACGTTAAGATGCTTCCTGAAATCAACAGAATTAAAGGAGTTGCCAGATCACAAATACTTGGAAGTAGAACCTATGCTATGCGTATTTGGTTAAACCCGGACCGTATGAGAGCTTATAATGTTTCTACAGACGAAGTGATGAAAGCTTTGGGCGAACAGAGTATTGTGGGACGTCCCGGACGTATAGGACAAAGTTCCGGAATTCAGGCTCAATCCTTAGAATATGTTTTAACCTATAAAGGAAGATATAGTGAGCCGGCAGAATATGAAAATATTATTATTCGTGCCAATTCAGATGGAGAAAGCATACGCTTAAAAGATATTGGAAAGGCGGAATTAGGTAGTGAATTCTTCGACATTTATTCAAACTTAGACGGACATCCTTCGGCTTCCATCGTATTAAAACAAAATTACGGAAGTAATGCAAGTGACGTAATTGAGCAGGTAAAAGCAAAGCTGGAGGAAATGAAAGAAACTTTCCCTCCGGGAATGGATTATAAGATCAGTTATGACGTATCTAAATTCCTTGATGCTTCTATAGAACAGGTTATTGATACATTAAGAGATGCGTTTATACTTGTGGCGCTGGTTGTATTTATTTTCCTTGGTGACTGGCGTTCTACTTTGATCCCTATATTGGCCGTTCCGGTTTCATTAATCGGTGCCTTTTTTGTTATTCAGTTTTTCGGGATTTCTATTAATTTGGTTACACTTTTTGCCCTTGTACTGGCAATCGGTATTGTGGTCGATGATGCCATCGTCGTCGTCGAGGCGGTGCATGCCAAGTTTGAAGAAGATCCGCATATAACACCTTATCAGGCTGTAAAAAAAGTATTAGGTGAAATTAGCGGTGCTATTATAGCTATTACGGCAGTAATGGTTTCGGTATTTGTGCCTATTTCCTTTATGTCCGGCCCTGTGGGAACCTTCTACCGTCAGTTCTCCATTACCATGGCGAGTTCTATTGTAATTTCAGCGATTATAGCACTTACACTGACTCCGGTACTTTGTGCTATGTTATTGAAAAATAATCATGGGAAGGAAACCAAACAAAATTTGTTTACCAAAAGCATGGATAGTTTTAACCGTGGATTTGACAAATTGACCGGAAAATACGTAACCATATTAAAATCTATAGTTAGCAGAAGATGGGTTACTTGGGGAGTATTGATCGCTTTTTGTGCAGGTACATTCCTGATAAATAAAATTCTTCCGTCAGGATTTATTCCAAGTGAAGATCAGGGTACTATTTATGCCATTATTCAAACACCTCCCGGATCTACATTGGAAACAACGAATCAGGTTTCACAAAGGCTTCAAAAAATTTGTGAAGATGTAGATGGTGTAGAATCCGTATCGTCTCTGGCAGGTTATGAAATCATGACAGAAGGCCGGGGTTCTAATGCCGGTACCTGTCTTATTAACCTGAAAGAATGGTCAAAGAGAAAGCATAAAGTTACCGAAATCATGGAAGAATTAGAGGAGAAAACAAAAGGTCTTGGAGCAAAAATAGAGTTCTTTGAACCGCCTGCCATTCCCGGATTTGGTTCTTCAGGTGGTTTCTCAATGCGTTTGTTGGATAAAAATACCACTACAGACTATCAGGATTTTGACAAAATCAACAAGCAATTCATGGAAGATTTAGGCAAACGTAAAGAACTTACTGGTTTGTTTACTTTCTTCGCTGCCAATTACCCTCAGTATGAACTGGAAGTAGATAATAACCTAGCCATGCAAAAAGGGGTTTCCATCGGAAAAGCAATGGAAAATCTTGATATCCTGATAGGAAGTACTTACGAGCAAGGGTTTATTAAGTTCAACCGTTTCTTTAAAGTTTATGTTCAGTCCGATCCTAAATACAGAAGGCTTCCGTCTGACATCCTGAATCTTTATATTAAAAGTGATAAGGGAGAAATGGTTCCGTATTCTGCATTTATGAAATTGGTAAAAACACAGGGGCCTAATGAGATTACCCGTTATAATATGTATAACTCAGCGGCAATCCAAGGACTTCCTGCAAAAGGTTTTACTACAGCCGAAGCCATTGCCGCTGTTCGTGAAGTTGCCGTGAAAACATTGCCAAAAGGGTACGATATTGCCTGGGAAGGCCTTTCTTATGATGAAGCTAACAGAGGAAATGAATCGATTTACATCTTTGCAATTGTATTGGCATTTGTTTACTTCGTTTTAGCTGCCCAATATGAGAGCTTCATTATTCCTTTGGCAGTAGTTTTCTCGCTTCCTGTTGGGGTTTTCGGTTCATTCTTATTGCTTAAAATAATGGGGCTTCAGAATGATATTTATGCCCAAATCGGACTCATCATGCTCGTCGGGCTGCTTGGTAAAAATGCGGTACTGATTGTCGAATTTGCCGTCCTCAAGCACCATGAAGGAATGACAATCTTAGAAGCTGCCATAGAAGGAGCCAAAGTACGTTTCCGGCCAATTTTAATGACTTCGTTTGCTTTCATTGCGGGATTGATTCCTTTGATGTTGGCTTCCGGTGCAGGAGCTATCGGTAACAAAACACTGGGTTCTGCTGCTCTTGGAGGTATGCTTTTCGGAACTGTTTTCGGTGTAATTATCGTGCCGGGACTGTATTATATTTTTGGCTCACTAGCTAATGGTAAAAAACTGATACAAGATGAAGATGATACTTCTTTGTCAGAAGATTTTGTTCATCATAAAGATAATTTTACAACAATTGAAGAAAATGAATAAACGATTTAATAAACATATAGTTGTAGCCTGTATCGCATTAGCGTTTACAGGCTGTAAACTGCCTAATGTTGTGCAGAAAGCAGAAAACAAAACTGTTCCTACTGCTTATGCTACAGCTACTCAGGATACAATCAATTCAGGAAAAGTTAAATGGAAACAGTTTTTTACTGATCGGCACCTGATTGATCTTATTGATACTGCTTTGGTAAACAATCAGGAACTGAACATTACATTACAGGAAATTCAAATTGCTCAAAGCGAAATCAGAGCCAGAAAAGGAGAATACTTACCTTTTGTAGATCTTGGAGGAGCTGCCGATGTAACCAAGGCTTCACGCAATACCACACAGGGAGCATTAGAACGTAATATAAATATTGTTCCGGGTAAAGAAAACCCGGAACCTCTTCAAAATTATGCCTTTGGAGCCTATGCTACATGGGAACTGGATATTTGGAATAAACTGCACAATGCCAAAAAAGCGGCTGTAAACAGATATTTGTCTAGTGTGGAAGGAAAAAATTTCGTGATAACTAATCTTATTGCTGAAATTGCTAATTCGTATTACGAATTACTCGCATTAGATAATCAATTGGCTATTGTAAAACAGAATATCGAAATTCAGAACAATGCGCTACAGATTGTAAAAATGGAAAAAGAAGCTACCCGTGTTACTGAACTTGCGGTTCGCAGATTTCAGGCACAGGTACTGCATACTCAGGAACTACAATACAGCATTCAACAGAAAATAACTGAGACAGAAAACAGAATTAATCTCTTAACAGGTAGATTCCCTCAGCCTATAGCAAGAAGTTCTGAGGATTTCAGTAATCTTATACCAAATAAAATTAATTCGGGGATTCCTTCTCACTTATTGGAAAACAGAACGGATATCAGACAGGCAGAACAAAATTTGGCAGCAGCCAAACTGGATGTAAAAGTGGCCAAAGCAAGGTTCTATCCTTCTTTAAGTATTTCCGCAGGCTTGGGTTATCAAGCATTCAATCCTTCCTATTTGGTAAAACCGGAATCGCTGCTTTATACTTTGGCAGGCGAATTAACTGCGCCATTGATTAACAGAAATGCAATAAAAGCGGCTTATATCAGTGCCAATGCAAAGCAGCTTCAGGCCGTTTACAATTATGAACGTACAATCGTAAATGCTTATATCGAAGTGGCTAATCAGTTGTCGAAGATCAATAATCTGGAAAAAAGTTATGATTTAAAATCACAGGAAGTAGAAGCACTCACAGAATCTGTTGCTATCTCAAACAAACTTTTTACATCGGCAAGAGCCGATTATATGGAAGTATTATTGACTCAACGTGAAGCTTTGGAATCAAAATTTGATTTAATTGAAACCAAGATGCAGCAAATGAATGCCATGGTAAATGTTTACAAAGCATTAGGTGGTGGCTGGAATTAATTTAGAATTGAACCGAACTGATAATTAAATTGTCTGTTTAAATAAAAACATCCTCATTTTACAAAGATGTGAAATGAGGATGTTTTGTTTTCAAAAACCAGCTTTTACATTAATAAAAATTTTAACTCAAATTCGCAAACTTATATTTTTCCCGCTGATTACGCAGATCTTACAGATTTCTTAAAACTATGTAAGCTATTAACCTCAGTTCGATTTATAAGTTATTCTATCAGTGACTTTTACAATTTTCAACACATAGATACATAGAAATTTTAACGTTTTAAAAGGATTTGATAGGTGTTTCACTTTTCACATAGTTTGGCTATGTGAGAAATAATATTATTTCCTAGTCAATTCTTTGATTATAGTTTATTCCTATGTGCCTATGTGTTTAATTTTAAAATTGATTTACAGGCAGTTATTAATCGAACTCAGGTTATTATTAAATTCAAAGTTCAAATACTCTTCCCATCAGGGGAGTAACGGCTTCAAAACCATATTTTTCATTGATTTTTATTCGAAGTTCATCCAAAGCTTCATTTTCTCCGTGAACTAAAAATACTTTTTCAGGTTTATTTTCTAAAGCAGAAAGCCAATTAAGTAAATCTTTTTGATCACCATGAGCCGACAAACTTTCAATCTCAAGAATTTTTGCCTTAACCTGAAAATATCTACCACGAATCTTGATATCCTTTGCTCCTTCTAATAATTTTCGTCCCCGGGTTCCCTCTGCCTGATAACCCACAATAATTACGGTTGTTTCTGGCTTACCAATATAATTTTCTAAATAACTCAGCACTCTTCCTCCGGTAACCATACCGCTGGCGGCAATAACCACTTTTGGTTTATCATTGTAAATAGTATCAAGTGTTTCCTGATAATCTGAAACAAGTGTAAACATTTTACTCATTTTAATACAATCTTCCAAAGAAAGTTTATGCCATTTGAGATTACTTTCAAAAATTCCCAATGCGCTAATTCCCATTGGAGTATCGACAATATATGGAATGTTTGGAATTCGGTCTTCTTTCTTTAATTGGTAAAGTAAATACATTAATACCTGAGCCCTTTCTACAGCAAAACTAGGAATTATAACAGAACCTCCTTTTTCTACAGTATTGTTTATATACATTTCCAATTCTGCTTTTACATCGGTATCAGGATGAAGACGATTACCGTAAGTACTTTCCAGAAAAACATAATCGGCTTTTTTTGGTTTTGTAGGAGCATACATTAAAATATCATTGTCACGACCAATATCACCTGAAAAAAATAAGGTTTTACCTTCAAGTGTCAATGCAATACTGCAAGCACCCAAAATGTGACCTGCATTTACAAAGACCGCAGAAATCTCGGCATCTAAAGGTATTTCTTCATTGGCTTTTATTACTCTGAAATGCGAAAAAACAGCTTTTGCCTGATCAACATCATAAAGAGGTTCGGCAATTTCATGTTTCGAAAATTTCCCTTCATTAGCAATTCGGGCTTCTTCTTCCTGAATTTTGGCGCTATCCAATAAAATCAATTTGGTTATATCTTTTGTTGGACTCGTACAATAAATTTTTCCTTTAAAACCCTGATTGACTAATCGAGGGAGCCAGCCACAATGATCCAAATGTCCGTGAGTGAGTAATACAAAATCTATGGTAGAAGGCAATACCGGCAAAGGATCCCAATTAAGTTCCCGCAATGGTTTGATACCCTGAAATTGTCCACAATCAATTAAAATACGGATTCCATTACTCTCAATCAATGTTTTTGATCCGGTTACTGTTCCGGCTCCTCCTATGAATGTAACTTTCATCATTATTAATTTTTATTGATTACTATTATTTTAAATACCCTGACATAAATCGGAAACCTCTCTCAATACATGTTTGATTCTTAAGGGACTTAAGCCTATTTGTGCTAATTTTTCAACTTGACTGGCTATCTCTGATACTAAAATAAGATCAAGTATAAGTAACTTCTCTTTTTCGGAAATAGTTAATGTGGTTAAACAAGTTACAGGATAAAGATGCCTTTTATCGTTTTTGGTTTTAATATTATCTCCTTCGGGATAATCCCAACTCAATAATTTAAGTCCTGAACAATTAGCAAATTCTACAGCATCACTTGTAAATCTATTGTTTGTTACGATCCAGCAATTTGAAATTATATCTTTTGAAGTAAAAATAGAATATCGATTTACGTTTAAATCATTGAAACGAGATAAAATATACATTGGTACTTTTACATCAGTTGCCACATCTTTGCTCATGTGAAATTTGCATTCGACCATACTCACCTGATCGTTTTTTCTAACTAAAACATCAATCTCATGTGAAACACAAGATCCTTTCAAAGTCAAATTTGATTTTGTTTCATAGTTTTCGGCAGCAAAAATTCGAGCGATATATTTTTCAAAAAAAAATCCTGCGGGACCTAAAAGATGAATAGCTTCTTTCAAATTGTATCTGGCAGCATGGTATTTTGAAGCTTTTTTAAGTAATTCAAATGCGTGTTTGTAAATGTGTTTGGTTGTTATACCGTCATAAATTTCTTTCTCAATTTCTTCCAAAATTTTTTTAACAATCACTTCATCAGCACCCGAATTTAAAAGAGATTTTTTAAGTTTCGTTGCATCATAATCTACTATATTCCCGGAATGTTTTACAATTTTCATATTCAGAAATTTATTGTTTTTGAAATCGTAATTTCCATTTGGTTATCAAAATAATAATCAGAATTACATTCGATACTATTTTGAATACACCATTTTGTACTCACAAAATTAGAAGCTTATTTAAACGTCCATAACTCTGTTAAAGTTATAGAATATAATCTTACCTTTTGTTTTTTTGATAATAAAAAGCCGGAATAAAAAGAATTACGAATATTGGCTGAATCAGGAATCTTCTCAAATAAAAAATCATAAAAGTATTTTGATCTTTAAAAAAACAGAGAACTCCGAATAGAAAGGAAATCAACAAAATATAAATGAAAATGAATAGTAAAAATGAGAATTTAACGAAATTGAAATTCAGAAAAACAGCATAAATAATTCCTAAAGAAATAACAGAATTAAGAAAATACCTAAAACTTAAACTCAAAAATAATTTAGTCGTATCGTATTTTGGAAAAGGTAAATTGTGAAAATCTTCTTTAAAAAACAAAATAAAAGGATCATAAAACAAATTCATTTCAAAAGCTCTGACACAGGCTAATAAAAGAATGAAAACAATTATGAATGGTATTTGTATTTTATAAGTCGCTTTCATTTTTTTAAATTTAATGAAAACTTCTTAATCCAAACTATCCACAAAATCAAAACCAAGCCATAAATAATAAGTGGAAAAACCACATTATGCCAAAAATTTTGCATTTGAGGGAAATAATAGATTAACAAAATTAAAAATGAAATTCGAAGAATATTTATAATATAAATCAATAAACTCCCTCCTATTATAAACCCAATAGTGTGTTTTAATTTTCCTGTAAATGCAATTATAAAAGAAATAAAAAGAATAATTATACTCAGAACATTGCAACCTTCTGTTATGTTGGCAACATAATTATGATTATAAAAAAACTTTATATAGAACGGTGTATTTTCTAAACTGGCAACTTCTTCACCTTTTAACTTATTCAAAACAAAAGCCGATTGATTTGAAACCATTACCGAAAAATCATCCATCACCGGAATATTCTGATTAAATTCGTTAAGATACATTTTATATAAAAATGCTAAAATTACGTAACACAATATAAATTTTGTGAGAAATAACAAAAACGGCTTGTATTGAATCAGGTAATTTTTCAAAAGGAGTTTTTTTACAAAAATATATAATTTTAGAATGTATAATAACAAAACACATATTCTATAAAAAGTAAATAAAAAAACTACCTGAATTTGATGAAATACAGATAGTTTTCTTAATCTAAAAAGAATTATTTAATTTTTCACTAACTTATAAGATTCATTAATTGAATCAGAATTAACTTTTAAAACATAAACTCCGGTACTAAAACCGGATAAATCAATATTGGTATTAAACTCATTAGGTTTTAGTTCAAATATTTTATTTCCAACAATATCGAATATTGTTATTTCGCTCAATATTTCTGCTGAATCTATAAATACTACGCTATTTGCAGGATTTGGATATATTTTTAAATTGTTAAATAATTGATTTTTCAGCCCCAGATTGTTGACACTAAAATTATAAGGTCCGGCCCATGCTGTGTAAATTACATTATGATAAACTTCCCGAACATAAAAATCATAACTACTTCCGGGAATCAAACCATAAGCTTTAATTGTAGGTTCATTTGAAAACAATATATCACCCGCACCATGTGGAAATCCGGTCAATCCATATTCAATTTCAAAATAAGAATTAGATACCAATCCATTTCCTAACCAGCTAAGATTAGCAGACCCGTCTCCGGGATCAATAAAACCTAATTGATAAGGAGCTAAAAGTTTTGCAGAAGTAAGCATTGGAGAATCCATGCAAATACTCTCTAAACTATTTTCAAGATTACTCATTAAAAATCGATATTTAAAACCATTCAATTGAGAAGTAAAAAAATTAGAAATATCAAATAATAAACTCACAGACACATTATTGCAAAAATTAACACTTCCAAAGGCTCTTGACTCTAATTTTCCGTCTGGAGCAGTAATCCAATTTAAATTTTCACTATCCCAATATTGAAAAACAAACGAATCTTCCAAAACTGTATCCTTAGACATATTTAAATCCAGTTTTAAAATCGTTTCTCCTCCTGCAAATGCAGCAGACAAATCAAAAACGGGAGATTCAGCATAAAATTCTGAATGAGGATTATAAGGTATTGACAAAGTTGAATCAAACTTTAGCAAACCATCAGTAACCGGACTTAAAACCAATGAATTAGATTCATACATACCACCAACCGACCAATTTGGATTAGGCCAATTTTCGTTGCGTTCCAAAATCTGAGCAGAAACATTTATAAATAACGCAACTACAAAACCAAATGTAAAAATTGTTTTCATAGTATATTGATTTTTAATTATTTAAAGATTAATAAAGTTAGTTCATTTGTAAAAGAACTCCTTTTGATTTAACATAACAAATACAAAATCAAAGAAATATCACAAATCATCCAGATTATTAAATCTTTGATGCCAGAATAATTTTTCAATTATTTTCACATACTATAATGTATTTCAATTATTTTATTCTATTTTTGCAGCCGAATTGAGACAAACTCGGTTCATACATAAAAATCATTTAAATAATATTAGCATGTATTTAACTAAAGAGGTTAAAGCGGATATTTTCGCTAAACACGGAGGAAAAGCAGAAAACACTGGATCTGCAGAAGGACAAATCGCTTTGTTCACACACAGAATTTCACACCTTACTGAGCACTTGAAAAGAAATCGTCACGATTACAACACTGAGCGTTCATTGGTACTTTTAGTAGGAAAAAGAAGATCTCTTCTTGATTACTTGAAGAAAAAGGATATCAACAGATACCGTGAAATCATCAAAGTATTGAATATTAGAAAATAATCAATATAATAAAGAGGTGCGAAAGTACCTCTTTTTGTTTTTTAAAGCCGTAGGCAGCAAGCTCTAAGCCTAAAGACTTTTGCCTAAAGCATATTGCTCACAAAAAAGTTTGGTTTTTCATTGGGTTTACACAAACAACAACACAACACACAACATACCCATTGTATAATCAATTAAGTAAAGAATTTTTATGATTCCAAACGTAACAAAAGAAATTATCGATTTAGGAGATGGCAGAAGCATCTCAATCGAAACAGGAAAATTGGCAAAACAAGCTGATGGTTCTGTAGTTGTAAGATGTGGAGACTGTATGCTATTGGCTACAGCCGTATCTGCAAGAACTTCAAATCCGGGGATTGACTTTTTACCATTAACGGTAGATTACCGTGAAAAATTTGCAGCAGCAGGTCGTTTTCCTGGTGGATTTTTCAAAAGAGAAGCTCGTCCTAGCGACAGCGAAATTTTAACAATGCGTCTTGTTGACCGTGTTTTACGTCCGCTTTTCCCGGATGATTACCACGCTGAAACGCAGGTTATGATTCAATTAATGTCACATGACGAAAACGTTATGCCGGATGCTTTGGCTGGTTTAGCTGCATCGGCTGCTTTGGCAGTATCTGACATTCCTTTTCACAACTTAATCTCTGAAGTAAGAGTTGCCCGTGTTGACGGTAAATTAATCATCAACCCAAGCAAAGCACAATTAGACTTGTCTGACATAGACATGATGATTGGTGCTTCTTTGGATTCTGTTGCAATGGTAGAAGGTGAAATGAAAGAAATTTCAGAAAGCGAAATGGTGGAGGCAATTAAATTTGCTCACGAAGCTATCAAAGTTCAAATCAATGCTCAATTAAGATTACAGGAAGCTTTTGGTAAAAAAGAAATCCGTACTTATGAAGGAGAAAAAGAAGACGAAGCTGTTTATGCTAAAGTAAAAGCTGCTGCTTACGACAAATGCTACGCTATTGCAATGGAAGCTTCAGGAAAAGGAGAAAGAACGGAGAAGTTTGCCGCTGTAAAAGAAGAAGCTAAAGCTTTGTTTACCGAAGAAGAATATGCTGAAAATGCAGATTTATCCGGATTGGTAAGCAAATATTTCTATAAAACCAACAAAGAAGCAGTTCGTAATGTAATCCTTGAAAAAGGAATCCGTCTTGACGGAAGAAAAACAACTGAAATCAGAAACATTTGGTGTGAAACCGATTACTTGCCTTCTGTACACGGTTCTTCTTTATTTACACGTGGAGAAACTCAGGCTTTGGCAACTGTAACTCTTGGAACTTCAAGAGAAGCAAACCAAATCGACTCTCCGTCTGAACAAGGTGAAGAAAAATTCTACCTGCACTACAACTTCCCTCCTTTCTCAACCGGTGAAGCAAAACCTTTAAGAGGAACTTCACGTAGAGAAGTAGGTCACGGAAACTTAGCTCAAAGAGCGTTAAAAAATATGATTCCTGTTGATTGTCCTTATACAATCCGTATTGTTTCTGAAGTATTAGAATCTAATGGTTCTTCTTCTATGGCAACTGTTTGTGCTGGAACTATGGCTTTGCTTGATGCAGGTGTTCAAATGGTAAAACCGGTTTCTGGTATTGCTATGGGATTAATCACTGACGGTCAAAAATTTGCCGTTTTATCTGATATCTTAGGAGACGAAGATCACTTGGGAGATATGGACTTTAAAGTTACCGGAACAGCTGACGGAATCACTGCTTGCCAAATGGATATCAAAATCGACGGATTAAGATATGACATTATGGAACAAGCTTTAGAACAGGCTCGTGAAGGTCGTTTGCATATTTTAGGTAAAATTACCGAAACTATTCCTACTCCTAGACCAACAGTTAAAAAACACGCTCCAAAAATTATCACGAGAACTATTCCTGGTAACTTCATTGGTGCATTAATTGGACCTGGCGGAAAAGTAATTCAGGAATTGCAAAAAGCTACCGGAACTACTATTGTTATCAACGAAGTGGATGAGCAAGGTGTGGTTGAAATTTTAGGAACTGACCCTGACGGAATTGAAGCTGTATTGGCCAAAATCGATTCTATCATTTTCAAACCGGTTGTAGGCGAAGCTTATGAAGTGAAAGTAATTAAAATGCTTGATTTTGGAGCAGTTGTAGAATATACGGCAGCACCAGGAAACGAAGTATTGCTTCACGTTTCTGAATTGGCTTGGGAAAGAACCGAAAATGTTGCTGACGTAGTAAACATGGGAGATGTATTCCAAGTGAAATATTTAGGTATGGATCCTAAAACAAGAAAAGAAAAAGTGTCAAGAAAAGCACTTTTGCCAAGACCTCCAAGAGAAGAGAAAAAAGAAACTCAAAAAGGTTAATTGATTATAATTTTTAGTCAAAAAACCCTCAATTCAAGATTTTGAATTGAGGGTTTTTATTTTAGTTTAAATCATAAAAAATAATAACCAAAAAAGTTTAATTTTAATATACCTTTAAAAATACTCCTTAAAGTATCAATCATAATTTGTCTGAATATCTACAATTCTACCAATATTAAAAATCAAAACAATGGAAACTCAATTAAAAAGAAGAAATTCTGCAATGACATTGACTATAAGCTTTTTGCTATACATTATTCCGTTTGTTTCACAAGCACAAGTAGAAAATCAATTGTCTAAAGAAAAAATTCAAGCTGCTTTGGATGAAGCCTATTCAAAATTCAAAGACGTGAAAGAAGGTAAAAATGCCGATTATATTAAGGAATTGGCAAAAGTTGATCCTAAACTATTAGGTATTTCATTGATAACAACTGACGGACAAGTTTATAACAAAGGAGACGTAGAATCGAAAGTTTCGACTCAAAGTATTTCAAAAGTTTTTGTGATGGCCCAGATAATTGAAGAATCAGGACATCAGGTAATTCAGGATAAGATTGGTGTAAATGCTACTGGACTTAAGTTTAATTCTATCGTTGCAATTGAAGAACACAGAGGAGAAAAAATTAATCCTATGGTAAATCCGGGCGCTATTGCAGCCACAAGTCTTGTTAAAGGTGCTGATTCTATTGCAAAATGGAAAAGCATTCTTGATAAACAAAGTGAATTTGCCGGAAGAAAATTATCTTTAAATATGCCTGTTTATATTAGTGAAGCAGGAGATAATTTACGCAATCAGGCAATTGCCCATTTGCTTTTGGCTTACGGAAGAATGTATTTTAATCCTGTTCAGGCAACCGATATTTACACTAAACAATGTGCCATCAACGTAAACTCAAAAGATCTTGCCACTATGGCAGCTACACTTGCTAACGGAGGTGTGAATCCTATAACCAAAAAGAAAGTTGTATCTCCCGAAACCGTAATGTACACACTACCGGTTATGACAACTGCCGGTTTGTATGATAATTCCGGAATTTGGTATTATAATTCAGGACTTCCTGCCAAAAGTGGTGTAGGTGGAGGAATGATAGCAGTATGTCCCGGAAAATTTGGTATTGCTGTAATTTCTCCTCCACTTGATGAAACAGGAAACAGCGTAAAAGCACAATTAATAATAAAATATGTGGTCGAAAAATTAGGAGTAAATCCTTTTCTTATTCAGCCTAAATAATAAAAAAAGCCTCGTTCAGTAATTTCTAAACGAGGCTTTTTGTTTTTATAAAACTTTGTTTTATTTTGACAAATTATAAACTTGATTTGCTATTTCTACTTCTTCGTTGGTTGGAATTACCAAAATTTTAGTTCTCGAAGTCGAAGTATTTATTTCTCTTATTTCCTTTGAACGTACCGAATTTACTTCTTCATTCAATTCAATTCCTAAATAATTCATATCGGTACAAACCAAACGTCTTATAACATCCGAATTTTCGCCAATTCCGGCAGTAAAAATAATGGCGTCCAGTCCGTTCATAGCAGCAGCATAAGAACCTATATATTTCTTGATTCTGTAAGTATTCATTTCAAGAGCCAAAATACAATCCTTGTCTCCCTCGGCAGCCTTTGCTTCAATGTCTCTCAAATCACTGTGACCTGTAAGTCCTAACATTCCACTTTGTTTTTGCAACAAATTATTTACTTCTTCGGCTGTATAACCAAGAGAATTTATCAGATACAAAATGATAGATTGGTCAATATCGCCACTTCGGGTTCCCATAATCAAACCATTCATTGGACCAAAACCAAGAGTATGATCTATACTTTTTCCATCTTTTATAGCAGTCATACTACAACCATTTCCTAAGTGAATTGTTATAATTTTAGAACTTGGCAATGATTTTCCGTTCAGATAACTGATTGCCTGTTCAGAAACATATTTATGACTTGTTCCGTGAAATCCATAAGCGCGGATTTTATTTTCTTCCAAAAAGTTATTCGGAATAGCATATTTATAAGCCACCACAGGCATTGTTTGGTGAAAAGCTGTATCAAAAACAGCCACTTGTTTTGCATCACTAAAAATTTCTTCGGCTACTTCAATGCCTTGGTAATTTGCAGGATTATGAAGAGGAGCTAATTGAAAAAGTTCCTTAATTTTAGCTTTCACCTGATTGGTTATTTCAACGGTTTCTGTGAATTCACTTCCCCCGTGAACCACACGATGACCAACCGCTTTTATTTCTGAAGTCGATTTGATCACTCCTACTTTTTCGTCTAACAAAAAGTTAGCTACTTTTTCCAATCCCATTTTGTGATTGGCAATCGGAAGAGATTCTGAAATTTTATTGTCAGCCGTCACATAAGTAACATTGGAAGTATCCAGGCCAATTCTGTCAATCATACCGCTACAAATTACTGTTTGCGCCGGCATTTCTATAAGTTGATATTTGATAGAAGAACTTCCTGAATTGATAATTACTATTTTCATATATTGAGAAATATTGTTTTTATTATAAAATTTTAAAGGCCTTGAGCCTGAATTGCTGTCAAAATTACGGTGTTAATGATGTCATCAATAGTACAACCACGGCTCAAATCGTTCACAGGTTTGTTCAATCCTTGTAACATTGGTCCAATTGCCAATGCTCCGGTTTCTCTCTGAACTGCTTTGTAAGTATTATTTCCGGTATTTAAATCAGGGAAAATCAAGACACTCGCCTGCCCTGCCACTTCAGAATTTGGCAATTTGCTTAAACCAACTTCTTTATCGACCGCAGCATCATATTGAATAGGTCCTTCGACTTTTATATCCGGACGTTTTTGTTTCACAATTTCGGCAGCAGCTCTCACTTTATCTACATCATCTCCTTTTCCTGAAGTTCCTGAAGAGTATGATAAAAGCGCCACTTTTGGTTCAATTCCGAAAGCTAAACTTGAATCGGCAGATGAAATTGCAATTTCGGCCAATTGTTCTGCCGTTGGGTTTGGATTGATAGCACAATCTCCAAAAACAGAAACTCTGTCTTCAAGACACATGAAAAATACAGATGAAACTACCGAAGCTCCCGGTTTTGTTTTGATAAATTGCAATGCCGGCAAAATAGTATGTTGGGTGGTATGAGCCGCTCCGGAAACCATTCCGTCTGCGTGCTCTTTATAAACCATCATCGTTCCGAAGTAAGAAACATCTTCCATTAAATCACGAGCCATTTCCAAAGTAACATTTTTGGCTTTTCTCAATTCGTAATAAGTTTGGCAATAATCTTCAAAGTTTTCAGACTCTATAGGATTAATGATATTTACTTTTGAAAAATCAAAATTGATTCCCAATTCGGCAACTTTGTTTTCAATTTGTTTTTTGATTCCGATAATTGAAATATCCACCACATCCATTTCCAGCAATCGGGAAGCTGCAATGATAATTCTATCATCATTTCCTTCTGGCAAAACAATGTGTTTTCTTGCTTCTTTTGCTCTTTTTACCAAATTGTATTGGAACATTTTTGGAGTCATTCCTTCCGGTTTGAAAGTAATTACTTTTTCGGCAAGATTTTCCAAATTCACATATTTGGTAAAAGCATTAATCGATGTTTGAATTTTTTCCTTATCGGTAATGTCTATTTTTGGTTTAATCGCCCCTATTTCATTGGTAACACTATACGTTCCTTCTTTTACAGAAATAATAGGAACCACGGTTGATAATCCTTCAATTAATTTTAATATAGAATTTTCAGGAATAATATTTCCTGTCAAAACAACTCCTGAAACGGTTGGATAATTGGCCGATTCATTAGCCTGCAAGGCTCCTAAAATAATATCCGCCCGATCTCCGGGAGTAATAACCAGACAATGTTCTCTTAAATGAAGTAAGTAATTACGTAATTGCATGGCTCCTACACTGAAACTTGCAATTTGATTGTTGAGATAGTTTTCTCCAAAAAGGACTTTTGCATCCAAAGCTTCTACTAATTGCCCCATTGTAGGATTACTCAAACTTGGAATAAACGGAATAACACTTACCACAATATTTGGTAATGTTTTCTTCATTTCGCTCAAAACAAATTCGGTTTCTGTTGGAGGAACTTTAATTGCAATGGCCGATAAAACCTGTACTTCTTTTGCTTTAAAAGCATCATAGGTCAAATGCAGATTTTCAGACAATCCTTCGATTCCGTCTTCAAGATTTGCCGAACCAACCAAAACCACCGGTATTCCAAGGTTCTTGGCTATTTGAACATTTATATTTAATTCAATTGAAGTGGCTTCTCCTCTAAAACTGGTTCCTTCAACCAATACAAAATCAAAGCGATCTTCCAGTTTTTTAAATTTATCAATGATTAAATCCAATACTTCTCCAAACTTGCCCTGATTTTTCATTTTGATAAGCTTACTCTTTGAAACAGCATAGGCCTCGTCATGTTTCATGTCTAAACCAAAATGTTCAATAATCATTTCGATATGACTATCCGGTTTTCCTATCTGTAAATCTTCAATGACAGGTCTGAAATAGGCCACTTTTGCAGTTCTTCCTAAAATCATACTCATCAATCCGAGTGTGATTATTGATTTCCCACTATTTTGGGGACTGGTGGTAACGTAGATTGCTTTACTCATTGTTATGAATTTTAATTTTTAGGCAATTTTTCTTTATATTATAAATTATAACACTTAAAATCAATCATTTAAAAATTACAATACAATTTTAAACATTATTTAATAATAAATCGATATTCACAAATTTAAGTAAATAATCTGTACTAAAATTACCCTTTTTCATTATTATTTATAGTAAAACAAAAAGAATAATCAATAGAATTATTTTCTGTTTTCAAACTAAATAAATAGCTTAACTGATTAAAATGATTCAAAATAATGCTAATAATTTAAAATCAGAAAGCACAAAAAAACCGAGCCATTTCTGACTCGGTTTCATTATAAAACTCTTTATTAAGAATTATTTTACTTCCTCGTATTCAACATCTTGAACATCGTCACCTTTAGCATCAGTTTGTGGCTGTGCCTGACCTTGTTCTCCTTGAGCATACATTGCTTCAGTAGCTTTTTTCCAAGCTGCATTGATATTATCAAGAGCCGTTTGAATAGCTGTAAGATCTTGAGATTGGTGAGCCATTCTCAATTCAGTCAAAGCGTACTCAACAGCAACTTTGTTATCATCTGTCAATTTATCTCCTAACTCTTTCAATTGAGATTCAGTTTGGAAAATCATTGCGTCAGCTTCGTTCAATTTCTCAGCTCTTTCTCTTGCTTGTCTGTCAGACTCAGCATTAGCTTCAGCATCTTTTTTCATTTTCTCGATTTCTTCAGCTGTCAATCCAGAAGAAGCTTCGATACGAATGTCATGAGATTTACCTGTTCCTTTGTCAGTAGCAGAAACTTTGATGATACCATTAGCATCGATGTCAAAAGTTACTTCGATTTGTGGAACACCTCTTGGTGCTGGTGGAATACCATCTAAGTGGAAACGACCAATAGTTTTGTTATCAGCAGCCATTGCTCTAGCTCCTTGCAATACATGGATTTCAACAGTTGGTTGAGAATCGGCAGCAGTAGAGAATACCTGAGATTTTTTAGTTGGGATCGTAGTGTTAGCTTCGATCAAAGTAGTCATTACACCACCCATAGTTTCGATACCTAAAGAAAGAGGAGTTACGTCAAGTAACAATACATCTTTTACATCTCCAGACAATACACCACCTTGGATAGCAGCTCCGATAGCTACAACTTCGTCAGGGTTTACACCTTTAGAAGCTTTTTTACCGAAGAATTTCTCTACTTCTTCAACAATTCTTGGGATACGAGTAGAACCTCCAACCAAGATAACTTCGTCTATATCAGAAACGTTTAAACCAGCATTTTTCAACGCTTTAGCAACTGGTGCCATAGAACGTTTTACTAATTCGTCAGTCAATTTCTCGAATTGAGCTCTTGTTAATTTCTTAACTAAGTGTTTTGGTCCAGAAGCCGTAGCAGTTACGTATGGCAAGTTGATTTCAGTTTCTGTAGAAGAAGACAATTCAATTTTAGCTTTTTCAGCAGCTTCTTTGATACGTTGCAATGACATTGGATCCAAACGCAAATCGATACCTTCTTCAGCTTTGAATTCGTCTGCCAACCAGTCAATAATTTTGTGGTCAAAATCGTCACCTCCTAAGTGAGTATCTCCGTCTGTAGATAATACTTCGAAAACTCCGTCTCCTAATTCAAGAACAGAAATATCAAAAGTACCACCACCTAAATCGTAAACAGCAATTTTTTGATCAGTTCCTTTTTTGTCCAATCCATAAGCCAAAGCAGCAGCAGTTGGCTCGTTGATGATACGCATTACTTTAAGACCAGCAATTTCACCAGCTTCTTTAGTAGCCTGACGTTGAGCATCGTTAAAGTAAGCAGGAACAGTAATAACCGCTTCAGTTACTGTTTGACCTAAATAGTCTTCAGCAGTTTTTTTCATTTTTTGAAGTGTCATAGCTGACAATTCTTGAGCAGTGTACAAACGACCATCGATATCTACACGTGGTGTATTGTTATCACCTTTAACTACAGAATAAGGTACTCTCTTAGCTTCTTCAGTAATTTCAGCAAAAGTGTGACCCATAAAACGTTTGATAGAAGCAATCGTTTTAGTTGGGTTAGTTACTGCCTGTCTTTTTGCAGGATCTCCCACTTTAATTTCTCCACCTTCAACAAAAGCGATGATAGATGGTGTAGTTCTTTTTCCTTCAGCATTAGGGATAACTACTGCCTCATTTCCTTCCATTACAGATACACAAGAGTTTGTTGTACCTAAATCGATTCCGATTATTTTACCCATTTTATTTATAAATTATTTGAATACTAATTTTAATTACTCATCGTCCTACTGACAATCATTGTGCCATTTACAATATGTCATTCAATTGTCAGGATTAATTTGAAACAGCATTTTTAACTCTGACAATCTGTCATTGTTTTTGTGCTCATTTAAATTTCAAAAAATAATTTCAAAAAAAAACTTGTAATCTCAACCGAGACTACAAGTTTTTTATAATTGAAATATAACCTTCTACAATTTAGAAAACCATTCCATTACCATTTCCTTAGCAAATGGTTGAGCATCTTTATGAAGGAATTCATTAGTATTGGCATCATAAGTATAATCATTTGCCCATTCTTTATGATTTTGAGCTAAAGCAGTAATAGCATCACAAACATATTCAATCTCTGCATTGGTAGTTGTTGGGTGAATAGACATTCTGATCCATCCCGGTTTATTGGCTAAAATTCCGGAATCAATTTGACAAGTCAAAGCATTAGAGGTTTCGTGATCTACATTCAACAAATAGTGACCGTAAGTTCCGGCACAACTACAACCTCCACGGGTTTGAATTCCGAATTTATCGTTCAATAATTTTACACCTAAATTAAAGTGACAATCATTGATGTAAAATGAAATTACTCCCAAACGATCCTGATGTTGATTGGCCAAAATATTGATATTTTCAATAGAATTCAATCTGTCAAAAACATAATCAACAATTTCATGTTCTCTTTTCAGAATATTTTCAACTCCCATTTCTTCTTTCAACTGGATAGCCAAAGCGGTTTTTATTACTTGCAGAAATCCGGGAGTTCCACCGTCTTCTCTATCTTCAATATTGTCAACATATTTGTGCTCTCCCCAAGGATTTGTCCAGCTTACAGTTCCTCCTCCCGGGTGATCCGGAACCATATTTTTGTACAATTTATTATTAAAAACCAACATTCCTGAAGTACCGGGACCTCCTAAGAATTTGTGCGGAGAAAAGAAAATCGCATCCAAATAAGATTCCTGATCTTCAGGATGCATATCAATTTGAACATAAGGACCCGAACAAGCAAAGTCAACAAAACAAACACCTCCGTTTTGGTGCATCAATTTGGCTACTTGATGATACGGAGTTTTAATTCCTGTTACGTTTGAACAAGAAGTGATTGAAGCTATTTTGAAAGCTCTGTCTTTATATTTATCCAGTAAAATTTCAAGGTTTTTAACCGAAAACAATCCGTTTTCATCAGCCGGAATAATCTCTACATCGGCAATAGTTTCTAACCAGGAAGTTTGGTTTGAGTGATGTTCCATGTGAGAAATAAACACAATCGGTTTAATTTCATTTGGAATATTCATGTATTCTTTCAGGCTTTCAGGAAATTTCAAACCTAAAATACGTTGAAATTTATTTACTACTCCGGTCATTCCGGTTCCATCGGCAATTAAAACATCATTACTGTTAGCATTTACGTGCTTTTTGATTACATTTTTAGAATGGTGGTAAGCCATAGTCATAGCAGTACCTGTAACCGAAGTTTCTGTGTGAGTGTTTGCTACAAAAGGACCAAACTGATTCATCAGTTTTTCCTCAATCGGACGGTATAAACGACCACTTGCTGTCCAATCTGTATAGATTATTTTTTGTTTTCCGAAAGGAGATTCAAATTCCTGATTGATTCCGATAATATTCTCTCTGAACTTTTGAAAGTATTGTTCTAATTGGCTTGTCGCTGTTTTAGTGATCATTTTTATGATTTATTTTGGCGACAAATTTAAACTTTTTTACGGAACTGAAAATCAGTTTAACTGTAATTTGTATTTTAAAAAACAATACTTCATAAAATTATTTTCACAAAAAGACCTAAAAAAAGACTTTCTTATTAAACTTACAATTTTAAAAATGTCAATTTTATCGAATTATTTCTATTATTAACAGAAAAAAAACTAGAAAACAAATATTATGCAGTATTTACTTATTTATTTTAAAATATTTTAAGAAAATTTTAATAAGATAAAAAACCTTCTTGTCTATTAAATCTTTTTACAATATGTTTGCAATGCTAAATCAATTATAAACAAAAATCAATTACAATGAAAAACAAGATGAAAAGCGCATTTATGGTTGCCCTTATGGGAACCGGATTATTTTTTACGTCATGCGACAATAATGACAGTATTGCTCCAGACGAAACTTATACTTATGATAAGGAATTGAAAATGGCAGAAGGTGATAGTGATAAAACAATTATCATTAATGCTACCAAAGTTACCGAAACAGAAATGAAAGTACTTGTTTCTTTAACTTCTACAAGTGATGAAATGGATAGAATTTACATCACCGAAAACATTGCCGGTAAAGGTGCTGAAGCTTTCAAATTTACTACTCCTGTAGATTATAAAGCAGATGGTTCTTTAGATTTAAAATCTACTAAAGAATATGCATTTCAATTAGCAATTCCTAAATTGTCTATGTCTGCTGGTACAGTTGAGTACAAATTATGGGCTACTAACGGAAAAGGTGATTTTAGAGACAATACTGTTAAAAAAATAGTTGGTATTGGTACTATCATCATTAACTATGGTGGAGCAAATGCTGATTCAGAGGTTTCACATTTTGAAGCTAAAATACTAGCTGCACCATTAGCAGATGGTACTTCAGAAACTTTCATTTCAACAATTGATGGTCAACTTTACAAAATCAACGGAGCAGCAGAATACTCTGCATTTTGGGATTTTGGATATTTCTATGGAGCTTCATTACATGCTTCTTTGGTTTCACCTAACAACTATCCTACTGACGTAATTGACATTAGAGCTAAAGCCGGATTAGATGCTAATGCTACATTGAACAAATGTTTTTTCAAAAAATCAACTAAAACTTCAACTGATTTTGAAGATGTTGAAATTTCAAAAGATTTAGACTTTATAACTCCTGCTTCTGTAGAAAGAATTACTGGTTTAGCAGCAAACGATATCATAGAATTTGTTGATAATTACGGTAAAAAAGGATTAATCAAAGTTCTTGAAGTTAAAGGAACTTTTGGTACTAGCGATTACATCAAAATTGAGGTTAAAGTTCAACCATAATTTGACTTTTAAATAATAACTAAAAACCTCGACTGATGTTCAGTCGAGGTTTTTTTATGTCTTTTGCTTATATAAAAAATTCTTTTTTTGAAACAATTGTAATAAAAAATGCCCGAAATCAATTCCGGGCATTTTACTATTTTTTGTCTTTTTCACACTTCTTTTTGCATTCTTTTTTCTCTGCTTTAATCATCTTATCATCTTTGCATTTTGACTTCTCTTCTTTAGAACAACAAGCTTTCTTCTCTTTTTTTGTATGTTCTGCAACTTCCTTATCTTGTGCGCTTGTATTAAAAGAAACCATCATAAAGGCTGCAATTAATGTCATCATTAAATTTTTCATTATTGTTTGAGTTTAAAATTTTTATATCTCAAATATAGAAAGTATATAACTAAATTCGTTTGAATTTTATAGTATTTTTAACTCAGACAATCCAGATTCTTCATAAATGTTCCAAAACAAAACCATTATTCAAAAGATAAAACAAACATTGCATTACAACCTATTGCTATTCATTGTTTTACTGAGTTCAAGTAGTTTTTCGCAAGAAGAAAAAATAAATTTTTATAAACTTGAAATCCCAAAAATCCTTAATAAAGATTTTATTATAAATCATACCGGCTACAGTCTTTCTTATAATGAAAAATACAAACAGGCCAATTGGGTTGCTTATGAACTTACCAAAGAGAAAACGAATACTTCTGTAAAAAGAGCTAATAAATTCACAAAAGATCCGATGATAAAAACCCAAAGTGCCGATGATGAAGACTACAAAAAAAGTGGTTACGACAGAGGTCATTTGGCTCCTGCGGCCGATATGAAATGGTCGGAAACAGCCATGAAAGAATCTTTTTATTACAGTAATATGTCACCACAAATTCCGGGTTTTAACAGAGGAATTTGGAAACAAGCCGAAGAACTCGTAAGAAATTGGGCAAAAGAGTACGGGAAAATATACATTGCAACAGGACCTGTATTTTCTGATCAGATGAAAAGCATCGGACACAATGAAGTGGCAGTTCCTACAAAATATTACAAAGTAATTCTTCGCTGCAATGACAACGAATGTTTTGCGATTGGTTTTATTATTCCGAATGAAAGTTCAAAAGAACCTTTAGAATCTTTTACTGTAAGTATTGATTCTGTTGAAAAAAGTACCGGAATCGACTTTTTTCCTTCGCTCCCTGATACTATTGAAAATCAAGTGGAAAGCAAATTTTATTTGAAAGAATGGAATTGGAAAACTCCAAAATCTAAAAAGAAAAACAAAAATCAATAAAACAAAATCGACACTATTCCAAAAGTATCATTAATTTATTTCCAAAACCTCTTCCAAATTGATTTTAAATTCATTTTCACTGTTATTATGATAAAACGGCACTGCTGTAATCAAATAATTATCCGTATCAATTTTAATAGTTTGTCCTTGACCTCTTATTTGTTTTAGAAAATCATTTTTCCAACTATCGTATATTTTTAGATGCTCCCCTTTCGGCTCGATAAAAACTTGAAAGGTCAATTCTTTACCCTCTTTTTGCTTGCAGAACAAAATAAAATCAGGTTCAAAAGCTCGACCAAGACTGTCAATAATTTTGACTTCTCTCTCATTTCGAATGAGATATATATTTTTAAATTTCTTCCCCAAACTCTCGAATCTTCGTGAAAACATTGAAACAAAAGACTTTTCTTCACTTGTTCCGTAATTGGCATTATAGACATACCAAGGTTCATTTTTGAGTAACGATTCCTGACCATCTGCCCTTTCGCTATCTTTACGAACCTTGATTTCTTTGTCTTTAAAAACTTTGTGAACGTAATCTGTAACATATCCCGATCCTTCAAATTCTGTTAAATTCGACTTTATCTCCATTTCAATTGCCTGTAAGAGACCTTGAACAGAAAGCAGATAATCTTTATTTGTTATCTCTTTAAGTCTTTCTCTTGTACCATTGAATGTTATGCTCAAATTTCCTAAATACTCTTTACTCACTATGAAATTTGATATAGAATCAATATTTGGAAAATATCTTACCAAGCTATCAAAATAGAAAAACGGATTTTGCGCAAGAGCATATCGAATAATATGTTTCGGAATATCTAAAAGCTTTATGTCTTTGGGATATTGCACCTCGACTTCATATTGTACTTCCATTTCGAAAAAAGCACTTGTCATTTTTCCGAATCCGGATGAAAATTGATATTTAAAGTTCTTTCCTGAAACTCCCAAGTCAGAAAATGATTTTATATTGTCAAAGCTCTTTTCCTTTTTCTTGTTGAACACAACTTTCCCGTGCTGATAAAAATCCGATTTTTTAAATTCTGATTTTAGAGTAAGTTGTTTAGTTACCAAATTCTCTTCATCTTCGTAAATCCCCGTTTCCACAAGAGCTTTTTTCAATTCAGAAATATAACGGCTGTCTTCAATGGTATGATAATACAATTCTTCCAGTATTTTCAGGTCGTTGCTCAAATCATCGTCATATTTACGGGTGAATTTATCCTGTCCTTTTTCTAATGCGAACGGAAAATATCTGGCACCTCTCCCAATAAGTTGCGCCTCCGAAAGGGTGGTCGCACCAACTTTCCCTTCCTTACCGTCTCTTGTTTCATACAAGCGAACAATGTCAAACAAATTCAAAACATCCCATCCTTCATTCAATTTTTGGACTGCAAAAACGGCTCTAATCGGATTATTTTCGTCTTCCAACGTATTTAAGAGCAATTGATTTTTCTCTGCTTCAATATCATTATTGGCACTGATGCAATTCTCAAATTTGAAATTGGATTTGATGCGTTTAGCAATTTCCGATGAAGAAATATTTCTGTTATTAAAAAACGTAAAGGCTTTTTGAACCACAAGAACAGTTGCCGTATTTCTTATTTCGTCAATCAATGATGATGACAATGAATCTATAAGATTGTGGAAATTCTCCTTATTTTGTTCCGATTCCTTAATGGTTTTCTTTGCCTTAAAAAGAATTACGGGTTTTAGGTTTATATTGTTGAAAGTCGCCAATTCCTGACGATATAGATTCAGAATCAATGCCTGCAAGATCCGCTCTTTCTCACCATACAGTGATCTGATCAGATTAATTTCTTTGGAATATTTGTCGGTTCTAAACTGAGCCAAATCGTATTTAAAAATGACCTTATTCTGATACTTGTTCAAAATTTCCCGACTTTCATAATCCAACGTTGCCGTAAATTCCAAGAGGATATTATCATAATTCTGATTCAGAATTTCCAAAACAGTGCCTTCCCAACTGCCAAACAGATTTCCTTTACTTTTCGTTGCCGAACTTAAATGATGTGCTTCATCTGCGATCAATACCATTTTTCTATCAACGAAATCTTCATAAGTAACGCTGTTTTCTTTGGTGTTGTTTAAGTCAATATGCAGTTGTTGAATAGTTGTAAACTTAATGTTGATATTGCTGTCATCAGCACTCTCAAAAGTATCGGTTTCTTTGATGTACACTTCCCGTCCGTCAATTACAATCGTATCATTGAACAAATATTTTGAAGCCTGCGGGTTCAAAAAATTGTCTTTGGTTTTCTTGATAATGTTGTTTGAATTGACAAAAAACAAAAAGTTACGATATCCTTTCTCATACAGATAAAGTATCAAACCAGCCATAACCAAAGTCTTTCCGCTTCCCGTAGCCATATTGTACAGCAAATGAAACGGCTTTTTGGGTCTGCCCGTAAAATCTTCGGTATGACAAAGTATGTAACGCTGAAACGCTTCTGTCTGGTAAGGTCGTTGACCAAAACCGGATTTTAGATTATCTGAGATATAATTAGGAACAGGAGTTTGTCTTATGGTTCTTTCTCCAAAATAACTCTTTATAGTGTCGTACAGAAAGCTCATTACCTTAGTTCTTTAATTGATAAAAATCACTTGTTAACGCTTTTTCCGCTTCGGTGCATTCAAAATCGGTGTCATCAAGCGACGAAAGATTCACATACAATTGATTTTTGTCTAATAACTCAACCAAATGTTGCTTCTGTTCTGCCAAAGTCAACGCTTTAAATTCGTCTATATGCTCTTCCTGCTTTTTTAAATCGATATTGTAGTTTAGAAAAGATTTTGATTTCATTTCCTCCCAAATCATCAATAATTCTGTCGTGTATTTGGCAGATTCTATTTGTTCAATGAAAGTTTGATTGTGTTTTTTGAGTTCGAGGTAAACAAATTCACCTCCGCCTTTCCAGTTTACACCTTCATAAATCGAACATCCTGTTAGGTCACCATTGATTACATTTTGTAACCTGACTACACTATCATTATCACCATAATCAAGCTGTTCCGCTCCTATATATTGCCTTCCCATTTTGTGGGCAACAGCAGCAGTTGTCCCACTACCAAGATGATAATCTAAAACAATATCATTGGATTGTGTGGCCATTTTTATCAATCTGTAGAGTATTTTCTCTGGCTTTTTTCCATTACTGAGTTTTACTTTCCCTTCATCAGCAATCGCACCTGTTGTTTTAATGTCTTGCCAAAAGTCACAAGGATTCTTAAAAATATTTGAATCGGCAAATATTACTTGTAATCTTGGCTGTTTTGTATCTCTATTAAAATCTGTAATGTAAAAAAACAACACTCCTTTTTTTGAAACAGCAGAAGCTATATCTTGTTTAGGTACATCTTTCAAAGATTTTATTAAAGTTGCTAAACTTGATGAGCCCGCTGTTTTGATAATTCTATAACTATTTTCAAAAAGCCACTCATTTATTTCATCTTCTGTTTCAAAATCTAACTCTTTAAGTTTTTTTGACAGAGGAACTTTCTTCGCTTTCTTTAGAATTTTGTTTGCGGCAATTACATCTTGTTCGTCATTAATTTCTTTAGCCTCAAGCTCAATTAATTGCTCCCTTTCCTCTTTATTTAAATTATCAATAAATATATTATTCTCGTTATCCCATTCCTTTTGTTCATATTTATCAACGGTAATAAAACCTTTAAAAGAAGGCATCTTGTATATAAGAATATATTCTTTTAGTTTTGGAAAACGGTTTTTTGCATGATTCATTTTTACTCCACTCGCCTCACTCATTTTCACTGCCACATTATTAAGAAAACCATTTTCAAATATTTCGTCTAATAGGATTTTCAAGTAAGCATTTTCATTATCATCACACTGAACACAAATGAGACCATCTTTTGTTAAAAGATCTTTAGCTGCATAGAGCCTGTTTCTCATAAATGTTAACCACGTAGACCTATTAAAAGTATCATTATACTTGAATGAATCAGTCCCTGTATTATAAGGAGGATCTATATAAATCAGTTTAACTTGTCCTGCAAACTCTTCTTTCAAAGAGTGCAAAGCCAAAAGATTGTTCCCTTTTATAATAAGATTATCGGTAATTGTTCCCTTTTCATTTCTGTTGAAGCCCTCAAAAGTTCCCCCTTCGGGGGTTAGGGGGCTGTAGCGTTTGAAATTCGTCAATACTTTTGGTTCCAGCAGTTGGTTTATTTCGTCCTGAGCAAGGGTTTCGTTAAAAAATATTTCTTCCCGTTTGTCCTCTTCCCTGCTTTGTCCGCCCTCTAAGATACAATCCTTAAAAGGCCAAACTAAAGTCACTTCGTTTCTTTGTCTCAGGTATTTACCGTCAATATTCAATCCCACTTTGTTTTTGTAAGCGGTGTAACTGTCGTTCAGGTAATTCTTTTGTTCTAGGAATTGAATAAATAACGACTGATTGAAAACCAAAACTCCCTTAACGGAAATAAAAAACTTATTCCTAACCTCTTCGTTTTCCAACAATAACTCCAAAAGTGCGGAGTCATAATTTTGAGCTTTGCTGATAACTACCCACTTTTTGAGATTTCCTTCATCGGTAACATAATTGGGTTCAGACTTTAGAAGGGTTTCTAAAAGCGTATATATTTTCATTCTTATTTTAAATTTTCCCAAATATATAAGTTTCGGATAAAACTCCGAATGATAAACTCAATTATTTTCTTTTGGATGATTTTATTTGTTTTGTGCAAACACAACTAGATTATATAAAAGAAACCTTAACTAAAAGAATCTATACTCTCTTTATGGAAAAATATAAAGGGAATAAACTTCAGTTTGCAAAAAGAGTAGGTTGTGATGAAAAAACAATTCGTCTCATTTTTGACAAAAATCAAGGTATGACAATGAATTTATTCTTTAAAATTGCATCAGCTCTTGAAGTAGAACCTATCGAATTAATTAAAGATTTAAAAATCAATAAATAACAATCATCAAAACAAAAAAATCCCATTCACTGCGAAGCGAATGGGATTTTTTGCTTTATGATAAAAACTGATTACTGTAATCTGAATATACTGACTATTTTACATCCATCAATTCAACATCAAAAATCAAAGTAGCGTTTGGTGGAATAACTCCTCCGGCACCATTAGAACCATATCCTAAATGAGACGGAATCACGAAACGTGCTTTGTCACCCACTTGCAACAAAGCAATACCTTCGTCCCAACCTTCAATAACCTGTCCCTGACCTAATCTGAATTCAATTGGCTTTTTTCTTGGGTAAGAAGAATCAAATACTTTTCCGTTTTCCAGAGAACCTTCATAATGTACAGCAACGGTTTTTCCGTTTTCTGCTTTTTTACCCGAACCTTTTTGAATCATTTTGTAACGCAATCCGCTTTCTGTTTTATCAAAACCTGCGGCCAATTGTTCCATTTTAGCTTCAGCTTCGGCACGTTCTGCCTCCAAACGTTTTTTACGATTTCCTTCAAAAGTTCTGAAAGCTTCAACTGCATTCCAGTTTTGAGCTTCCTCTCCTACTCTTATAATTTCCAAAGTTTCCAAAACATCACCCTGAGCCACAGCATCAACCACATCCTGACCTTCTACAACATGACCGAAAACAGTGTGTTTTCCGTCTAACCAAGAAGTTGGAACGTGAGTGATATAAAATTGAGAACCGTTAGTTCCGGGACCTGCATTTGCCATAGCCAAAACTCCCGGACGATCGTGTTTTAAACTTGGGTGAAATTCGTCATCAAATTTGTAACCTGGACCACCTGTTCCTATTCCCTGAGGACAACCTCCCTGGATCATAAAATCAGGAATTACTCTATGAAATTTCAATCCATCGTAGTATTTATTTCCTTGTGGTTTTACTTTATTTTCTAAGTTACCTTCGGCCAATGCTACAAAGTTACCTACAGTTCCCGGTGTTAAATCGTGAGTTAGTTTTACTAAAATAGACCCTTTGGCCGTATTGAATTTAGCGTATATTCCGTTTTCCATTGCTTTGAATTTTAATTGAAGTGCAAAACTACAAATTAAATCAGACAATTTGAAAAATCCTTTTTTCTTAAACCCAAAATCAGCATTAGGATAACCGCAAGATCCTCTAAAGTTTATTTAATTGTAGATGATTTAAAGTTCGCAAAACTTTGCCTCCTCTATGCAAAGCAAAGACAAATAGATAATCTCATTGCGGTAAAAAACGACCTAAAACATTCTAAAAAAAGCAGGATCTTTCGACCCTGCTCTCCACTCAATCACAAAAAACAATTATCCAAATTATTTAAACTATTTCTTCATGTTTTTTCCTGTTAAATATCCAGAATATAATAGGAAAAACCAGTAAAGTCAGAACCGTGGCTGTAACCAAACCACCAATAATTACAATTGCCAAAGGTTTCTGGCTTTCTGAACCTATTCCTGTGCTGATGGCAGCCGGCAAAAGTCCGATGGAAGCCATTAAGGCCGTCATTACAACCGGACGAGTACGAACCTTTACTCCTTCTTTAATTGCATTTTCCAGATTCATTTTTAGTTTCAGGTTATTATGAAATTCTGAAATCAGAATTACCCCATTTTGAATACAAATACCAAACAAGGCAATGAAACCAACCCCTCCCGAAATTCCGAAATTGGTTCCCGTAATATGCAAAGCAATGATTCCTCCGATGATAGCAAAAGGAACATTGGCCAAAACCAATAACGAATCTTTAATGTTGCCGAACATGATAAACAACAATACAAAAATCCCGATTAAACTAATAGGTACCATTTGTCCTAAACGTTCTGTTGCACGAACCTGGTTTTCAAATTCCCCTGTCCAGCCAATGCTGTAGCCGGTTGGCAATTTAATTTTTGAAGCTACATTTTTCTGCGCTTCAGCAATAGTACTTCCCAAATCTCTGTCTCGCACCGAGAATTTAACCCCGATAAAACGCTTAGTATTATCTCGGTAAATGAAAGCCGGCCCGGTTATTTTTTGAATAGAAGCAATTTCCTTCAAGGGAATCTTACTGCCGTCCAAAGTCGGAACTTTCAGGTTACTGATATCCTTCTCGTCTTTACGATATTCTTTTTGGTAACGAACACGGATGTCGAACTTCTTCTCATTTTCATATTTCTGAGTGGCTGTTTTTCCTCCAAACGCCATTTCGAGAACCGCCTGCGCATCAGCAATCTTCACGCCATAAGCCGCCATTCTTTCACGATCAAGAATAACGCTTACTTCCGGCTGACCAATATTTCTCAAAATACCAACGTCTTTAATTCCGTCAACGTGATCAATCTGTTTGATGACTTCATTGGCTATTTCATCCAGCTTTTCGAGATTATCTCCATAAATTTTCACGGCATTCGACGCATTGATTCCGGCAACACTCTCGGCAACGTTGTCAATAATTGGTTGCGAATAATTGAATCCTATTCCCTGATATTTAGAAAGTTTATTATCCATTTCGCGAACCAAATCGTCCATAGAAATCTTACGTTTCCAATCATCCTTTGGTTTCAGGTTTACCTGCATTTGCACATAATAGAAACCGCTCGGATCTGTACCGTCGTTACTTCTTCCTACCTGACTCAGTACACCGTTCACTTCCGGAAATTGTTGCAATTCTTTTCTTAGAACCGTAGTTCTTTTCACTGTTTCTGTCAAACTCTGGCTCATCGGAAATTTGGCTTCCACCCAAAGCGCACCCTCATTAAGTTGTGGTAAAAATTCGGTTCCCAAAAACTTGGCCGAACTGAATGTCAGAGCCATAAAAGCTAAAGAAAATACAAGTGTTATTCTTTTGTTTTCAAAAGTCCAGTTAAACCCTTTTTCAACTATCCTGTTCCAAAAATTAAGAAATGGATTGTTTTTCTCTTTTACATTTTTATTTAAGAAAATATGACACAAGACCGGAACAAGCGTTAAGGTAAAAATCAATGCTCCCAACAAAGCAAATCCTAATGTGTATGCCAAAGGCGAAAACATTTTTCCTTCTACTTTCTGAAAAGCAAAAATAGGAAGCAAGGCAGTGATGATAATTAATTTTGAAAAGAAGATGGCTTTTCCTAAACCAATTCCGGTTCTTTTGATAATACCGCCTTTAGCCAGTTTGTTGTAAGCTTCCATTCCTCGTTTATGGGCAATGTGATCGAGGGTCACAAAGATTCCTTCGACCATAACAACGGCTCCATCGATGATAATCCCGAAATCGACTGCTCCAAGAGAAAGTAAGTTGGCACTCATTCCTTTTAATTTCAGACATAAAAAGGCAAAAAGCAACGACAACGGAATAATGACTGAAACGGTAACGGTAGTACGCCAATCGGCCATAAACAAGAACACAATGACCGTTACAAAAATGATTCCTTCAAACATGTTATGCATTACCGTTGTGGTGGTAAAGTTCATTAAATCGTCACGGTCGTAAAAGGTTTCCATTTTTACGTCTTTTGGCAGAATACGATCATTGAGTTCGGTGATTTTTTCTTTTATTCTTTCCAAAACTTCTTTTGGATTTTCACCTTTTCGCATTACCACGATACCTTCAACAACATCGTCATTTTCGTTTAATCCCACCTGCCCTACTCGAGGCATTGCACTTTCAATAACATCAGCTACATTTTTTACCAGAATCGGATTTCCTCCGGCATCATCGACAATAATATTTTCAATATCGCTGATACTTCCCACAAGTCCAACCCCACGAACTACGTAAGCCTGCTCATTTTTTTCAATTATATCTCCACCAACGTTAATGTTACTTTGATTTACTGCTTCAAAAACCTGCAAAGGCGTGATGTCATATTTAGACAGACGATTAGGATCAACACTTACTTCATACGTTTTTTCCTGTCCACCAAAAGCAACCAAATCGGCTACTCCGGGAACCGAACGCAACTGACGGTCGATTACCCAGTTTTGTATCGTTAATAAATCTCTTGAATCACGGCTCGGACTCTTTAATGTATATCTGAAAACCTCACCTGTTGGCCCATAAGGTGGTTGAACATCGGGCTCAACACCATCGGGCAGAGATACATTTCGCAACTGATTGTTTACCTGCTGTCTTGCAAAGAAGTCATCGACATCATCATCGAAAATAATCTTGATTACCGAAAGACCAAACATGGTAATACTTCTCACACTTGTTTTCTTCTGAACGGAGTTCATCGAAATTTCAATGGGAGTAGTTACAAAACGCTCAATTTCTTCTGCACTTCGCCCGTTCCATTCCGTTACGATAATTATCTGAGTATTAGTTACATCGGGAAAGGCTTCGATGGGCATATTTTTGAATGCCACAAAACCCGAAATCACTAAAATACCTACCCAAAAAAAGGTAAAAGGCTTATTTTTTAATGAAAATGCGATTATATTCTTTATGAATTTATTCATTATTGTTTCTTATTAAATTGAAAATAATTTACTGAATCTCCGATAAACCCCAATTCAGCATTTAGAATTTTACCGCAAAGTTCGCAAGGCTCTGTCTTTACTATTGATAAATTTTAAGTTCGCAAAGCTTTGCTCCCTTTAATAGAGTATCAAATGCGATAATTTAGTAATCTTTGCGCGCTTCACGGTCAATTTTAAATCCGGTATTAATCATTCAACGCATCGTAAATCAATAACTGATTATTGGTTATTACCTTTTCGCCTTCTTCCAATCCTGACAAAATATAAGCAGTACCTCCAATTTGTCTGAAAACCTCTACCTGACGTGTTTCTATATTATTTCTGTCTTTGAAAATCATTACAAAATTTTTACTCTTGTCAAAAATCAAAGCATCCGAAGGCACCGATACCATTTGCTTATTTTCTTTATAAAACAATTTGATAGTGGCACGCATTTCCGGTTTCAACAGGTAATCTTTGTTATTTAGCTTAATTCCGGCTTTCATTGCTTTGGTATCAGGATCGATGATATTAAATATCTTATCCACTTTCCCATAAAACTTTTTATCAGGATAGCTCAAAGTAGTTATTTCAGCCTCAATACCCGGTTTTACCTGATCAATATCGCTTTCGTTAACATTGGCCATAGCCCAAACATCGTTGATTTCGGCAATATCAAAAATATTGTCACTTCGGTCGTTTCTCAACAACATATCCTGATTGATTCTTTTTTCGATTATAAATCCGCTAAGAGGAGAACGTACTTCATAAGTTGCATCGTTCTTGATGTTATAAATCTTAAATGTTTCCTGAGTACGGTGCAATTGCGATTGAGCTTTTTCTAATTCGCTTTTTGCCTGAATCACATCTCTTTCTGTATTCAGTTTTCCTTCATAAAGTTCCTGAGCTACTTTTAAATTATTTTTGGCAACCATCACATCGTTTTTGGCATCTCCTAAATTCTTATCAAATTCGGCTACTTCAGTACTTCTGATAGTTGCCAAAAGCTGTCCTTTCTGCACATAATCTCCCAACTGAACATGTACCGAAGTGACGTTTCCTCCCACAATCGGATAAATTTCAATCATCTTTTTATTGTCTGCTGTGATTTTACCAAAGAAATTAAGTTCATTTCTCACAAAATCTTTTTTTGCTACTTCGGTTTTTGTAGTTGAAAGCATTTTATTGCTCAATACAAAAGTCTCTTTAATCTCTTCCTGTTTGTTATCGATTTTGCAACTAATAAGACTAATTGCCAATAGGGGTAAAATAATATATTTCATATTCTTGTTTATGTATATTGTTGTAAGTATAGGTTGAGGATTGTTATTGATATTGCCTACTGCCTATTTAAAAAACTTCGGTATTTGTTATATAATTAAGATTCAATCCGGCCATAATCCATTGTTTTCTGATTTCGTTTATTTGAATTCTCGATTCATTATAACTTTCCATAAAATCAGTAAATTCCAACATAGAAATATTTCTTTTTTGGAAATTCTCCAAAAATCCCTGATAAACCGATTCGAGATTTGTTTTTACTGTATTGGAAACAAATGACAATTGAGTTTGTTGCTGTTGCCAAACCTGGTAAGCCATCAACAAAGAACTTTCAAGCTCCTTTTTTTTGTAATCAGCATTCATTTTAGTTTGTCCCAGTCTGGCTTCTGCTTCCATTATATTCCCTTTATTTTTATTCCACAAAGGCAATGGAATTCCAAGAGTAAGATTTATCTGATTGTTGAAAGCGCCTCCTCTTTGGTCATAAGACAAACCCGGAGTGATGTCGGGTACCGATAAAGATTTTTGCCATTTTAAATACAAATCCTGACTTTCAGAAATCTTAACTATACTTTGATAATCCGGATTCTTCTCTGTTGCCAGATTCATCATATCTTCTTTTGAGTATTTAAGAAAATTGATTTTTCCAATAATTTCCTCTTCATTCGTGACCAAAGGAGTTATTTCATCTGAAATTCCTGTTATTAACGACAAATCTTGTTGATAGGCAATCACTTCTTTTTGAAAATTGTTCTTGGTTTCTTTTAAATTCAAAACCAGAGTCTGTAATCTTACCACTTCTTTCAACGCTACATTTCCCTTTATCGCCTGAACCTGATATTCGGTCAAAAGAGTTTCCAGTTTTGTTATCTGAGAATCCAGCGTAACTATTTTACGCTGATTGAAATAAAGACTATAAAAGTCCTGAGCTAACTGAAATTTGAGATTTCTTACTAATTGTTCGAACTGCAATTCGGCTATAGCTGCATTGGTTTTGGCAAATGCCACTTCATTTTTTCTTTTGCCTCCCAGAGTTATCAATTGCTGAACAGCCAAAGTCTTCTGACCGTTTTTGCCCGCATCAAAAAATTGTTTATTATCCGGATTATAAGCATTTATTTCTGCGGAAACGAAAGGTTGTTCCCAAATTTTAGCCTGAATAACCACCGATTGAGCGGCAGTAACATTATATTGTTCGGCTAATAATTGCAGATTGTTTTTTTGCAGAGCCTCTTCGGCTTCTTTAAGAGTTACCGCCTTTTGAGCAAAAACTCCCGAAGTAACTGCCAATACACAAATTGACACAACATATTTGAACATACTATAACTGTATTGAATTGATTACAAAAATTCAATTACAGTCTTTAAGGAACCTTAAGCAAAGCCTTAAAAAGAACTTAAAAATCGATTTTTCGATTCTTTGATTCTTCGACTTTACGACTTACCTAAAAATAACAGTAAACAGGTTTTTGTCAGAACTCAATGAAGTATAAACAATCTGGGCATTGTGTTGGTTTAATATGCGTTTAACAATTCTCAAACCAAGACCTAAACCTGATTTTTTTTGAGAATTGTTACCTCTCATAAAGGGTTCAAAAAGTTTATGTTGTTCAGTTTCTGTCAAAACGGTTCCATTGTTTTCGATAGCAATATTCAGCAGACCTTCTTTTTCAAAGATTGCAATCTTTGCCTGACTATTATCCGAATAAACACAGGCATTTTTGAGCAAATTGGCAAAAGCTATCTTCAACAGAGATTCATTTCCTTTTATTTTGAGTAAACTCTCCATATTCTCTGAATCTTCCATGTCGAAACTAATCTTAAACTCAGGATAAATCTTTTTAGTCATGGCAATTGCCTCGTAAATAATCTCATCAATACGTTCGATATTTTCGGTGTACTGTCTCACATTTTCAAGTCTCGACAGCAATAATAAAGAGCTTATGAGTTCAGAGAGTTGATTAACATCGGTCATTAATTTACTCAAAAAGCTTCTGTTAGGATCATTGATCTCCAAATCAGAAATTTTATTCTCTATTTGAGAAGTCATTCTGGTAATAGGAGTCCGGAGTTCATGCGAAGCATGTGAAGTAAATTCCTTTTGTTTTTGGTACGAATTATCGATTCGTTGCAACATTTCGTTGAACTCATTGGCCAGCAAATCAATCTCGTCTTTTCGTTTTTTTACGGCTATTCGGGTATCGAGATTATTTTCGTTGATAATTTTAATTTGGGCATGAAAAATATCCAGCGGACGAAATAGTTTTTTTACAATAAACAAAATAACAAACAAAAAAATAGTGGTAAAAATAACGTAGGTAATAATAAGAAGATACACCAGATACCTCAGTTTTCTATGTCCGGAATGATCTTGTGCCGATACAAATACATAATAATTTTTTCCCTGAGTATCATAATGATACCCATAGATTTCGACATCTCCCTGTTTTTCAAAAAAAGATTTTTGTTCTTTCAGATAATCCAGATCGTCAACAGCCCAACTAATCCGGGTATCGTCTAAATTGGAATAAATCAACTTATAATTGGCATCAAAAATAAGTGTTTTTACATCATACAATTTATCGATACTATTTTGCTCAATTTTCTTTAAAAGCGCTTTGTCAACTTCATCTACTTCGGCCAAGAGTTTTACCGTAGAAAGTGCTTTTTGCATTAATCTGTTCTCAAATTCCTCTTCTCTAAAATCAGAAAAAGCAAAATAGACGATCATAGATGCTACCAAATAAAGGACAGTGAAAATAGCACTGATCAAAAAAGAAATCTTATTTTTTAAAGTCATTTGTCCGACTTTTGATTATTTGATTATTCTACTTTATGACTTTTCTGAATTAAGATAATAACCATAGCCTATTTTAGTACAAATAAGTTTGGATTCAGAATCTTTTTCGAGTTTTTTGCGAAGGAAATTGATGTAAACTTCAATAGTATTCTTACTGGTTTCTATGTGATAATCCCAAAGTTCGTCGGCAATTTGTTGTTTACTAAGAACTCTTCCGTTGGCTTTTGCCAAAATAGACAATAATTTGAATTCTTTAGGAGTCAAATCTATCAGTTCACTGCCTTTGTACAATTGCAACTCGGAAATGTTCAGGCTAAATTCACCAAAATTGATAATATCGTCTTCTTGTTGAGGGGTTTCTTTTCTTCTCAATAACGACTTAATTCGCGCCAAAAGTTCTTCAAAATGAAAAGGTTTTACCAAATAATCATCGGCTCCATTGTTGAAAGCAACTACTTTATCTTCAATCTCTCCAAAAGCAGTCAGCATAATTATTGGTACTTTTTTGTCTTCCTGCCTTACCAGTTTACAAACTTCCAGACCATTGATAGTAGGAACACTTATATCTAAGATATACAAATCATATTTCTTGAGATTACTTTGTTTAGCTACCAAAGCTCCTTCATAAATACAGTCGCAATGAAACTGATGTTTCTCAAGAAATTGTTTCACTTCCTGCGACAATGTAAAATCGTCTTCCAATAAAAGGATATTCATTTGATTCAAAATTCAGGAATTTATTGAAAATCGGTTTATAAAAAAATCCGTCTCGAAATACAAGACGGATATTTGAATCTTTATTCTTCTTCTTCGGTTGTTTTCTTTGTAGTCATTTTTAAGATAACCGGAGTAAGTGTAAGTAAAATAAGAATTATAATTATTTTTTCGATGTGAAGTTTTAAATCCAAATCATAATTAGTAAGCAAATAACCATACATATAGTGACCTGCAAAAATCATGATGAACGACCATAAAAAAGAACTCAATATATTATAGAACATAAATTTTTTCTTTTCCATTGTTACAATTCCGGCAACAATTGGAGCAAAAGTTCTTACAATTGGTAAAAAACGGGCAAAAATAATAGCTCTTCCTCCATGTCTTTCAAAAAACACTCTGGACTGAGTTAAATATTTTTTCTTAAACCAAAAACTGTCTTCTTTATTGTACAAATAATAACCGCTTTTGGCTCCAAACCAGTAACCAACGATGTTTCCTAAAATTCCGGCCAAAGCAACTAAAGTAGCCAAAACAGTTACGTTTATAAAATCGCTATCCAAAAAAGCAATATTTTCAATCAATTCACGGTTATAAATTCCGGCTAGGAAAAGCAAACTGTCTCCCGGCAAAAAGAAACCGGCAAAAAGACCTGTTTCGGCAAATACAATGAACAATACAAAATAAAGTCCCAGTTTTATTCCGTCAATTTCAAAATTTATATAAAAAAGAGGATCAATTAAATTCTTCCAATCAAAATTCATTCTATGTGATTTAAGCTGTTTATTTTAACGGCGTGAATTTACATATAAAATACTTTAGCCACAAAGTATAATATTATTTTACAATATCCTTAACATATTTTTTCTTTTACAATATTGATAATCCATTACTTACAAAATACTCGCTTTTTTGAAATTTTTAAAATACTACAGATCTTAGTTGCAGTAAATTTTGAATATCTTATTTTTGTCTTCAAAATATAAAGAACATCTATGGACACTACCAAAATTTTTGAAATATTGAGTTATACTTTACCGGCAATTATTACAGGATCGGTTGCTTACTATTTTTTCAATCTACATACTAAAAACGAAGATTCAAGACGTAAATATCTTTTAAGAAAAGAATCCCAAAAACAGGCTTTACCATTACGTTTACAAGCTTATGAGAGAATGACTTTATTTTTGGAACGCATCAGTCTTTCTAAATTATTAATCAGAGTTAGCCCGATTTCTACAAATGCTAATGACTATTGTAATTTTGTAATTGCCCAAATCGAACAAGAATTTGAGCATAATTTGGCACAACAAATCTATATTTCTGATGAATGCTGGACTATTATTTCGACTGCCAAAAACGCTACAATCCAAATGATTCGCAAAGCAAGCATCAACGAAAATGTAAAAACAGCCGATGATTTACGCCAAATTCTTCTTAGTGATTCTTTGAACAAACAATCTCCCTGCAATGCAGCTTTGTCATTTATAAGAAACGAAGTAAGTACTATTTGGTAAACATTTAGCTTGTTTTTTGGCAACTACAATCATTACAAGCTATCTTCTAATAGAAATAAAAGATGATAATTTACTGTCAAATAGTATTTTTTAGTTATTTTCGAAAAAAATTATACTTTTAAGATTTTTATTAACTATTAATATCCAAATTATCTTACATTATAATTTTCTATTATAAGTTTAATAAAAAGAATTTTACAACGTTTTTTATGGAAAATACTGAAAACCGAGAGGTCTTATTAAAAATATTAATTGCTGAAGATGACGAAATCTCCAGAAAATTATTATCGATGACCGTAAAATCTTTTGCAAAAGAAATTCTTATCGCCAAAAACGGATTGGAAGTGGTAGAAATCTGTAAAGAAAATCCTGATACCGATTTAATTTTAATGGATATGAATATGCCAATGCTAAATGGCGATGAAGCAACAATAAAAATCAGAGAATTCAATAATAAAGTAATTATTCTGGCTCAAACAGCTTATACCGTTGAAGAAGAAAAATTAAAAATTATTGCTGCCGGATGCAACGACTGTGTTTTGAAACCGGTTAACAAAACGCAACTGGCACAAATGATTGATATTTATTTTAGAGATTAATTTCAATTCCAAAAATCTGAAATCATAAATCGTTAATCTAAAATCTAAATTTTATTTAAAAGGTTTATTGGTATAAGCTCCCAAATCGGGATTCAAACTACTTCTTTCAAAACCAAGAATATCAAGCGGAATTAAATAATCAGAACTTCCTTTCTCAAAAGCCGAAGAAGTCTGGTCTATATTCAGTTTATTTTTATTTACATCCTGAAAATTCGGATTCAAATCATAAGTGTTTTTTGCAATCAGACAATCTTTATAAAAATTTGAATCAGAGAAGTTGTACAATGGATCGTTTGTAAACTTATTATTTACATTATTGAACTTTATCAAACAATTATTGAACTGATAAACAAATTGTTTTTGATTGTTTTTATTCAACAACATTTCAACCGAATTTGATCCGTAAATAATACAATTTGAAAACGTAGCCTCTGTTAAATCAAACACTACAGGCTGTTTGTTTTCATCCAAAAAATAATTATCAATCATAACCGATAAATGCTTGGAACTTGGCCAATTATTATTAAAAGTACAATGCTTAAAATTATAATTTCCGCCCGAAGTACAAGCTAATGCAATTTGTCCGACAGAATTAATTACAATATTATTTCCTTCAATATTGGCATGAATTCCATAAATTCCCACACTGGTACAATCATAAATCTGAGTGTTTTTGATTGTCATAGCCGAACCAAAATTGTTTTCGACAATAAAACCTATAGTAGCATTTTTCAAAGTTAAATTTGAAATTTGATGATTTGTGCTTCCTTGTCTCAAATAAACAAATCCCCATTGCCCCGGAACGGCATCGTAAAAAGATTCGAGTCTATCACCTTCAAAAACAACTTCGTTTTCCATATTTTCTGTATTGGAAGTAGTTCCGTTAATATTCAGAGTTCCTCCTTCCTGAACTATCAATCCAGAATCAGCATGAAAATGAATTCTTGCTCCCGGCATTACGGTAAGTTTTTCATTGGCAGGAACGCTGGCAAATCCGTAAATAACATAAGGTTTAGTGCTATTCCAAATAAATTCATCTCCATTATCCGGATGATTATGATTTAAATTTCGACCTCTGACAGTTGCTACAGTATTATCGCCGTTAATTCCTATGGGAACAGTTTCATAAATTTCGTTTTCCCTTTTGGGATAAATAAAATACGCATCCTGAATAAGTGTCACCACTTCTACTTTTTGCAAATTGCTTGAAGTTCCAAACAAAATCTGATCGGTATATAAAAAATCATTTGAATTGGCATCTTTTACATCGGCCGTAACTTCTATAAAAATAAAAAGGCTGTCTTTGGCCAACAACTCTACATTATTGAAAATTTTTCCGTTTTCGCCCTGCATACCGTCAACCATCATTCGGTATTTTGAATCCAGTCCTTTTCCGAATTTAATCGTAGGAATACTGATATCCTGATTACTTTTGTTATATACTTTAAGTTTGTAAGTAGCAGAACCAATATTTTTAAATACGGTATCAAGATACACGGTGTCTCTGGAAAAAGCTAAATTTCCGGTAGTTGGTTCAAAAGTAAGTTCATTTCTACAGGAAGTAAAGCTGATTAGAAATCCTATAAAAAGAACATATAATAAGTGACGCATTTTTTTATGTTTTGGTAAAAATAGTAAAAAAGAAAAAAGTTACAGAAAATAAAGATTACAAACACCAAGAAAGTAACTTCATCCTATTTTTAAAATATTCCGTAAAAAAAAAAAACAGTAGTAAACTTTTGCCTACTACTGTCTTAAATTTATTGTAATAATTCTTTTAAGAAATCTATCTCATTAAACAAATATCGATACTATATAATAAATAATAGTTGCAATAAGTGCTGAAACAGGAATTGTAAGTACCCAAGCCCAAAGCAGATTAATGGTTACTCCCCAACGAACGGCACTCAAACGTTTGGTTGCTCCTACCCCAATAATAGAACCGGTAATAGTATGAGTTGTAGAAACCGGTATTTTGAAATGTTCTGTCATAAATAATGTCAATGCTCCGGCAGATTCGGCAACTACACCTTCAAAAGAAGTTACTTTAGTAATTTTAGAACCCATTGTTTTCACAATTTTCCAACCGCCGCTTAACGTTCCCAATGCAATTGCACTATAACAAGCTATAGGAATCCACTCCGGCATTTGACCTTCTATTTTTACACCATCATGGTTTGAAGGCAATACAACGTGCAACCAGCTTGGCAAAGAATCTAAAGCATGTCCGCCCGAATGAATATAAACAGCAACTGCCGCAGCAATAATACCCATTACTTTTTGCGAATCGTTACCACCATGTCCTAAACTGAATGAAGCAGAAGATAATAATTGCATTTTTCTAAGTATAGATTCCGATCTTGACGTAGAAAAACTACTGAACAATAAATTAAAAACCGCAATACTGAAAAAGATAACAGCTACCAACAACCATTTGATGTTATTTGGTTCTGTAATTACCGCTAAGAAATGATTGTCAAATCTTGGCTTTTTAATACTTTCATATCCTTCTAAAACAGTACTTAAAAACCAAAGTGCCGCCAACATTAAAGTAACAGTAAATATTTTTGGATAAATATTTTTCTTAGAAGAATAGATTAACCAGATTGACATAAAATAAGAAATCAACATACCTACTAAAGGAGCCAAAACAATAAATGCAATAATAACCATTACCCCAGAAGGCAAATGTCCGTCTTCTCCAGGTTTGTACCAGTTTACAACATTAAATCCGGCGTGAGCAATTGCAGCTCCGGCAAAACCTCCAATTAAAGTATGTGATGATGATGAAGGAATTCCTTTCCACCAGGTTATTAAATTCCAGATAATAGCCGCAATAACTCCCGAAAGAATTACAACCAAATCTATATTTTCGGTTTTAGCGGTTTTAGCAACCGTATCGGCAACACCAAAACCAAAAACCCAAAAGGCTAAGAAGTTAAAAAATGCAGCCCAAACTACTGCTTGAAAAGGAGATAAAACTTTTGTAGCAACAATGGTAGCAATTGCATTTGCTGCATCGTGAAAACCATTGATATAGTCAAAAACAAGTGCTAATAAAATGATGATTATTAATAAGGTAAAATCCATTTTTAGATTTTTAAGAAGTATATACTATGCGTGTTTTACTGAAATTGCTTCCAATGTTCTTCCCACAACACGACATTTGTCAGTTGAATTGTGCAATGAAGACAACACTTCTTTGTACTTAATAACATTGATAGCATCTGTTTCATTTTCAAATAAATCAGCCAATGCTTTATCAAATACAACATCTGCTTTTTCTTCTAATTTGTTGATTTTCTTAACAGCGGTATTTATATTGTTAAGATTTTTCATCTCTTTCAATTCAGAAACAGCATTTCCAATTAGATTACAAGAATCTAGATTGATTTCAGTCAATTTTCTGATTGATTTTGTAATCTTTTCAACCTGATACAATCTCATTCTGTTTGAAGCTGTATATATATAGGTAGCCACCTCGTTGATAGAAGTAATCAATGCGTGAATATCTTCACGATCCAACGGAGTAATAAAATTTTTGCTTAACTCTAAATTCATTTTATGAGTTGTTTCATCAATACTGGAAACCAATTCCTCTATTTTATTGTAATATTCTACTCTGTCTCCTTTATCATTCACTGCTTCATGCAAAGTTTCAGCCAATAGAATCAAGTTTTTAGACGCTTGTTTAAACAAAGGAAAAAATGTTGTGTCCTTAGGCACGAAAAACTGTAATATTTTTTTTAGAGTCATTTTTTTTGTTGTTTTATTTTTTTGCAAATGTAAACTTGGTATGTTAAGCCAATGTTAAGAAAACATTAACTCAATATTGCTATTTTGTTTTATTTGAAACCAAATATAACGCTCTTTTATTTAAGAATTGTTTTGTACATTGGCAATCTTTAAAAAAATTATACCAAAACATCAAAGAACTTCTTTTATTTATGGACTTAAACTTCAACAAAAACGAAGATCATAACAGACTTTTACTCTCTGAATTAAAACAACAATTTGCCAAAATTAAACTCGGAGGTGGCGAAAAACGAATCGCAAAACTACATTCCGAAGGCAAAATGACCGCCCGTGAACGTATTGATTATCTGCTGGATGCAGATTCAAAAAGTATCGAAATCGGAGCTTTCGTCGGGAAAGATATGTATAAGGAACACGGTGGTTGTCCTTCAGGTGGTGTAGTTGTAAAAATGGGATACATCAAAGGAAAACAATGTATTGTTGTAGCCAATGACGCAACCGTTAAAGCCGGCGCCTGGTTCCCTATAACTGCCAAAAAAAATCTGAGAGCTCAGGAAATTGCGATGGAAAATCGAATTCCTATTATATATTTAGTCGATAGCGCAGGAGTTTATTTGCCTTTGCAAGACGAAATTTTCCCTGACAAAGAACATTTCGGACGAATATTCCGAAATAATGCCATCATGAGCAGTATGGGAATTACCCAAATCGCTGCCGTCATGGGAAGCTGCGTTGCCGGTGGAGCTTATCTTCCTATAATGAGTGACGAAGCTCTGATTGTTGACAAAACCGGAAGTATTTTCCTTGCCGGAAGCTATTTGGTAAAAGCAGCTATAGGCGAAAACATCGACAACGAAACTTTAGGAGGAGCTACCACTCACTGCGAAATTTCTGGAGTTACAGATTATAAAGCTAAAGACGATAAAGATGCATTAGAAAAAATTAAAAACATCGTTGATAAAATTGGTGATTTTAACAAAGCCGGATACAGCAGAATAAAACCTGAAAAACCTGCTTTAGACGAAAAAGAAATCTTTGGAATTTTGCCAAAATCAAGAGCAGAACAATATGATATGATGGAAATCATCAACCGTCTTGTTGATAATTCTGAATTTGAACCTTACAAAGATGGCTACGGACAATCATTGATTACCGGTTATGCCAGAATTGATGGTTGGGCTGTGGGAATTATTGCCAATCAACGAAAAGTGGTAAAAACCAAAAACGGTGAAATGCAGTTTGGAGGAGTAATTTATTCTGATTCGGCCGACAAAGCGACTCGTTTTATTGCCAATTGCAACCAAAAGAAAATCCCTTTGGTTTTTCTTCAGGACGTAACCGGATTTATGGTTGGAAGCAAATCAGAACACGGCGGAATCATTAAGGACGGTGCCAAAATGGTAAATGCAGTTTCTAATTCTGTAGTTCCAAAATTCACTGTAGTTGTAGGAAATTCTTATGGTGCCGGAAATTATGCCATGTGCGGAAAAGCCTATGATCCAAGATTGATTTTTGCCTGGCCAAGTGCTGAATTGGCCGTTATGGGCGGAACACAAGCTGCAAAAGTATTAGCACAAATTGAAGCTTCTTCGCTTAAAGCAAAAGGAGAAGTTGTTGATGAAGCCAAAGAAAAAGAACTGTTTGATAAAATAAAAGCACGATACGATGCGCAGGTTTCACCTTATTATGCAGCGGCACATCTTTGGACCGATGCAATTATTAATCCGCTTGAAACCAGAACATGGATTTCTATGGGAATTGAAGCTGCCAACCACTCTCCTATCGAAAAGAAATTCAATCTTGGAGTAATTCAGGTTTAATTTGAAAGGTTTAAACCGTTAAAACGGTTTTGAAAATAATATTACTCACCATCGTCCACGGTTTAAACCGTGGACGATGGATGACAATAAAATTTAAATCGTGGACGATGAAGATATTTTACATTACCTTTCTACTCCTTTTAGGAATAAAACAAGTTTCAGCACAGCAAACTTTTACCAAAAGAGATTCTTTACAAGGTGGATTAAGACCTGAAAGAACTTGTTTTGATGTTTTGCGTTATGATTTAAACATCAAAATAAACCCAAACGAAAAATCTGTAGAAGGTTACAATAAAATTACTTTCAAAGTAATTGAAAACGCTACAAAAATTCAACTGGATTTATTCGAAAACATGAAAATTGACAGTATTGTTTTCAATTCAAAAAAACTGTCATACAAAAGAGAATTTGGATCTGTTTTCATTAATTTTGAAAAACTTCTTATAAAAAATTCCGAAGAGAAACTACTGTTTTATTATTCAGGAAAACCTTTAGAAGCCAAAAATGCGCCTTGGAATGGCGGTTTTGTCTGGACACATGATTCTAATGAAAAAGACTGGATTGGAGTTGCAGTTCAGGGAACGGGAGCCAGTTTGTGGTATCCGGTAAAAGATTCTCAAACCGACGAACCTGATAATGGAACTACGATAAAAATAGCTGTACCCAACGGATTAATGAATGTTTCCAACGGTAGATTTTTAGGTTCCGAAAATTTAAAGAATGGCTACACCCGCTGGGATTGGGAAGTAAAAAATCCAATTAATAATTATAATATTACAATCAACATTGGCGATTATGTTCATTTTGGCAAAAACTACAACGGACTCGATTTAGATTATTATGTACTGCGTGAAAATGAGGCAAAAGCCCGAAAACAATTCGAACAGGTAAAACCTATGTTGGATTGTTTTCAATCTAAATTTGGAGAATTTCCTTTCAAAAATGACGGATACAAATTGGTAGAAACACCCTATTTGGGAATGGAACACCAAAGTTGCATTGCCTATGGAAATAAATACCAACAAGCTTATCTTGGAACGGATTTGTCCGGAACCGGAATCGGGATGAAATTTGACTATGTTATTATTCACGAAAGTGCCCACGAATGGTTTGGAAACAGCATCACTTCAAAAGACATAGCCGATATGTGGATTCACGAAGCCTTTACCTGCTATTCCGAAACTGTTTTTGTAGAATGTCAGTACGGTTATAAAAATGCACTTAAATATGTTAATGGTCAAAGCAAAAACATATTGAATGATATTCCAATCATTGGAAAATACGGAGTAAACCATGAAGGTTCTACCGATATGTATTATAAAGGTTCATTGATGCTGAATACTCTAAGGCACGTGATAAACGATGACAAAAAATGGTGGGAAATATTAAAGAGTTTTTCTACTACTTTCCGACATCAGCTAATTGATACTGAAACGGTTATTACTTTTTTCAATAAAGAATCAGGAATAAATCTGACTCCTGTTTTTAATCAATATTTACGCTACACAAACATTCCTGTTTTAGAACTTCGTAAAAAGAACGATAAATTAGAATATCGTTGGAAAACAGATGAAACTGATTTTATCATGCCAATTGACATTACAATAAAAGGTAAAAAAATTCGATTGAAACCTACAAATTCCTATCAAATTTCAGATTTTAATTTGAAGTCATTATATGATATAAATATACCTTATGATAAATTTCATATAAAAACCGTCAAATTTTAACATACCAAACCAACTATATAAAATTAAAAATGAATAACTTAGGCTTAGTTTTTAAATTCTACAGTTATGGATACTTCAATTAAAAATTTAAATAAGTGGGCCAATGCTCATACTTATTATTCGTTAGATATTTTACGAATTGCATTGGGAGCTTTCCTGATTATAAAAGGATATAGTTTCGTAACTCAACACAGAGAATTTGCTGATATAATAGCTCCTGTTTCAAATTTCCTCGGAGGAATGTTTACCTTACATTATGTTGCATTTGCTCACATGTTGGGAGGTTTGTTAATTACATTCGGACTCCTAACCAGATGGTGTTTGATTGCTCAAATTCCAATTTTGATTGGAGCTGTAGCTGTAAACTTTTTTGGTGTTATGAATATAGAAAACCTAATATTATCGTTTCTTACACTATGCCTTTCTGTATTTTTCATAGTTTATGGTAGTGGAAAACACTCTGCCGATTATTTCTTCAAAATGGAAAAATAAAATTCCTATTTGAGTTAGAAGCAAAAACGAGACAAGTAATACAACTGTCTCGTTTTTCTTTTATTCTCTTTTAAAATAAAATTCTACTTTATATTAAATCACAACAATTGCGATTTATGGAATAAAAATTAAACCAAATCAAATCGATCAAGGTTCATTACTTTATTCCATACAGCTATAAAATCATTTATAAATTTCTCCTGAGCATCTGCGCTTCCGTAAACTTCCGCAAGTGCTCTGAGTTCTGAATTGGAACCAAAGATCAAATCTGCACGAGTTCCCGTCCATTTTAATTCAGCTGTTGTACGATCATTACCTTCAAATTCTTCTTTAGATTCAGAAGTTGCTTTCCAAATTGTATTCATGTCTAACAAATTCACAAAGAAATCATTTGTAAGTACTTCCGGACGTTTGGTGAAAACACCCTTTTTAGAATTATCAAAGTTGGTATTCAACACACGCATACCACCAACCAAAACAGTCATTTCTGGTGCAGTCAGTGTCAGTAATTGTGCTTTATCAACCAATAATTCTTCTGTAGATACAGTAAATTTCGTTTTAAGATAATTTCGGAATCCATCAGCCATAGGTTCCAATACCTCAAAAGAATCAGTATCAGTTTGCTCCTGCGAAGCATCCATACGACCGGGAGTAAAAGGAACTTTTACATCATGACCTGCATTTTTTGCCGCTTTCTCAACACCTGCACATCCTGCCAATACTATAAGATCTGCCAAAGAAACTTTTTTACCGGTTGATTGAACATTATTAAATGCTGTCTGAATGCTTTCAAGTGTAGTCAATACTTTTGCCAATTGTTCCGGATTATTAACCTTCCAATCTTTTTGAGGAGACAATCGGATACGTGCCCCATTGGCACCACCTCGTTTGTCTGAACCACGGAAAGTCGATGCTGAAGCCCAGGCAGTAGATACCAACTGAGCAACTGATAATCCCGAATCCAGTATTTTATTTTTCAGGTCAGCAATATCTTTTTCGTCAATCAAAGGATGATTTACTGCCGGAATTGGATCCTGCCAAATCAATTCTTCTTTTGGTACCTCAGGACCTAAATAACGTGCAATTGGCCCCATGTCACGGTGTGTCAATTTGAACCATGCGCGCGCGAAAGCATCTGCAAATTCATCAGGATTTTCATAAAAACGTCTTGATATCTTTTCATAAACGGGATCAAAACGCAAAGAAAGATCGGTTGTAAGCATTTTAGGAGTATGCCTTTTAGATTTATCATGAGCATCGGGTACCGAACCTTCCCCCATACCATGTTTTGGTTGCCACTGATGTGCGCCTGCAGGGCTCTTTGTCAATTCCCATTCGTAACCAAACAGGTTCCAGAAAAAATTATTACTCCATTTTGTAGGTGTGGTAGTCCATGTAACTTCCAAACCGCTGGTAATTGCATCACCTCCTTTTCCTGATCCAAAAGAGCTTTTCCAACCCAAACCTTGTTCTTCAATGCCGGCAGCTTCAGGTTCGGGGCCTACAAGGGCTGCGTCTCCTGCTCCGTGAGTTTTTCCAAAAGTATGCCCGCCAGCGATAAGCGCAACAGTTTCTTCATCATTCATGGCCATACGGGCAAAAGTTTCGCGAATATCTATCGCCGCGGCAATCGGGTCAGGGTTCCCATTTGGTCCTTCCGGATTCACGTAAATCAATCCCATTTGCACGGCTGCCAATGGATTTTCAAGGTCGCGCTTACCGGAATAACGTTTGTCATCCAGCCATTTAGTTTCAGTTCCCCAGTAAACATGCTCCTCTGATTCCCAAACATCTTCACGTCCTCCGGCAAATCCAAAAGTTTTGAATCCCATTGATTCTAAAGCTACATTACCCGCAAGAATCATAAGATCGGCCCACGATAATTTTCTACCATATTTTTGTTTAATTGGCCAAAGAAGTCTTCGTGCCTTGTCGAGATTTCCATTATCCGGCCAACTGTTAAGAGGAGCAAAACGCTGCTGACCTGCTCCTGCCCCACCTCGACCATCACCTGTACGGTAAGTTCCGGCACTATGCCATGCCATACGAATAAACAAAGGTCCGTAATGTCCAAAATCTGCCGGCCACCAATCTTGGGAATCGGTCATAAGATTGAGAAGATCTTTTTTTACCGCTTCTAAATCCAAACTTTTAAATGCTTCTGCGTAATTAAAATCTTCTCCCATAGGATTAGAAAAGGAAGAATGCTGACGCAGCATATTTAATTTTAATTGATTAGGCCACCAATCCCTGTTTTTTGTACCATTTTCTCCAATATTATATTTTTGAATTTCCCCTGAATATGGGCATTCACCTTTCTTATTAGCATTATTTTCCATGTTAAAATTTTTAAAAAATTATAAAACCCTAAATTACAAAATAGTTTATTCTCTCAAGAAGTATAATAACAATTTGTCAATAAAAACTGGCTGAATTATAATTTTTAAATCTGCTTTTTTTTAATACTGACTTTCCACAAGTTCTTTAAGTTTATCCAATGCTTTCGGCCAGGTTTTGTTGAAATAATCTATAAAATCTTCTGTTACATCTATTTCTACTGTCAGAATTGTTATACCATTACTCTCTTCAAACGAATAATTTTCCAATCCGCCTGCCCATTTTTCTACCTCCGGACCTTCGGTAATTTCGTTGTTGTCTTCTAAAATTCCGTAACTACGAATAGAAACAAAGCGATTGGGAATATTTTCGGCAATTTCTGCAACCATTCCTCCACGCTTGCCATTCTCATCGATACCTATAAAAAGGATTTTTGCCCCTTTGTCCCAACTTCCTTCGTAAGTAGAAGTCGGATTAAATTCTGAAGTCCATTGATTGTAAGTTTCAATATTATCAATGCCCAACATAATATTATAAACCTTTGCTGTGGCAGCATTAAATTCTGCTTTGAATTGTAATTTTTTCATCTTTCAATTTAATTTTGATTTAACCTTTTTTGAAATTATTCTTTAATTCCCCAACCTATTTGTCATTCTTTTTCAGGAGTAATGCACTCAAAAAAGTGACTATCAATCCTGTTGGCAAAACTTCGGCAAAAGTAAAAAGTACTACTAACAGAGGATTTTTATACATCTCTTTGAAACTTTCCATTTCGGCAGTTTTGGCGGGCAATTCGGCAGCAGGAGTATTTTTTAAGACACATGAAGCATATACTTCTATGAAATCAGGAACAAATAAATAATAATAAAACAGCCAAACAACTACATACATCGTTGATGCAATTAAAGTAATTAAAAAACCTGTTTTAAAAGCTTTTACAAAAGAAATAAATCCATTAAGATGTTGATTTCTATATTTTCTGATTCCAAAAAAAATGAGAGAAAAAAGCACAATCATTGCAATATAACCAACAACATTATTGCCTTTGAAATCGGGATTGGTATAAATCTGATTTACCAATACAATCATATTTATACACAAGATGGTACCAATGATTAAACCAAAAATCAGTACAATTTTTTTCATTTTTTATTTTTAAACTGCATTATAAAGTTAAAATCTAATATTTTACTTCATCGTCTAATTTCCGGCAAATGGTGTCTCAAAAATACCAACTGCAAGTTCTGTCCAAATAACAAGCAGCAACGAAAGAAGAATTAAAATAAAAGCAATTCGGAATCCGGTTTTATTTACTTTTCTCATAACAAACTCACTAAACAAACCTGTCCCGAGCAGCAAAACACCGGCAATAACAAAATCAAACAGAGTCCAATTTACTTCATCTGTAAACTGCATTGCTGTTAATGGTATCAGTAATAAAAATATTATTGTCAATACAATTATGGTAAGTCTTTTATTCTTCATAATCATTAAATATTTAAGCATCCGGAATTTCAGGCTCAACTAATTTTGCCAATTTCTCTAATGATTCCTGCCAACCTAAATAACACATTTCTGCCGGTATCATTGAAGGAATCCCTTCCTGAATCACTTTAAGTTCGGTGCCACAAGAAACTTTCTTAAACCAAACTGAAGTAATCATTTCTCCCGGCAAATTAGGGTCGTCAAATCTATCGGTTTGCTTTATGAATTGATTTGGTTTCATTTCCAAAAATTCTCCGGCAAATGAATGTTCATTGCCTGTAGAAAAATTGATAAAAGACATTTTATAGTTGCCACCTACACGTGCTTCCAATTGATGAACTACACATAAAAACCCATAAGGAGGAAGCCAAAATGCCATGGCATTGGCATCAGTAAAAGCACGAAATACTTTTTCGGGAGTTGCTTTAAGAACTCTGTGCATGGTTACACTATTGGTTGTCATATTATTTTTATTTTAAGTTACTCTGCCTGTTTGTCTTTACTATTTTCAAACCCGCTTATCTTTATGTAGATATCTGAATGGTCGAGTTGTGAAAAGTGCTGAAAAATTCACTACTGCTTTTTTTATATTTTAACTATATCAAGTCTTTTTATCCAAAAAATGTCAGATTCTAAAAACGTAAGCTTTGTTTTAATTATTTTATCCGTTTTGTCTCGGGGAGATTTTATTACAAATCTCGCCTTGGTATTAGTAAAATCTAAAGTATATTTTTCGTCAACATCTTTTTGCTTATCGCAAAAGAATGAAATTAAGTTGTTTTTCATAATCCATTTCCCTTTACCATATTTATTTACTTCAGGTGGAATTCCTTGTTTAATATTTGAATAATAGTGGAAGAAAAATGTTCCATCTTGAGATAAAGACATTTTATATTCAAATAAGTTATTTTCTACGGTTTTAACTGTAAACGCATAATCTCCAACCGCTTTATCTGTTTGAGAAAACAGCGTCAAACTTGAAATTAAAATTGTAAAAATTACTTTCATAGGGATAGTTTCAAAATTTTTTTCAGAATAATCGGAAATAGGAACATTATCAATAGGAATATTATCTATTTTGTCACTTGGGACCTATTATCCAAATATCGCATGATTTTTTATATAACTTGTATAACTTGACTATAGAATATACTATCAAAATTAGCATTACGAGTATAAATGCTTGCCATAAAAACAAACCAACACTAAAATCATTTATTACTTTTTCCAATAATTTATTTTTATACTTAAACAATGATTTGTAACTTATTTTCTGTTTTTTACAGAATCAAAAATGGTTCCCAGAACAACACCTATAATCAATCCCATTGCTACACTTAAAGACGTATTTCCTGAATAATTACCATATACTGCTCCGAATACAACTCCAAGAGCAACGAAAATACCAACACTATTTCCTGATTTGTTATTTTTATTTTCTGTCATAATTAAGATTTTCCGTTACTTAATTTTATCTTCTGTTTAATAGTTACTATACTTATGTGAATCAATGGTTGGAAATTGTCATTAATTCGATAATTAATTTATCTTAAATGCCGCTCCGATGGAGCTTTGATTTACTTGAATCTTATTTTCTATAAATATTTCGCTCCTAACGGAGCTGTCAATTTTTTTTGTTTTTCATAAGCTCCAGAGGAGCAAAATATTTATAGAAAAAACACCTGCAATTCATGAAAAAGCCCCAGAGGGGCGACATAAAAAACCGAACCCTTGATTCGCATATACTTAGTCGTAATTTCAGAGTTTTGTATTCAGAAGAATTTCATCATAGAAAGTTTGAACATCATATCAGTTTCTCTCTTATCATAAATTTATACCTCTTTTGTAAATAGTAAAACCTCTCACAAGGGAGAGGCTTTTACTTTTAATTTATTAAAAACTTAAAATCTATAACCTAAACCTAAATTGAAAGATTGGGTTTTTACTTCAACTCCATTAAAATCAGAAATATCTGTCATACCCATATTGTATCGGGCATCAAAAAACAGCCCTCCTTCTAATTCGTAAGCTCCACCCAGACCTAATCTGAAATCAGTAGATTTTACATTATCTTTTACATTATCTCCTCCTGCAACAAATGCTACTTGTGGACCAGCCTGAAGATTAAAATTTTCTGTCACATAATATTTAGCCATAATTGGAATACTTATAAAATCCAAACCAGCATTATCATCACTAGCCCCTTCCATTGAGTACAATAACTCCGGCTGAACATGAAACTTATTAGAAATTGAAAAATCGACCAAACCACCAAGATAAAAAGATGAATTTGCATCGGTATTAAGATCCCCGGTAAAATTTGAATTTACATAACCACCTTTAACACCGAATGTCATCCCGGATTTAGAACTCTGTGCATTTGCGTATGTAAACGCACATATTGCTGCCACAGTCAAAATAATTTTTTTCATAATTTATAAGTTTTAAAATTAGTTAGATAAAGCTACAAAAAAATATAATTCAACTTGATAAAAAAATCAATTTTATTAACAATATCTCTTTTAAAATCTTATTTTAATAATGATACATCAAACAATTAACTTATTTTTAAAAGACAGATTTGTTGACAAAAATCTTAATTACTTATAAAAGACTTTCAAACGAAAGATTTTTTAATCAGTTAAATAATAGGAAATGCCCTTCGTCAAACATGACAAGTTTGCGAATTATTGAGGTATTAAAACGTTATTGGTGTTCTCTAAACTTTGTGGTTTTTTCTAAAATACAATGGTCAACGAAGCCAAAACTAATTCTCTGCTATTTCAGTCATAAATTGTGAATCATAAAGTTTTTTGTAAAGCCCTTCCGAACGATTAAGTAACTCTTTGTGAGTCCCTTGCTCTACGATTAAACCTTTGTCCATCACCACAATCTTATCAGCATTAATAACCGTTGCCAATCTATGAGCAATAACAATCGAAGTTCTGCCTCTTGTAATAGTGTCGGTTGCTTTCTGAATGAGCTCCTCAGTATGAGTATCGACAGAAGAAGTGGCTTCATCCAAAATCAAAATACTTGGATTGCTCACATAAGCACGAAGAAACGCAATCAATTGGCGCTGTCCCGAAGACAACATCACACCACGTTCTTTTACGTTATAATCATATCCACCGGGAAGGCTCGTGATAAATTCATGCACCCCAATTTTCTTGGCGGCATCAATGACCATTTCTCGGGTAATATCATTATTATTAAGGGTAATATTATTGTAAATAGTATCGGCAAAAAGAAAAACATCCTGCAATACTACCGCAATTTGGTTGCGAAGCGAATCCAAACTGTAATCGTCAATATTAGTTCCGTCAACACAAATTTCCCCGCTGTTTATTTCATAAAAACGATTCAGCAAATTTATGATAGTCGATTTTCCGGCTCCGGTAGCTCCTACTATTGCCACAGTTTGTCCGGCTTTTACAGTCAGGTCAATACCTTTCAGAACGTCTTCATTGGCAATGTAACTGAAATGTACTTTTCTGAATTCAATATTTCCTTCAAAAACAGAAGCATTAATTTGCCCTTTATCCTGAATCTGATCTTCGGTATCCAAGATTTCAAAAACGCGATTGGCGGCAATCATTCCCATTTGCATCTCGTTGAATTTATCCGCAATCTGACGCAGCGGGTTAAATAACATTCCTATAAACATCGTATAAGAAAACAAATCTCCAAAAGTGGTGAATTTATCTCCGTCCAAAATATGAAACCCTCCGTAAAGCACCACAAAACCAAGCGTTAATGACGAAATAATATCGGCAATTGGGAAGAAAATAGAGTTATAAAGAATGGTTTTTATCCAGGCTTTGTTATGTTTTTCGTTGATTGCTTTGAATTTTTCGTATTCAATTTCTTCTCTGTGAAAAAGCTGAACGATTTTCATTCCCGTCACCCTTTCCTGAACAAAAGTATTGAGATTGGCCACCTGAGTTCTTACCTCTTCAAATGCCAATTGCATTTTTTGCTGAAAGATTCGCGTCACATAAACCAAAACCGGCATGGCAAGCACTACAATCCAGGTCAGTTTCCAGTTCATATAAAACATAAAACCCAGAACCACCACCATTTTCATCATGTCGCTTATAATCATGAACAATCCCTGACTGAAAATGCGGGCAATGGCTTCAATATCTGAAACCGAACGGGTTACTAACTGTCCCACAGGAGAATTGTCAAAATATTTCATTCGGAAACTCAACATGTGTCCAAACAATTTAATTCTAATGTCTTTTACAATGTCCTGACCCAACCAATTGGCCCAATAAACAAAATAATATTGGGAGAAAACTTCCAACAGCATCACAACTCCCATGAATATTATGTAGAATAAAAGTCCCATCTGGTCGTGGTTTTTTATGTAACCATCAACCGTTTGTTTCAATAAATAAGGTCGCAATGCCGCAAAAACCGACAAGGAAACAGCAAAAAGAATTACACCATAAAACCTGAATTTGTAAGGTTTGGTGTATTGTAAAATGCGTTTGAATAAATTTCCGTCAAATACTTTTGCCTTCATTTTTTGATTTAAGAATTAGGATTTTTGATTTGGGAATAATGACGTGCTTAAATTAATTATTCTGAACTGTTGTCTTTTAGCTAGTGGCTTAAATACTCGTACTCAATTTTTGTAAGAAACAATCCATGAGCAGGAACCGAAAATCCGGCTTTGCTGCGATTTTTGGCTAAAATAATCTGCTCGAAATCTTCCAAATTAATTTTATGCAGACCTACATTTACTAACGTTCCCACAATAGCTCGAACCATATTCCTCAAAAATCGATTGGCAGAAATAGTGAAAATCAGTTTGTTGTTTTCCTGTTTCCAAAAAGCTTCTGTAATAGTACAATCAAAAGTATTTACATCGGTATTCACTTTAGAAAAACACTGAAAATCGGTATAATCCAACAATATTTTTGCTGCCTGATTCATTAAATCTAAATCCAATTTTTGATGATAATACCAACTGAGATTTTCTTCAAAAGCATCTTTAAAAGTATGAATATGGTATTCATAGGTTCGGCTTGTGGCATCAAAGCGACAGTGAGCATCATCATGAACCGAAATCATTTCATAAACCACTATATCTTTTGGTAAAAAAGAATTTAGCTTATGAATTGTTTTGGCTGCGTCAAATGTTTTTTCAATATCAAAATGGGCATACATTTCCCGGGCATGAACTCCGGTGTCGGTTCTCCCCGCTCCCATGATATTGATTTCAGAACCTAATATTACCGACAATGCTTTGTTCAGTGTTTCCTGAACCGAAGCAGCATTGGGCTGAATTTGCCAGCCGTGATAAGGAGTTCCGTTGTATGCTAATTTGATAAAATATCTCAAGGTTTTCGAGTGTCAAAGTTTAAGAGTTTTAAAAAGGAACAAAGATTAAACATTCGTTCCTTGATACTTTTGATATGAAAAAGATATTAAAGTAAACTCTTATATAAGTTCTACCAATCTATTGATTTTCTGTTTTCTGAAATTTAGTTCGTTTACTTCCTTCATACATTTCGTATTTCACCAAACGAGATTCTAAACTGGCATTAAAAAGTTTTATTTTTCTGGAAGGTTTCAATCCAACATATTTCAAGGCTTCTAAATTTGAAGTAATAAACCAGGCATTGGTTCCCGGATAATTTTTCTTCAAAGTATCACCAATACTTCTGTAAAATTCTTCCATTTCAATATTCAGTCTTTCTCCATAAGGCGGATTGAAAACGATATGTAAAGGTCCTTTGGTTGTTTTTTCGGTATCAAAGAAATTCTTGTCTTCAATAGTTACATATTCATCCAAATTGGCATTTCTGATATTATCGATTGCTTTTTTCACAGCCGAAGGTGCTTTGTCATATCCTTTGATAGTATAATGGAATTCTCTCACTTTTTTCATAAGCGATTCCACAATCATATCAAATAAATCATTGTCCCAGTCATTCCATTTCTCAAAAGCAAATTCTCTTCTGTTAATATTTGCGGGAATATTACAGGCAATCATCGCTGCTTCTGCCAAAAGAGTTCCACTTCCACACATAGGATCCAAGAAATCACTTTGACCATCCCAACCCGAAAGCAACAGAATTCCTGCTGCCAATACTTCGTTGATAGGCGCAATATTGGTTGCAATTCTATAACCTCGTTGATGCAACGAATTCCCAGAAGTATCCAATGCCACCGAAACCTGATCTTTGTCTATATGAATATTGATTCTCAAATCCGGAAAATCCTTATCAATACTAGGTCTTTGGCCGGTTTTATTACGAAACTGATCCACGATTGCATCCTTACATTTTTGGGATACAAACTGCGAATGTTTAAAATATTCCGAATGAACTGTTGTGTCAATCACAAAAGTCTGATTGGCATTCAGATATTTTGACCAATTGATGCCTGAAATACCTTTATAAAGTCCGGCTTCATTATTTGCCCTGAAACTATAAATGGGTTTCAAAATCTTCAAAGCAGTTCGCAAAGACAAATTGGCTTTGTACATAAAACCTTTGTCTCCTTTAAAACTTACCATTCTTACTCCCTGTTCGACCTCTTGTGCGCCCAACATTTGTAATTCTTTTGCCAGTATTTCTTCAAAGCCAAAGAAAGTTTTGGCAATCATTTTAAAATTATTTTCCATCATTTCTCTATAAATTCCAATGAACAAATTCCATCCCGAAGCATCGGGATCAATTGCTCATATTAAAAAACTCTTTACAACCTCCCAAGAAAAAATTTTGAATTTTCCCGAAATAGTTATTTTGCGCAAAAATACACTAAATTTGCCTGACTTGAATTAATAGAAATCGAATAAATGTCTGAAGCTCAAAAACCATCAACTACAAACCAAAAACCACAAACCGAAAACTGGTTTGCCTCTTGGTTTGATACTCCTTATTACCATATCCTTTACAAAGACCGGGACGAAGAAGAAGCTGAATTTTTCATGGACAATCTGGTTCATTATCTAAATCTTCCCGAAGACGCAAAAATCCTGGATTTATGTTGCGGAAAAGGTCGTCATGCTTTTCATCTGAACCAATTAGGATATGATGTTACCGGTGCCGATTTGTCTGCCAACAGTATAGCTGAAGCTAAAGAAATGGCAACCGGAAGTCTGCATTTTCAGGTGCATGATATGAGAGAGCAATTTGACGAAAAGTTTGATGCCATTTTCAATTTATTTACCAGTTTTGGTTATTTTGAAGATGACAATGACAACCTGAAAACGCTTAAAGCAATGAGAGACAGCTTAACCGAAACCGGTTTTGCCGTTATCGACTTTATGAACGTACACAATGTAATTGCCAATTTGGTTCCCGAAGAAGTGAAAACCGTTGATACTATTGATTTTCACATCAAACGTTACGTGAAAGACGGTCATATTTATAAGGAAATCGATTTTGAAGATCAAGGTGAAAAATATCATTTTACCGAAAAAGTTCAGGCTCTGACTTTAGAAGATTTTGAAACTATAATGGAAGAAGCCGGAATTTATCTTTTGGACGTTTTTGGCGACCATAAACTGAGAAAATTCCACAAAACTGAAAGCGAAAGATTAATTATGATTTTTAAATAATGGAGCAGTATTTTTCGTTTTTATTACCGCTACTTTCCGTATTGATAGGTTACGGAATTGCACTTTACATAAATCCTAAAGAAAGAAAATTCTTAAAACTTCTGATGGCTTTCAGCGGATCTTTTTTGCTTTCGCTTACAGTTATGCACTTGTTGCCAGAAGTTTATGAAGAACACAACCACAACGTGGGAATCTTCATTATGCTTGGGATTTTGTTCCAAATCGTTTTAGAATTTTTCTCCAAAGGTGCCGAACATGGACACGTACACGGTCATCAAAAAATGTTTCACATTCCGTGGTTGCTGTTCATCAGTTTGTGTATTCACGCATTTCTGGAAGGATTTCCTGTAAGCCATCACCACGAATTGGCATTGGGAATTTCTATTCACCACTTCCCTATCGCGGTAATTCTGACGGCTTTTTTCAACAGTTCTCAACTCAACAAAACAGCCATTTTTATGTTTATGCTGACATTTGCATTAATGACACCACTGGGAACCGCATTATCGCAATATTTGCCTTTACTTAATAATTACAATACCGAAATTACGGCTATTGTAATCGGGATTTTGTTTCATATTTCGTCAACTATCATTTTTGAAAGCAGCGAAGGACATAAATTCAACGTTGCTAAAGTTTCTATGATTGTTTTAGGACTGGCAGTAGCTTATTTATTATAAATATGATTTTTCGATGGTTCGATTTTTTGATTTTTCGAACGATCGAATAATCCAACAATCGAACCATCGATTAACCATAAAATCTAAAAAATGGCCTTCATAAAAACCACCGAGCAATCCTCAAAGTACGAACATCTTGAAAAAATGTCCGTTTCTGAATTGCTGACAAACATCAACAACGAAGACAAAACCGTGCCTTTGGCAGTGGAAAAAGCATTGCCGCAAATTGAAGCTTTGGTAACCGAAATTGTTTCCAAAATGAATCTTGGCGGAAGATTATTCTACATAGGCGCCGGAACTTCGGGACGTTTAGGAATTGTAGATGCTTCAGAATGTCCGCCTACTTTTGGAGTTCCTTTCGATATGGTTGTGGGCATCATTGCCGGTGGAGACAAAGCCATTCGAAAAGCAGTTGAAAATGCCGAAGACAACACAACCCAAGCCTGGATCGATCTTCAGGAACACAACATTAATCAAAATGATGTGGTTATTGGCATCGCCGCTTCGGGAACTACACCTTATGTCATTGGAGGTTTGCAGGCTTGCAACGAAAATAATATTGTTACCGGAAGTATTTCCTGCAATGCCGGAAGTCCGCTTTCGCAAACGGCTAAATTTCCTGTTGAAGTTATTGTAGGATCTGAATTTGTTACCGGAAGTTCCAGAATGAAAGCCGGAACAGCGCAGAAACTGGTTCTGAATATGATTTCGACTGCCACCATGATCCAACTTGGAAGGGTAAAAGGAAACAAAATGGTCGATATGCAATTGAGCAACAACAAACTGGTTGACCGAGGAATAAAAATGATTATGAGTGAAATTCCGGTTTCGTATGAAGAAGCCAGCGAATTGCTTACAAAACACGGAAATGTCCGCAAAGCTATTGAGAATTATAATCGAGAATAATTTAGTTGTAAGTTCTATGTTATAGATTAATAAATTTTAAACCTACAACCTATAACTTACAACCTAATAACCTATAACCTACATCCAAAAAAATGACAAACAGAGAACTTTTAAACAAAGGAATCAAATATTTAGCTTGGGCTTTACCGGCATTGTTCATTGGACCAACATTGATTCATTTTGCTTTTATAAATAAAAAACAACCACTATTTCCTTTGATCATCGGAATCGGAATTGTCATCTGTATTACCGGAGTTGTTTTGAGTTTTAAGGGGATAAAAACAATGGTGAAAGGTTTATTTAACGACTAACTTTGTACCTTTACTAAAATTTTTAATCATGGATTTGCAAGCTGACATCAAATGGATTCATCAGGAAATAGACAAAGTAAAAGACCCTGATTTTATTGACAAATTAAAGTTTCTTTTACAATCGATAAATACGTCTGGTAATTCTACCACAATTGCCGAATATAATAATGACATCAATGATGCACTGAAAGACATTGAGGAAGGAAATTATTTTTCTAATGAAGAGGCTAGAGAAATTGCGAAAAAATGGGGAAAAAAATAATTTGGACTCGAACAGCTTTGGGACAGTTAGAAGATATTCATTATTATATCCTTTTTGAAAGTAAATCAATCCAAATTGCCGATAAAGTGACTAATACTATTTTTGAAAGCACCCAAATTCTTGAAACCAAACCCGAAATTTATAAACTCGACAAACAAAAAATCAACAATGATGGAAGTTTTAGAGTTTATTCTGTTTATGACTATAGTATTTCGTACAGAATTACAGAAATTGCAATCCAAATTCTACGCGTGAAACACAATGCACGCAAATCAAAAAAACTTCCATGGAAAACTTAATTCATGTTCAAAAGACATTTGAAAAAATCTCTTACACAGGCAAAAAAGTAAATAATCGTGAATTTGAGGATTGCGTATTTAAAAACAGTGATTTCTCAAACTGTGATTTTTCGAACACCACTTTTATGGATTGCGAATTTATTGACTGCAATCTTTCGCTTGTACAATTAAGCGGAACAAGCCTGAAAACAGTAAGTTTTAAAAATTGTAAATTAATGGGAATTCAATTTCATGCTTGTACTGATTTTCTGTTCAATGTCAATTTTCAGGATTGTGTTTTGGATTATTCGTCTTTTGCCAACAAGAAAATGCCGAAAACCAAATTCAATTCCTGTTCGATGAAAGAAGTCAGTTTTATAGGAAGCAATCTCACACAATCAGTTTTTGAAAATTGCAATCTGGATAATTCCATTTTTAACGAAACTGAATTGGCCAGAGTCGATTTTACATCGGCATACAATTATAAAATTGATCCCGAATTCAATCCTATGAAAAAAGCTAAATTTTCTGCCCAAGGAATCGTTGGCCTTTTGGATAAATATGACATTAAAATACAATAACTTTCAATATGAAAAAACTACTTATACTTCCACTATTTGTTCTGTTAATTTCTTGTTTTGAGGCCGAACACAATTGCAAAGATTTTAAAACCGGAACATTTGAATTTGTTTCAAAAATAAACGGAGTTGAAAAAAAATCGACTTTCACCAGAACCGAAACTATGCAAATTGAAACTTACGAAGGTAAAACCGATACAGCTGATATTCGCTGGGTAAACGACTGTGAGTATATATTGCAAAAAAGACATCCCAAAAACATGGAAGAAAAAAAAGCCATCGATATGAAAATTTTGGGTACTACTAAAAATTCCTATACTTTTGAATTCGGAATTGTGGGCAGCGATAAAAAACAAACCGGGACTGTTACAAAGATTTCAGACGAAAAATAGTTTTATTTCCTTAACTCAATTCATTTTAAACTTAAATAACTACTAACTAAACAAAATGGAAATATTTTTAAACCCTGCTTCGTGGGGAGCTTTATTAACCTTAACTTTTTTAGAAATTGTTCTGGGAATTGACAACATCATTTTTATCTCGATTGCAACCGGAAAACTACCTCAGGAAAAACGTAAAAGAGCCACCAAAATAGGTATGTTCCTGGCAATGTTCATGAGAATTACTCTTTTATTGGGAATTAGTTATTTGATTGCAATGAAAGAACCTTGGTTTGTTTTTAAATTAAGTTGGTTTTCGGGACAAATTACCGGACAAAGTTTGATTTTACTTTTGGGAGGTTTGTTTCTTTTATATAAAAGCACCAATGAAATTAGGGAAAAAGTAGAAGAAAAAGGGCACGAAGAAAAGGAAATCAGAGAAGCTGCGACCAAATCGTTTACAAACGTAATTTTTCAAATTATCCTGATTGACTTGGTGTTTTCTTTCGACAGTATTTTGACCGCTGTGGGAATGACAAATGGTGTTGAAGGTGCCCTAATCATTATGATTACTGCTGTGGTAATTTCTGTTTTGGTTATGATGCAGTTTGCTGTTCCTGTTGGAAGTTTTGTAAACAGACATCCTTCCATTCAAATATTAGGTTTATCGTTTTTAGTATTAATTGGATTCATGCTGATAACCGAATCGGCTCATTTGGCTCACGCTTCATTCTTTGGAAATCATGTCGATACAGTTCCAAAAGGATATTTGTATTTTGCTATTACATTCTCTCTTATAGTAGAAATGCTGAATATGAAAATGAAGAAGAAGAAAAAGTGATATTAGTGAAGAGTAATTAGCCAAAAGCAATAGTGAATTCTAAACTCTTAATTCAAAAAAAGCTCTCGAATTCGAGAGCTTTTTTGTTAGAATAAGATTACCTGTCCGTCTTCATCCAATTGAATTTCAGAACCATCATCAGTGATAACAGTCGTAGTTTCGGGAACAATTTCTTCCGGCTCTTCATAAGGCAAAGGTTCCAGTAAATTTACTTGTTTTAATTTTTCGGTAGTTAATTGGTTACCTAAAGCTTTGAAACCTTTCACGGCAATGAACGATTCTATATCTACTGTTTGATTTTCTTTTTGAACACCTTTCACTTTTGCAAAAACCAATTCGGCAACAGGTCGATAATCGGTAGCTACAATTTCCAGTTTCGAATTCGGATGATCTGAAATAAAACTTTCTTCTTTATTTTCAAAATCAACCAGGAAACGTTTGATATAATAACGTTCTTTTTCTCCATCAAAATAAATAGCTGAAATAGGTTTTTTCGGATTCCATTTTTCCAGAACAATCATATCCTCGTCAAAATGAGTCGATAATTCCGGAATGATTACTTTCAATTTTCCGCTTTGGGTAATAATCAAAATCTTATCCGTTGGACGGAATTCACCCAACAATTCTCCTCTTGCATCAACATTGAGTCTGTGAACCGTATCATCGAACCAAATTTTTCTTGGCAATAAAGTCGAAATTCCTTTTTCTTTAATTTCAATTTTCTTGATTGGATGTTTGGTAACCAAATTTCCTTTGGAAGCACGACCTTTTATGGCAATTTTAGAAAAATCCAAATCGAATTTCAATTTCTTGATACTTCCCACCTGACGTAAAAGAACCGTCACAATTTCAGCTTCACCATTTGGATTATGAGTGAAATACAAAATCTGAGAACCTTTGGTTTCATTGGTCAAATCATATACTTTATCTCTTGTAACTCCCGAAACATTGAAACGTTTCACATAAGTTGGCCCCGATTTTCCGTCTCTGTAAATCAGATTATAAATGGTGCGTTTATCGCTTTTTTCGAAAACCGCTACGTGAATAATGTCTTTTCCTATGAATTTCTTCTCATCAACTTTGGTTACAACCAAACTTCCGTCACGGAGAAACACAATCACATCATCAATATCAGAACAATCGGTAACATATTCGTCTTTTTTCAAACCGGTTCCCACAAAACCTTCTTCACGATTTACATAAAGTTTGGTATTTCTCAAAGCTACTTTTGTCGCTTCAATATTGTCAAAACTGCGCAATTCTGTTTTTCGTTCCCGACCTTTTCCGTATTTTTCTTTTAATTTGGCAAAATATGCAATCGCAAAATCAACAAGATTGTCCAAATGATGTTGAACTTCTTTCATTTCGTCTTCCAACTTAGCAATGAAATCATTTGCTTTATCAGAGTCAAAACGAGTAATACGAATCATTGGAATTTGAGTCAGTTTTTGCAAATCATCATCAACTATATCTCTCACAAATGAATCTTTAAAAGGTTCAAATTGCTTGTACATATATTCAAAAAGCGATTCTTTATCTGCATATAATTTAAAATCTATATACATTTCTTCACTAATGAAAATCTTTTCCAAAGTAGAAAAATGCCATTTAGATTTTAACTCTTCCAACTGAATTTCTAATTCCTGTCTAAGCAAATCAACGGTTCTGTTTGTAGAAATTTCCAGCATTTTTGAAACTCCAACAAACAATGGTTTGTTGTCCTGAATTACACATCCAAGTGGCGCAATCGAAGTTTCGCAAGCTGTAAAAGCAAACAAAGCATCAATAGTTTTATCCGGAGAAACTCCCGGAAAAAGATGAATCAGAATTTCAACATCGGCAGCCGTGTTATCTTCAATCTTCTTGATTTTGATTTTCCCCTTATCATTCGCTTTTAGAATACTATCAATCAAAGAAGTAGTATTAGTCGAAAACGGAATTTGGGTAATCACCAAAGTATTTTTGTCGAGTTGAGCAATTTTAGCACGCACACGCACACGTCCGCCACGCATTCCGTCATTATAATTAGACATATCGGCAATTCCGGCCGTTACAAAATCAGGATAAAGCGTAAATGGTTTACCTTTCAAAATTTTAATCGAAGCATCAATAAGTTCGTTAAAATTATGAGGTAAAATTTTGGTCGAAAGTCCAACCGCAATTCCTTCTCCTCCCTGAGCCAAGAGTAAAGGAAATTTCACGGGAAGGTTGTTTGGTTCGGCACGACGACCGTCATAGGAAACACCCCAATCGGTAATTTTTGGAGAATACAATACATCGAGAGCAAATTTTGACAATCGTGCCTCGATATAACGCGAAGCTGCTGCCCCGTCACCTGTAAGAATATTCCCCCAGTTTCCCTGACAATCAATCAATAAATCTTTCTGACCAATTTGCACCATTGCATCACCAATACTCGCATCTCCGTGCGGATGGTATTGCATAGTATGACCAACAACATTGGCAACTTTGTTATAACGACCATCATCCAACTCTTTTAAAGAGTGCATAATTCGGCGTTGAACAGGTTTGAAACCGTCTTCAATTGCCGGAACCGCACGTTCCAAAATTACATACGAAGCATAATCCAAAAACCATTCTTTGTACATTCCTGTAACTTTGGTAATGGTATCGTGGCTGTCTTCTTCGTTATTGTCGTAAAAATGCTGTTCTCCCTTAGGTTGCTCTTCAGGGATTATGTTTTCTTCTTCCTTCATTTATTTTCAATGAATTATTCTAATAATTCTTTCAATTCTATTTTTAAACTTCCTCCAATTTATCCAATTCCACTTTCAGGTTTTTAATGATAAATTCCTGTCTGTCCGGAGTATTTTTACCCATATAGAAAGAAAGCAATTGCTCAACCGAAGTATGTTTGTCCATCATAATTGGATCAAGACGAATATCATCTCCAATGAAATGCTTGAACTCATCAGGCGAAATTTCTCCCAATCCCTTAAATCGGGTAATTTCCGGTTTTGGTTTCAGCTTTTCAATCGCAGCTACACGTTCTTCTTCCGAATAACAATAAATAGTTTCTTTCTTGTTTCTTACCCTGAAAAGCGGTGTTTGCAAAATATACAAATGACCTTCTTTGATCAATTCCGGGAAAAATTGCAGAAAGAAAGTAATCAATAATAATCGAATATGCATTCCATCGACATCGGCATCGGTTGCGATAACAATATTATTGTAACGCAAATCTTCCATACTTTCTTCAATATTCAATGCCGCCTGAAGTAGGTTGAATTCTTCGTTTTCGTAAACTACTTTTTTGGTTTCACCATAAGAATTCAAAGGCTTTCCACGTAAACTGAAAACTGCCTGCGTATTCACATCACGTGATTTGGTGATAGAACCCGAAGCCGAATCTCCCTCGGTAATGAAAAGCGTGCTTTCCAGATAACGCGGATTTTTAATATCCGGTAAATGAACGCGGCAATCTCTCAACTTTTTATTATGTAAACTTGCTTTCTTGGCTCTGTCTTTGGCTAATTTTCTGATTCCGGAAAGTTCCTTTCTTTCTCTCTCAGCCTGAAGGATTTTTCGCAAAAGCGCATCGGCCGTTTCAGGATTTTTATGCAGGAAATTGTCGAGATTATTTTTTACGAAATCATTGACAAAAGTACGAACTGTAGGCATTCCCGGTTCTGAACCTATTTCTGTTGAACCTAATTTGGTCTTGGTTTGAGATTCAAAAACAGGTTCCATCACTTTGATACTGATAGCACTCACTACCGATTTTCGAATATCCGAAGGTTCAAAACCTTTGTTATAAAACTCACGAATGGTTTTTACAATAGCTTCTCTAAATGCCACTAAATGCGTTCCTCCCTGAGTAGTGTTTTGACCATTGACAAATGAATGATATTCTTCACTGTATTGCGATTTACTGTGCGTCATCGCAATTTCAATATCATCGCCTTTTAGGTGAATGATTGGATAAACCAAATCTTCTTCGGCAATATTTTCTTCCAATAAATCTTTCAATCCATTATCCGAAAAATATTTTTCACCATTATAAATTATTGTCAAACCTGTGTTCAGATAACAATAATTTTTGAGCATTTTTACAATATACTCGTTTCTGAATTTGTAATTTTTAAAGATTGCTTCGTCCGGAATAAAAACAACTTTGGTTCCTTTTCTTTTGGTCGTATCAATTACATCTTCCTCCAAAGTCAAATTACCCGCCGAAAATTCAGCCGCTTTTTGTTTGTCATCACGAACCGATTCTACTCGAAAATAAGTCGATAAAGCATTTACTGCTTTTGTTCCGACACCATTCAAACCAACCGATTTCTTAAAGGCAAGAGAATCATACTTTCCTCCGGTATTCATCTTGGAAACTACATCAACGACTTTCCCCAACGGAATTCCACGACCATAATCGCGAACCGAAACGGTTTTGTCTTTGATAGAAACCTCAATGGTTTTACCGGCTCCCATAACAAATTCGTCGATACAGTTGTCCAGTACCTCTTTCAAAAGAATGTAAATACCATCGTCAGGAGAAGAACCGTCTCCCAGTTTCCCGATATACATTCCGGGACGCATTCTGATATGTTCTTTCCAATCGAGTGACCGTATATTGTCTTCGTTATATAAATTTTGTTCAGACATTTTATTTCTTGTGGATTTTGCGCTAAAGTAATGTAATTTGACAAATTTTGAAAATAGAAAATAGCAAATATTATCTGATTAAATTTTAGTTAAAACCACTGATTTCAATACTCAACATCGCTCTTTAAATTTTCATTTTATATAATTCTATTTTTAAATAAAAAACATCCGAAAACATAATTTTATTTAACATTGCGAATTATTTTCCGATTTAACTATTTTTACTTTCAAACCACAATTCAATATATTTTGAAAACAATAATTTCAAACAATAACTTTAGTGCTGCTTTTAATCACAAAGGAGCTGAATTAATTTCGTTCAAAAAAGACGAAACCGAATTCATTTGGAACGGAAATCCTGAATTTTGGGACAAACATTCGCCTGTTTTGTTTCCTATTGTGGGTACTTTAAAAAACAATCAATATCAATACAATAATCAAACTTATACACTTTCCAGACACGGTTTTGCCCGTGATATGGAATTTGATTTGATTCAAAAAACGAATAAAAATGCTGTTTTTTCATTGAAAAGTTCGGAAGAAACTCTGAAAAACTATCCTTTTGAATTCGAATTGCAAATTATCTATACTTTAGAAAATAACAAACTGATTATTCAATACAAAGTTCTAAACAATGGTAACGAAAATATGTATTTCTCCATTGGAGCGCATCCGGCATTTTCTCTTCCTGATAATTTCGAAAATTATGCTGTTGAATTTGGAAATCAGCAATCTTTAGAATGTTATTTATTGGAAGATAATTTACTTTCAAAAAACACTAAATCAATTGAATTAGAAAATGGTAAACTTCAACTCAATTATGATTTATTCAAGAATGACGCACTGATTTTTAAGGATTTTGAACAAAAAGAATTGATTCTTACAGAAAACTCAAAACCGTTTTTAAAAGTTAATTTCGAAGGCTTTCCAGATTTGGGAATCTGGACAAAACCCAACGCTCCCTTTCTTTGTATAGAACCTTGGTTTGGTTATTCCGATTCTTTGGAAAACAACGGAAATTTATCCCAAAAAGAAGGAATCCAAAAAATAGATTCCCAATCAGAATTTAATGCTTCCTATTCAATAGAAATTATCTGATATTTCTTAAATTAAAAAACTAATAATGAGTTGATAATGGATATCAAAAAAATATTTCCTATTCTAACATCTATTTCCGGTTACAATACACTTTTTCTAAAAAAAGATACTATAGCCGGAATCACTTTGGCAGCCTACGGACTTCCGGTTTCTATTGCCTATGCTTCTCTGGCTGGATTACCACCTCAATACGGCATTTACGGCTATCTTATTGGCGGTGTTTTTTATGCCTTATTTGGAACCAGCAGACAATTAGCAATTGGACCAACATCGGCAATATCATTATTGATTGGCACTTCAATTGCCACAATGGCAAACGGAGACTTGCAACATTGGGCAGACATTGCTTCTCTTACTACTTTAGTTTTCGCTATTTTGGCATTGTCGGCATATTTTCTAAAATTAAGCGGAATCATAAACTTTATAAGTGCTACGGTACTTACAGGATTCAAAGCCGGAGCTGCTTTGACTATTGGATTAACTCAATTACCAAAACTACTTGGAATTAAAGGTGGTGGAGATTATTTTTATGAAAGAATCATTCTAATCTTTCAGCAATTATCTGAGACCAATTTCATGGTATTTATCTTCGGATTATCTGCCATGATCATATTAATTTTAGGAGAAAAATTTCTTCCGGGACGACCTATTGCCATTATTGTCGTTGCTCTTTCCATACTGCTTACCAGTACAACTACCTTGTCTGAATTTAATCTTAATACAGTAGGATACATTCCTTCCGGTTTGCCTGAATTTCATTTTCCAATTTTAAGAGTCCGTGACATTGACGGGGTAATTCCTTTGGCTTTTGCCTGCTTCTTGTTGTCTTATATAGAAAGTGCTTCTACTGCCCGAACTATGGCACAAAAAAATGATTATCCGGTCGATATGAAACAAGAGTTACTCGCTTTAGGAATTGCCAATGCTGCAACTGCTTTAGGACAAAGTTACCCGGTAGCCGGTGGATTGTCTCAATCTGCGGTCAATGATACTGCCGGAGCAAAAACACCAATAGCATTATTATTTTCTTCCGGAGCCATTACTCTTTCTTTATTATTTTTGACCAACTATTTACAAAATTTACCCACTGTAATTCTGGCATCTATTGTTCTTGTAGCTATTAAAAGTCTCTTTGATTTTGATGAACTGAAACATTTATTCAAAATAAATAAGAAAGAATTTGCAATAGCTATGATTGCCCTGATTGGAGTTCTGCTTTTCGGAATTCTAAAAGGTGTAATATTTGCTTCTATAGTTACTTTACTAATGCTGATTAAAGCAACTTCAAACCCCACAGTTGCTTTTTTGGGAAGAATTCCGAAAACAATTCGTTATACAGATATAAGCCGGCATCCCGACAATGAAGAAATTCCGGGAATATTAATAATTAGAATTGAATCTTCTATTTTTTATTTTAATGTCGAAAATATCAATGAACGTATCTGGTCAAAAATCGACTCTTCGGTAAAAACGGTTATTTTAGACATGAATTCTTCTCCTAAAATTGATATTGCCGGTGCCCGTTTTTTGAAACGCTTATTTCTGGATTTAAAAGCAAAAAACATTGATTTCAAAATTGCCGAAGCCCGTGCTGAAGTAAGAGACACTCTGAGAGCAGAAAATATGGAAGATCTTTTAGGATATATCAGCCGTTTTGTGTCTGTAAATGATTTGGTTGAGGAAGCTCTCAAAAATCAATCTGAATCGATTTAAGATTTCTTAAAAAAAACTTAAATAAAATCTATTTTACTTATAATTAAATTAACAAAATTTACATTTGTACCTTTTACATTTCAAAACAACTAATTATACTATCTCCAATTAATAATGAAATTCAAAAACATTATCATAGCTTTAACTCTCATTTCTCTTGGCGGGTTAATTGCTTACAGAATTATAAAAAACAACGATAAAGAAAACAAAGGAAAAGGCGACAAAAAAAATCCGATTACAGTTAGTGGACAAATAATAAAACCTCAAACTTTCAACAACAACCTTTCATTATCAGGTTCTATAGAAGCCGATGAACAGGTTGCTATTCGAAGTGAAATTTCCGGAATTGTAGAAAGCATCAACTTTCAGGAAGGAAGTTTTGTAACCAAAGGACAGGTTCTTTTCAAAATCAACGATATAGAATTAAGAGCTCAATTGGCGCAGGCCAAAACCAGAGAAGCCTTATCTTCTGAAAATGAAAGAAGAGCCAGACTTTTATTGCAAAAAGAAGCTATCAGCCAGGAAGAATACGACATTGCAAGCGCCGATTATCGCACGGCAAAATCCCAATCACAGTTAATCAGTGCCCAAATTGCAAAAACCGCAGTAAAAGCACCTTTCTCCGGAAAAATAGGATTGCGAAACATTTCGCCCGGAACCTATGTTACTCCTACCGTTTTGGTTGCCAATTTGGTAAACATAAGCAAACTGAAAATCACTTTTTCTGTTCCCGAAAAATATGCGACTCAGATCAGACCCAACTCCATCCTGAATTTTACCGTTGCAAATTCTTCTGAAAATTATAATGCTAAAGTGTATGCAATCGAGCCGGGAATTGATGTAAATACAAGAACACTTCAAATTCGCGCTTTGGCAGATAATTCAAAAGGAAACTTATTGCCAGGTACTTTTGCGAACATCGATCTTCCTTTAGACATCATCAAAGATGCCATCGTAATTCCTTCGCAAACCATTGTTCCTGTACAAAACGGAAAAAAAGTTTATGTATATAAAAATGGTGAATCCAAAGAAATAATGGTCGAATCAGCTGCCAGAACCGAAAACTCTGTTTTAATTCTAAAAGGTTTAAAGATAGGCGACACTCTAATCACTTCGGGCGTAATGTCGCTCAAAGACAAAACAACTGTTAAATTAGAAATTACGAATTAGGATTTCAGATTTAGGATTAACAATTCTCAGATAAAATCCTAAATCCCGATTCTAAATTCTTAAATCGTAAATCTAAATTCTTAAATCAACATGAGTTTATCCACCATAAGTATAAAAAGACCTGTTTTAACAATTGTTCTCAACCTAACCATTATTTTGTTTGGGATAATTGGTTATAGTTTTCTGGGAATAAGGGAATTCCCATCGATTGATCCTGCGCAGATTTCCATCAGAACCAATTATTCCGGAGCCAATTCTGATATTATCGAATCCCAAATTACAGAACCTATTGAAAAAGCCATCAACTCAATTGACGGAATCAAAAATATCACTTCTTCCAGTGTGCAGGGAACAAGTATCATTACTGTAGAATTCAATCTCGATAAAGATTTAGAAGCTGCAGCCAATGATGTACGTGACAAAGTATCGATTGCTGCCAGAAATTTGCCAAAAGATTTAGATGCTCCGCCTGTAGTTTCAAAAGCGGATGCCAACTCTAATGCCATCATATCGATGTCTATTCAAAGTGATGTCAGAAATTCATTAGAATTGAGCGATTATGCCGAAAACATAATTGGTCCGAGACTGGAAACCATACCGGGGGTAAGTGGCGTTCAAATTTGGGGACAAAAGAAATATGCAATGCGTTTGTGGATTGATCCTACCAAACTTTCCTCTTACGGATGTACGGTTTCGGATGTTAAAGATGCACTGAACAAACAAAATATTGAATTGCCTTCCGGTAAATTAACCGGTAAAGACACTGAACTTACCGTAAAAACCGTCGGAAATCTGAGTAAAGCCGAAGAATTCAATAACATTATTATTAAAACCCAAGGCGACAAAATTGTTCGTTTCAGCGATATTGGTATGGCCGAATTAGGTCCTGAAGTTATAGAAACCAGTATGACCCAATCGGGAGTACCTTTGGTTGCTTGTGCCATTGTTCCTTTGCCGGGTGCTAATTATCTGGATATTTCAAAAGAATTTTACAAGAAATACGATGCTCTGAAAAAAGATTTACCCAAAGACATCAAGCTAAACATAGTAATTGATGATACTGTTTTTGTAAAAAAATCAGTGACCGAGGTAGCGGAAACCTTATTGATTGCAATCATTTTAGTAATCATTATTATCTACCTGTTTTTCAGGGATTGGGCAATCGCTTTCAGACCACTTATCGACATTCCGGTTTCGTTGATTGCAACATTTTTCATCATGTGGCTGTTTGGTTTTTCAATAAACGTACTGACATTATTGGCCATCGTTTTAGCCACCGGATTGGTTGTTGACGACGGAATCGTTGTTACCGAAAACATTTTCAAAAAAGTCGAGGAAGGAATGTCTCCTATTGAAGCGGCCGTAAAAGGTTCGAACGAAATCTTTTTCGCGGTAATCTCCATTTCCATAACTCTGGCAGCCGTATTTCTTCCGGTTATCTTCCTCGAAGGATTCGTGGGCCGACTCTTTAGAGAATTCGGGGTCGTTATTGGTGCGGCAGTATTAATCTCCGCATTTGTTTCGCTTACCCTCACTCCTATGCTGAATGCGTATTTGATGAAAGGTGGCGAGCAGAAAAAATCGAAATTTTATGTTTATACCGAACCGTTTTTTGAAAATCTAAACAGCACTTATGCCAATTCTTTGAAACGATTCCTGACGGTAAAATCGATGAGCTTCGTTATTCTTGGAGTTTGTTTCGGATTGATTTATTTATTCTTTAATATTCTTCAAAAGGAAACGGCTCCTTACGATGACAGAAGCGGTTTAATGATGAGCGTGACTACTGCCGAGGGTTCTTCTTATGAATATACAGAACGTTTTATGCAGGAATTATCGAAATTGATTGAAGATTCTATCCCTGAGAAAAAAGTAAGCTTGATAATGACAGCTCCGGGTTTTAGCAGCTCTGCCACAAATGCCGGAAGAGTCAGACTTACTTTGGTTGAATCGGAAGACAGAAAACGCAGCCAGAAAGAAATTGCAGAAAAACTCACCAAATGGACCAAAAATTATTCGGATGCCAAAACATCGGTTACAGAACAACCAACAATTGCGGTAAACAAAAGAGGCGGATTGCCTATTCAATACATCATTCAGGCATCTTCTTTTGAAAAGTTGGAACAAAAAATTCCTCTGTTTATGGAAGAAGCCGCCAAGGATCCGACTTTTGCCATTACAGATGTTAATTTAAAATTCAACAAGCCGGAAATCAACGTTACTATCGACAGGGAAAAAGCCGAAAGCTTAGGCATTTCTGTATTGGATATTGCCCAAACACTGCAACTTTCCTTGAGTGGGCAACGTTTCGGTTATTTCATGATGAATGCCAAACAGTATCAGGTCATTGGACAATTTGATCAAAAAGACCGATCGAAACCTTTGGACTTAACTTCAATGTTCGTGAGAAACAATAAAGGCGAACTGATTCAAATGGACAATGTGGTAAAAATCAGCGAGAAAAGCAATCCTCCGCAATTGTTCCACAACAACAGGAATATGTCGGCAACTGTCTTCGCCGGTCTTGCTCCCGGTAAAAGTATAGGAGACGGAATTGAAGCCATGGACAGAATAAAAGCCAAAGTGCTGGATGACACTTTTACCACTGATTTGGGCGGAGAATCCAGAGATTTTGTAGAAAGCGGTTCCAATACTTCGTTTGCATTCGGACTGGCTTTACTGCTGATATTTTTGATTCTTGCAGCTCAGTTTGAAAGTTTTATAGATCCGTTTATTATCATCTTAACCGTTCCAATGGCGGTAGCCGGAGCTTTATTTTCGCTTTGGCTATTTGGACAAACCTGGAATATCTTCAGCCAAATTGGAACTATCATGCTTATCGGATTGGTAACCAAAAACGGAATTTTGATTGTGGAATTTGCCAACCAGCTTCGAGAGCAGGGAATACCAAAATACGAAGCCATTACGGAAGCCGCCGAATCCCGTTTGCGACCTATTCTTATGACCAGTTTGGCTATCGCAATTGGTGCCTTGCCTATCGCATTGTCGCTTGGTGCCGCCGCTACCAGTAGAATCGGTATGGGAGTAGTTATTGTGGGCGGAACCATTTTCTCCCTTATTCTTACATTATTTGTGATTCCGGCTATTTATCTTATGTGGTCCAAAGCAAAAAAACACCATCCGGAATTTGATAATTTATAAGCATATAAATCATTTTAACCGCAAGGTTCGCAAAGCTTTCTTTATAAATAGATGCCTCTTAAGCACGCAAAGTTTTGCAATCATTGCGTAAAATAAAGACAACGAAATGAAAACCATTGCGACCCTTGCGGTTAAAAAAAGTTCTAAAAAATGACAACAAAAACTTTATACAAAATATTTCTATTATTACTGATTGCATTTCCCATGCATTCGCAAAATCTTCTGAAACTGGAAGATGCGGTGAAAATAGCATTGGAAAACAATTATGACATCAAAATTGCTTCAAACAATTATAAAATTGATGAAACCAATGCGACTCTCGGAAATGCCGGAATGTTGCCCAATATTAATGCTACCATTGCCAACACCAACAATATTCAGAATATTTCCCAAATTCAGGCCGATGGTACTCACAGATCATTGGATAATGCAAAAAATATGAATCTGAATTACGGAGTGAATCTGGATTGGACCATATTTGACGGTTTGAAAATGTTTGCCAGAAAAGACCAACTTGAGATTCTAAAAAAACAAGGGGAAGCCAAACTTAAAGCCACTATTCTTGCTAAAATCGGGGACGTTTATACCACTTATTACGATTTGGTTCAGCAACAACAACAATTAGCGGTAATTGATACGGCAATTACAATTTCGCAACAGCGATTAACCATTTCGAAAAACCGTTTTACCATTGGTAAAGCATCAAAACTGGAAGTATTGAATGCACAAGTAGATTTCAATACCGATACCAGTCTCAAATTGCGACAACTGGAAAACTACAAAAACACAAAAACAAGATTAAACGAAATTTTGGCTCGTGATCTTTCTATCGATTTTGTTGTTATTGATACAATTGCTATTGACGACCGTTTGCAATTGCAGGATTTAAAAAGCAAAGCCGAAAATCAGAATCCGCAATTACAGGCTCAAATTTTGGAAAAAAACAGTGCCGAATTACAACTCAAACAAACCAAAGCGGTACGATATCCAACTTTGAAAGTAAATACCGGATACAATTTCAGTCAGACTGAAGCTTCATTAGGTTTCGTTACAAGTTCTTCGGGAAAAGGTTTAATTTATGGCTTTTCGGCCGCGTTGCCTATTTTTAGTGGTTTTAACCAAAACAGAAATGAAAAAGTTGCCAAAATTGAAGTTGAAAATGCAAATTTTGTATTGCAACAACAAAAATTAGCTTTAGAATCTCAATTAAATACAGCTTTCCAGAGTTATTCCACGAATTTAGAACTTACCCACATGGAAGAGAATAATGTGACTATTGCAAAACAAAATTTAGATATTACTTTGGCCAAATACAAAATAGGAACCATCTCTCCTATTGATTACAGAACAGCACAATTCAATTATGTACAGGCACAAGTGCGATATACTAATTCGCAATTTGAAACCAAATTGTATGAAATTGCTTTAAAGGAATTAAGCGGAAGTTTGGATTTTTAATCTGAAATTAAGCATTAAAAAAACCTACTATTTTCAGTACTTGAGAAGTATTTTGTATTGTTACATTTATAACTAATTTTAATTTCTCTAGTGTTTTTATCTCGGGATTCCTCCCTATATTTGTCTTTCGAAAATTTATGACAAATTATGGAAGAACGTATCTCTGTTTTTGATATGCTTAAAATTGGTGTAGGGCCTTCAAGCTCGCACACACTGGGGCCTTGGCGTGCTGCCGAACGTTTCTTAGAAGAATTAAACAATGAAAATATTTTTCAAAAAGTAAATCGTGTAAAAATCGATTTATATGGTTCTCTTTCCCTTACCGGAACCGGTCATGCTACCGATTTGGCTGTGATGTTAGGTTTAAGCGGACAAGATCCTGAATATATTCCGGTTGAAAATATTGACGGAATTATTAAAAATATCAGAGCTACCAATCAAATTAATTTAGGAGATAAAAACCTAATTCCTTTTGAAATTGAGAGAGATATTGTATTTAATAAAAACTTTCTTCCTTTTCATGCAAACGGATTAACTTTTACCGCTTTTACCAACGATAATTCTGAATATGTTTCGACATTCTATTCTATCGGCGGAGGATTTGTTATTAAAGAAGAAGTTTCAAATAATGACAAAAACGAAAAACAATACGAATTTCCTTATCCGATAAACAATGCCGAAGAACTTTTGGAATATTGTGTAAAAGAAAACAAAAAGATTTCAGAAATCGTTTACGAAAATGAAAAAGCAATTCGTACTGAAGAAGAAATTGATCACGAACTAATGCGTGTTTGGAATACCATGCTCGAATGTATGTACATTGGTTGTCATTCGGAAGGTATTTTGCCTGGCGGACTAAATGTGAGAAGAAGAGCTTTTGACATGCATCAGGAATTGATTGGTTTGTCAAATTATAACAGTCCTCAAACCTGGTTACAGGAAATCAGAAAAACGGAAGTAAAATTCAGACAAATCCTTAAATGGGTAAGTTGTTTTGCACTTGCCGTAAATGAAGTAAATGCTGCTCTTGGCCGTGTAGTAACGGCTCCAACAAACGGAAGTTCCGGAGTAATTCCATCAGTATTAATGTATTATTTGACAATTGAAAACCATAATGCAACTGAAAAAGAAATCAAACAATTCCTTTTGGTTGCAGGCGAAATAGGAAGTATTTTCAAAAAAGGAGCAACTATTTCGGCAGCAATGGGAGGTTGTCAGGCCGAAATTGGAGTTTCTTCGGCTATGGCCGCCGGAGCATTGTGCGAATTGATGGGAGGTAGTCCTCAACAAGTTCAAATTGCTGCTGAAATCGCGATGGAACATCATTTAGGTTTAACTTGTGACCCAATTGGAGGTTTGGTTCAAATTCCATGTATCGAAAGAAATACCATGGGAGCCATCAAAGCTATCAACGCTGCCGAACTGGCTTTGGCTACAGATGCTAAAAATGTAAAAGTTCCTTTGGACAAAGTGGTTGCCACTATGTGGGAAACTGCCAAAGACATGAACAACAAATACAAAGAAACTTCTGAAGGAGGTTTGGCTATTGCCGTGAATTTAGCCGATTGTTAATCAATCTATCATTATACCAAAAGCGGTTTTAAAAATATTTNNAAATATTTTTAAAACCGCTTTTTTATTTCTGTCAAAAAAATTAAAACTATCATAATGTCAAAATTTCAATTGCTCATTATTTGACTGACGAAAGTGCTAATTTCATTTTTTCTATTTCAATTGGTTTTAAGAGAAAACCATTAAAAAGAGATAAATATTTTTTGTTTGTATTGGCCGAAACATCTGCTGTCAATCCAAAAATAGGTGTTTCTTTATTTGAACTGTTAGAGTTTCTTATATGTTCTGTAGCTTCAAAACCATCCATTTCAGGCATGTGAATATCCATTAAGATACAATCGAATTCTTCGTCCTGAATTTTTCTTAAAGCATCCATTCCATTGCTTACATGAACCGTAATTATAGACCATTGAGACAACAATTTCTCAGCAATCATAGCATTAATCGGATTATCTTCTACCAACAATACTTTTACTCCTTCTAAATTTATTGTGTGAATGTTTTCTGATTTCCTAGCAGATTGTTTCGATTTTTTTAATTTTAATTCAAAATAAAACTGAGTTCCTTTTCCCGGAATACTTTCTACATTAATAGTACTTCCGTGCAGTTCTATGAGTTTTTTAACAATGGCCAATCCCAATCCGGTACCTCCTGCTTTTCTTGTAATTGTATTTTTTACCTGAGAAAAAGTTTCGAATATCTTGTCCAGATTATCACTGTTAATTCCTTCACCTGTATCCGAAATTCTAAATTCCAGAATATCATGTTTTTCTTTATTTTTTAAAATATTTACTTCCAATTCAACTTTTCCGAAGTCGGTAAATTTTATAGCATTATTTATAAGATTTCCGATAATCTGGGTAATTTTCATATTATCCAGATAGTATATTTCAGTTGGCAACACATTCGATTTGAAAGAAAGATCCAAATTCTTTTCTACTGTTTGAAATTTGTATGCTTCAATTATTTTTTCGAGTAAAGGATAAATCGGTATCGGACTTAGTTCTAATTCCATTTTCCCCAAATCGAGTTTGTCAAAATCAAGAATATCATTGATGATTTGCATAAGATGATTTGAAGAAAAGTTCAGTGAATCAATTAATTCCTTATCTTCTTCATTAGATTTCTTTCCTAATATAGAGGCAATAGTGGTAATAGCATTGAGCGGAGTTCTGATTTCGTGACTCATCGTTGACAAAAACTCTTGTCTTACTCTGGCTGCTTCTTCAGCACGATTTGTTTTTTCTATCATTTCGGCCTTTTCTCTCAAAAAATCAGCTTCTTTCTGCACTGTTTTCATCTGAACAAGCATATCATAATTATCGATTACTTTCAGAGTTTGTGTATTAAGAACCGTTTCTTTTAATTCTATATATTTTTCAAGATATTCCAAAGCTGCCGTTTTGTTTCCTTCCTGCTTATAAATAGTATATAAAAGATGGTAAGATTTGAATCGAATAATAGATATATTGTATTTAACACATAATTCTAATCCTTTTGCAAGAATTACTTTCGCATTTTCAGGCTCATTTACTTCAATGTAAAATTTAGCCATTTTGTGATAACACATTGCCAAACCAAGTCTTTCTCCCATTTCGCTATGAATTTCTATAGCTTCAAGAAAGTCGGCTTTTGCTTCTTTATACTTTTTTAATTCCAAATTAACTTTGGCTCTTCCGTAAATTGCAAAGGCCATTCCTCTGATATCTCCTGTTACCGTTTTTAATGTGATAGATTCGAGTATTGTTTTTTCGGCCAATTCAATATTACCCTGCTTAATATATAAACCTGATAAATTGTTATATGCATTTGATAAAAGATTGAGGTCGTTTATTTTTTTAGCGTAAAGAACAGCATTTTGATATGATTTTAAAGCTGAATTCTGATCTCCTGAATAATCGTAGATGGTCCCTAAAGATTTTTCACAACGCGAAATATTGTAATAATCATCTAATTTTCTGTAAACATTTAATGCATCAATTAAATAAACCAGGCCAATATGATAATTATCTGTTTTATAATAAACTCCGGCTACACTGTATTTTGCATCAGCAATTCCCTTTTCATCCCCCAGTTCTTCAAACAATTTAATACTTTTATCTGCATAATCCATACATTTATCATCCTCACCAAGAATCATATAATAAAGCGACAATTGAGAAAATGCCCGTGCTTTTAAATCAATATAATTATCAATATTGCTTGAATTAAGAACTTCCTCTACCAAAAATATACTTTGGGCAAGATTATTAACCCTTACCTCGTTTGCTTTCTCTAAAATTGAAATCAATTTCTCTTTCATAATAAATAACTATGACATTTCATTTTTTCCAAAAATAGGATAATATTTAAACATACAATATCCCTGAAGCTTAAAAATTAGCCGCTTATAGTTTGTACAAATTATAAATACGGTGTAATATAATTTTATAGTATTTTTACAGTCCAAAAACAACAGTTATGTCAGTCGCAAAAAAAGATTACAAAAAAATAACCACCAAATCACTTATTGATATGAAAGCCAATGGAGAAAAAATCTCCATGCTTACTGCCTACGATTATACAATGGCCAAGATTGTTGATACAGCCGGAATTGATGTAATTTTAGTAGGTGACTCGGCTTCAAACGTAATGGCCGGACATGAAACTACCTTGCCTATTACACTCGATCAGATGATTTACCATGCTTCTTCGGTTGTAAGAGCAGTAGAAAGAGCATTGGTGGTAGTTGATTTGCCTTTTGGAACTTATCAATCTGATCCAAAAGAAGCATTGCGATCTTCTATCAGAATCATGAAAGAAAGCGGCGGACACGCTGTAAAACTGGAAGGAGGAAGCGAAATTAAAGATTCTATCAAGAAAATATTGAACGCCGGAATTCCGGTTATGGGACATTTAGGCTTAACTCCTCAGTCTATTTACAAATTCGGAACTTATACCGTTCGTGCCAAAGAAGAAGCCGAAGCCGAAAAACTAATTGAAGATGCCAAAATGCTCGAAAAAATTGGTTGTTTTGCCTTAGTACTTGAAAAAATTCCGGCTAATTTGGCTGCCAAAGTAGCTCAAAGTATTTCAATTCCCGTTATCGGAATTGGTGCCGGTTCAGGTGTAGACGGACAAGTTTTGGTTATTCACGATATGTTGGGAATGAACAATGAATTTAGTCCGCGCTTTTTGAGACGCTATTTGAATTTATATGAACAAATGACCAAAGCCATTGGTCAATATGTTTCTGATGTAAAGTCGAAAGATTTTCCAAACGAAAAAGAACAATATTAAGACGATTGTTCGATTCCTCAATTTTTCGATAATTCGAATGATCGAGGAATCGAACAATCGAATAATCTTCCTCCATAAAAAATGATTGAAAACTCCGTTACCTGTATAATTATTCCTTGTTATAATGAACAAAAAGGTCTAATGATTCAAGACTTTTTACGTTTTATTGATGCCAATCCAGACACCTTGATCTGTTTTGTAAACGACGGTTCTTCCGATAATACGCAGGAAATATTAGAAAACATTAAAAATCAGCGACCAAATCAGGTTTATGTCCTGACATTGGAAAAAAATTCAGGCAAGGCCGAAGCTGTCCGACAAGGAATCAATTATTGCAACGAAAAATTCAAACACCAATATATAGGTTATCTCGATGCCGATTTGGCAACAACCTTAGAAGAATTTATTGAACTTGAATCTCATCTAAAAGGAAATACCTCTTTTGCTTTTGGCTCCCGAATCATGAAAATTGGTTCGAACATTCAAAGAAATTTCAGTCGATTTTTAATAGGGAGAATCATCGCTACCTTCATTTCTCGTCTTCTGGAATTAGGAGTTTACGATACTCAATGTGGTGCTAAAATTTTTACAAGAGAAATTTCGACACTTATATTCAAAAAGAAATTCATCTCCAGATGGTTATTTGATGTAGAATTGTTTTACCGAATGAAACTGATTTTCGGAAGAGAAAAAGCCCTTGAACAAATGCTCGAAATTCCTTTGAAACAATGGATTGAAAAAGGAGATTCTAAAGTGAAATTTTCTTATGGCTTTAAACTTTGGTTTGATTTGTATGAAATTGGTAAAAAATACAAAGCCAACCCTGCTGAATTTATTTAATTAACAAAAGTTATAAAAACACACTTTCAATTTACTTATGATTCCAAATAAATTAAAAGACAATCAGTTTGTGCTGATGATTTCTGTAATTGCCATTTTATTATTCCGATTATTTTTGACAAGTGCTATTCCGCTTTTAGACAAAACCGAAGCCCGTTATGCCGAAATTTCGAGAATAATGTACGAAACCAAAGAATGGGTTATAGTTCAAATAGATTATGGTTTCCCTTTTTGGGCAAAACCGCCATTATCTACCTGGCTTTCTGCTCTTAGTTTTGTGGTTTTTGGCGTTAATGAACTTGCAGCAAGATTTCCTTCTTATCTTTTGAGCGTTTTGATTCTGATAATCGCCGGAAGATTTGTAAAAAAACAAGGTATCTCGTTTTATTTGCCGGGATTCATCTTGCTTAGTACACCTGAATTTTTAATTCACACCGGAGTGGTTTCTACCGACAGCGCTCTTTCTTTTTCAATGACCCTGATGATGTTGTCATTTTGGAAAATGATGAATAATCCACTGAAAACAATTTGGAATTACCTGTTTTTTGTTGGTTTAGGTTTAGGATTATTAGCCAAAGGACCACTAATTATGGTACTTACCTTCCCTCCTCTTCTTGTTTGGTGTTGTTTAGATTTCAACCGATTCAAAGAATTATGGTCTCGTTTGCCAATCATTTTCGGAATTATAATTACCCTTGCCATCGCTTTGCCTTGGTATTATTTGATTGAACAAAAATCGCCGGGATTCAGCGAATATTTCTTTGTAGGCGAACATTATAAACGTTTTCTGGTTCCGGGCTGGAGCGGCGATTTGTACGGAAATCCAAAATCGGTTAAGCCCGGAATGGTTTGGTTGTTTATGATGGCTTTTTCGTTTCCTTGGTTCCAGATTGTATTGTTTAAATTATGGAAAAACAGAACTTCAATCCTGAAAGACAAATGGATTTCTTTTCTGGTTTTATGGATGTTTTGGTTGCCGGTATTTTTTACGATGTCAAAAAACATACTGCACACTTACACTTTGCCCGTTACAATTCCGATGATGTTTTTGATGGTTCATTTTTGGGAAGATTTCAAGTCTAAAAAAGGACTTTTGCGTGCCGGCTTGTTTTTTCCTATTGCTGTTTTCCTGGCTTATTCCGGCTTGCAATTTTATCCAAAAACAAAATATCAGATAAATTCAGACAAATACCTTTTAGAAAACCTGAAAATCAACGATGAAAACAAAGCAATTCCGTTGTATTATTATGTGAAAATTGAAAACGATTCATTACTCAATAAAGAAAAAAACTATTCCGGCGAATTTTATTCTAACGGAAGAGCTCAGGTGGTAAAAAACATCGAAGAACTTGATTCGGTTATGAAAATTAAAAAACCCATCTTCTTTGCCATTTTAAAGAAAAAAGAAGCCGAGATCCCACAGGAATACAAAGACCAAATGGAATTGGTTCAGGACAATTTCAAGACAGCCATTTATAAAACCAAATAAGTCTTAAACCTTTATGACTTCAAAAACAATTTCTAATAAAGACAATCTGCAAGTGCTGTTTGAAGACAATCATATTATTGTTGTAAACAAGCGCGTGGGCGATATTGTGCAGGGCGACAAAACCGGTGACAAGCCACTAAGCGATGTGGTTAAAGAATATCTGAAAGAAAAATACAACAAGCCGGGAGCCGCGTTTCTGGGAGTGGTTCACCGTTTAGACAGGCCTACAACCGGAATTGTGGTTTTTGCCAAAACTTCAAAGGCTTTAACTCGCTTGAATGAGTTATTCAAAAACCGCGAAACTCAAAAAACTTATTGGGCTGTGGTAAAAAACAAACCACCGAAAACAGAAGACAATTTGGTTCATTACCTGAAAAAGAATGAAAAAAACAATACTTCAAAAGCGCATATCCGTGAAGTTCCAGAGAGTAAAATGGCAAGTTTGGATTATAAAATTATAGCCACGCTTCAAAATTATTTTACTTTAGAAATCAATCTGCATACCGGAAGACACCATCAAATCAGAGCTCAATTATCTGCCATTGGTTGTCCCATAAAAGGAGATTTGAAATACGGATTTGACCGAAGCAACCCCGACGGAGGTATTCATCTTCATGCCAGAAAATTGGTTTTTGTTCATCCGGTTTCTAAGGAAATTTTGACTATTATTGCACCCACTCCAAATGACGTGATTTGGAACTCAGTACAAAATTAAATTATCATAAAATAAATGAACTCTACTTCAGAAAAACTACAACAAATTAAGGAACAAGGATTTCACCTGGACTTAGATAATGTATTAAAAGCCGCTTTTGAAAATTATAAAAAGATTGCATTGTTTATTGGCTTATTGATCTTTATTTTAATTCTTTTATTTACCATTTTCATAGGAAGTATCGCTACTATTGCTTTTAGCATAAACGATATTACCATGTTTATGACCAACTATGATATTTATGAAAATTCTGATTTGGCAAAAATTTTCAATTTTATAGTGAAAGTTTCAGGAATGGCTATTATTGCTCCGCTTACAGCCGGAATCCTAAAAACCATTCATAATGCCCAACAAAATAATCCGTTAAAAATAAAAACAGTCTTCTCATATTACAGAAGCATTTATTTCAAAGACCTTTTTATTTCGGCATTAATTATTGCAATTGTTACCAATACCATCGACCCTTTGCTATCTATTTTGAACGATAACGAAGACAATATGTCGTTTCTTGTATTGATTTCTATAGGATTAACAATTTTCAATGCATTGGCAGGAACTCTGACTTTATTTACAATCCCTCTGATAATCTTCGGAAAACTAAATGCTATCGAAGCTATAAAAGGAAGTTTTACCATTATTTTTAAGAAATTTTGGTTAATTCTTTTATTGGTAATAATAGCTGCCTTTTGTTCCATACTATTAGGATTAATGGCATTTTGCATCGGACTCTTTTTTACATTACCGTTTTTCTACTCTGTTCAATATATTATGTACAGAGATATAATGGGAATTGAAAGCGAAGAAGATTCTTATTATTGCTAAAAAATATCTTCATTTCAATAAAAAAGCTGTTTCAAAAGTTTCTGAAACAGCTTTTTTATTAGAATTTTGGAAGTGTTCTAATATATAATTCCTCCACTTTTTTGCGAGCCCATTCGGTTTTTCTCAAAAATGTCAAACTCGACTTAACGGTTCGGGTATTGCCGAAGGCGGGGATTTTTAGCACAAAAGTTCAATCGAAGAACGAAAGTTGAACTTTGCACAAATGTCCTATCGAAGCCATTCAGCCCCGCTTTTGGCAATACCTTGTTAGCTGCCGGGCTTAATTTTGCTAAAATAGCTTATTTTTTTGAGATAATATTTTGTACTTTTGTGGCTTCACTTCCAAAAAATATACAACACGTGGCAAAGCCTTGGATTAAATAATTAGGGTTATTCACTTCAAAACCCACTTTTATGGTATAGTACGCTATGTATTATACTACAATTATTTTGTTGTATAATTTAATCAAGCTTTTATGGAAAACCGTAAATGGTTTAAGACCTATATGTTTATATGGGCTGGGCAGTTTGTATCAATGCTTACAAGTTATGCTGTTCAGTTTGCTATCATTGTCTGGCTCAGTATTGAGTTTAAGTCAGCTGAAGTGTTAGCCTACGCAGGAATAGCGGCAATGTTACCTCAAGCATTGATAGGTTTAATTGCAGGAGTATATGTTGACCGTCTCAATCGTAAATATGTAATGGCTTTTTCGGATGCTTTTATAGCTGTCTGTGCTCTTGTGTTACTCTTCATTCTACAAAATGAAAATGTTAATCTAATATGGATTTATGTCCTACTCGGATTGCGTTCTGTTGGCAATGCTTTTCATACTCCGGCACTACAGGCTATAGCTCCACTGATTGTACCCAAAAGTGAATTGATAAAGGTAGCAGGAATTAATCAGGTTCTGCATTCGGTTTGTAGTATTGGCGGTCCTGCCATTGGCACATTGGCCATTGCTTATCTTCCCATTTCAAAAGTATTGTATCTGGATTTGATTGGGGCATTGCTGGGTATTCTTTCACTCGTAATGGTGAAAATTCCTGATTTAGTGACGAAATCAAAATTGTCTATCCATTCCGTTACTACTGATTTTATGGAAGGATTTCAAACTATTTCAAAGAACAAAGGTTTACGTTATCTTTTTCTTTATGCAATGGCAATAACCTTTGTTATAATGCCTGCTGCCATTATGTTTCCCTTGCTTACAACAGGGCATTATGCAGGTGGGAAATGGGAAATGGGAGTTGTAGAAGTGGTTTGGGGTGGAGGTATGCTTATTGGCGGAGCTATCTTGAGTACTTTCAAATTGAAAGGCTCAAAAGTGGTAGCTGTCAATGTAATGTATGTATTACTAGGACTTACATTTATTCTGAGTGGAGCATTGCCTGCAAGTTGGTTTGTAGGATTTGTATTGTTAACTGCCATTGGAGGTATCAGTCTGTCCATTTTCAATGGCTGTTTTACAGCAATTGTACAAACAGAGGTAAGCCCTGAAAAATTAGGACGTGTATTTTCACTTTATTATAGTTTGGCAGTACTGCCAAGTGTAATCGGTTTATTATTTACAGGTCTGATTGCAGAAGTTATTGGTATAAACATTACGTTTATCGTAAGCGGTTGTTTGGCAATCCTTGTGGGTATTCTTTCGTTCGGCACTCGCAACTTAATGCAATTAGGTAAAATCAAAAATGTGTAAAAAATGAAAAATAAAGATATTCAAAAATTAGCGGAAAGAAATGGTTTAATTCTTTCGGATGAAATGAGTTTTAATGAGATGGGAATTGACTTTAAAGTAGGGTTTGCCACAGATAAGGATGGCAAAAAATGGTTGTTGCGTATCCCAAGAAGAGCAGACTTAGGCGAACAGATTGCGACTGAGAAACGCATTCTTCAATTGGTATCGAAATACCTTTCGGTGCAAGTTCCTGATTGGCGTATAGCTAATGAAGAACTGGTAGCCTATCCTTTGCTCGATGGAAAACCTGCACTTACTTATGATGCTGATACTTATGAAGTAACTTGGAATATCTCTAAAGAAAGTGACCTTTATATTCCATCATTAGCGAAAGTTCTGGTTGAACTTCACTCTATTCCAAAGTTGGAAGTTCTTCGTAACGGATTAAAAGTGCTAACACCAGAACAGGTTAGAAATGAGATTTCAGAAAAATTACTTTTGGTGAAATCTGAATTAGGTATAAGTGCCGAATTAGAAAATCGATACCGACAATGGTTGGATAGCGATACCTTATGGCCGAATTTTACAAAATTCATTCACGGGGATTTATATGCAGGTCATACCCTTACTCATAATAATGGAGAATTGTGCGGAATTATCGATTGGTCAACGGCACAAGTCAGCGATATAGCTCAAGATTTTTCGGGTCACGTTACTGTTTTCGGTGAAGAAAGTCTAAAATCTTTAATTTCAGAATACGAAAAACAAGGTGGAGTAGTATGGGATAAGCTATTTGAACAAGCGGTTGAAAGAGCTGCGGCTGCACCTTTAGTTTATGGATATTTTGCTTTAGAAACGCAAGATGAAATTCATCTTAGTGCTGCAAAATTACAGTTAGGCGTTGAGTAGAAATTTTGTTTTTTAGTGGGGACTGACACCTTAATTGGGTCAGTCCTTTTTGTTTGTAAGGGTAGTTGTTATTAGCAGTGCCGGTGTCTAGCCTTGCAGCTAACACTCGGATTTTCATTAAAACATTTTATTTTAATTAATTCGCCCAAAGTATCAAAACCATAATATTCAACCAATTGTTCTACAATTTTTTGAAGCGTTATACCATGCAGCGGATCTTTTGACTTTGAATTTTCCATAAATGCAAAATTAAGGCAATTTTATAATGTCAAACTATCATTTTTAAAAATGACCACAAATTTTGCTATTTTATTTCAATTAGGATTAAAACAGATAAGTATCTAACCTTAAATTAGCGTTTTTTTAGGTTGAAACAGACGCTTTTTTCTATCCAACAATTCAAAATTCATAATTTATAATTCATAATTAATCTATTTGTTCCTACATTTGCCACACTATGCTAAAAACGGTCAACATACTTAACAAAAGAGCGCGATTTGATTATGAAATAATCGAAAAATATACTGCCGGAATTGTTTTGGCAGGAACTGAAATAAAATCGATTCGATTGGGTAAAGCAAATATTACCGAAAGTTTCTGTGAATTCAGTAACAACGAGCTTTTTGCTATTAATATGTACATCGAAGAATATGCTTTTGGAAATCAATTTAACCACAAAGCCAGAAGCGAACGCAAACTTTTACTAAACCGCAGAGAACTTAAAAGTCTTGCCAGAAGTGTTCAGGCAAAAGGTCTAACAATTATTCCTTTGAAATTATTTACCAACGAAAAAGGAATGGCAAAACTCGAAATAGGTCTTTGCCGAGGTAAGAAAACCTACGATAAACGTGAATCTCTCAAAGAGCAAGACACAAAACGCGATTTAGACCGAATTAAAAAATCATTTTAATCTCTAAAATTTATCAAAAAAAGGTTATTTTTATAAAAACTTTAACTTTTTTTAAGATGAAAAATTTGCTCATACTTTCTATTAGCCTCCTTTTTTTAAGCTGTGGAAGCAGTACCTCAATTGTAAGCAGTTGGAGAGATCCTGAAACTTCTGCTACTAAAGAAAAATTTAAAAAAGTCCTGATTGTTGCATTGGTAAAAGACGAGGCAACCCGTAGAGTTACCGAAAACAGAATTGCAGCTACCAACCCTATTTTTCATTCTTCGTTTGGATTTTTGAATGAAACCAATTTAGATTTAAGCAAAGAAGATAAATTGAATATCCTGAAAAACGAGAATTTTGACGCAGCAATTACCATGCGCTTAGTCAGCGTTGAAAAAGAATCTTATTATGTTCCTGGTACCAACACCGGAATGTATTACGGTGGAATGGGTGGAGCTTATTCAGGATATTACGGCTATGGTTTTGGAAACTGGTACGGAAACTATTCTTACAACTACTATACTCCGGGCTATTACAACGAGGACACTTATTACATCATTGAAACCAATGTGTTTTCTTTGACTCAAAATAAATTGATTTGGACCGGAACAACCAAATCACTTCATATTTCTGATCCGGCAGGAACTTTAGACGAAGTAATTGCTGAAGTTTCGCGTCAAATGAGAAAAGACGGATTCTTAGAGCCTGCAAAATAACATTATCAGTTGATTCAAAATAAAAAGTCGGATTGTAAATTGAACAATCCGACTTTTTTATTTTCTAATCTTTTCTTATCATTTACTGATTTTTGAAAACACATAATACATTTCAGCAGCGATTTCCAGACTTTTCTCAGTATATTTCAAGTCCTGAATTTCGGTTCTGTCAAAATTTTTTGGATCTTCGTAGCGAACAGGCAAACGCTTTTCGGCTCCTGCTATAAAAGGACAACCTTCATCGGCAGACGAACAGGTCATAATTGCTGCAAAACCGGAAACAGGATTAAAATCATCATCAAATGTTTTTGAAAAACCAATAACCGGAAGTTCGTTTTCGTCAAATTTCACCGAATAAATTGGATTTTTACCTTCGCTTAACTGCTTAATCCGGAACCCCTGATTTTGCAATGTTTCGGTAATTTTCGGAAACATAGCCGTGACTTCTGTTCCTCCCGAATAACAAAACACATTTTTTATTCCGAAATGAAAAGCCATTGTTTGTGCCCAAATTTGAGACAAATGACTTCTTCTTGAATTATGCGTACAAATGAAATTCAGCTTAATAGATTCATTTATTTCAACCTTTGATTTAATATAATCAATTAATGGTTGTAAGCAAATTTTTCTCTCATTTGATATAGTTTCAGAATCTAAACTTTCAATAGTTTTTAAAAGATTTTTGTACATTTTACTTCTTTTTAAATTCACAGAATATAAAGTTTTGAACAGTCTCAAAAGGAGTTTGGTGATTTTCTGTAAAACAATTTATTTTATCGAAATCAACTCCAAAAACACTTTCAAACTTTTCTTCTGAATATTGAGTAATTTCCAGACCACTGCATTTTAAAGGTCCATTCTCAGAGAAAGTTCCCATAAACAAATAACCGTTTTCATTTATAAAATCAGTAACAATGGTTTTGTATTTTTCAATATCACTTTCATTTGTAAGAAAATGAAAACTGGCTCTGTCATGCCAAACATCAAACTTTATTTCCGGCTGAAAATCCAATATATCAGAAACTATAAAAGTGACTTGATTTGCTTTTTCTCCTAATCTTTTTTTGATTCTTTCGATGGCTTTTTCAGAAATATCCAACAACGTTAAGTTACTGTAACCCATTTCTAATAAATTATCAATAAGATAACTGTCTCCTCCACCAATATCAATAATATTGGCTGTTTTAGAAATATTATTCTTCGTAAAAAATTGAATTGAAGTCTCAGGTTTTGATTGATACCAACTTACCTCAGTTTCCTGCTTGATTGCAAATACTTTTTCCCAATGTTCTTTTTTATTTTCCATTATACAAAAAGCCATATTATATTAATGAGACAAAATTTTGGATCGAAACCAAATAAAAGCTGCAATGTAATTACAGATGTGGTAATGATAATTGGTTTCTTATATTTTATAATTTTTTCCTTCATAATTTTAAGATTTATTCTTTTTCTTGGTTATTTTAACAGCAACCTGAATTAGTCGTGCAAGAATTAATTTTTGGCTGTAAATCTTTCAATGAAACTTTCATTTTTTCGACTGGAATTCCGCAGTGGTCATCTGCCAGACAAGTAGTCTGTTTTGAAGTCAGTACAAAATTTCCACCGAAAAAATCCAATCCAAATTTCCCAATGGTGCTTTCCATTTGATATTCCACTTCCAACTCTAAATCCTGATCTCCAATCAGATTTTGAGAAGCTGAAATAATTTTGAAAACCTTTTCGAAAGTCAGTCGGTGTTCCAAATCTCCTGCAAACCAAAGCTGGAAGGTAATGAGCCTTTCTTCTCGAATGGTATTTCCGCAATCAATAAAGTTTTTAATCAATAAACCCATTTCGGTAATGTGAAAATGAGACGGTACAAAACTTCCGTCCGGCAATTGGATTTGAATAGTATCAACTCCCTGCAATACTGTTTTAAATTCTGATAGTTTCATTTTATTTAAGATTTTAGACTTAGAATTTATAAAATCAACAACATTTGTTTTTCAGCCCTTTTGAAATACCCGAAAAATAGCTTTCCATTTTGGTCATTGTTTCCGGATTGAGGCAATAGCAAATTGCAGTCCCTTCTACATTTCCTTTAATGATTCCTGCATTTTTAAGCTCCTTTAAATGCTGCGAAACTGTAGGTTGTGCCAACGGCAGTTCATTTACAATATCCCCACAAATACAACTATCAACAGCCAAAAGATATTCAACTATAGCTATTCTTGCCGGATGAGCCAAAGATTTAAATAAAGTAGCCATTTCGTTGTGTTCAGCTGAAAACGAATCTGATTTTGATGCTCCCATTTGATAATTTATTTTTATATTGCAATATTACGATATAAAAATATTTAAATCCAACTATTTTTGAAATTAATCCAAAAAAAAGACCAATCAAAATCAGTCAGCAATGATTTTGATTGGTCTTTTTTTTAGTATTTAAAAAACCTAATCTATCGCAACTTTGTAAGTTGGATCTTCTATGATGTTTACTTCAATTAATTTATCCGCATTTTTTAATAATGATTTACAATCTTCACTAAGATGACGCAAATGAATTGCTTTATTGGCTTTAGCATAACTTTCAGTCAATTTATTAAGAGCTTCAATAGCGCTCATATCGGCAATTCTACTTTCTTTGAAATCAATAATAACTTCATTTGGATCATTAATAACATCAAATTTTTCGAGAAAATTAGCTGTAGAACCAAAGAAAAGCGGTCCATAAATTTCGTAATGTTTAACCCCACTTTCATCTATATATTTTCTGGCTCTGATTCTTTTGGCACTTTCCCATGCAAAAACCAAAGCAGAAATAATTACACCAATTAATACTGCCAAAGCTAAATTGTGTAGAAAAACCGTAATCAACATTACGGTTATCATCACAAAAATATCTGAATTAGGCATTCGTTTAAAAATTCGCAAACTCGTCCATTCAAAAGTTCCTATAGCAACCATAATCATTACACCTGTCAATGCTGCCATAGGCAATTGCTCAATTATTGGTGCTCCAATTAAAATAATAAGTAAAATTGTCAAAGCTGCCACAATTCCTGAAAGTCGGGCTCTTGAACCTGCAGAAAGATTCACTAAAGTTTGTGCAATCATTGGGCAACCTCCCATTCCAAAGAAAAAACCATTCAAAAGATTGGCACTTCCCTGAGCAAGACACTCTCTGTTACTATTTCCTTTAGTAGCAGTTATTTCATCAACCAAATTAAGCGTCAACAATCCTTCTGTCAATCCAACAGATGCCATAATCAATGCAAAAGGGAAAATGATTTGAAGTGTTTCTAAATTTAAAGGAAAATCAGGAATATGAAAAGGAGGTAAACTTCCGCTTACAGAAGCGATATCTTTAACTTGTTTGGTATCGATATTAAAAACCAAAACCACAGTAAAAACAACTATAATAGCCACTAATGAAGCCGGAATAACTTTGGTTATTTTTGGCAAAAGCACCACTATCGAAATTGTTAAGGCAACCAAACCGGCCATTATCAAAAAAGGAGTTCCTGTAAGCCATTCGGAATTTCCATTTATAACAGTCTTAAATTGTTCCAATTGTGACATGAAAATTACAACCGCTAATCCATTTACAAAACCATACATTACCGGTTGTGGTACTAATCTTATAAACTTACCTAGTTTAAACAATCCTACCAAAATCTGAATAATTCCTGCCAAAGCAACAGCTCCGAAGACATATTCAATTCCGTATGATTTCATCAATGCAATTAAAACAATAACTGTGGCTCCTGCTCCACCTGAAACCATTCCTGGGCGACCTCCAAAAATTGCGGTAACAATTCCCATAATAAAAGCTCCGTAAAGTCCAACCAAAGGTGGAAGTCCGGCCAGAATTGCAAATGATAACGATTCCGGAATCATAGTCATGGCGACTGTCAGGCCGGCCAAAATTTCGATTTTATAATTTACTTTTTGACTGAAATCGAATAAATTAAAATATTGTTTCATTGATTTATTTTGAGAGCGCAAAACTATTATAGAAAATAACTTTTGCAAGCAAATTCATAATTCAAGTTTAAATTATGTTTTCTGTTTTTTCTTTTTCGCAGCCGGAAACAAGACATTATTCAAAATCAATCGGTAACCAGGTGAATTTGGATGCAAATCCAAAACCGTAGGTTCATCCCCTACTCTGTGCTGATAATCTTCGGGATCGTGACCTCCATAAAAAGTAAACATACCTTTTCCTTTTTGACCGTGAATATACCGTGCTTCGTTGTTGAGCTGGTTTTCGCCCAAAACCAATATATTCGATTTTACCAATTCTCTTTCAAAAGCAGTCGTTTGTCCCATAAAACCTTTGATAAGTTGGGTGTGGTTTTGGCACAACATACAAGGTACTACATCCCATTTGGCCGAAAATTCCATCAAAGTAAAATAATCTTTCTCCATTGGTATTTTTCGTTTTTCGGTCATGTCAATGTTTGAAAATTCATATCGCTCCGGTTTTCTTTCCAATACAAAATCCTTGAACGCAAACGTTTTATTGTAATCTATTTTCGATTGGTAATTCGGCTCACTGGCATCTCCGTCAAACATTGGTTCACAAATATCAACTCCTTCGGCAGAAAGCGCAATATCAAAACTGTCGGTAGCCGAACACATGGCAAACATAAATCCGCCACCAATTACAAAATCACGAATTTTTTTAGAAACAGCCAGTTTTTCTTCCGACACTTTTTTGTAACCCAATTGATTTGCAAAAGCTTCTGCTTCTCGCTTTTGTTCAATATACCAAGGTGCATTTCTGTAATTTCCGAAAAATTTACCGTATTGACCCGTAAAATCCTCATGGTGCAAATGCAACCAATCATACAACAATAACTGATCGCTCAGAACCTCACTGTCATAAACGGCAGTAAACGGAATTTCGGCATAAGTGAGAACCAAAGTAACAGCATCGTCCCAAGGCATTTTACCTTTGGGAGTATAAACTGCAATTTTTGGAGCTTTTTCAAGTGCAACCGCTTCCATATTTTGAGACGGACTGCTGATTTCTGCCAAAATCTGATCGGTATCTCCATCAGAAAGCACTTCAAAACTTACTCCTCTTATTTGACATTCTTTCCTGATTTCGGGAGCATCAGGCAGCAAAAAAGAACCGCCGCGATAGTTAAGCAACCAACTTACTTTGTATTGTTTGTCAATTGCCCAATAGGCAATTCCGTAAGCTTTGAGATGGTTTTTTTGAGTAGTCTCGTCCATTGGCAACAAAACAAAAGAAGCTTTGACCGAAAGAGACAATAAAAGAAATGATATAAATAATAACTTTTTCAAATTTTCAAATTTTTAGTTTCAAATATAATTCAAAATTAATTGTGAGTTGTGAATTGTAAACGTTGATTTTAGGAATAATCAGTATTTTCACGGCTATTGCGAAGAACATAATCTAGATTTCAGAACTTCTTCTGAGAGATGAAAAATACTCACTCCTTCAGCGAGAATACTGATAAACTCTGTCTTCCATCATTTTAATATATGTAACTCATAAAATCTTAATTTAATTAATACTGTTTTTCTTTATATTTGAGAAGTATAGAACACTATTTATCTTTAAAAAAGAAATAATAAACTAAAAAAAACTTTTATGAATACGAAATTATCAATACTCCTTATTTTATTTTTTACTTTAAATTCCTTTTCTCAATCAGAGAAAGGAAATGAAATAACTGTCGAAGGAAACGCTAAAATTTATATAAAACCTGATATTGCAACTTTTAAAATAAGCATAAATAAAAAAAATGATATAGCAAAAACAGCAATCAAAGAATTAAATGAAGAAATTCAAAAATTACAACAAGTTTTATTTAAAATTGGTTTTACAAATAAAAATATTAAAATAGCTGAATACAAAATATCAACTGAACAATATCGAAATGAGAAAAAGGAATACAACGCCTCAAACTCATTATCTATTGAATTTGGAATTGACAATAAACTTATAGATCTTTTTTATCAAGAAATACAGTTAAGGGATTTTAAAGATTTGGATATTGAATTTGAAACTCAAATTTCAAATGAATTAGAAAAATCAACACGAAAAAAATTAGTTCAATTAGCAATTGCTGATGCAAAAAGTAATGCTGAAAATATTGCAACTGAATTAAAAGTAAAACTAAATAATATTAAAAAAGTAGGTAAATACGAAAATCGTGAATTCAACAATTTTGAAAATAGAGTAAATGAAGTTAATTTCATTAAACCAAATTTAGCTGTTTCAGAAAAAACAGTACCAAAAACTTCATTTGATAATTTTGAAGTTGAAAATATTCCTTTGAAAGAAACAATTACAATAATATATGAAATTATAAAAATATAAATGTGTTTGAACATTAAACAAACACTTCTAATTCCAACAAAAAAGGATTTCACTTTGATGTGAAATCCTTTTCTAATTTTTATAATTCCTGATATTAAAAAGGAACATCACTGTCATCATCAAAATTATTCATACTACTGCTTCCAAAAGCTTCATTTGGAGACGGAAGATTTTTAGTAATAAACGGATTGTCGTTGTCATCATTCATTTTCGAACCTAACTCGGCAAATTCACTTCCAAATTCTTCTAAATTGTCGAATTTACCCAAATGTCCTACGAATTTCAATCTTACGTTTTCAAGAGAACCATTTCTGTGTTTTGCAACAATAAATTCTGCCTGTCCTTGCGTTGGCGAACTTTCATCATCATCCCATTCTTCAATTTTGTAATATTCGGGACGATAAATAAACGAAACAATATCAGCATCCTGCTCAATCGCTCCCGATTCACGAAGGTCAGACAACATTGGGCGTTTATGTCCCGGTCTGGCCTCAACGGCACGCGAAAGCTGAGAAAGTGCAATTACCGGAACGTTCAACTCTTTTGCCAAAGCTTTTAAGTTTCGGGAAATTGTCGAGATTTCCTGTTCACGGTTTCCTCCACCTTTTCCACCATTTCCTCCGGCAGTCATCAACTGCAAATAATCAATAATGATTAATTTAATTCCGTGCTGCGAAGCCAAACGTCTGGCCTTTGCACGTAAATCAAAAATAGAAAGCGAAGGGGTATCATCTATAAAAAGCGGTGCTTTTTCAAGATTTTTCACCTTAGTGGTCAACTGCTCCCATTCGTATTTTTCCAGTTTTCCGGTTCTTAATTTCTCTGAAGATAAACCGGTTTCAGAAGAAATCAAACGGGTAATCAACTGTACAGACGACATCTCAAGAGAAAATACTGCCACAGGATGACCAAAATCTATGGCCACATTTCGCGCCATAGAGAGTACAAACGCAGTTTTCCCCATCCCTGGTCTAGCCGCAAGAATAATCAAATCACTTGGCTGCCAACCCGAAGTTACTTTATCCAGTTTTTCAAATCCGGTAGCAACCCCACTCAAACCTTCTTTTCCGGCAATTTCTTCAATTCTTTTTTTCGCCTGAATAACCAAACTCTGAGCCGTTTCGGAACTTCGTTTAATATTTCCCTGAGTTACTTCATACAGTTTTGATTCGGCTTTGTCAAGCAAATCAAAAACATCTGTAGTTTCATCGTAAGATTCTTCAATGATTTCAGAAGAAATTTTAATCAGACTTCGCTGAATGAATTTTTGCAGAATAATTCTTGAGTGAAATTCAATATGTGCCGAAGACGAAATTTTCTGAGTTAATTGAATCAGATAAAAATCGCCACCTGCCAACTCCAGTTTACCGTTCTTTTTCAGCTGAGCCGAAACGGTCAATAAATCAATCGGCTGGGTATCTGTAAATAATTGTACAATAGCTTCAAAGATATGCTTATGAGCTTCTTTGTAAAATGCGTCCGACTGAAGTATATCGATCACTTCATCAACACCTTTTTTATCAATCATCATAGCTCCCAAAACTGCTTCTTCGAGTTCAAGTGCCTGAGGAGGTAATTTACCTTTTTCAAGATTGATTATAGTGGATTTATCCACTTTTACCGGGTTTATGTTTTTGAAATTTTCCATGTGACGAAAATAGTTAAAATAAGAAAGTCAACTCTAAATAGTTATTACAATCTGGTGTTAATAATTCAATCTAAATTGTTAATAACCATAAAAAAATCCGAAGCGATAAACTTCGGATTTTCAATAATTTGAAAGGTAATTTTATTCAGAAAATTCCCCCATATTACTGTATTTATCCATTCTTTTTTCAATCAAATCAACAGGTGATAAATCTTTCAGTTCACTAAATGATTTCATGATATATTCTTGTACCGTTTTGAAAGTAGTTTCTCTGTCATAGTGAGCTCCTCCAAGTGGTTCCGGAATAATCTCATCAACCAGTTTTTGAGCTTTCATATCGGCAGAAGTCAATTTCAATGCTTCGGCTGCTTGTTCTTTGAAGTTCCAGCTTTTCCAAAGGATAGAAGAACAAGATTCAGGTGAAATTACAGAATACCAAGTGTTTTCCATCATTAACACTCTGTCTCCCACACCAATTCCTAATGCTCCACCGGAAGCTCCTTCTCCAATGATTACTGCAATTACAGGCACTTTTAAACGTACCATTTCTAAGATATTTCTTGCAATAGCTTCTCCTTGTCCTCTTTCTTCAGCTTCCAATCCCGGATAAGCTCCCGGAGTATCGATCAAAGTAATTACAGGAATATTGAATTTCTCTGCCATTTTCATCAAACGCAAAGCTTTTCTGTATCCTTCAGGATTTGCCATACCAAAATTACGGTACTGACGTGTTTTAGTATTGTGTCCTTTTTGCTGACCAATAATCATAAAAGACTGTCCGTCAATTTTACCAAGACCACCTACCATTGCTTTGTCATCTTTAAAGCCACGATCACCAAACAATTCTAAGAAAGTATCTCCGCAAAGTGCATTGATATAGTCTAAAGTGTAAGGCCTGTTAGGATGTCTTGAAAGCTGAACGCGTTGCCAAGCGGTAAGATTTCCGTAGATAGAACGTTTAGTTTCTTCCAGTTTCTCTGTAATTTGCTGACAGGTAGCGCTAACATCTACTTTAGATTCGTGACCAATGATTTCACATTTATCTAATTGCTCTTCAAGTTCTTTTATAGGTAGCTCAAAATCTAAATATTCCATAGGAGTTGTGCGTTTTAATTTTTTTAGTTCAAGGCGACAAAGATAAAATTTTCAATTTAGAACGAAAGTATTTTATCGCTTTTATTATGTTTAGTTAAAATAAATCAAGTCGAAAATTCTGTTTCGCTTTTTTTATAATTCTTTATAAGTTCATTACGTTTATCGTTTTGCATTTCTCAGCAGATAAAAAGCCAAAATTCCGAAAGCTATATTTGGAATCCAAACTGCTATTAATGGCTGAATGGTAGCTTTTTGAGCCAAAACTCCAAAGATTTTATCAAAGAATACAAATCCAAACGCAATCAGGATTCCTAATGCCAGATTCATTCCCATTCCTCCTCTTCTTTTCATAGACGAAACTGCCACGGCAATAATTGTCAGAATAAAAGCCGATACCGGAACACTGAATTTTTTATAAAGCACCACCTGATAGGTATTGATATTTGATGAACCTCTCTTTTTTTCCTTGTCGATAAAATCAATCAAATCACCAAAAGTCAAAGTTTCAGCCACATAAACCGTTGGAGTTAAATCTTGTAATTCAAATTTGAAAACAGTGTCTTTTTCTACAGCTGTTTCAATTCGATCATCAAATTCTCCTACGATACGTTTGGTATAGCCAAACAATGTATAATTCTTTTTCTTCGGATTCCATCTAATTCGGTCGGCCGAAATTTTAGCAAATAGTTTTTCTCCTTTGAATTTTTCCATAGAAAAACTAAAAGCCATACTTGCTTCCTGATCAAAACTACCCGCATATATAAACTCATCGCTACTGGTTTGTCGGTAAACATCCGAATTTTCACGTAATTCGTTTTTACCATTATTCAGCAAATACATGTATCTAAAATTATTAAAACCTTCACTGGCTCTGGGTGCCAAATAAAATCCCATGAGAATAGCAAAAAGAGAAACAATAGTAGCTCCAATAATATAAGGTCTTAAAAATCGGGTAAAAGAAATCCCGGAACTCAAAATGGCAATCACTTCTGTATTGTTTGCCAGTTTTGAAGTAAACCAAATAATGGATAAAAATAGAAATATCGGAAACAGGAAATTGGCAAAATAGATGGTAAAATCTACATAATACAAAAGAATAGTCTTGAAGGGAACCTTGTTGGCCATCATCTTATTGATTTTCTCCGACACGTCAATGATAATCCCAATTGGGATAAACATAATTAACATGACCGAGAAAGTAGCCAAATATCTTTTGAGTATGTACTTATCTATTAGTTTCATTTCTTTTTGTTGTAGGTTGTGAGTTGTAGATTGTGTGTTAAAAAAACCTACAACTCACAACAAATAAACTTACAAACGTTGACTCATTTGTTTTACCATCATATCTTTCCATGCTCTGAAATCGCCGGCTAAAATATGCAAACGAGCTTCACGAACCAGCCACATATAAAACCCAAGATTGTGAATTGTAGCGATTTGTTTTCCAAGATATTCATTGGCAGCAAAAAGATGACGCAAATAAGCTTTTGAATATTCAGTATCCACCCAGGTTATTCCCATTTCGTCTATAGGAGAGAAATCGGCTTCCCACTTTTTATTTTTGATGTTAATGGTTCCATTTGCCGTAAACAACATACCGTTACGGGCATTTCTCGTTGGCATCACACAATCGAACATATCGATTCCAAGTGCAATGTTTTCCAAAATATTAATTGGAGTTCCCACTCCCATCAAATAACGAGGTTTGTCTTCCGGAAGAATCTCGGTAACCACTTCGGTCATGGCATACATTTCCTCGGCAGGTTCTCCTACTGAAAGTCCGCCAATGGCATTTCCTAATTGATTTGAATTGGCAATGTATTCTGCCGACTGACGGCGCAAATCCTTATAAGTACTTCCCTGAACAATCGGAAAAAACGTTTGCTCATAACCATATTTATATGGCAGTTTGTCCAGATGATTAATACATCTGTCCAACCAACGATGAGTCATGTGCATAGAACGTTTGGCATAATTATAATCGCAAGGATAAGGCGTACATTCGTCAAAAGCCATGATGATATCAGCTCCAATAGTTCGCTGAATCTCCATCACATTTTCCGGTGTAAACACGTGGTAAGAACCGTCAATATGCGATTTGAACTTTACTCCTTCTTCCTTGATTTTTCTGTTATTAGAAAGTGAATACACCTGATAACCTCCGGAATCGGTCAGAATATTTCTGTCCCAACCCATGAATTTATGCAAACCTCCTGCTTTTTCAAGAATCTCGGTTTGTGGTCTCAGATATAAATGGTAAGTATTTCCAAGAATAATATCCGGATTTATTTCGTCTCTCAACTCACGTTGGTGAACTCCTTTTACCGAAGCCACCGTACCCACGGGCATAAAAATGGGCGTTTCAATAACTCCGTGATCTGTTGTAATGCTGCCCGCTCTGGCTTTAGAATGAGCGTCTTTCTGTATTAAATCAAATTTCATAAACGTGCTTTTCTCCCGACTGTTCGGGAGCACAAAGATAGGTTAATTTGAAAATTAGAAATTACTTAATTTGAAAATTTAATCGGAAGCTCAAAAAAGAAGAAAATGCAATTTTTTTAATTTATAATTTCATCTAATATGACTATCCGTGACTAATACCAAACCGATAAAATTGACCACTCCCGATAACTATCGGGATAAAAATATTGGCACAGATTTCTTTAAGAATAGGAATGAAATCTGTGAGAATCTGTGAGAATCTGTGAAATCAGTGGCAAAAAAACATACTTGGTACATTTTGCGGACTGTCATATCATCTAAAATGAAATAGCCATTGATGTTGTCACAAATACATTATTATTTGTCGGATTGTTATTTTTCATAAAAATAGCATCCTTACTGTTTAATGATCTTGCTTCTATTCTGAACATAACATTATCAGTTGGCAAATAATCGAAATTGGCCGAATAACCAACTGTTTGAAAACCGTTTGGAGTATCTGTAACAATAAATGTCACATTTTTATCATTATAATATTCTCCTCTTGCAGCCAATTGGATTTTAGATGAAGGTTTGTATTGCAAAATAGCAGTCGGGTTGTACCAAACATCATAATTACTGCTCCCTTTTTCTTTTTGCTGAACTCCAATATCAAAACCTGCGATTAAATTTATCTTTTCAGTCAATTGAAATTGTCCGTAAAAATCATTGAAATAACGCCATTTTCTATTATCGTCCGGTTGCTCATTTCCAACATAAGTACTCCAATTCAAAGTTGTTTTGGAAGATGGTTTAAATGTAATTTGTGTACCAAAAGCCGGAGTTTGATTTCCCTCAATTCTCTGAATACGTTGCCAACCATTTAAATACATTGCTGCCAAATACCATTTTTCAGTTGGAGAAGTATAACCCACTTTAACCCCTGTTTCATAATAAGGCGTATTCTCGGCCGAAATACTTCTTGTTAAAGTCATACAATCTTTTCCGATAGCGCTTTCAAAACCAATATGAGACGACATAATTCCCATATCGACCCAAATATTTTTACTTTTAGAGATTTTCATTCCTACATTGGCCTCATACACATTCTGCAACAATTCCTGTTCATGTGCAAGATTATATTGAGGATAAGTTCCTGCCATTAAACCAAAATTTCCCCGAATATTTTCTTTGGCATAATTCACTTTTATAAGACCTAAATTCAGGTTTACTTCATTGTGCCGGTTATAACTGTAGAAAAAATCCGGTCTTGTATGATTGTCCGGATTTCCAAAATCATAACTGTAATAAGTATCGATATATCCTGAAAAAGTAAATGGACTTGGTATATTTTCCTGAGCTTGAGCTTTTGTTAAACTAAAAGCAACAAATACAATAAATAGTATTTTCTTCATGTTTTTTATTTTAATTCGTCCTTAATATACTATTCAAAAGGATTACGTTTCTTCAAAGTTAAAGAATTGAACAGATTATTAATCAATTCAAAATTGTGAATATCTATTTTTATGAATTGTGAATTTATTTTCTTTTAAAATTTACCTTTGGCATCCTTAAAAAAGAAAAGAGATGAGCGCAAAATGGTATGAATGCAAAGTAAAATACAGAAAAACAAATGAAAATGGAGTACAAAAGGTTACAACGGAACCTTATTTGGTAGATGCTTTATCCTTTACGGAAGCAGAAACCCGAATTAATGAGGAGATGTCTGCCTATATTAGTGAAGAATTTAAAATCACGAATATATCAGTGGCTAATTATGCCGAGATACATCCTTTTGAAAATTCCGACCGTTGGTTTAGATCAAAAATTTCCTTAATAGCTTATGACGAAGAAAGCGGAAAAGAGCGCAAGACTAATATGTATATTTTAGTACAAGCCAACGATGTAAAGGAAGCTTATGATAATACAATTACTGTAATGAAAAACACTATGGGAGACTATACAATTCCGGCTATTTCGGAATCTCCTATTATGGATGTTTTTCCTTATTTCAGTGGTGAAGAAGGAGATTTGGAAAAATTAGAAAAATTCAATGCTGTCAAAGCTTCTAAACCTGAAATTGTTACTATAGGAGAAACATCAGATTCTATGGAATTTGAAGAAGTTGTCGAAGAAGAAGAAGCTGTTTAATTGTCACAAATTATTTAATATAACTACATGACTGGAAATTAGTGTTAAATCAAATAAAAATCCCGACTACTCAAAATGGTAATCGGGATTTTTACTTGTAACTATTGCCTTTTTGAAACTAATGGCTATTCACTTCGCACTAATTATTAAAATAGAAACCATTTGGCCCTACCCCTACAGTCAATTCCTTTTCTAAAGAACCAGACAAAGAATACACATAAGCTTTACTGTTTGCCGTAAAATCTCCTCCGTCAGCGATAAAAATATGATTGTTGTTTACTGCAAAACCATACATTTTTCCATATTCAGATGTTGAAGTATAATTCAAAATAGCTGTTGTTGAAGCTGAAGTAGCCGTTACATCCATTGCATAAACCGATGTGTCAACCGTGTAATATATTTTATTATTGAAGATGTCTAAATTTTTCGCACCACTTAATGATTCCGGAAAAACAACCGAAGTGATACTTGAATCAGTCAGATTTACTTTTACAATTTCACCCGGTCCGCTATAAGGACTTCTCATCACATACAAAATACCATTGTTCACTTTCATAGTATCGGCATCTGCACCAACAGTTATCGGGGTTTCCAATGCATTTGTCGCTGTATTTACAACCAATACTTTATCATTACTATAAGGTTCTGTAATATATAATTTCCCATTTTCCAACAGTATTCTGTTTGCCGTTGCATTAAGCGAAATAGTTGTTTCTATCGAATTGGTCGTTAAATTGATAACTGCAACATAATCGTCGGTATCTCCCAAGGTCGGATTTTCATAATTATACGTGTTTGCATTGGTAACGTATGCTTTTCCGTCTTTTGCAACTCCATATCTTGGATTCTTAAGACCAGTTTCAATTTTAGCGACTAGTTTAAAAGTTTCTCTATTCACTACATTAATTGCATTCGATCCTCCAATAATAATATAAGCATAATCTCCGTGGAAAAACATAGATTGAGCATATTTCCCCATTAAGTCAGAATTATTAACGGTTCCATAAACATCCTGAACAAAATTTGCAAAATCATTACTCACAAAAGACACAGAACCCTGTCCGGAACCTCCTTCATTCAAAATAAAAACTCCGGCATCATAAGCTCCGGCATTAACCGGAACGGCATTGTCTTCTTGAGAACAAGAAACTAATAACGAAATGCTTCCTAAAGCAACTAAAAACAATTTACTAATCTTCATATTATTAAAATTTAATGGTTAAATACATATTAAAATTCCTGCCCGGCATAGGGCGATCTTCCTGCATTTGGTATTTTTCATTGAATAAATTCAACACCTGAAAACCTAATTTGAAAGAATCCAAAAAGCCAAAATCATAATCTATCCCAATATTTGAAACAGTATAGGCTTCTATAATTTCTTTCGGATCATTGTCTGATCTTGTATAAACAAATCCGTTGTACAACAATTGGTAATTCGCAGAAAACTTGCGGTAAGAATAAGCCGTTGAACCTGTCATTTTATGATACGGAACATAAAAAAGTTGTTTTTGGGTATCTTCATTTTCAGAAACAGTATAAGCATACGTTCCGTTAATGTTCCAATAATGCTTACCGAAATTTTTTGCCCAACTCAATAAAGTTTCGGCTCCGTAACTTTGAACTCTGGTGGTATTTTGAGGTGACCAAATGGGAGCATTGCTCGATCCCGGTACCCACTGAATCATATCCTTAATTTTCATATAGTAAAACGTTTGAGTCAGTGTTATACTTTTATATGAAAAAACATTTCCTACCTCAGCCTGATAAGAACTTTCGGGTTTCAGATTTGTATTTCCTCCCGGCTCCCAATACAAATCGTTGAAAGTAGGAATCCTAAAATTTCTCGAAATATTGGCTTTCAAACTGTACAATTTATCAAAAGCATAAATACTTCCCAAAGAAAACAAAAACGGACTTTGATAATTAGTAGTGATTTCTTTTTTAAAACTGAACTCATTTTGCCATTTACTACTAAACTGAGATTTTGCTATTATTGCCGCGGAACCAATTTGCCGGATATTACTTCCAAAACTGCTGCCGTAACCTTTGGTATGATTGTAATCTAAAACACCGTTTATTTTTAAAGTCTTAATAGGCTGGTATCCCAAATCGAATCTTGTGATAACACATTCTGATTTTCCAAAAGTGTAATAATCACTGTTTATATTTCCAAAATATCGATATTCTTCAAAAATATAAGCTGTTTTGAAATTGGCAGAAAACTTATCAAACTCTCCGGCATATTCCAATAAATTTCGGTTAAAACTATTGAGATACTTTGTCTTTGTGTCTGATTCCAAAATCAAGGAAAAATGTTTGTCTGTAACAGAGCTTTGACTATAAAACTTAATGATATTATTCTGATCAATTTTATAACCCAAATTGGCGTTTAAACTTCCATTATAATATTGTCCGTTTAAGTTTTTACGCTGTTCCCCTTTCCAATTGTACAAACCTACATAAGGATAATCATTTGCAGATTCATTGTATGAAATCCCAAATTGAGTACTCCATTTTTCATTTGAAAAAATCATTTTGTAATTCGTTCCAAAAGAATCAAAACTGCCATAATCTGTTCTCAAAATATTTTTGAACTGTCTTTTAAAAAGTAAATCATTGTTCAGATGAACTGTTCCGCCAATGGCTCCGCTACCATAAATTACGCTTCCCCCACCCGCTTTTACACTGATTGAATTAAAATCATTTGAAGTTATGGTATTAAAATCGGTACTTCCGGTAAGTTGAGAATTGATATTGATTCCGTTCCAGACAACGGCTGTTTGCGAGGCGGTTGTTCCTCTGAAAGAAACCGTAGAAAGCTGCCCGCGACCGTGCTGTTTAAAATAAATAGTACTGTTATAATTTAATAAATCTGAAAGAAAAGATTGGTTTTTGGCAATTACGGAATCATTCAAAACCTGAACTGACTGCGATTGATTATTCGTTTTCAGATATAAATCAGAAAGTACAATTTCTTTGAGTTTATAAATAGTATCGTTTTGCGCCAAAGCAAATTGGCACATCGAAATAAAACAAAATAAAAACAGCTTTTTTACAGACATAATTTCATGAACTTTTTTTCCCGAAAGTTCTAATATTAGTTATGTAAAAGGCAGGTCTCCTGGCTTGCGTCTTGTTGTTTACCTTCCCATTCTTTGATTTAGGATTTAAGATTTTTGATTTAGGATTTCAGAATATTCCGAAATCTCAAATCAAAAATCTTAAATCTACAATCACTAAACAGTGGTTTTGTAGATAACAACAATCTTTATAGCTTACAGTTGCGGGTACAGCTCAGGATTCTGAATTGGGATTTGGGATTTTGAAATTTAGGATTTTAAAAATCCTAAATCGTAAATCATAATTCCTAAATCATTACCTGATTCCCTTTTAATACGGTTCATTTACGATGAACACATAACCTCAATACGGTTGCAAATATAGTCTTATGATTATGAATAATGCAAATTCAATATCATTTTTTGAAGTTTTTTTTAAAACAAAAACATTTTTACATTCATTCAGCTAGTCAATTACTATAAACCTGCATTCAATTAAATAAACCACTGGCAGACTGAAAGTCTGCTTGGAATATTTATTTTTTTGCCACATCCCGAAATTTCGGAATCAAGATTAGCACTGATTAATCTGTGTGAATCTGTTTAATCAGTGGCTGAAAATTTTTAGAAACTGAAAGCGAAATGCACTAAAGTGCATAGTTTTAAACTATTTTGAAACCAATAAATTATTATTTTTCAATTACGTTTTAATTCCTGCAAAGTTTTTCTAAACCTTGTAGGTTTTATTAAAAAATGATACCTACAAGGTCAAAAAAGACCTTGCAGGATTAAAATCATCTGATAATTATTATTGAATTTTTATCGGTTTCTTATCTTCATCAATTGCCACAAATGTAAATTCTCCTGTAATTGCTTTTTCTCTATGCTGAGAATACATTTGCTCAATGTAAATATCAACCCTTACTTTTAAACTTGTATTGCCAATATGGGAAACATTCCCAACAAGTTCAACTATAGTTCCTGCAGGAATTGGCTTTTTAAAATCTATCTTATCGCTGCTTACCGTTACCATTTTTTGCCTGCTAAATCGGGTTGCGGTAATAAAGGCAACTTCATCCATAAGAAACATAGCTGTACCACCAAAAAGAGTATCATAATGATTTGTAGTACTGGGAAACACCGCTTTGAAAATGCGTGTTTCAGATTGTTTTATTTTTTCGTCTATTGTCATTTTTATTTTAATTATTTGTTATTCTTCAAATTGCCCCATTTCAGATACGTGCTTCCCCAGGTAAATCCGGCGCCAAAAGCTGTTAATAGTATTTTATCGCCATATTTGAAATCGTCTTTAAAATCCCAAAGACACAGCGGAATAGTAGCCGATGTTGTATTGGCGTATCTGTCGATATTTATTTTTACTTTCTCCATAGGAAAATCGAGTTCGTTGCTAACTGCCTGTATAATCCGGAGATTCGCCTGATGAGGTATGAGCCATTGTACATCTTTTGCAGAAAGACTATTTCGCTGCATAATTTCCCTGCTAACGCTGCTCATATTAGCAATGGCATTTTTAAAAACGGTTTTCCCTTCCTGATGTACAAAATGTTTGCTTTGTTCAAGCGTTTCCATAGAAACCGGAAATAATGAACCTCCCGCGGGTACCGAAAGGAATTTTACGCCACTGCCGTCCGTTTTAAACACATTGTCCTTTATCCCCACGTCTTCAAACGATTGTTCGAGTAAAACTGCTCCTGCTCCGTCGCCAAAAAGAATACAGCTATTGCGGTCTTTGTAATTCACTATGGAGCTCATTTTATCCGATCCGACAACGATTACCTTTTTATGTCTATTACTTTCAATAAGACTTGCTCCGATAGAAAGCGCGTATAAAAAACCACTACAGGCGGCATTCATGTCAAATCCCCATGCGTTTGCCAAACCCGCTTTTTCGCATACTATGCTTGACGTGGGTGCCAACAGATAATCAGGAGTAGAAGTTGCCATCACCAGGCATTCTATTTCACCGGCATTTATCCCGGAACTTTCGAGGAGATTTTTAATAGCAAAGGCTGCCATATCGGAAGTTGCCAGAAATTCATCGCTAAGTATCCTTCTTTCTTTAATGCCGGTTCTGGTTACAATCCATTCGGCCGAAGTATCTACCATTTTTTCAAGTGCCGTATTATCCAATATAGTTTCCGGGACATAACCTCCTACAGCAGTTATTACGGCATTGCTCTTATCGCTCATTTATGTTTGATATTATTGTTTAATAAAATCATATCCTACAGCATAACACTATCAGGATATAATAACAATGGGTTAAAAGCTCTTTTGCAGAACTTCACAATGCTTTTGCAGGAAATGAATTTTTGTGAAAGGGAGATACATATCCGGTTAGAATAAGACGGACTATTCCAAAGAATTATTTTGAAATGTATCATACCTGACAGAAAGCTTCAAATCGCGAAAGCATTGTCAATTCGGAATAGGCAGGTCTCCTGACTTGTAACAATTTTCATCGTCCTTCCCGCTTTTGGCAGTGGACCTCGTGGATGAAAACCTTTGGTGTGTTACTTACAGTTGCGCGACAGTTCGTGATTTGCACACGATTCCCTATTAATACACAGTTAAGTATAACCTTTTCCGGTTGATGAAGAAATAAAGTAAAGAACTTATCGGGGCAAATATAACGTTGTAATTATGGATAATGCAAATTTAATATTGCTTTTGGTAATTTTAAAAAAACACAATTGATTTAGAATTCAAAGAGACTCTTGCGGTTAAAATAACGCTGAAAACTGCTATCTGCTAAACTTCCCAAACAATAAAGCAATAATCGTTATGGATTTTTGTTTTGTATTTCGGCAATTCAATAGCTTCTGAAAACAAAGGACAATTAATTACCATTGTGTGAAACTCTCCATTCTCGCCACAAGGATCAATTCCTTTTTCTTCCAATTCAAGAGCCAATTCCTTGGTTAAAATTTTCCCGAGATAACTTTCGCCCATTTGAGAGTTGCAGGAAACAATCATGGTTTCTATTCCGCTTTCTATCATTTCGTTTACCAAAGTAATACGATCTTGTTGCCAAAGTGGTAAAACTGCTTTTAGAGAAGCCTCTTCACAAACTTTATCTTCCCAATCTTTGTGTCCTTGCAAATCAATATCTCCAAAAACTGCCGCATTCAAATTAAAGTCAGCTTTAAGTTTTTTTAATATATCTATGAATTTTTCTTCATAATCTCCCCAACTTGCAGGAACCGCTTCGAGAGGCAATTCCATTTTCTGAACCTGTTGGTTCAAAATTGCCAAAGGCAAGCCATGAGAACGGGAAATCTTTCCGTTTTCATTCATCATATTCAATATAACTTTTGGGATAAAACCGTTTTCAACAGCTTTCATCATGGCATAACAACTGTCTTTTCCGCCACTCCAGGAACTTACAAAATTCATATTTTCTCTTTTATTTTTAATACGGACAATGTCTGCATCCGTTTTTACAACAATGTCCTCTTTTTAAATGGAAAAATTCTTTAAAAACATAATTCCCGTTTTCGAGATAATAATCAATTCCCTCAATAAGATTTGTAGTTTTCGGAAGATCTTTTGCTTTGTTTTCCAATGCAGATTCGGGCAAAACCGTTGCCACATATTCATCTATTTTTACAGAACAGGCACTTTTAAAACAATTCGGACAAAGACAATTTACAATATCTGACGGAGCAAAAATAGGCGGAAAATCGTTGCACCAACATTTATTCCCTTCGGGCGTATCTCCACAATTGAAAGCAGTTCCACAAGCGGAGCAATTCTTGACTTTTATAATATTCATGCGCCAAAGATAGTATTTACTCGTTTTTTAAGATCTAAAAACAAAGCAGTTTTTCAAATTCTTATACCTTTGCCTACCCGAACAATCGGGAGAAATACAACATAATGAAATCTTCTTTTTTAAAAATACTTATTGTCTTCTTTCTTTTAACTTTATTCAGTTGCAAGAAAAATGAAAAAACGGATGCGATAAAAATAACCGCATCTGAAAACACAATCAAATACGCCAGCGGACTTGCTATTTATAAATACAATGGCTATTCTGTGGTAAAAGTGAATGAACCCTGGCCTAATGCCAACAAAGATTTCACTTATGTATTGAAAGAAAAAAATGCTGTTGTACCGGATAGTTTGCAAAACTTTACCACCATTCAGGTTCCTTTGCAATCAATTGTAGTGACTTCTACTACCAATATTCCTTTTTTGGAAATGTTGGGCGTTGAAAACAAAATTGTAGGTTTTCCTCACACCGATTATATTTCTTCTGAAAAAACAAGAACTTTAATCGATAAAGGCGCGATTAAGAATGTAGGTCAAAATGAGAATTTGAATATAGAACAACTCATTGAATTGGCACCTGAATTAATTGTAACTTTTGGAATTGACAATAATAATCCGATGATTAAAAATCTGGAAGAAAGCGGATTAAAAATACTCATTCAAGCCGATTGGATGGAACAATCCCCGCTTGGAAAAGCCGAATGGATTAAACTCTATGCCGCATTATTCGGGAAAGAAAAAGAGGCTAAGAAATTATTTGATGACATTGTAAACGATTATGAACAAAGTTTAGAATTAGTCAAAAAACCAAAAGAGAAACCTTCCGTTTTATACGGAACAATGTACCAAAACCAATGGTTTGTAGCCAAAGGAGACAGTTGGGTAGCTCAGTTTTTAAGGGATGCAAAAGTAAATTATCTTTGGAAAAACATAAAAGGAACCGGAAGTTTGAGCCTGTCTTTTGAAGCCGTCCTCGATAAAGCAAAAAATGCCGAATATTGGATTGCAGCAGGTAATTTTAAAACCCTTTCGGAACTACAAAAAAGCAATCCTCATTACAATCAGTTTGATGCTTTTAAAAAGAAGAATGTCTATACTTTTGAAGCAAAACTGGGAGCCACAGGCGGAACTGTTTATTATGAATTAGCTCCAAGCCGACCTGATTTGGTTCTAAAAGATTTCATCAAAATATTTCATCCGGAATTACTCCCAGATTATAACTTTACTTTTGCTCAAAAACTGAATTAATAAACTAATCAAAATATTAAATCAGAATAATCGTTGTCAAATATTGTTTAATCATTTGTATTCTATAAAGATTAATATGACTAATTTGTATCGATAATTATTCCGTCTTTACCAATAATAAGCTTGCCTTTTTTGGTAGTTTTTGTTTTGATGATTTCATTTCCCTTTAATTGCAGAGAAATAGTGTCATTATCATCTTCCAAACAATTCAAACATTTTACCTGATTGTCTTTTATTTTATAGATATGATTTTCGGATTCAAAATCTAAATCAAAGAATTCTCTGTCGGTCTCATTATATTCATCGACACTTTTATCTGTAGAAAAGATTGTTCCTCCGGGTAGGTACAAGTATAGTTTTACTTGCTGATTGCGGTATTTATTGTTGATGTCCGTCAATAAATAATTATCCAAAAGCAATTGATTATCAATAATCTTATATGAATATCTTATTTTTTCAGCTCTGTCATTTGCTTCCTTGAATGATTTTCCTTCGGCCAATCTTTCAATTTGTAAATAGGGTTGTGATTTGTCAGTGCTTTTAATTTCAAACCTTATTTTATTGGAATAAATCACTTCATTTTTCAGCGAGTCTTGCGTAAAGGCAAAATCGATATGTTGGGAAATCTCTTTTGAGAAAAAATCATTATTTATAAACTTTATTTTCAAAGTATCAGAAGATTTTATCTTAATGTTTTCTTTAATTATGGTTTTTCCGTCATAAGCCGTTTCTAGTGATTGTTTGACTCCAAAAATGATTAACCCAATTATGGCAAAAATCCATATTGCCAATGAACTGTACTTAATAATATTATTAACCGGGCTAAATTTGGTTATCACTAATTTTAATCCCAACAGTAAGAAAAACAATAGTGGAATTCCGAAAGCAAGAAAGACTAAAATTCCTACCAGCCATAAAGGGGCTTCAGTATAATTTAGTGCATTGATGTAACGGAGATTGGGAGTACTGGTAATTGATGTTGTTCCTAAAGTGAATAATCCTATCAATAATCCAAAAATTGAAACCGATGAAATTAGAATAATAAAAGCTCCTAATAATTTGGCGAAAATGGTAAATATTTTAATTATGACTTCTCCGATTCCGCTTGTTTTTACCCGATTTCCGATTTTGTCAAAATCGACATCTTTAAGCTTGTTCGAGATATATTCATATTCTTCTTTTACTTTTTTCTCAATGGTCGATATATTAACCGGTTCTCCGGTCATTTCTAATTTTTCGGACGTAGTAACTGCTTTTGGAATGGCGATCCACAAGATTAAATAAACCAAAATTCCGGAACCTCCAAAAACGGTTAAAAACACAAATATGATTTTGAATATAACCGCATCCAATCCAAAATAATGACCCAGACCGGTAGCAACTCCTCCTATCAAACCTCGGTCTCCATCACGGTATAATTTTCTTTTTGGGGAATAATCAGTTCCATAAGGAGTTTCAGGAATTTCCTGATCAATTCTGTAATCTTCCGGTTGTCCCATTACCGTAATCACTTCATCAACATCTTTATTGTTTACAACCTGCTTGTCGCTTTTTTGTTTCTCAATCAAAAGTTCAGCAACACGCATTTCAATATCTTTCATAATCTCATCCTGACCGGAAGTATTTGAAAGAGATCTTTTTATAGCTTCAAAATAATGAGAAAGCTTTTGGTATGCATCTTCATCAATATGAAAAAACAACCCACCTATATTAATATTTACTGTTTTGTTCATGACCTTTAGTTGTTAGTTGTAATGATTGTTACAGCATCAGACAGTTCTGTCCATGTACTGTTTAATTCAGTTAAAAAAGTTTTTCCTAATTCGGTTAACCCATAATATTTTCTGGGAGGCCCTGAGGTTGATTCTTCCCAACGATAGTTGAGCAGTCCATCGTTTTTCAGTCTTGTCAATAAAGGATAGACTGTTCCTTCTACTACAAGTAATTTGGCATTTTTTAAAGTTTCCAGAATTTCGGAGGTGTATGCATCTTTTTCTTTTAATACTGATAAGATACAGAACTCCAAAACTCCTTTACGCATCTGTGCCTTTGTGTTTTCGATGTTCATAATTTTATTCTTTATAGTATTTATAAGCTACTGAATGTAAATACTGTATTTAGTACATTAATATCTTATACAAAGATAAAGTTAAAAACAGGTATCTTGTATTACATAGTACTTATTTTTAAGATAAAATTAACATTTTGAAAAATTATAATGTCTGGAAAACCGAAGTATCTTTTGAAAACCGGGCTTTGTTTTCTGAATTTAATTTTTAAACAGGCTTTTATAACAAACAACTTAAATATCAATAGAATTTCTCTGTGAATCTCTGAATCACTTAGTGTATCTCTGTGTTACAGCTTTTACACAGAGATGCTCAAAGAATTCAAGGAGATTCACAGAGAATTTTACTAAATTGATAATTAAAAATTATTTATGTTGTTTATTATAATTCTTTTCTGAATGTTTTACGTCGGCAATGAATAACCGGATTAAGGTTTTTGAAAACCAACTGAATTGCTTTGTTTTCTACCAATTGAGGTGTATTAATACAGTTGATAATTCCTTTTTTCTTGAATGTTTCATTAAATTCCTTAAAAATAATCGCAGTCACACCTTTGTTTTGATATTCAGGATGAATTCCGATAAGATAAAAAACAACATCTTTGCTGTTTCTGCGTGCATTTAATAAGTGAAATATTCCAAATGGAAACAATTTACCTTTTGCCTTTTGCAAAGCCTTGGAAAAACTAGGCATCACGATAGCAAAAGCTACCAGATTTCCGTTTTTGTCCTCCACATATTTAATATATTCCGGATTAATGAAATTGATGTATTTCTTTTTGAAATAATCTTTCTGAATATCTGAAATAGCTACAAAAGATGCCAGATTGGCATAAGAACTATTAAATAAATCAAACATTTTATCCACATAAGGCATCACTTCTTTGGTCGATTTGAAATTCAGTGCCTTTAATTCGTATCTTTTCTTTATAAGCTCCTGCGCTTTCTCAAACAATTCAGGTTTTGAATTCGAAAAAGGAAATTTATTTTCGATATATTCTTTCTCTGTTACATAACCCAATTTCTCAAAATGCTCCACATAATACGGATGATTGTACCAGGTAATCATGGTTCCCAGTTCCTCAAATCCTTCTGTGAGCAATCCTACTTTATCCAGATTTGAGAATCCCATTGGACCTTCAACATATTCCAGATCGTTTTTTCGGCCAATTTCGTAAACCTTTTCCAATAAGGCTTTTGTTACTTCAATGTCGTCAATAACGTCAAACCATCCAAAACGGACTTTTCGTTTTTGTTGATTGTTTACTTCGTCCCAATTGATGATAACTACAATTCTTCCTACAATTTCATCATTTTTGTAAGCCAAATAAAAATGCGCTTCGGCACTTTCAAAAACCGGATTTTTGGTTTTATCAAATGATTCGAGTTCATCATTTATAATCGGTGGCACCCAGTAAGGATTGTCTTTGTATAATGAAAATGGGAATTTTATGTGTTCCAAAAGCAATGCTTTGGTATTGGCTTCTTTTATGGTAATCATTTGGTTTTATATTTTTTTGAATCTTTGCCTTTTCCTTTATCAAGTTCTACCGGTTTATAGTAACCATCAAAACGCCATGAAAGTCCCATTCCGCCGTAAAGTATTGAAGGTGTACTTTTGAAATTAGTCGAAATAGATGCGTCAAGCTGCAAATCACTATTTATTAAATAAGCTGCTCCACCTCTTAAAATAGCATCCGAATAATAATCACTTTTAATTCCCTGATTTTCTATAAATCCGGACCATCTTTCGCTGAATCCTTTGGTAAGAGTAGCAATATAAGTCCAACTTGGAGTATCTGTATTGAAATGGTCTGAAATTAAATTCAAAACAAAAACATAACCTCCTTCAAATTGGTTTTGAGTAATTAATGCAATTTTAGGCGTTATAGCCGGAAAATTTTGAGTATTGTAAATATTGTCCGGAACTAAATTGGCACCGGCATAAATTGAAACTGCCGGTCTCAATTGTCTCCATTTAAACCGATGATTGGCTTTCCAACTGTAAACATTTGGTTTGTCTTCATATCCTTTAAACGGATCGTAAATAAGGTATTTCATTCCAACAGAAGCCTTTTTGATTCCATTTCTGCTTTCGGTTCCAAGATAAGTGGTGTAGTTATCTGTTTGATGCTGCAATTTTACGTTCAGTTCCAATTCTTCTAATACCATTCCCCAACGAAGATTAACATCCGAAAAAAATCCCTGACTTTCTGTATATAAAAGGTCATGTTTCTCCTGAAATCCATTAATTCCGGTTTCAAGTTGTACCACAGATTTTCCTACCGAAAAAGCCGATTGCGATTCTCCCGGACGATTGGAATTGATCATATCTGTATATTGTGAGTGCCCCATTTGGGCAATAAATAAGGCTATTGAAAGCGTTAAAAACCTACTATTCATGTATGTTTCTTGTTTTTAGATTGATTTTTCAGACAATTTCAAATGTAATATATTTTATCATTTATTTAAGACAGATAATTTATTTTTAAAAAACAGATTTGTTAATTTTGGCCAAAATCTAAACAT